>Ga0307517_10009056_pt1 | contig 14186 bp, 6 predicted proteins | sample 23_EM_MG_FD_194515 | JGI IMG/M metagenome (GOLD analysis project Ga0307517, IMG submission 194515) | Populus trichocarpa ectomycorrhiza microbial communities from riparian zone in the Pacific Northwest, United States - 23_EM | ecosystem: Host-associated > Plants > Roots > Unclassified | place...
ATATCTTTTAGCGGCGTTCTCCAATCTTCCTGCCAATCTGTCCCGCATTTCTATTATTTTTTATTTACATAGCTTAGGATCCGATTTGATCCTGCCCTGCTTATCCCAAATTTCTTTAACCAACAAAAAAACCTTATCATGAAAAGATCCTCCTGCTGCCGGGTATATCCTGCGCTGTTCTTCCGATGGCGATGTTGCCTCTTCCCTTAGATCTTCGTTACGGTTCCACTGAATTAATCGAACATCTCTTTACTCCTCAATCGTTTCCTTATATGAGACGCATCTTGCTGCTCCTGACCTTCCTTTGCCTGGGATCAATGGTCTTACCGCAAAATGTCTATACCATCAAGGCCGACAGTGTCAAACTCACCGGCTGTGATTCGACAGAATTGATCTTCGAGAACCATACGCAGAATGTGCCGGGTTTCCTGTTCAATACGGGCAATGGGCGGACGATCTTCAAAAGGGGCTTGCTGAAGATCAACGACAGCCTCTATCTGATCGGGGCAGATACACTGAAGATCCGTAGCAGGTGGCTTGCCAATAGCGGTCTTTCCATCCCCGATAGCGCCGTGATCCTGGGACAAGCTGTGGGTGCGTCCGGGAATCCGGCAAGATTGCTATTCCCTACCGAAATCCCGCTGAACGGCAAGAACCGGACGTTGATCGATTCGCTGAACAGCAATACCGTAAAGAGTAATATCCGGTTCTTCGACACCACTGAGTTTTCAGGGCCAGCTCCCCTTAAGATCATCCAAAACAACTCCGGTGGGGTATTCAGCATTATGGAGCCTTATAATTACAGGAAGACCTATCATTCGACGTATGCCCCTCATAATTTGCAACGACCCGGTCGTGTGCTGAGTGGCTACGCGAGTGAATCCAGCCTGGATAGTATGCCGAATAATGTCTATAATACCTTTTGCTATAATTGTAATTATAATGCGGGAAGGTTGGATACGACGGAAGCCTCCGCCCGTATCGGATTCGAAACGAACTACCTGAACTCGGTCGATGGGGTGGCTTTGAATTTTGAATACCATAGCCCGGAGATCACTACGTTCAATGGACATATATTCCGAACAGATAGTAAATACATCAATAAAACGAGCGGATTTTGCTACGATGCCTCCTATATCGACAACCACGAATATTTTTCCGTAAAGTCCAATCAGATATTCGCACAACTACAGGCCACCAATGATGGCAATTATGGGTCTTTTTATTTATACGGTGCGTCTGCTGAAAGCCAGCTTGACGGTAAAATATTATTCTTGAATCCTTTCACAGGGTTCGGCTCATCGATACAAGGCCAGAGCGGAGCGATGGTATTCAAGAATACTGTAAGCCCGAACAACTATAATGTTTTCGGCGGAGATGGCAATGTATACCTCAACCAGAGCTTAAGTTTAGATCCATCCACATTTCGTTCTACTTATATAGGCATGGACAGCGTAGAGACGGGCCCCGACGCCTCGGCTCAACTGGAAGTGGTGAGCAAGCATAAAGGCATCCTCATCCCGCGCATGACCACGGCCCAGCAAAATTCCATCAGTTCTCCTGCCCTAGGGTTAATCATCTACAATACGGATCCGGCCGGCCTGGTGGATTATACCGGCTCCGCCTGGTTAAGGGAAAGATGTTCTGGCTCCTGCGGAAGCGGAGGCGCTTTCAATGGCCCCATTCCTTCCTCCCTGGCTGTTAACGGTACGATCACCGCGCAAAAGTTGCGGGTCACACCGGCTCGCTGGTCGGACTATGTCTTTGCTCCTGATTACCGGCTTCCTTCTCTGGGGTCCGTAGAAAAATACATCCGGAAGAACAATCACCTGCCCGGGATTCCTTCCGCTGTCGAAGCGGAGGGAAAAGGTATCGATGTCGGCGAGAGTCAGGCTGCACTCTTAAAGAAGATCGAAGAGTTGACACTCTACATCATTTCGGAAGATAAAGAGATGAAGGCTTTAAAACAGGAAATGCGCGAACTAAAGGAGACCGTTAAAAAAAGCAATCACGGAAAATAAATTTAACAATCCATCTGACATGAAATATTACCTTTTATTTTTATTGATCTGCCTGTCGAATTCGTTACTTGCTCAAAATGTCTATACGATCAAGGCCGACAGCGTGAAGATCACCGGCTGCGACTCGGCCGAACTGATCATCGAGAACCATACGCAGAATATCCCGGGATTTTTGTTCAATACAGGTAATGGGCGTACGATCTTCAAACGAGCCTTCCAGAAGATCAATGACAGCCTTTTCCTGTTCGGGGCCGATACGTTGAAGATCCAGGGTATCCGATATGCCAAAAACGGTCTTTCTATCCCGGATACCGCGGTGATCCTGGGGCAGGCCTATGGATCTTCCGGTAATCCCGCCAGGTTATTGATGAATACGGAAATTCCATTGAATGGAAAGACCCTGAAGCTGATCGATACGCTGAATAGCAGTACGATAAAAAGCAATATCCGATTCTTCGATACGACGGCGACGACGGGACTCGCGCCTCTCAAGATCATTCAGAATAGCGCGGCCGGAGTATTTACCATTATGGAACCTTATAATTACGGAACAACCTATCATTCGGCCTATGCCCCACATAATATTCAACGACCAGGCCGGGTGCTCAGCGGATATGGCAGCGAGGCCAGCCTGGACAGTATGCCGGACAATGTATATAACACTTTTTGCTACAATTGTAATTATGCTGCGGCAAGATTGGATACATCGGAGGCAGCTGCCCGTATAGGGTTTGAGACGAATTACCTGAACTCGGTGGATGGAGTGGCCTTGAACTTCGAATACCATAACCCGGAAATCACCACGTTCGATGGCCGTATGATCCGGACGGATAGTAAATACATCAACAAGACGAGCGGGTTTTGCTACGATGCTTCGTATATCGATAACCACGAATATTTCTCCGTCAAGTCCAACCAGATCTTTGCGCAACTGCAGGCTACGAATGCCGGGGACTATGGTTCCCTGTACCTATATGGGGGGTCCCTTGGCAGTGGGCTCGACGGGAAAATATTATTAGCCAATCGCTTCAACGGCTTTATTTCGACCATACAAAGTAAGGACGGGCAGATGGTCTTTCAAACCAATACGGCGACCAACAGTTATAACGCCTTCGGCAGCGATGGGAATGTCTATCTCAATCAAAGCGTATCCTTAAACCCGACCACTATCCATGCCACTTATATCGGAATGGACAGCGTGGAGACGGGCCCTGCCGCCTCGGCGCAGCTGGAAGTGGTGAGCAAGCATAAAGGAATCCTGATCCCGCGCATGACCACGGCCCAGCAAAATGCCATCAGCTCCCCTGCCACGGGATTGATCATTTTTAATACGGATTCGGGCGGCCTGGTGGATTACACCGGCTCTGCCTGGTTAAGGGAAAGATGCTCGGGAGCCTGCGGAGGCGGAGGCGCCTTCAATGGTACGATCCCATCCTCCCTGGCCGTCAACGGTACGATCACCGCACAAAAGCTGCGGATCACACCGACCCGCTGGTCGGACTATGTCTTTGCCCCTGACTACCGGCTTCCTTCCCTGGAGTCCGTCGAAAAATACATCCGGCAGAACAACCACCTGCCCGGGATCCCGTCCGCTGTCGAAGCGGAGCGAAAAGGTATCGATGTCGGCGAAAGCCAGGCAGCCCTGTTAAAAAAGATCGAAGAGCTGACGCTCTACATCATCCGGCAGAATAAGGAATTGCAGCAGCAGGACGAGAGGATAAAAGAACTGAGTTCCTTGAAAAATGAAGTCGCCGAATTGAAAAAGCTGATCACCGGCAGGAATGTAAAATAAGAATGCCAATAGGAACTATTATGAAAAATATCACACTCTTATTTATTCTGGCGCTAATAACCAACTTCGTGACCGCACAAGGCGTCTACACTATCAAGGCGGATAGCGTGAAACTCACCGGCTGCGATTCTTCCGAACTGATCATCGAGAATCATACGCAGAATGTTCCGGGATTCCTCTTCAATACGGGCAAAGGCCGTACGATCTTCAAAAAGGGTTTGCTGAAGATCAACGACAGTCTTTACCTTATCGGGCCTGACACCCTGAAAGTACAGCCCTATCCATGGGTTCAGGGCGGTAATGCTTTCGGAAATACAGGGGTCCTGGGCACATCAGATGACCATCCCCTGGACCTTTATACGACCGATTCACCAAGAGTTCGCATTTTCAGTCCCGGTGGAAATGTTGGGATCGGCACAGGCACTACCGACAGGGGATTCAAATTGGATGTGAATGGAAAAGTGATGTTGGAAAATACCGACGGTCCCCAATTGCATTTCGATACAAGGTTTGGCGGGTCTTCACCTCTTACGATGGGGTATGAAAGCAACTATAACTTTTATACGAGGACGAATAATGGAGGCCAGGGGTCCATAAACATGGATTTTAGCGGGATGAACGGGTATAGCTATATTGTAGATGCTGCGAGAGGAAATACTCTTGTCCAGCAATTCACAGGGGACTTTATACTAGCGCCGGCTCTTAATAAGACCATCAATTTTGGCGACATCAACGGCTCCAACACGGAAGTATTCGGGTCCAATTCAACGGTGAGATTTTATCGGTGCATGGATGGCAGTTATCATAATTACACCACTGACCCGGTGATTTCGATAAGGAACGGCCATCCTTCCGAGACCAATGGGAATGTGTACGGGGAAAAAGCTTACTGGTACCGCAATGGATATATCGGGATAGGAACGAACAATGGTAACGGCGTAAATCCGGCCGCTCCCAGAGCGGCCATTACCATCAATCAGGGAACGCTCACGGGATACAATAATCTTAGCCAGTCGACCAATTCAACAGTGAATACCACCGGTTCTTCGACAACGGTCACTTTTTTACCGGACAATGGGAATGCCATCCCTTCGTATGGGATCATTCCCGGGACGGTGATTACCGCTAACGGAGAGACCAGAACGGTAGCAGTGGTTAATTACAGCGATATAACCCTGGACAGCGCGGTCGATTGGAGCGCCGGGTACTCCTATACCTATCGAAATCCTTATGTCGATGTTTCCGATGGGTCGACGCCGGTTTTTAAAATAGCGGCGGATAAGAAAATAGGGATTGGAGCCAATGATCCGCTCTCTTCTCTGGATATCGCCGGAAGTAATGGCTATAGCCAACTACGGATAAGAACGCATTATACACCATCCTCGTCAGCAGATGCAAATGGAAATGCCGGCGACATTGCAGTTGACGATGATTATTTCTATTACAAAACGTCGACCGGGTGGAAGCGTATGCCTTTAAGTAACTTTTAAATTAGGGTGATACCATGAGACGATTGTTCCTCTTATTTATTTTGATCCGGGTTGGGAATATCCTGCCTGCGCAAGGCGTCTACACCATCAAGGCGGATAGTGTGAAACTCACCGGCTGCGATTCTTCGGAACTGATCATCGAGAATCATACCCAGAATGTCCCGGGTTTTCTGTTCAATACGGGCAACGGACGGACTATCTTCAAAAGGGGAGTTGTAAAGCTCAATGATAGTCTTTACCAGATCGGGGGGGATACCCTGAAGATCCGTACCGCCTGGCTGCAGGGGGGGAATGCTTTCGGCATAACCGGAAAGCTGGGGACGCTCGACAATAACAACCTGGATTTTTATACTAATAATTCGTTCGTGGCCCGGATGACTCCGATGGGGCACTTCTTAATAGGGACCGGCACGGATGGCGACGACTTGCTATTTGTTAATGGCCGGACAACGATCATTGCACCGGATGCGAATCGCAGTCTTAAAGTAATGGACAACTTCGGATTCGGAATAGGGATCACCCCAAATTACGGAAGTTCGGCTGATGGTGCGGGAAGTGCTTTGATAACGTTTGGGAGCATCAATGCGTCCATTGGTGTTAATAAATCAGATTATCATAGCATCCCCCTGGGCTCCCTGTCTATCGGGGCTACCAGTCCCGGACGCATAACATCTATCATTGATTACGGCAGCAATCCCACCTATGTTACGGATGGCTCGGGACAGGTCACTATCAACGGCGGATACAGGGGAATACTCGGGGGGGATTCAGGCATTGTTGCCAACCAGGGTTCCTATGACTTTACTATCAACGGTGGCAGGGGCACCGGTAACGGCGCTGCCGGAGACATTATTTTCTCCACCGGCAATTCCCTCGGTTCGGGGACGACCATGCATACCATGACGAATCGCTGGTGGCTGAAAGGCGGAACAGGTTATTTATCCAATGCGTCCAGCCCCAGTTCGGCTCTGGATATCACCGGCAGCAATGGCTATTCGCAACTGCGCCTGCGCACAACGTATACGCCCAGCTCCACTTCCGACACGCATGGCAACACCGGCGACTTTGGCTGGGACGATAATTATTTATACATCAAGACCTCGTCGGGATGGAAGCGAACGGCCCTAAGCACTTTTTAAAGAATAAAGAACTTTTAACAGATACTATGCAACTATTTTGAACAGACTTTTACTCATATTATCCCTTTTCTGCTGCGGCCCGCTGATCGCGTATAGCCAGCAGACAACGCCCCCGGGCAATGGTCTGCCCACGGGATCCGTGGTCCCGTCGACGGGAAAGAGTATCCTTTCTAATTACCAGCGTCAGGCCCGGGCCCGTAAAGATTCTGCGCTGGCTGCGGGCAGTAAATATCTTGTTCCCGGTAAGCCTCTGCCTTCCGCTGGCGGAAAACCAGTTACCAGGGATACCTTGCCCGCTCACGCGGTCAAGCGCGCAGAGGAGGATGCCTCTGAAGCGGACATCCTGATCCCTTCGCTTGACCGCCATTCCTGTAAGAGCATCACCCTACTGATCCTGCCAAGAGTATATGATAAGCTGCCGGTCACCAAAGATTTGCCTTCGGTGGTAACGCCATTGCCGCCTCCAGTCCAGCATGTGCCCTTCCTGCAAGTGCACGGCAATGTATTGTATAACCTGAATTATTATTCCAGGGTCGATACGCCCTATAGTGAAAGAGATGTCTACCAGCATACTCTCCAGACCTGGCTCGATGTCGTGATAAAGGGCCAATATCCCATGCGCATCTACCTGACCAACCGGTGGAGCAATTCCCCGCTGTTCAGGAATTTCTCGGACCTTAATCTTTCATATAACAGCAGCCGCTTCGAACAGGGGATCAAGGACCAGGTACGCCGGGCCTTCCTTCAATCCATTCCCGGCTCCAAAACGGTGGACAGCCTGCAACGCCTGCTCAACAGTTATCTGCAAAAGCTGGGATCCCTCGAAGGCAGGGTCAAAAATCCCGGACTCGTGCAAAAAATGGTGGAAGCCCGTGAGCAAAGCCTTTATAAAATGCCCGCCGGCAAAGATAGTTCCGCCTACGGGGGAAAGAGCGACAGTATAGCGGCATCGGTACAGCGGCTGGATTCCCTTTATACGGATGGCAGGCGGGAGGCCGACTCCCTGCGCGGGAAGATCGCGGAATTACGGCAATTACTACGGAATGGCCATCAGCTCTCGCAGTCGGCCATCGATCGTAACCTCCGGGAGATCGAACGGGCTGGTAACCCCGATCAGCTCCGCCGGAAAATGCAGGGGATCGGGATGAGCGATTCTTCCCTGCCGAAAGGATATAAAACCTTAATGGCTATCAAATCCTTCAGCGTGGGCCGGACCATCGTTAATTATTCGGAGCTTTCCGTAAAAAATATCTCGATCAATGGTGTTCAGGCCGAATACAACCCTTCCGCTTATTTCGCTGTTGCATCGGGTAGTGTGGACTATCGGTTCAGGGACTTTATCGTACAAGGTCCCGGCCAAACGCGTCAATACCTGAATGTGGTCAGAGTAGGAAAGGGCCTCAGGGAAAGGAATGGACTTATTCTCACCTATTTTACCGGCCGCAGGCAACTCTATAATTCCGTCACGAGCGATACGCAGCGCGTGCAGGTGCCTTCTTCTTCCCTGATGGGCCTGACCCTGGAAGGGAACTATCATCTCAATGACAATATCGTGCTCACGGGCGAAGTGGGCAAATCCTCTGCGCCCGCCTATGCAGACTCTGCGAAAGGCCACGGTCCCTTCTCCCGCATGTTCCAGATGAACGACCATAGTAATGAGGCCTGGTCTGTAAAGGTCAACGCTTTCTTTCCTTCCACCCAGACGAGGATCCGCGGCGCCTACAAGCACCTGGGCGTTAACTATCAATCCTTCAGCATCTTTACGGACGGCTCTTCCCAGAGCGCCTGGAGCGCCAGTATCGACCAGCTCTTCTTCCACCGGCAGCTGGATATCATGGTGGGAGCCAATACCAATGATTTCACCAATCCATTCATCAACCAGGAATATAAGAGCACGACGGTCTTCAAAAGCTTCCAGGCCACTTTACGGAAGCGCTACTGGCCCGTGATCTCCCTGGGGTATTTCCCCAGCAGCCAGATCACCAAGCTGGGTAACAGCCAGTATATGGAGAACCTGTTCTATACCCTGATCGGGAATGTGACACAATCGTACAGCTATCGCGGGGTGTTGATGAATACGGCCCTTGTGTATACGCAGTTCTACAATCGTAGTTCCGACAGCGGGTTCACTTATTTCAACACCCGTAACCTGCTGCTGAGCCATTCGGTGTTCCTGAAAAAATTCACGCTGCAATTGAATGCTTCCGGCGCCTCCAACCAGGACTACCGGCTCTACAGCCTGGAAGGAAAGGTGCAGCATACGCTCAGCCAGGTGTTGACGCTGGGGGCAGGCATTAAATACAATAAACAGACGGCTTATGATATCGAACAGCTGGGCTATTCCGCGGAGGCGGTCCTGCGGATCCCGAAGCTGGGGCAGATACAGTTCTCGGCGGATAAGGGATTCATACCAGGGATGAACAGCCGGCTGGTGCCTGACAACACGGGACGGTTGAGCTATTTTAAAACATTTTGAACAATTTTTTATGTATAAGAAAAGACTGATCCTCTATTGGCTGACGCTGGCGACGATGGTTTCGCAGGCACAGATCAGCATGACGTTGCAGGTGCCTCCGGCCGGGGTCCTTGTCAAGAACCAGTTATGGAATATGTTGCTGGTCAATTCCGGCAACCAGAACCTGTCGTTGCGTGTGAGCCTGGTGTTGCTGGATGAGAAGACCAATCAACCGGTGTTGACGGCCGTCTCCGCGCCTGTCCAGCTTGGCAGGGGCGCAAGGCAATTCCAGGCGAAGGACCTGGGTCCCATTCAGTACAGTTACAGCGGGGCCTCCTTCCGGGGCGATCAGGATCCCAACGGGCTGTTGCCGGCGGGGAGTTACCAGGCCTGCTATACGGTGCAGCATACGGCGAAATCCGGCGCGCCGCTGATAGAAAATTGCATCCAGGTAAATGTGGATCCCCTAAGTCCTCCGTTGCTGAATACGCCGGCAGACGAAGGAAGCCTTTATACCTTCTATCCCCAGTTCACCTGGCTGCCGCCCACCCCTCCTGGCCTGTTCAATGACCTGAGCTATGACCTGATCCTCGTGGAAGTACTGCCGGGACAAGGTAAGGCGGACGCCATCCAGCAAAACATCCCTGTTTACAGCGCCGGGTTCATAAAGAACCTCTACATGAACTATCCGTCTTCCTACCGGTCGCTGGACACGGCGAAGCTCTATGCATGGCGGATCGTTGCCTTGAATAACGGGCAGGCGACAGCGATGAGCGATATATGGACCTTCCGCGTGGTGGCGGACAAGGCCCTATCCCTGAAAAAAGAAGAACCTTATATCGACCTGCGGCGGGGAATGGACGCATCGATCGCTTCCGCCGGCGATGTACTGAAGCTAACCTACGATAATGCGGCGGGAGACAGCGTCCTCCTGTACACGATCACAAGCCTGGAAGACCCTGGAAACCCACAGGTACAACAGGGACGTACCCCATTGCGGTATGGACGCAATTATATGCAGGTGCCGTTGCAAAAGAACGGAGGATTCGCGCAGCGGAAGGTCTACCTGTTCCGGATCGTCAACGGACGCAACGAAACATGGACGTTGAAGTTCACCTGGTCGCCCTCACCGGCGTCGCGCTCATTCCATTCGCATAACGATTAAATGAACCCTTCTATGATACTAGTTTTAGCTGTACGGTTTAGAAAGCATATCGCCTTATTCCTTTCGGGTATATTCTATATGCAATGCGTACTGTCCGCCGAGACGATGCGAATCCGTTATTTTTCTACGGGCGGGTTGGAGCTTTCGCGACGGATCGAACGCAGCAGCCATCCCTGGCCCGGCATCCGGCAGGGGGCAGACTCCACGGTGAGGCCCGACGGGCGGAATGCTACCGTCAAAAAAGTATCCGCCTATCCCAGCCTTTCTTCCCAGCAGCGGATCGCATTGAGCAGGACGCCCAAGCCCGGCGCTATCGGGGGACCTACCCAACCCGAGATGCAATCCTTTCAGTCCGTGAACGGCAATAATATGGTGGATCTGTTCACCGGGGACTTCTCGTATAATATTCCCCTGCTGGATGTTGGGGGATATCCCGTGAACATTTCCTATCACAGCGGCATCTCCATGGATGAAGATGCCAGCTGGGTCGGGTTGGGATGGAATATCAATCCCGGGAGCATTACCCGGAATATGCGCGGGCTGCCGGATGACTTCAACGGTGGAACGGATACCCTGAAGAAGATCGCCAATATCAAGCCCAACCAGACCTGGGGCGCTACCCTCGGCAGCAACCTCGAGATAATAGGACTGCCGACCAAAGTGCTGAGCGGCAGTCTGGGGATCTTTCATACTACCTATAGAGGCTGGGGCCTGGAACTGGGCCTGAATGCTTCCATCAATGCGGGAGATAAATCGCATGGCCCCTTATCCGGCGGCCTGAGCCTTTCCGACAATTCCCAGGAGGGCCTGACGCTGACGCCCAGCCTGTCCGTTAAAATAGGTGAAGAGAGCGCGAAGGATAACGGAAGTCCCGTGGCGGGTCTCAGCCTGGCGCTGCCGTATAATTCAAGGACGGGAATAAAGGCTCTGCAACTGGGCCTGAATGACATGCAATGGTCCAAGAGCAAGAAATCCATGGCCTATTCCGGCACCTGGAATACCAGCATTTCTTTTGCGAACCCTACCTATACGCCCACGATCAGCCTGCCGCTTACGAATTACAATTACAGCTTTACGCTCAAGTTCGGGGGCGAGATCGCCGGCAACCATCCTAACCTTTACGGGAGCGGGTATTTCGGAAAGGAATACATCGCGCCGGCGGATACCGTCCTATCCATACCCGCCTACGGATACCTGAACTATCAGAATATCGGCAACAACTGGGCGGCGCTCACGGACTTCAACCGTGAAAAGGAAATACCTTATCATGAAAAACCGGCCGTGCCCCATATTGCCATCCCGGCCTATACCTACGATGTGTTCACGATCTCCGGGGAAGGAACGGGAGGTATGTTCCGGGCCTATCGGGGCGATATCGGTTTCGTCGCCGATCACCTCATCCAAACTAAGACGAACTCGGCGGCATTCAGCGTAGACCTCGGAGCAGGAGCAGGCGCACATTGGGGTGCGGACCTGAACGCCAATTACTCGGTGACCAAGTCGGGTCCCTGGCTGCCGGAGAACACCCTGAAGAACAGCATCCCTTTTCAAAAGAGCAACGGCCTTTTCGAAGCGGCTTATTTCCGTAACCCCGGCGAGAAGACCATCAATACCACGGATTTTTACAATGCTATCGGGGGCGACGATGTGGTGGCGCCTTCCCTTTACCAGCCCGGCAACAGCGGATCTTCCATCATCGCTACCCCCAACCTGATCCGGTACAGCGGCAAGCAAAAGGTCGGCACCATCAGCCTCGACCCCACTACCGCCAGGAAGAATACCAGGGATAAGCGATCCGAGGTCATTTCCTATCTCACGGCTTCGGAAGCTGCCATTACCGGTCTCGACAAGTATATCACGCATTATGCCGTCAACCAGTTCACGGCCCGTGATTGCGGCAACGACCTGCCCGATGATGCCCCCGGTGACGGCACCGGGCTGATAGGATATTATTACAAGAATATCGCGCTGGAGGGTACGCCCACCCATATACGACAGGACCCCCGGCTGTACTTTAACTGGGATAAGCAAAGTCCATTCAACAACAGTACCAATACGCAGTCAGACCATACGGATAAGACCTTTCCCCATACCAACTTTTCCGTGCGCTGGGTGGGAAGGATCAAAGCGCCGACTACCGGCACTTACTCATTCGCCACGCTGAGCGACGATGGCGTGCGCCTCTTCATCAACGACACCTTGGTGATCAGCCGGTGGACCGACCATCCTATTACCTGGGATAGCGTCCATCTCAACCTGCTGGCCGGGCATTATTATAATATCCGCTATGAGTATTACCAGGCAGGAGAAAATACCGTGGCGTATTTCGCCTGGCGCCGGCCGGGGAATACCGACCCCGCCTTCAACCAGGACAATAATTTGGATTCCATACCGGGCAGGTATTTTTATCCTCCCGTTACCGTGGACACATTCGCTGTCTACCCGAACCAGACCAGGGAGAACCGGGTGAATAATTTCCGGAAGGCCAGCCATCTTTCCGAGATCGACGTGCTCAACCCCGATGGCCGGAGGTATGTATATGGCATACCCGTCTATAATATCCTGCAGAAAGAGGTCAGCTTCACCGTAGACGCCGGAAAGGGGAACCTGCAAACCGGGATGACCGGCTACCTTAACGGCATCGACAATACGACGGGCAACCTGAATGGAAAGGACGGGTACTACAGCCGCGAAGAGATACCGGCCTACGCGCATTCCTTCCTCCTCACCGGCATCCTTTCCCCGGACTATGTGGACGTAACGGGGGACGGCATCACCGATGACGACCTCGGCGATGCCGTGCGGTTCAATTATTCCAAGACCAGCGGAATAGACAACCCTTTTGGCTGGAGGGCTCCCTATATCAAGGACAGCGCCAATTATAACGAAGGGTTCCGCAGCTACAACCGGGACGACAAGGCGCATTATATCTATGGGAGCAAGGAGCTCTGGTACATGCATTCCATCGAGTCCAAGACGATGGTAGCGACCTTCACCCTGGAGCCGCGCAAGGATCTCCTGGAAGCTGACGAGCAGGGCGTCAAGTCCAATACGGGAAAAGGTATGCGCCTCCGGCAGATCGACCTCTATTCCAAAGCCGACTTCATGCAGCGGGGCACTTCCGCCACGCCCGTCAAGACCGTGCACTTCGAATACAGCTATGAGTTGTGCCGGCGCGTGAACAGACCCCTCAACGACTCGGGCAAGCTGACCCTGAAGAAGATCTGGTTCAGTTACAACGGCAACGATAAGGGACAGCTCAACCCATACCTGTTCAATTATCACTCCAATAACCCGCAATACGATATGAGTAAGGCGGACAAATGGGGGACCTATAAGGATCCTGCCCAAAACCCCGGCGCCACTTCCACCAAGCTGATCAATAATGCGGAATATCCCTATGCGTTGCAGGACAGTGCGCTGGCGGCCTATAATGCGGCTGCCTGGACCCTGGACTCTATCCGGCTGCCGTCGGGAGGCCGTATCAAGGTGAAGTACGAAAGCGACGATTATGCCTACGTGCAGAACAGGAGGGCGGCGCAGCTATTCAAAATTGCGGGGCTGGGAACGAACAGCAGCGGGACGGGCATCAGTAACCGGCTCTACCAGTTCTTCTCGGGCGAAAACCTGTATATATACGTCAGGGTGGCCAGGCCTGTGGCCAGTAATGCAGACCTTTTTGCCCGTTACCTGGAAGGGATCGGCAAACTATATTTCCGGCTGTACGTGGCGATGCCGAAGGATGATTTTGGCAGCGGATCGGAGTATGTGCCCTGTTATGCGGACCCCGATACCGTCGCGGCGCACTGGTATGGGATCACCAATGACAGCACCATTTGGATCAAGATCAAAGGCGTCAATAAGACAGGGGATCAGGACGGGCCGTTAAGCCCGCTGGCCCAGACCGCCATCAACTACCTGCGCCTGAACCTCAGCTCCAAGGCTTACCCCGGTTCCGAGCTTAGCGAGGATCTGACGGGAGCGGACGCGTTCAAGATCCTGCTTTCCATGCTGACGAATATAACGGGAATGATCAATGGATTCAGCAATACCGTCAGGGGGAATGGCTGGGTCAGCCAGATCGATACGGCCCGGTCCTATGTGCGGCTGAATTGCCCCATCCT
>Ga0307517_10009057_pt1 | contig 14186 bp, 2 predicted proteins | sample 23_EM_MG_FD_194515 | JGI IMG/M metagenome (GOLD analysis project Ga0307517, IMG submission 194515) | Populus trichocarpa ectomycorrhiza microbial communities from riparian zone in the Pacific Northwest, United States - 23_EM | ecosystem: Host-associated > Plants > Roots > Unclassified | place...
TAAGTACTTTGCAATTTGCTTTTGAATGTGGATGTGCAAATTCAATCATAACTAGTAGCATTACATGACCATTCTTTACCATTTTCCAATCTCCCATGATTGCTTGTTGGAGATGCCAAGACTGTTCTCTTTGTGCTGATGGTATATCAGTAGCATATGCACGCAAAAACTAACCCACAGGAATTATACAAGTGGTTTTTTTTTGTTACAGAATTATACAAGTGGTTTGAGACTGAGCTATTAAATACGAGCCTCTTCGTCAAAAATCAATGGAGTTTTAGTTTTTTCTTTTAAATTTCTTTTGATTTCGATCAACCGAGTTAAAATCCAACTCGAAACCTTCTCATATTAGGTCTTGAGTTACAAGTTTTCCGAGTTTAACATACCTGTAACAGCTATGATTTGCAATAAAGTTATCATAATGATGGAAAGACATAAAAAGAAAATAGTACGCATAAGTTGTTGGTCCATAAAGTATCCAAATTTATTAGCTCCATGATTGATTAATTGTGTAGGCTTTTCAGGGAACAATCTTCTACTAACCCCGTCTTGTTTCAAATGCCGTGTTGCTTTTAAGTCTATAATGGCCACTCATTTGAGGCAGGCAAATGGATATTGCCTTGGTCACTTGGCAATTAACAAGTCCTTAAAATGTTAACTCAAGCAATCTTCAGTCAGAAGTAATAATGAATTTGATGAGTCGAACCGATTAAAGAAACACGAACTCACTAGCTACTTGCTCATTTTACCTTTAAGCCAAATGATTATGTCCACATTTGTCTGCAATAATTATGCTGTGTTTATTGCTTGGTGGGATAGGCTGATGGATAATGAATGAATTACTCTGCACACGACCCTGTTAATGCCTTCTTTAGGCGTCATCATCCACCCTTTTGAAGGTTGGTTAATGCCCAGCTCGAATAAATCTATCAAGAGATTGTGTTTTTTTTTCAAGTTAATATTTATTTAGTGTTTTAACGTATTAATATTAAAAATATCTTTTAAAAAATTTATTTTAATAAATTTTTAAATAAAAAATATTTTAAAAAACAATCATGCTCCCAACCTCCCTTGATGTAATCCCTGTATATCAAGTGGTCTTACTTACTTACCTTTTATGTTATCTTTAGTATCACATAAAGATTATGAAATTTCTTTCCCATTTAAGTATAGATAACTTAATTAAGATTCAATGGAATTAATTATTACGGTACATGAAGAACCGATCTAAGAAAATCTTAGAGGCTAATCGCTCCCACCTAAAGAAGAAAAAAATATATATTGAGAAAACATAATAAAAATGGATTATACATGGGTTGTTTTGTTTTTTTAACGTTTTAAAAGTATTTTTGATATTTTCAATTCATTTTAATATGATAATATTAAAATTAATTTTTTAAAATTATCTTAATATATTCCTAAATAAAAACAATTTAAAAAACAATTATTACCCCACTCCGATCAAATACATTTAATTTCACCATTGAAAAGTCCCCCCACCAACTAATTTGTATGGTACGTAATTGTTGAAGGTACTCGTAGAATTGATAATGGCATCAAAGTATATGATGAAGAAGAAGAAGAAGATGATAGGCTGCCAGAAAGGGCAAAACCTATCACACCTCTACTCCAATGATCATCATCACAGAGAAAAAGATGTGTTGTGTAAGCATATTTTCAATAGCTTAGGAGGTAGACACTTGTCTAGACCATGCCATCTCTAATTAAAAACTACTTTAGTTTGCTATTTATGCTTTGTTTGGTTCTGGGTTTTTACCGAGTAAATGTTCATTGCTTTTTATTTGGTAAAGTAACCTTCTTCTTCTTTCTTTTTTTTTCTTTTTTTTGCAAGATTTTTCCTAAACATGTAACTTTATGTTAACGGATATAAGTTTTTATCTAATTATTATCGACTTATAATTTTTTTTTAAATTCTAGAAATTCTATCTTCTTTTATATATAGATTCAAATCTTCATAGTCATTTTGAGATGCGCAAGGCTCCGAAGAAGTTATTTTTTGAGATTTGTTATGTTTTTCTAATTAATTTATAATTTTTCCTATTTAATTTATAATTTATTTTTATTTGGAACGTTTTTATAGCATATAAATGGCTTTAAAAACGATAAAATAGATTTTTGATATTGATATTATTAAAAGAGAATTATTTAGTAATAAAATTGTAAATTAAGGATTTTGTGTCATCCATTTTATAAAAAAAAAAAATTTTAATTCTTATTTCTCAAGTGCGTCTGTGTAAACAGTACGTCTAATAGTTAAGATTTGAAATTTTAATTTAAAGGTTTTAAATTCAAATCCTAAAAAGGATAAGAAAGATTACCCTAAGCTCAAGAAAAAAAATCATTTTGTAATCACAAAATTAAAAAAAAAATTGTAATAATTTTCATAAGATGAATTTTTATAACACAATATTGATTCTTTTTTTATATATATAATAATAGAGTGTAGTAATCAACAGGTAGTCAATTAGACAATATTGATCATCTTTCATCAGGAAAAAAGAAGAAGAGTAAATGTAGCTAATGACTAGTACATAACTCGAAGGTAATATAATCCTAGTGTGAAAGCCTGATGGTTGTTTCTATGGAAAAAAAAGTTACCATGCCTCATAAATATTGGAAATATTCAGGTACAAGAATTCTCATATCTTCCATACAGATTTCATCATTTGTAGTTGTCACACATGTGTCTCCCACATGCTAAAAGGGCACAACGGCAATGGAATTTGGAGTTTGCAGCAGCAGGATTTCTTTGTCTGAAATCTGGTGCTTAGTTATTTCTTCTAGTGGCAGATTCTATAATAGCAGATCTGTTTTTTTGTGCAGAAACACTGGTGCCTTTTTGGCCTTTTAGCAGGACCTTCTTTTTGCAGATGCCAAGCTCTAAGGGATCTTAAAGAAACAAAGCTATAAGCTCTTTTCTTCTTTCGTGCTTTAATGGGAGACTTCAATGATTTGCAGCCTTAAATATTTGTGGTAAGGATTCCTGCTTCCCCTCTATTTGCATGCCTTGTAATGATGGTACATTTTTATTTTTTACTGTTAATTGTACTTAGCAGTGTTGAATGCTTAACTGAGATGATTAGGATCATCATTGTCATCACCATGATTATCTTCATAATTAGCACAAAAACTCACCTTAAAAAGCCTTACCAAATGTGTGTGTGTGTGTGTGTGGATCCACATTTATATCTTGTTCAGAGGGGAAGGACTCCTGTTCATGTCTTGCCCTTGCTAAAGGGGATTCATTTAAGAAAAGAAAAAATTGAAGAGGTGTAATTTGTAAGGAATTTTCAAATAATTAAAGAACTTACTGTATAATTGTGATGGTTTAACCAATATTTAAGCATCAATTATTGGTGTTTAGTGGCCTGCAAGACCTCATCAAAACATACAAGGTATGCCCTCACTTTCATACACAACACTAATCTAATTATTTTCTCCTGTTTCTCCATATATGAGCTATATTAGCTTGTGGACCTTCATCTCACAAGATAGACTACTGTTCTTTCTCTGCAATGTCGAAACCTAATCAATTCCCAGTTTTAGCTAACAGGATCAGCCAATTAAAGGACCGAAAGCATATTAATCATCAACCACCATGTTTATAGCATGACAGATAATGGAAGCTTGAAATTGAAAACCACGATTTTAAGTCCATTTTTTTAGCACACAAGCTTGCTTCACATATTTCAAGATCGTCCCATTTAATAATGAATAAAGCTTTCCTGTCACCATCGATGTTTTCTAGCTAGTAATTTGAACTCTCAAATCAATACAATATCCCTCTCAAAATAAATAGGTAATTAATACATAAAAATATGCAATTCATCACAGAGGGTATCTAGATTGAAAAGGTCTAAATGAAACACAAAATCATCATAAAAAAAATGATGAACTTACCTGCTGTTCCATGTAGATCTTCAAGTCACCCCTGGCATTCTAGCTATAACACTAATCTAAGCTCCAAAAGACGAGCAATGAGCTTCACAGATCAATCAAATTGTATTAGTAAGTCATAATTAGTTTTTGAAATCAAGTGACTTTCCTACTAGCAGGCATGCAGCTCTAGAGATGAAAACAAAAGTGGCTCCCAATGTAATTAATTTATTGTGCTGCTGTCAAAAGTACTATATTTATTGATGGGATTTCAAGATAAAAATAAAAGATAAAGGCTAATGAAAAATATATGTACACAAACAAATCCTCCAAAAGATGGTAGCTGAAATTCCTTAACTTTTTATTAGGGAAAAACAAGCCAGTATCTGCCCTTTCATATTAAAACTGATGTATCCCTAACTACAGTGTATGATTAAAGCAAGAACACGAGAAATAAAGAAAATTAAGAACAGCATTTTCGCAACAGTTTTTATTCTTAAGTATACTTGAAAGCAAGCTCTACCACAAACTATAATCTCATTGTCATTGAAATATCACTGATATCCCATTGTTTTTCTGGTAGAAACATGATAGACCAAGGAATTAAAGAATATATATCTACACTTGGAACTAGAATATTTAGCAATCAAGGACAGAAATTAGCTGTCTATAAGGTGCCAAAACAGTGAATCCGATCTTCAGATGCCATAGTCATGATAAAAATGAGAAAAAAGAACTGAAGGAAATAAAATGGCAACAATCTAATCCATGTTATCACCCAATCACATCAATCGAAGTTGGTTTTTCATGGAAAAATCCAACCAACACTACTAAATATTCCCTTTTCGACAAATTAATTGAACACCACCACTGCTTAATTAGGCAAATCAAATCTTTTAAATTAGTACATGAAGAATAAAGCCAAGAAATTACAACTGGAAGCATCTTTTGCAGGTATGAAGAGACTAAAAGCAAGTGGTCTCCCTGTCTTGACAACAACTTGAAGGGAAAAAGTCACACGCTTGTCCATGATCACCAAAACTTGATATCAGTGATTAACTAACTTTTCATACAGCTGATATCAAAACATTACAATCCATTTTTATTTTACATAATTAAGATATGCCCTATGAGGCCTATATTCCTATCCCTTATATTCTTTAATTAACACCTACTAATAAAATTCAAGCGCTCTTTTATGTTGGTGCAATATTCATGATACAACTTATCCGTATCTTGGCCTGAAATTAGATATGTAGAGTTGGATATAAAAAACTTATTTCTCCATTTTATTTTGTTAGGTTACAAAATTAATTTTAACCAAAAGATTCCTATTATTTGAAGCAATAAATCTAAGCTTTTGTCTCCGTAAGACTACAAGATGTGTGCATGGCAATTAATGAGCTATACAACATCATGCCAATGAGCCTTGTTTTGGATTGAATCTTTTTGGAAACTCTTGAGATACAGAATATTGAAGAATAAAAGGGAAAAACAACAATCTCACAGAAACTTCTGATGTTATGCTTGAATGTCTGATAAAGAGATTGAATCAGCAAAATGCTTATGAAGCATAAGTACTCCATAAAAATGCCCCAACTGCCACCTTATGTGGAAGTGCTGTTGGAGTACTAATTAATACTATGTGAGGAAACTCACTGCAATTTATAATCTGGGAAACCACAGAATGCTAATTATCCAACAGATGAATGTAACATCCTGTGTAGGTTTGTCAATGTCTGTTCAGAATTGTGGGTCACCAACACCAAGCTGGACCCCTAACCGTGTGCAATTAAGGATGAAACCAAATTTGTACCACCTTTTGTCTCCTATTCAGTTTCACTCCCAAAATCAGTACAAAATTGTAAGGGTTAGGTGAGGCCAAAGTTAATATAGTGAGAGACATGATGAAAAGATTGCAGAAACCAAGTATATATGCAATTATGAGAGCATTGGATTTACCACCATATACACAATATAAAAAATACATTAATATATACATTTTCTAATAGCTTGCCTTTCTTGTGTTTTGTGAATTTAATTTACATATTGATTCTTGATACTACCTGCAGCCCACTAGTAAAGACAAACATGGAAGCATCCAGCCATGCAGGCAGGAGAGATATGGATAATATATTGTCTTTCTTGGCATTTTTTAGTTGTTGTAAGAGATATAGCTGGATCTGAGTAGGTTAAAAAATCAAAAATACACTGATTGGACAGGCAAATGTGTGAGTGTCTACTTGTGTATGTTTGCATATGCATAATTCTTGTGTTTGCAATAAAGGAAAATAGAGGTGTTTAATTATTGAGATCAAAATCACAATATCATAATCAACCTGAAATTGCAATTTCAATGGTAACTAATCCAGAGATAAACAATAAAAGAAAGGGAAGGGAAGATGAAGCAAGAACAAAGAATTGATCACCTGGTATGAGGCACTTGTGACTCTGTGAGAGCAAATTAGACCCCAGAAAAGCATGTTTCAGAATCTCTTCGCTGTTTGTGAGTGAGTGATTGAAGCTGCAAGATGACCTGATGGAACCATATACTTTTATAGCTCTGAGTTCAAGCTAGTTTCTAATTAGGTTTCTACCCTTTTGCCTGGAAAATACATATACCATTTAGGTACAAGTTTACCTATGCGTCTTCCCTATTAGTGCAATTCCCTTTTCTCGACAATTTTACTGGGAAAAATCACCAGTATATTCTGTTTTCATTGCCAAAGAACTCACAAGCAATTGATCATCATAAGATCAAAAACTTGCATCCTAAACTAGTAATACAAACCTAGCTACCACGATTCAGTATATATCTTTGACAACATTAAATTTTTTCTACCTACAAATACTGCTATATGATTAATGTTAATATATATATATATATAAATGAGAGTAACACGTTCATTACCAGATCATGCTGGCAGCTTCAACCTCTCAAACCAACATATTAGACAAATTGAAGGAAGAACCAAAACGGGGGGAGTGAGGTTTGGCCTTTTTTGGGAAATTTGGAAAACTAAGAGGTCTAATTTAAAGGGAAAGAAGCAGAAACTTAATTTCTCACCTAAAGATTGACAAAGGAGAGCACGAGCTGTGCATGTTTTAGGTAGGGGAATCCTCGTGACTCTCCCTCTCCATTTATATAAATGCACCTCTCTCTTCTTCCCCCACTCTGTTGTACTGTGTCATAGATGGAGTATTTAATGGTGAGTTTTGGCCCTTCCTTACAGCTATTGACACAGACCTCTTGCCTCTCTTTCCTTCTCTCTTCTCACTACACAAGGTTACATGAATGAATATATCAATGAAAAGGGACCACCACTTGGTCCTCCTAACAATCAAAGAAACCTTGCTCTCAACTAAGATTAATTAATTTAATCTCTTACTGTTATATGTCAAAGAAATTGAGTTGTTAAGGTCAAACTAGAAAGTGGTTGAATGAAAAATCAACTGAAAGTAACATGCATGATTAATTATACTTTTAACAAAAAAATAATAATATTGTTAATAATAATTTCTATGAATATATTGACAGCTAGGTTTGTAAATTAAATAATGAAATATTAGCGGGCATAAATCATTTTACCGTCTCGAGAAGCAAAGTAGGTGAAAAGAAGAAGACTCATTGAAAAGACAATGAGATCAAAACCTTCAAGGAGTAAGAACATGGTAAATCTATAATCATGAGAAGATGCTAAAAATATCTAATTTTTATTTATTCAAATCTTCTTGGTACAAAGATATTATACATTAAAAAAAATAGAAAACCCAAATAATATTCAATAGGAAACAAAATAGAAAAAATAGAAAAGCAGAAAAAAAAACTATTCATTTAAGTAAAAAAAACTAGAAAATACTAATAATACTAAGTAAAAAGATAAAAATAATCAAGGGAAAATATTTTATTTTTCCATAAAGCTTATGCATCAAATGGTGTTTCTAATTTAGGAAGATGTCCTGATTAAGCATGCAATAGTTTATGTCGGGCAAATGATCGATAGTCTATGTGCACAACCATTTTATGTAAAAATAGAATGATTTTAGCAAGAAAAAAGGTTAGAAATCAAATGATGCCCTAGAGACACCAGCCAGTTAGATTAAGGGCTAGCCTTTTGACCTATTCTAAGGGCAGGTTTTCTAATATAAATTATAATTAAGAGGGAGTTACATACATAGCATGTGGATTTGTAAGAATAGGTTAATTGGAAGATGGGAAAGAAAAAGGGCAGCTAGCGCACGCTTGATTTGTCATGGATTATGTCTTTTACCCTATGGACTGCATGGCCTGAGTTTTTTATATTTTTATATCTAAAATATTGCTGTGTGTTGCTAGCTAGCTAGAATGCAAATGGCTGTGATAAATAATCTTGGCATGATCAGCTAGGGTTTCTTCTGTTCACTCTCAGCATTAAGCATCGATCCCTAGCGACTAAAAAAAAGGGCAGTTGCCATGTGCTTAGTGAACTCTTTGGACCTACAGCAACACCATTACAATAAATACTGTTTCATTATTTATTTGAAGTGTATGTATTGGCCAGGTTGGTGGAATCAGTTGAGGGCATCCTTTTGTCTTTAGCTTTGGGTGGTTCTTCTGTCTTTGGTTGACAAACAATGACATGTAGACAAGCCCTAATGGAAGGCAAGGACCACACCTTTTTCTTTAATATTTAGATTAAATGGATAGGCCTCACATGGTTTTGCTTTGTGATTTAGCTCAAAGAGTTGAATCTTCATTTGATTAAGGTAGGTGTGGTGGTGGTTTGTGAATAAAGCAATATTGCGAGATTAGGGTTTTTTTTTCTCTCTCACTAATTTCATCGGTGTTCTCTTCTTTTCCCTATGTTTTTGGTCCCACTTTTGCTTGGCTATTCGTTTGTTCTTCCTTTGTAGATAGGGTTTGGAGATGCCTTTTGTTTGCCCCATGGTTATCATTTTCTGCCTGTCCGGGGTGGTCTGATGTCCATTATCTCTTAAAGTAGGTTTTGTGATCATAATAATTTGCTCCAAAAAATCTGGTTATGTATTTATTTCAAAGAGATCCATTGAGTAATTTCTCTTCTTTTTGCACCCTCCATTTCTAGTCTCTTCTTATCCTTTGCCTTTATTTTTTTTTTGGGTAAAGCTCAAAGCTCAGTTGTTGGACAAAGACAGCACCATTAAAGCTGAGCTTTTAACCAGAAAGTTGGGACGCAGCTTCACTATTCACTATCCATTTAATCTAAGTAAGGAATTCAAATTATGACTGAGCTCTCCAAATCAAGCTGGCAGCACTTGTATAGGCCAAAACAAATCTATCCCTGTACCCCTTTTTGATTTTTTTTCTTCTTTGAATTAGGGTACATGAAATGCTAGTGGAGCATATAGATAAATAAGATCGTTTTTGTCCTGTAATTTGTGGTTCGAAATGTATAATATTTTAAGTTTTAAATAAATGAAAAAAGAAGCAGGTGCCTAGGAAGATTAACTCTAAGAAGTAAAATCCTCCATTGATGTTCTTTTCCTATAATTAATCGAGGTCAAGTAGCTAGCATCACATGGGATCAAGCGAGGTGACAACTTGTACCAACCAGAAGCTTTTTAGCCAGTCTCTTCCTTTGACCTTTCCACAGTTTTTTTCTTTTTAAATTCCTCCCTATATCTTTACATTTTACTCCTTGGAAAATGGATTTATTGATTGTCCTATCTGTCTCATAACATGTGTAATTTGAACTTTAGCTTAACCTTGAGCTAAATACATAGGTCCATTGCTCATGGAATCTTTTTCCTTTCCTGTTCTGTAAAGTAAGAACAATTAAAAAGATTGATTGATTAATATGACTTGTTAACTGCTCATGCATTTCTATGACCTAAATCTTGGGAGATAGCTTTTTGGTTTCATGGAGCCATATCTAGGGTTTGTTAGGAGCTTCACAAACCTAATGTCACTTGTCCTTCATTAATTGGCATTGGGACTGAGAGCAGCGGCTTCTTGAGAGTCCAGAGCCATACCTTTTTTTTACTGATTCTTGTATCATGCTCAACCCATCAAGAAGTGGAAAAGAGTGTATATCTAGTATCAACCTCAAATAGGAAAGTCGAAATTTGTGCTCCATATGTATTAACAATTTTTAGAGAACACTTCCCTAAAGAAAAAAAAAAGTATTTAGAGAACACTTTTATTAAGATTAAATCCATAGAGAAAAAACTAATAGCGGTGAAGGGAAAAATAAACACATAAATGTAATCATTTTCAGACAATTATATGATGATTAGACAACTTCATTATTAAAAAGAAAAATTAATCCATAATACCATATTAGAAATTGACTAATCATTTCCCTCCATCCTATCATAACAAAAAAAAAAAAATCAAACTTAAATCCATTATAATTAAGGGTGTGTTCGTTGTTTGTCTAAAATTAAAATTATTTTAATGTATTTATATTAAAAATAAATTTTAAAAAATAAATAAATAAATATATTTCTAAAAAAACACTTTGAAATACGTACAATTTCTTCAACACATACACTAAATGTTATTAATATATCTAACAAGCACACCATCCAAGTTTTATATATATATATATATATATATGCATGCTAGGCTAGATAGCTTGTTAGTAAAAAACATTAAGCATTGTAAATTGTGTATATATATAAATACTGTAATTTTGTGTGTGAAATAGTAAATACATATTTGAGATCGACACTGTTCTAAAAAGAAGTATAGACGTGTCGCTTGGAGAGCATGATTAATTAAGTTGGATTTTCTTGTCCAATTAAGCTGCTTGTGGGGGTCCTAGGCAATGTGATTGTGTTTCTATGTTTCCTATGCTGATCATGGTATAATTAAATGTGAAATGATGCTTTCGATAATGACCATGGCAAACATGTTTAGTTCAAATCTACGTATAAGATAATGATTAAGATGCATTAACCATAGTGACAAGTGATACGTGTAAGAATAATAAACTATGGAAAAAAGCAAACTAAATTCTTTTTCTCGTAATTAGGCAGAACCGAAACCAATCCTTATAAAGATGCTTGACGAAATATGATTTGAATTCCATAGCTAAATAATATATATGTGATGTAAAAGTCACCAACAAATGATATTATTAATATTAATTACGAATATAGAATCACAACTATTTATATGGTGGTAGAAATATTATTTATTTATTTTATTTGTAACCCTTCTTCGTTTATTTCATTTTGAGACCGACTGTCATTTCATTGGCTCCCATTTAAAGAAAATGTGTAGTGCCTTACTATTTTTTTCACAGATTAAGGTGTAGTCACCACAAATAATGGACTGAAGATTCTTTTGTGCATGTTAGTGTTCTAGAAGTATCAAAGTCTTGGAGGAGAAGATGTGTCAAGGGTTGACAAGTCAAGGCACATCACTACGAGATTGAATCATAAAAGGAATTATTTGCTTTCTTTCCCAATCGGGTCTCAAATGTTTCGGGCAAAAGCTTGATTTGATAATATGAAAATATATATATAAATATATCCAGCCCAAAAGAATAGTTTAAGAAAAGGTTAAAGTATAAAGTGTAAGTAAAATCATATTTTTTTAAGGAGGAAATAATTAAAATCTGTTTTTAAGAGATCGAATTGATGTGATAAATTAAAAAAAAATTAGGGTTGACCCATAAAAAGAAGCATCCTCTTTTTCTTAGAATATATAATAGAATTAGTATATATTGGTCCAAAAGAGAAGAAAAAAAATCCATTTGGCATCCTATTTTATCCCACAGACCCATATATACCACTTTTGTTAATAGCTATTTATTATGAACATGAGCAACCGCTTTATAATGAGTGTCGACATGCATGTATACCAAATGATCTTTTGTAGAGATTGTTAGAGATGGCAATAAGTTATAAATCAATTGGTATTAATGTTTTGTTTTTTCATATTATTAAAAAAGAATTAGAGCTGATTGTTAAAGATGTAAAAATTACTAAAACAGAATCAATTGATTAAAATAAAATAATCAATTTAGATGTAACAAATTATGGCTTGTATATGCTATTCATGTTGAGTCGGGTTAATTGAATTTTAAAAATCCTGACCTGCTATTTAACCCATAATATCAATTTTTTTAGATTTTTTGATCGATTATCATTTGTTATCTTTATTATTTGACCTTGACATGCTGGATCGAGTTGAATAATACAAATATTATTGATATATCAGTTATTTTTAACACCTCTATTAAATACTCCAAGTTTAAAAGGGACTTCCCAAAATCTAACTTAACTCAAATCCTGCTCTGAAGTAACCAAAAGGGGAGTAGTCTAATTGGGAGAACCTTTATCTAAAATAGTTTCAATCATATTTTTATTTTGATACAAAATTCAAAGATTAATTAGACGGTAGTAAAATAAAATTAATTAGATGGGAGTAAAATATTATTCTAGTTATTATTGATCAACTTCATTTGTTTTAATAAATTATGTAAATTCTAATTTTCTATTTAATTTAGTTAGAAATCAAATATTTTTTTATCAATTTATATATTGTTACTAGATAAAAAATATTAAAGAAGGAAAATTAATGTAAAGTTAAAAGAAAATTAATAAATTTAAAGGTATAATTGATCCGGTTTTCCATATTTATATAGAAATACTAAATTTTTTTATTAAATAAAACAGACTAGGTAATTAATTAGAAATATAAATCACACTAAAGTATTTGATGAATGACAATAACAATAATAACATGAAATTTCAATTCAACAAAAATTCATATTTTTTATTTAAAAAAACATTAAAACAGTCTTTAAAGATTATTTAAAGAAATAAAATACATAAGTATATAATATTTAGGTAAAGAAAACTATTGTTATTAAATCATTCACTTGTAGTGTAATTTAATATTATTGTACAAAAATTATTGTGTTGCTCTCAAAGTATTATAATTATAATAAGTAAATCTAAAAGGTATAGGGAATTTACTATGTAAAATGTATTATGGATCCCTTCATATAGTACTATGGACGGACTATTCATAGTGTGTTTTTTTTATCCCTTTTTCTTTTTAATTTGGCTCTTATTGGACCAAATTATAGGTCAATTTGTTAGGAAATTGTAGGGTTGAAAGATGGGGATTAAAGTGAAAAACATGGAAGGAGTGGGTGGCTTTAATAAAGTTTGAGTGAAATGTTTATTGTAGTTCCAAATTATAAATATTGGGTCTTTTTCGGTTTTTAAAATTTAAAGGCAAAATAAATTTTGGTCTCAAAATTTATTTTTATTTTTATTTTTTGATTTCTAATTTGAGAAAAAATCACCAGGATCTAGTGCTAGAGAGAAAAAAAATTTATTGGCACTGATTATGAAAAAGAGTCAATATTGGTATTGTTTATTTAATGAGGGGAGTTCACATTAGATGTTTTTTTTCTTGAAATTGCCTAAAAAAATTTTAAACTCGGTATGATTTTTTATTTTGGGATGGTTTATTGGGATTTTTGAGGCTATAAATGACTTTATCAAGTTGTTTAGGATATTTTCTAAATGTTTTGTGTTAAAAACAGATTGAAAAATGAGTTTTTGGATTGAAATATTTTATGTGTCTATTTTTATTATTATTTGATTAAATAAAAAATTAATTTTTATAAATAAAATTATTAAATAAAACTGTATCAAATACTTGAGTTAGAGGCCAAATATCTTACTCTATACTCTCCTCTTAAGTTTTTAATTTTTATCTTTATTTATCGTTAATAAATTTTTATTTATTTATTAACACATAGTTTTTTATTTATTTGATTAAAGTTTTACACAAGCTTTTCTTGAAATTTTTTTATATTAAAAAGTGTAAGAAAAGCATGCATATTCATTTATTTATTTTTTAAGAAAAAAATCTGATTATCTGCCGCAGGTCAAATAGCCACCTAGTTAATTCTATTTCTAGTTTACCTGACGGTCAAGCCCAATAAAACCATGCTTCGAAAAGATCTGAATATCAAATTTCTAATAAATGGGCTAAAGCCTAAAGTACTGCTGGTGGTTTTCAATTGTGAGAAGCTTGGTAACGGGACAACCACGACGGCCCAATCTACATAAGCGGGAAAGCACAGTGCAGACTAGACTTAAGGGAAGCTTTAGGCGGCCAACACCATAGATAGCCACTGCAAAGAAATGGAGAACCAAGCTCAACGGTCGAGGGTCTAGACCAGAAAGTGGAGCTATTAGTCCATTCGAAAATACTCCTTCAAGGCTCATGTAGTCAAAACATGCTTGGCACATTTCGTTTCTAGCTGGATGATCAGGTGATGCCCTAAACACCTTGTATA
>Ga0307517_10009058_pt1 | contig 14185 bp, 15 predicted proteins | sample 23_EM_MG_FD_194515 | JGI IMG/M metagenome (GOLD analysis project Ga0307517, IMG submission 194515) | Populus trichocarpa ectomycorrhiza microbial communities from riparian zone in the Pacific Northwest, United States - 23_EM | ecosystem: Host-associated > Plants > Roots > Unclassified | place...
TTGACCAAAAGTATTTATTAAATAGATTCCATACTTCAATAACTTTGCTCTTGACCCTCACCGTATTCAACCGTTTGCTCACCCTCCTGCCACGACGGGGAATACTAGTCAAGCACCACCGCCTCAGGCCTATGGGATACAAGCGGCCCCATTCCATGGAGGAGATTACCGTGGCTATTACGGCGCGAATGTGCCAGGCGGTAACGTTCCGTACCCACCACCGTACTACAACGGTCACTGGGAGCATGGATTCCCAGGTGGTCCATACCCTCCTGGAGGTAACCGACGTGATGACAGCGGAGGCAGGCGGCTGAGCGAACGTATCAGTGGCTTTGCGGCCCCCTTTGGAGAGAGCATGATCCCTGCAGCTGCTGGTCTGCCTCCCAAGCCTCCTGCGGCCCTGGACACGGCGCTTGTTAGTGGAAACTCTGCGGCTGGAAGGAGGAATAGTCGGAATGCGAGCAGTCATGGTACTGGCCCGCCTCCACCACCGCCTCCTGACGCCAAGGAAGACCCGAGAGCTGCTGGTGGTAAGAGAGTTAGTTATCATGACATGGACCTGGTAGCTGAGGTTTGTTCATATCTATAATTCGAGAGCGAGCGAATACTAATTTGGTTTCTTTGTTCACAGGGTGATGTTGAGCTGATGTATTAATACCGTACATATTTGTGCCCTAGTTTCTTTACGAGTATATAAATGAGATAAAAATGGAATGGGGTATCCATTTGGTGTTTGCTGACGTTTGAAATGGAGCTGCTCACGTTGAAGGTTGTCTAAGGTCCTCTATCTCCCTTCTCGTCCCCCAACGGGCGCAGCTGCCCACGGCTAGCGACCCAATCTCACCACTATTTTGAGTCCACAAAGTCGCAATCGCGAACGCCTACAAGGGCCATGGCTTCAACCAGGCTCCCAGCTTCACGTATGAAAGCCGGAGGCGAATGTATTTTCGAAGAGGACGTACCGCTGAATCTATCGTCAAGCAACAAGTTCTGCATATCGTATGCACCCTCAGCTATGCATCACACATCGTTTCTGCCAAACCCTAGTTCTCTCGACGATCATACGACATTCAGTTCTTCAGAAAGCGCTCCACAAACATCGGATGGGGAGTCGGGCGACGAGTCGATACCGTCCCCCTTAGAACCCGAGTCCAAAAGCGCCCCAGCTGCACTGAATCACCAGACATTTCTGCAGATGGGTTTCATACCCGGCCACTCGAACCCAGGCCCCATTTCCAGAACGCTTTCCAGAACGCTATCCATGCCTCTTCCTTCACAGCTCAGCCAGCTGCAGCATCCGCACAGACCAGGCCTCCCTAACAACCTTCATTCTTCACCGTCCGTAACTTCTGCGGGGTCGTCTACCCATGTTCGCGAAGTTTCCATGGAGCTTGCGGATTCGATCCAATTGGTCATTCAGACCATGCTGCAGATCTCCCCTCCACAAGTTCTGGATCCTGCAAAGGAACAATTTTCTGCTTGTGCGCTCTCCGTGCCCACGTCGTCGATGTCGGCCATGTTCACCGCTATGAAGAACATCAATTATATTTCGGCCAACATGATCTCATTTTGCGACCAGACGATTGGTAATCATTCTGGGGATGCGATTTCTCCTCAAGAACGCGCAAATGCGAAGAAGATGCATAACGAATTTGATATTGGCGAGATGCTGCAATGCGTGGGCGATGCGTTGAGTGGATTGGCCGCGCAAATGGGTGTGGACCTGGTAATTTATCACGGAGATGTTGGTTTGAAGCACGTCTATGTTTCTGGAGATGAAAGTAGTATTGCATTTACCTTAACACACGTGCGTTTGCACTGTCTCCTCCCCTCATTCCTTTTACGTTCTAACTTGCTTCTTTTCCGCAGATTGTCCGCCAGGTTTTGAGCAGCGCCGAACGCGGAGATTCCATCGAACTTGGTCTCTTGGTCACTCCAATATCAAATCCAGCACCTGGCCTTTCGGCCCACATGGAGCCCCCACCCATTGACGACATGTTGACTGCCGCTCCGCTGGAATCCAATGGCCCTGTTCGTATCACAATCCGGATATCCCACAAATATGCTCCCTCGGAAACACATCAAGGTTGCGACCACCCAAAAGATGTTGTAACCACTGAAATACGCCCCAAACCCTCTTTCTCCACACTTTTCCTGCGCCGAATCCTTCGACAAATTGACGGCAAGCTTCTTTCTGACCTACCGCCCCCGGAAGCATTTACGAGCGGACGAACTTGTGATCTTGAACTGGTTTTGGATCGGGTACCGACACCTGTCCATACCCACACTGCAGAGGATGGCCGGGATGGTACAACCAACACTGAACCTACCCTTGAACTACTATCTACCTTCGGAGAGTGCTTAAAAGGCAAAAAAGTCACTCTTTACGCGAGTGCAAAAGGTTCTTTTGCCCATCACCTTTCCAGCTACTTGACTGCCTGGGGCATGGAAATCACTCATGTCTCTCCGGATGGCCAGGTCGATGGTTTAAATTTGACGGAACAGGTATCCTCCTCTCCAGAAGAAGATCGGGCCTCATCATTTAACCCCCTTTCTACGTACCAAGAATCCACGCCTCGTTCTCGAGCTGGGTCGTATACAAAATCGGGTTTGCCTGCGAGGACATCATTTATTGTGATCGACGATGATATCGACAGCCTGAAAGAACGTCTGCAGGCATTACGGTTTGAAAATAATCAACCAAGTGTTCTGTTACAAAATGCGAGGAAGCGACCGTCGCTTTCTACCCAACATCGACCCAGGTCATCGCCATATATGGCCCGTCTTTTGGGCACAGCCAACTACGCCCAGCCCTCACCGCCCACTGTGATCTTGCACTTTACAAGCCTCGCCAATTACAAGGTCGTTAGAGATGTCATGCAATCCATCACTCTTTCGTATACAGCCACAAACATCCCCTTACCTGAAGTGATGATTATCCCAAAACCTGCTGGTCCTCGACGTTTCTTGACTGCACTGCACACAGCGGTCACGAAACCTACTGGAGATCCCTCGTTCATCCCTATCGCCACAACACCCATTAGCCCCGACATCGTCAATACACCAGGATCGTTCTTCTCCCCTGAATCAGCCGAAAGTGGCTCTCAACACAATGGCGAGAGCAGTACCCGAGCCTCTTCTCAAACACAATCTCCTGCAGCCAAGAATGCGACCCGACCTCTTGCTAATTCTCGCAGTAATTCAGATCGCCAAACAAGACCGAATGAGGCGGCCGGGGTGTCGACCATAGTGCCTCCATCTCCCCTTGCCCTTCCGGATAACGTGGAATATTTTTCTCCTGCTGCACAGCAGCTAGGAGCGTCGCCTTCCTCCGGCCTCGTCATTCAGAGCCCGGATGGCCAGACTGCTGGAATTTATTTCCACCCACGGAGTAAGAATGCCTCGAGAAATCCGTCGAGCCAGTCGATGGAGAGGGATCGTGGACAGTTGACAGTCCCATCTCCGCGTCGAGGGTCGACACCACGTATACCGTCGGGTGGTGCAAAGAGGGAGGATAACCCAACCACCTTGTCGTCATGGCACGAAGGCGCCGGTTCTGCGTCATCGTCAACAACGATACCTAGGGCTAACGTTCCTTCTACCCCAACAATCAGTAACGAGCCACGAAACTTGACCCTGCCCACTGAGAGCCCAGTGGAAAGAACCAGCACTCCAAGCAGAAGAAATACAGGCGCAAAGCGGAATTCGGACTCGAAAGATCACTCCCCCTCTGCTTTGAGAAAAGCCACAAAACCTGCCGATGCCAATGTTGTACCGCCTATCAGTGTGTTGATTGTCGATGGTTTGTATTTGCTTTCTCTCTTTACATGCCTCTATACGTCTGACATTTTTTAAAGATAACCCCATTAACCAGACCATTTTGTCGACCTTCATGAGGAGGAAGAAAATCAAGTATGATCTGGCGAGCAATGGGCATGAGGCGGTGCAGAAGTGGCGGACTGGTGGTTTTCATCTGATTCTGGTGTGTTTTGAGCCCTTTATTTCAGGAAGGTGCTTTTGTCAATGTTTCCTTTAGATGGACATTCAGATGCCAGTCATGGACGGAATCCAAGCGACCAAGGAGATCAGGCGCCTGGAGAAATCAAATGCAGCTGCTGGATTCCCTCCGATCTCGCCTTCCACTGACGAGGGCCATACACCTTTAGAAAAATACCCTCTATCCGCCTCATCCTCTGTTACATCAGAAACCCGTTCAATGAACTCGCCATACCGTTCTTCTGTCATTATCGTCGCCCTCACTGCATCCTCGCTACAAAGCGATCGTGTGGCTGCTCTCGCAGCTGGATGCAACGATTTTCTGACGAAACCTGTGTCGCTGTTGTGGTTGAATAACAAGATCATCGAGTGGGGCTCGATCAAGGCTCTGCAGATGTGGGCTGATATTCGGCCGGATGCGGTGAAGACCATGACGACGGGGCAAGCAGCTAAAGCTCGAGATGTTGCACAGCGACTGCACGTTCCGCCCAAGTTGAAGTCAAGTCCGTCTCCGCAACCATTGCGGCGTACGACAACTATTTTAGAAGACAATGCCGCTGCTCTGCGGCTCGCAGGTTCGATCCCCAACCTGTCGAGCTCGATACATAATGCACCAGGTTCTCCGCTTACGCCGTTATCTCGGGGGTCAGATCGGCCACCTACTTCAGCTTGGACATCGCAAATTGCACAACCGACCGCTTTTGATATGTCTAACCTTTCTGATCGTGATGCTTTGGATTTCCAGCCATTTAAGCGGAAATCAGCCGGTTCCATTGATGGTTTGTCCCTCCTTGATATTCCCTGACGTATCTTTACTGAAAAGAAAATACACTGCCGTCCACCACAGATGGTACGAATTCTTAGTCACCCTTCATCTATCCAGAACTTTTATTGATTTTATATATTGGACAGACACGCCAAGACCAAGAAGCCCAGCGCCAAAACCACCGACACATACACCACTTGCATCCACTGAGAGCAGCGGCCTGACTAATCTTCCAAGGTCCTCCTCACCGACGCCTCAGCAACCCACCACTCCGCCAGATCAGCCTCCAGAAGACTTCGTCCCACCAGAACTACCACTATCGCCAACCTCTGAATCCATTCAGACACAAGAAAATGGACGTATTGAACCACAGGAAAACAAAGACTCGAGTGTGGCTCCGGTCGAAAACGCATCCTCGAACGGGCTTGTTCACGAACACGGACATCCATGACGATTGTGGGCAATTTTGGGGATACTCGGGCTATCCATTGCGGTTTTCTTGGCCTGATTTCTCAAGATTGCTGTTAGTTGGTACTTTATTTTTTCATGTGTTCAACGCGGCATCGTAAATTTTATGGAGGTTCAATTTCTTTTTGTTCTCGCTTTGACCTCGTTCTTTTTGTTATATCTGTCTATACATCGCATTGCATTTTCATAGTCATTCACGATTTTTTTTTTGGTGCTTTTACATGTATTCGGGCTTGGGTGGTATTATGGGTTTGGCTGTTTCCTCAAACATATTCGGAAATCATCGGTCTTGGTCAAAAAATGATGTCAAGTATACATGATACTCTAATGGAATGTCATTAGAACCCCGATTGGAACCTAGTGATATCTCCCCTCAACCTACGTGCCAAAACCATGTCTAAGGTCTTTTACCTGGATAGTGACCCGTTTGGCGCGAATTGGCGCGCAATTTGTGTCTTCGAAGAGACTGACCACATAGGCTTCTGTCGCCTCTTGAAGAGCATTGACGGCCCAGCTTTGGAAGCCCCATTGCACGGGGGCATTTTTCTTCAAAAAGTGGACTAAATTGATGGCGCTTAGCGCTACGGAGGGTACCAAAGTGTTGGCGCCAGGCAGTACAGGGCCGAGGCACCGGTCATGTCGGCTTTATCACGTGAATGGGCGGGACAATGATTCTTCAACTTTCTTCAAGTCCAAGTTCAACGTTGAACGTTTCAAGATAATCTTGGCAGGAGCTCATTTCCAGCGCTATGCGCTCGCCCTTGATTGTCGGTGAATGACTCTCCATGGCGACACCCATCGATCTTTGTGAATCCTCTGTGGCGTTCAAAATCAAAATCTTCAATGCTCACGGCGTTCAGCGGCAAGAACTTCCATATATACTCAATGAAGGTTCCAATCATACTGACATTACCCTCCGGTCCCTCCTTTCTTCCGCTCTACCGAATTACAATCGAGCGCCATGCACCCGTGAACCTGACCCGACAAGGCCGAACCAGCGCCTTTCTTTTACAATTACGCCCTGTTACGTTTCCCTCAAGCTTCCAGGGTTTGTCTAACAATACATTGGATGACATGCGGGCCTATCAAATTGGAACAGTCCAGAGGTATAAAACCATCCTCCTCATAGAGTAGGGCACTAAGGCTGGTCCTTTCACTCCAACAAATCATCTCATCGTCAGTCCAATTTTATTCACATCTTGCTATTGCTTATATGCACCCCACAGTTTCTCACAATGAAATTCACCATCGTTCTTGCTTCCCTCGCCGTCCTTTTCACCTCTGCTCTTGCCCTGCCGGTCGAGCAGAACCTGGGTGCTAGGGATATCATCGATCTTAGTCCCGTAGTTGCTCGAGAACCCACTATCGCCATCGATGCACGCGACTACCTCGACGACCTTGAAGAACGAGACTTTGATGAGGAGCTTGAGATTTACGGACGCGGAAATAAACCCACTAAGACAGACACGGCAGCAATCAAGCGCTTTTGCGAAGCTGAATGCAAGGAGGCTGGGTTCCCCCCCAACCTAATGCCCAAATGCATGCAGACTTGCTGTACGTCTTCTTTTCTTTCTCACTTGTGTTAAAGGACCCATTCACAATAATTCCTGCTTAACAGTCAATTCATGAAACCTGAAGGGGAGGGGAAGGAGTCGTTGAGATGCATTTTACCATAGAAATGAGAATTGATATTTTTCAGTGAATCTCTGGCATCTGAATCGTTGACGATGAATTTCACAGTTGACTCATTTCGTCATCCCATGTCCAAAATCTGCAGATGTGAGCTTTCACCGTCCCTTCCACCCTTGAGGTCCCTTGTCAATAGACAAACCCGGTTCGATCGCGCTTCGTGCTATTCGTGAAGGGCCAGGTCATCCGTCGGGTGTGCACGTACAGCATATCAGATAATGCGCGCCAGAGTTATCACGTATGAAGAAGATGTCGTCAAGTGGCTTGGATCTGGACCGAACCTCCTTCCTATTGTTGCTTCGAGTCGGCCAACGAGCCGGATGTCTGCGAGACGAGATCTCCACTCCTAAACATGACGATAGTCCAGGTTTGGCATGAAGGACCGTGGATATTCATGTCAATACTAGACCCCGGTTTCATGAGAGTCGGGAATTATCGGCACTGCCTTGTCGGACTCTCCGATTGTCAGGTTATCATGGCCTCGATTAACAAAGTAGCGCTCCCATTCAATCACTTGTGGGCCTATGTCGACGGCTGTCTTATCCGCTTTGAGGGCGAAGAGAGATTCGTCACTATCATATGGATGTTGTAACCACCGAGATACGCCCCAAAGCCTCTTTGTCCACACTTTTTTTGCGCCGAATTCTTCGACGGATTGACGGCAAACTCGTTTCTGAACTATCACCTCAGGAAGCATTTACAAGTGGACGAACCTGTGATCTCGAACTGGTTTTGGATTGGGCACCGAGACCTGCCCATACATGCTGGAGAGAATGGCCAGGATGGTACAGCCAACACTGAACCTACCCTTGAACTACTATCTACCTTCGGAGAGTGCTTAAAAGGCAAAAAAGTCACTCTTTACGCGAGTGCAAAAGGTTCTTTTGCCCATCATCTCTCCAGCTACTACTTGACCACCCGGGGAATGAAATTTGTTTTTTTCTCTCCAGATGGCCAGATGATGGTTTAAATCTGACGTAACAGGTATCCTGCTTGCCAGAAGATCAGGCGTCGTCATTTAACCCACTTTCCTCGTACCAAGAATCCACACCTCGTTCTCGAGCTGAGTCGCATGCAAAACCGGGTTTTTCTGCAAGGACATCGTTTATTGTGATGACGACGACATCGACAGCCTGAAAGAACGTCTGCAGGCATTGCGGTGATGTGATATTATGCAAATCTCTGAAAGGAATTATATTTACCTTTTCGGCGACCGATGGGAAAGTATGAGGCTATGCTAATCGGAGTCGCCAGTTTGCCAGGACTGGATTGAAGTGCATACTTTGGATGCATCAACCCGGTGTAAAACAAAGAAAAAATATAATACAATAATCATCATATTGTGATCGAGGTGTACTTCTTGAGAATTTTGTATAAAGGCCCAAAATTTGATAAATATCCGATTGTTCTGACTGGGTTCATTATTCAGTCCTCTTGTGACTGAATAAAGGATCAGCCTTCCGCCTCTACTGGGGTATATCTGACGGCACAAAAGGAGTCTGTAGTAATGTGCTTCAGCTCTTAGATGCTGGTTACTAGTAAGTAATCACGCAAGTAAAAAGATGGGCGGTTAAAGTTATGGGGCACGAACGTTACACATGCACCGTGGGCCGGGTCGGTGGCTGTAAGATGACGAAAGAAATGACGAGTCCCTTGCGAACAAAAGAGACGCCGTGCGACTGTTCGCCTTCAATCGGTTCACACCAATATGCACATGGGTGAAAATAAGTAGCCTGAACATGCTGATTCCTATGGCGCGAAATCTGCACAAAAAATAAACTGTGTTCCTTGATATGGAGGGAAGTGTTAGACAAATGATGAGGGTGTCAGGTAAATGATGGAGGGCTTCCGATAGATGAAACTGTCTCTGCAATCGGTCATAAATTAGTATCCGATTAAAACAAAATAGTGTGTCAGATAATTGAAAAGTGGCTCAGTACAAAGGAAGTAGCCACCAGTAAAGTTGAAACGTGTCACTAATAAATGTTTTGTGTGTGCCAGAACATTGGGCACTGTCGCCAAAGTTGAAATATGAATGTCAGAGAATTAAAATTATGTAGAAGTGTCAGACCAGTGGACAGGGATGTCAGAAGCATTTCTCAGGGATGGGATGATGCCGTTGTTGCCGAGAACCATCACTCTCGGCTAATTCGGCATTCGGAAGCATTCGGCAGAATATTTGTTCCATTACTCCGCAGAGAAAGACGAAATACATGATGTCGGTGATGAAGATTCCATGATTGACGACGCCGAGGAAGACGTTAGCGATGAAGATTCAATCGACGGTGATGAAGAAGATTCCATGATTAACGACGCCGAGGAAGACGTTAGCAATGAAGATTCAATCGACGACGACGCGGAGGACTTGTTAGGGTACCTTTCGGAAGGCGAAGATGAGGAAATGCAAGACTTTGGGGAAAGGGAGGAAGATTCAACTATTGTATGCGTTTATCCTCTTTTCATGGATATAAGTTTTATGAGAAAATTTTCTAGATCGCTTCCATTGGGGATTATGAGAGTGGCATCAACCATGAGCCAGTCGCCGTTCCGAAGCATTCATCTCCCTTTGAAAATCGGCCTGAACTTCATCAAGTCTTTACTAAAAATCTTGAACTTTTAGTGCAGTCAGAAAGTTTACCCCCAGGATTTGGTCTCCTTCCAGATGAGTGGGGGGATGACGGATACCCATCAGTAGAACCTATACCATATGGACGGAGGGGTAGCGCGAAAGACATACCCCTTCCCGATCACATCTGGCGTCCTAGAGCTATACTTTGGGGGAAAGCACTCTTTGTGCTCAATGCCTTACGATACCAAGAGCTATAGATCCTTAATGTATGCATACAAATCAACAAATTTTAGCCCATCTGCACGCGCAGAAAACCCAGTCCACCCGCAGCAAATTCGGCCTGCGCACGCATAGGCAACTCAGGTAACTACCGAAATAGCGACCTCGCTAGCCACTAATAATGACATCGGTACAAGGTGCTACAAGGGGGACGTTGGCCGGACTAGCACTCCCCAACTGCAAAAGCTACCACCGGTGGCATAACACCAGGCTGAAAGGGAAGGTCTGCGTATACAGGAAAGGGAAAATAAATAGAAAAAGGCCGAGGGGAAAAACCACCCTACAGAACATCACAGTCGATTCCAATGTCGATATCGTCTTCAAATCCATCCATGTATAATCAAAGGAAGGAGAACCGGAGCTTGTCGACATCGTGTGATGACAGATGGACGAAAAAACCTGGCGTGTGCACGTTGTCCGCAACGGTGAGGCCAATGGGAAGTGATGAGGTCGTCAATGAGCAGTGCCAGGCATATCAATGGAGCCTAGTGATGAGGTAGCAGGCTGTCACCATCGGCTCTGGTTGTCGATGTGAGACATTCGTGAGCTCAGATCTGCAAAGGAGAACAGATTTCTAACGAGGGGCGGATCGAATCACGTGTACCTTCCATTTTTGGGTTCACCTTTCTCCTCGCTTATAGGTCAAGGCTTCAGCCGCTAAGTACCAATAATATAATAATCGAGTTTTATTACTGCAAATACACCTATATACACTGAAAATTTGAGCTCACGGCCTGTAGTGCAAAAGTTGTGGCAAAAGACTGCGGCGCAAGGGGAGACCACATGCAAGGTCATGCACCTTCCATTTTAGGCTGTTCCCGACCTTTCCCCTTGCCTGTAGGTCGAGGCTTCAGCCGCTAAGCACCACTAATATAGGAATCGAGTTCTATTACTGTAAATATACCTATATACACAATAAAATTGAGCACACGGTCTGTGGTGCAAATGTTGTAGCAACAGCGAGAGACTTATGCCTTGGGTCGCGGTCAAGGTTACTTATTTTCTCAAGGTTACTCTCTCAAGGGATTTGATAGTGTTGTGCATTGCCGGCTGCCGAATTTGCCGAAAATGATGGTTCTCGGCAAGAATGGCCCTGAGAAACACTTTTGACAATCTCGTCCACTGTTCTGACACAATACACATAATTGTTCTTGTCTGGCATTGATACCTCAACTTTGGCGACAGTGCACATTACTCTTACACATGCAAAATAATTATTGGTGACATAGCCTCATTTTACTGGCAGTCACCTCATATATACAAGGGACCCTTTTCAATTATCTGACACAATTCGGTTTCTTTCAAACATTCATTACTGACCAATTACTGACAAATTCATCATTGATCTGACACTGTCCATCATGTGTCTGACATCTCCCATTTTGGATCTGACTGCTCACTTTTTATCGAGGAACACAGTTTATTTTTTGTGCAGATTTCGCGCCATAGCCAAGGAAAGTAAGACGGGATGGAAGAGGCTCAGTTATTTAGAAAGGACAGCGATCATAATGGGCGGGGTCGAGGAGACTTGGGGTCATGAGTCTATAAGACTGACGAGTTCCCTTGTTTAAAGGGAGTTTCTTGATGAAGGTGGGCATTTGCGATAGAAAGAAAGAAGGAGAGAGAAATATGAGAAACGATATCGAATAGGGGGAGAATCAAAAGAAAGATGCGGACGAATGCGTTGGGTGAAGGCTAGACATTACCTATCAGCGGATGCAAGAATGCGAACAATGGACGTTGTGAAATCGACCTCTGCCCCTCTTCCCGTCCTTGCGCCTTTTGAATCGGTATTTCCTTATTCCTTCAGCTTTGACGTTCAAATGGCCGCCATACGCGACAAAGGATTATGAGAACGGAGTAGTGGCAAAAACGTGAAGGTAGTTTGTGAAACTGGGTCATTCACCTGGATATAAGTAATGGGAGACTCTTCAGTCGATGTTATGGGGGCGAGGAAGGGGTGCCGAGAGTGTATGGTTGACTCTAGCGTAGGCCGTCGCATCACCAACGTGGCTCTGGGTGGTTGGACCAGTTCGCGAGAGACAGAAATGTATTCCCGGATGACATACGAACCCGTCGGCGATCGGCCCAAAGTCATAACTAAGGTATGAGGGAAAATGTTCGATCTACCACAATTCTGAATTGCATGGTCAAAAATGCCTGCCGTACATTCTGCGCTGGATCCAGGAATGCCTGTGGTGGCAGGTAGGAGAATTATGTTGATAGCAATGAGGGGTTAGGAAGTACATGTTAAAGCTGAGAGATGGACTTAAGTTTTCCCATCTCTCCACACCGGAAGGCCCGTCCGCAGTGTCTTTGTATTGAAGAGAGGTCCGCATGTCCTTCGGCGTTTGTGATTAGAAAGTGGCTGGTGCGAGGGAAGATGTGGTCCTTATACCAAACGGTTACCAGTCTAACCGCCCCAGCCTCGCGCATTATCAGCACCTATGTTAAATTGAGGGTGAGTGATGGTAAATAAATTTAAGGGAACAGAGGTTAGACGACGAGGGGAAATATTCGCCGTGCTGAATGACTCAGGCCGTCTCCGGTGGAGGTAGGATGAAACGAAAGAGGTGGGGTTATGTAGAAAGGACAGTATATCAAGATAGGCGGGGTTGAGGAGATTTGGGTCATGAATATGACTGCGTCACTGTTATCGCGGATAAGAATGTCGAATTATTTTAAAGGCAGTGTCTTGGTGAAAGTGGGGATCTGAGATAGAAAAGAGGAAAACAGGCGTAAGAAAAGATATCGAATGAAGAGAGAATCAAAAGAAAGACACGGACGAAGGCGTTAGATAGAGGCAAACTGGATATGTACCCACCAGCTGATGCGGGAATTGGAACAATGGATATTGTAGAACCCTCGACCCTCGAAAGATTTCTTTGTGCCTTCAACCTTGACGTTCTAGTGTTGCGGGAAATACTACTCCGGGTTCTAATTTGCAGGGCAAATTTGCATCTGTCCCATGGTCCCCCTAATTTGCACACAAAATTTGCGGCAAATTTGCAGATATCAATTTTTGATCAATTTTTGGCCCATTTCTTGCAAATTGAGCCCACAAGCACAACGATGAAGTTGAAACCATAATTTAACACCCACAAAGATCGTATCCTACTTCCTAAATACTCCTCTAACGTCCGAGTTCTGGAATATTACCTCTAATTTTCAGCACGGGGTGCGGAGGGGTGCGGTTATACTACTCGGTCACGTGATATAATCCCTGCAATGTAACCGTAATATATCTCGTAGACAGAGTCTGACAGACCACTATGAGATCAGCTGGCACCTCTATCCTGACGGTTTAATGGGAATTCATCATGACAAAAGCAGGTGCAAATTTGCTCTATTTTGCAGCTGATTTTAGTCGATTTTTTGAGGCCGGCAAATTTGCACTGCAAATCTGCAAGTGCAAATTAGACGGAGCTATTTCCCGCAACACTACACGGTCGATTGCGGAAGTGCCTGTAGCTGTCACTTTTCGATCTGGAGTCAGCCTTTCCTCCTCCTGCTAAACGTTCCCATCTGCAATTCCTCGCTAGGTGGTCACACAAACTCAATAAAATTCCCTAAAACCTTCCCCCCACTCCTCAGCCTGAGTCAAGGATATTCCTTGCACCGCTTTCCGACTCCCTGTACGAATAGCACACTCCTTGCAAAACGGCTGGCTCTACGCAGACTACTGTACTATTACGACCGATCGTTCAGTCATATGTCATGAAGGGTAGTGAACTGAACAAATTTGGAACTTGTCATATGTCATTTGGTCCGATGAACATACCTCAAAACGCATGAAAATAGGCTAAAAATGAAAAATTTCCTCAAATTCGGCTATATTGGGGCTATTCTGCTCAATTGACAAACCCAAAGGGTGACCCCCTGAAAAACAGGTAACCTGACTCTCTACGACTTGAAAATGGAATGAAAATTTTGGGTTTACCCTATTGTGTGAACAATTTTTTCCCTGGTCATCGGTCACTTGGAAATTTGAACATTTATCCCAGTGAACAATTGCTGTCATGGGTCATACCCCGTGAACGATCGGTTGTAATAGTACAGTATTTCTAGGTTGAGAACAGTGTAACAAAAACAGTTTCAAAATTCAATTTAGCTTCTGCACCCATTCTTTTATCGCCTCTTTCAAATCGATCACCTCACTGAGTTTGAATCCCATAGCTTGTAAGTCAGTGGTCGACATATGAGAAAACGCATGACTTCCTGTGATAGCGTTTTCTTGCAAGCCTCTTTGATGGAATTGGCAAGAGTATAAATCTCGCAAAAGGTTGGGAGGTCGATCTTTGATCCTTCAACATAGTTTGTGGGTATGAGACTGGTCGAAATGCCAGGTGCCGTGATGGTGGGCGCAGGCTGAGGAGGTTGGATGGCTGGCGCATGTGCATACGGAAAATCTGGATACA
>Ga0307517_10009059_pt1 | contig 14184 bp, 4 predicted proteins | sample 23_EM_MG_FD_194515 | JGI IMG/M metagenome (GOLD analysis project Ga0307517, IMG submission 194515) | Populus trichocarpa ectomycorrhiza microbial communities from riparian zone in the Pacific Northwest, United States - 23_EM | ecosystem: Host-associated > Plants > Roots > Unclassified | place...
AGGCTTTCTGTTTGTTTTCTTTAGGCTGTAGCACCATAATTCTAAAATGTCACGTTATACTTGCTTTGCTAACCGCTTCTAATTTGTTGATGCAGGCTAGTGTTGGTCTGGATGATATGAAAGCTTCATAATTGAGGAGTTCCTTCTGATGCCTGCCAGTGGTTTTGGTTTTACCTTCTTTAGACGGGAGAAATAATTAGCCACTTCAAATTTTACAGCTATATATAACTCATCTATTCAACCTTTTCTGTAGCACTTGTGTTATGACATGCTCACTCTTTTCATTTAGTCTTTGCTCTTTGCCTTTCTGAATGGTTCAGAACAAGTCACACATTGCGCACTTAGCAAGGCAGTCCGTTGCGTGGCTATCATCCTGCTCTGGTCTGAGTCTGATGCACATCATTTCACGCACACATCAAGTTAATCTTTCAAAAGTAGTTCTCCTTTTCAATTAAAATAAGAATAACCTTCTTAGAAGGCGACAATCTAGTTTCCAAATTTAGATTAAATTAGATTGCTGGGCCGTCCAATTATTTTTTTAATGTAAAAAAAAAGAAAAGGTTTAGACAAAAAAGAATTCTTTACTTGGATTAATATGCTAGATTCATCATGAGCAGAGATAACTTTATGATGCTCAATTCTTGTTCAATTTAATTTATAATATTGAAAAAATATCAAATGAAAGAAAAAAATTGAATCAATCTGGTTAGTTTATTAAACTCGTGATTTAAATTGTGAGTGATATATTTTTATAGAAAACAAATAAAAAAAATAGAAAATTCAATTCCCAATTAACCAGATGTAAAAGGATGAAATCAATAAAAAAAAAAGACCTAGAAAAAAAACAACTCAAGTAAACTCATATAAACCCACTATACCCTACGATATGGGACATGAGAATGAGATGATCCAATGGAAATTCAACCGAAAAAAATTACGAAACACAATTCTCAATCAATCCAATCCTTAACAAAATTAAAAAACAAAACAATTTTTTTTCAAAGCAAAAAACAATCGTGAATCAACCTGAATAACACGCCAAATTAGAAAAAACCGATATAAAAAAAGGACAATAAAAAAAACCCGGGGCAGTCTATGTTAATCTTCCAAATTTATGACTTGGGTCATGAAACCGAAATTATGTCATAGAAAGCAAATAAAAAAAAATCATGAAGCCCAAACCTAATAGTAAAAGAAAAAATTAAAAATAAAACAAGACACCGTGAAAGCCACCAAAGAATATTTGGTTTTGATACCAGAGAAAGCCACATGCGTTGTAAGAGTGCAACGACTTACCCCACACGTTGACGAGTGAGTTGCATACGCGAACCAATCCCCTCTGCCTTCCTCTTCAATCCCTGACATGCAAAAATAGGGCTTCACATTTGGTTAAGTTTTAAATTAAATCTTCGAAGTTTTAATTATTTTAAATCAATAAAGTTATATTTTATTTTGTCTGACTAAACATTAAATTTTTTCTCTTGGCATTGCAAGATCCTCATATATAAGCAACCAAAACAAATCATTAAGTCCAATTCTAAATAAAATCGATGTGAAATAATCAAATTAAAAAAAATAGTAGAGTGATAAAAAAATAGGGCTGAATATTTTCTCCTGCCCATTCAATTCAATTTTTGGTTCCAAACCAAAAAAAGAGGTCTTCAAATCGAGTCCTCAAAACTTTAATTGTTTAAAATTAATTAAATTTTATATAATTTAATCAAAGTGAGCATTAACCAAGTCACATAGATTTTTTTGACGCCACGAGACCCTCTAACTTAAAAAGTAAAAATAAAAAATCAAGTCTAATCATAAATAAATACAATATCAAAAAAACAAATAAAAATATCAAGGGATAAAAGTAAAAGATAAAACAAAGGATAAAAAAAGAGAGAATGAATATTATTACACTTCAATTTCATACTGTTTTCTCTCGGGCTACAAGCCTTTTGCCAAACCTCTTAGTATGTTTTTTTTTTAATCTACTTTTAACTTGAATTGATCAAGTCCTCGTACTCCTATCTGCCTTCGGCAATGTACAAAAGTAGTCCTATTAAAAGTAATTAATGATTTCAAATTAAAAAAAAACTGTACTATTTATTTTGGTTCTTGAGCATTCTAAAAAAAAAGAAAAAAGAAAATAGAGTTCCTGATTTGTTTTCCTTTGTTTTTCACTACTATATTTATATGCTGATGTCTCAATAGAGAGGGGCAACAGAAGGAACCAAGAGCAAGTAAGAACCATAACCGTTTTTCCCGGGATTTTATGAAAAGAAAAGACAGGTCACAAAAACCCACCCAAATTTAGTCGGCTTTGCCTTTCTGGATATTTGGCCTAAAAAATAGGGTATCTACTGGTTTTGATTGACGGACAATGGGAATTGAAAACGCGTCCTTGAAAACAAAAAATGATGTGTGACTCTACACATTTCGGAGATTTCCCAGTTCATACTCTCCCTCATCTCTTCTTGATTGGAGACAGAAGTTAACGATCAAGATTTTACATCCATCCCCCCCACTTGGATTTTATATCAGACAGGGTTGAGGGATGGCATCTTCTTCCATGGACCCAAGCTGTGTGGTTTTGGTTTGAGAATGTTTGATGTGCGATCACTGGCATTGCCGCAGCTACCATGGGATCGTCTTGACTTCTTGTTTTTCGTTTTCTTTTCCCCCAAGGTGCGGTTTTCTCTATAGAATGTCCACATTCTCTGTTTCAATTGAAGTTTTGTTAATGTTTATTTTGTTCTTAACTACCTTGATTATTCCTAGTCGTCATGAGTCTGTCTTACGATCGATCCTTGGTGAGTTGATGGATTTGAATTTTGCTTGAGGGATGTTTGTTTTAGAATATATATCGCCTTATGGAAACAAATTTTAAAATGTTTAAAGACGGTTTTTTGAAATATAAATAGATGTCAGATAATTAATTTCAATTCGCAAGGATTTAAGATGGCGAGGAGATTCTTCCTTGTTTCGGAGATTTCTTATGGGAATACACTGGATATTGAGATTGGGGAAAAGCTTAAGAATTTTCTTCTGTCAGCTTTGCTGATGTATAACCTTGTTTTTCTCCTTTTTTCAAGCACAGAAGCAATATTTCAACAAACGAAGCAACCTTGCTGGCGCAGCTAAATTGCCTGGCTTGGCCAAAATGACAACCAAAGTGAAAGGTCTTTTGAGAGGTCTAAGATACATTTCACAAATATTTGGTATGAGCAGCTTTCCCCTCTTAAAAGAAAGTATTGTTTCAGAACAAATGATATTGCAGCTTCAATATGCATTTGATATCAGCATGCAGCATTCTTCTAATTCTGCTATGTCCTGACCAAAGATATTGCTAGCGTTTTCAGATTGCTCGTATTCCAACATTTAATTAGACATGTATAAGCAGCAGTAGCACTGTACTATGCCTGTTGTCATCAATCGTTTCTCCAATTTTGCAGATGAAAAGGAACAAGAAATGCAAATTGGATTGCCTACTGATGTAAAGCATGTTGCTCACATTGGATGGGATGGCCCGTCTGCAAATGCACCAAGCTGGGTATGCCAATGAGTTTCCTTTTTCTTTGCCTCTTAAGGTCGTAGTTATCTACGAAGATGATCTTGGTTGCTTAAGTCTCCTATATAGATAGGCAGTCCCATTTGATGCACCTTTTGCTATATACCCTGCCTCACATTATCAGCCATGTCTCCATTCCATCAGTCATCATTGAGATTTAGACCAAAAAATCTTGACCCCTACCTGCTCCCTTGAAGAAATTACGATAGGTATTGCTCCATCCCAGTGCTCAAATAGACTTTTTGATGCGAAATAATTCCCTACATGTGCAGATGAATGAGTTCACCTCGCCTCCAGAAATTTTAAGTGGGACTTCAAATTCTACAGAAGTGAAGAGCCTTTCAACAGATTCAACCTTGGAAGGTTTGCTTTTCCCTACATGTTTTTTTTGGATTAAGACGTGTGCAATGTTCTCCAAATCTTCTATTCTGTTGCTGAGGAATTATGGAAAAAATGTAGTTTGCTGATTCTGCATTGTTTTAATATACACAGGTCAAACTGAAAAGCCGAAGCATAGTTCAAGGCTCTCATCGGGTAGTGCTAGCTCACTTTTAAATTCCCCAGACCGAAGGAGTACCGACTCATCAAAGCACTCCAGGCGCCAAGCATCTAGCAGTACTGGCTCACCTTTAAATTCCCCCAGTGGCACTGATGCGCCAAAGAGTTCTAGGCGTCACCGCTCTTCAAACAAGTCAATGGACTCTCCAAGGGAAGAATCATCAGGGAGCAGCCGAACCTCAAGACGACACAAGACCTCAAGTCTTGGTGCTGAATCGCCTATTCAAGACCAGCCCACCATCCCAAAGCATTCTCGTGGAAGAAAGTCCAAGGGATCATCAAGATCAAAAGAAAAGAACTCTTCAAACGAAGCGCTTCCTTTCTCGGATCCTGGACCTGGAGGGTCTGAGTCTATACATGGAAGGAAGAACACTGCAAGCCAACTAAGTTCTGTTTTGGAAGCATATGAAGAAGAGCGATGAAAGGAATGCAAGGATTTGTATGTTAGAGATTTAATGTTATGTGCATTAAAGTGTCAACTATAATTCAATTTGTCTTGAATTTGCTTTTAAATTCTCTCTTCATATACATGTCTATCTTGAATTTGCTTTTAAATTCTCTCTTCGTACAGTTACATGTCTATCTTGCATAGAGAAAAGTCAAAAGCTTGTGCTTCAGCTTTATTGTTGATTTGTTACATGTAAAAAATAAAATAGCTTACAGTTAAGAAGCTAAAACTAGCAAACTCAACTTTCCCTGTTGGCATATAAAAAAGGAAACATGGATATACTTTTGGCGTACCCTATAAACGGTGGCAAAAAAAGAATCCGCCTCCCAAGACCATTGCTCAGGTATTCCTGTTTCATTGTGAGTTTTATCCAATCTTGTAAACCCTAAAATAAAATACCATTTAATGGAAAAATAAATCTGAAACTACCATTTAGATAAAAAGAACCTGAAGGCATCTGCAATGCTGTACATTAACACATTTCTTCCTTGCGAAATAATGAGAAAAAAATTAGAGCAGCAGAAACAAAGAAGAGGAATGATTACCAAAAAATACCCCGACAGAAAACCAAACTCACATATTGACAACAAATTCACATTTAAAATCCAGTAAGAGTACATATGCATATATACTCAATGCATCAGATACACAACACCATGGCTACTAGTGCCTTTGAAGAGTAGCGAAGGGAGTAGAGTTCAGGTGTGCAGCTAGTTTGGGAGATAAATCAGAAACTTGATGTGACAAGCAAGGCATAGGGGTGAGTGGTAGCTTATTTTCCAATGGAGTCAATGGAAGAGGGGTTGATGGGAGCTGATTCGAATCTTGGGTTCCCTTGGCTGGTCGCAAGCAAGCCAGATAGCCATGGGATTGGTAGTTGCAAATGGGGAGTTTGATGGCCTGTACTGTTGATTCTTTCTCTTTTGGAACTGGTGCTCCAGTAGGATCCTGCACATATATAGCATCCCATAAGAAAACAGCAGCAAGTAAAAGCAAACACAAAGAGGCGGGTTATCTTGTTTAAAGGAGCTAACTAAAGGAGGATAAAACCTTACCCCAAGCACAAGAAAAGTGAATGCTTGATTGTCTGCAGCAAGATAGATTTCGATCAGCTTCCGCAGGTCAGCAAGTGTGGCATCCTTCAACACCTTAAGTGTGGTGATGAAGTTACCACTGTTTCCTTTAGAAGCTTCCCATTTCACATGCACTTCAATCTGTGAATCAGTAATTTTTACTGAAGGGTTGTAGTTCTCCTTTGAAGCCAATGCCATCATGTCAGACAGATTTTTCCCACATTCTATCAAAGGCACATTTTTCTGGAGCGGTGAGTTTTCCTTGTTCGAAATTTTTTGAGTAGAATCCTTGCCGACAGTCAAAATTGGAGATGGTTGAGGATCAGTATCTGCAGCCCTCTTTTTTGCAGGTATTGGAGTTCTGAATTGTTGGCAAAGTTCTCTGTTATTCCCACAAAGTGTAAATATGTTCTGGATTCTTACTCGTCTAGAAGAGGCTGAATCTTTCACATTCTCATACTCATTTACTGGTCCTGAAACTGAGTGCCTATCTTTCACATTCTCATACTCATTTAATGGTCCTGAAACTGAATGCCTATCTTCTGAACCATCCTTGAGTGCCTCAAACTTCAGAGGAGAAGATATCAAGGAGCCAGCACCAAAATTGATCCCTGGACTAGACACATCAACAATCCTCGTCACCTCTATTACCTCTTTCTCCACCTCTTCATCTTCCACTTTATTTTTGTGTTCTTCCTCCTCTTCTACCTCTTCCTCCTCAAACACAGTGCTAAGACAAACTTTATCTTCATGATCAACCACCTGATTCAAAGTACTAAAATGAGGATAACTAGACAAGCTTTGGGTTCCAATGACGCTAGATTGATGAGCAGATGCGCCAACAAATCTCACATCACGAACAAATGCTTCTTGATCACCCATGTCTAAATCCATCGATTTCACCATCCCTGGGTCCTCATCAGCATAAACCCCCAGCAGCCTTCTGGCAAAGCTGCAGCCATCAATGTCCCTTGGACCATTCTCACCACCATTTTCATCCCTTGAACGACATAGCTCAAATTCAATTTCTTCCAAGCGCCTTCTCAGCATCTCAACTTCCTGCTGCTGTTGAAGTATCTTCTCTTCCATTCTCCTCCTCTCCATCTCCACAAACTCTTCAGCCATTCTTTGGCACTCCTCCAACTTCTTTTCCAACTGAAGTTTCAGTATCTCTGTACGCTCATTCACTTTTAGGTTTATCTCCTCTTCACTTGCTTGAGATCCCTTCTCTTCAATAAGTGCTCTCAGCACAGCAACTTCTTCTTCTTTCTTCATTAGCTGTTTGTGAGCATCATTTCTCTCCTTTTCTCTGAGCTTGTTCTCCATTTGTAGTTTGTAGATAAACTGGTCCATAGCTGCTATCCTGGATCCTAAGATGCCCACAGAAGAATCTTCAGCACCAAGTTTATCCTTAATTGGCGTATGAGGACCACGGACAATACATTTCGCTTTTGCTCCATATTCAAGCGTGCAGATTGTCTTGTGTATTTCTTTTGGGTCTGGGCTTGCACACAGAATCATCAAAATTTTTGACTTGTCATCTTCGAAAGAATCCTGAAAAATAAGGAACAGGAAAACCTGATAAAGCAGAGTTTAAACAAGCTACATAACATAACATAGTTGTAATCAACATGAATAGGACATTACTTGGAGCAGCATAGTTAACTTGCTATCTCTGAAAGGTACATGAGAATCTCCATTAGCAATAGATTCAACAACTCTCTTTAATGCTATATTCCCTTGGTTGATCTTCGCAGTCTGTCATTTCAAAAGAAGCACAAAATCAGCTTTCCTTTTTAATGCCAGGACACAGAAAAGAGGGAAAATGAATTCCCAAAAATTTACCTGCATTTTAGCTTCAAAACCACTTTGCCCAGCTTGGTCAATATTTTCTGAACCTGCCATATCCACAAGCATGAGTCGGCCTCCCACAGTCGGGACATCAAGTATTATCTGTGCAAACAAGCAATTGAAATGTTGTGTCAATCTCAATAAACAACAATACTTTTCAATGGTTTCACTTTTTTTATGCAAGTCAGTTTTAGAGGAGCCATACCATGCAGTGACTCCTAGAACTTCGCTCATTACAAAGCGTGCTCTTAATTATCCTTCGCTTCTCAACTTTCTGAATCTCTTTTGAAATCTTCCCAGCTTCATTTCCAGAGATAAAAGTCGCATTTTTAGCCTTCTTTCCCATCACTTCTAGTCTTACCTGCAAAAAATGATGACAGCAGCATAATTCACTATAACATCTTGTCCACCAAGAACTGATATTAGGTGATGACAGCAAAAAATGATGACAGCAGCATAATTCCCATCACTTCTATCATAATACCCTAATCAAAATATGAACAGCAATATCTACTCAAAATTAAGCAAATCAAAACCGAATTTTAATCCCAACAACACAGCAGCTGAAGCAAACTAATTAACAGAGAATTCAATGGAACTTGTTGAAAAGTTTACCTTGTATCCACTGCCACTCTTAGGCCACCCGATTCCTATTCCTCCCCCACCATTAGTCGACAAAAGATCATAAATTTCTTCATTATAAATCTCTAAAACTGTAACTTGCACAAAAGTACCAAGTTGTAGCTTCTCCCCTTCACCCCCTTCACTTCCCTCTTCTCCTTCTCCTAAAATACCTTTCAAAGACCGATAAACAATGCCTGGCTGCTTCGAGCAACCAAACATTGTATGGCTTTTCCCAGAACCAGTAGGACCATACATCATTATTGTGCATTTTGCACCCAATTTAACCCCATTAATCCTCGACTCCACGAACTTCTTGTAAAAGGAATCGAGGTCTTCTTCTTCAGAGAAAGAGACCCCATCGAAGCTGAAGTCTCGGTACCCAAAGTCAGCACGGACACGAAGAGTGTTGTTCTCGGGATTTACTTGCAAGATCGAAGTGGGTTTCTCTTTTCTCTCAGGATAATCTCGTATCCTGCTAATCACTTCAATGGGGTGGTCTTGAGGGGTCTCTTTGATGGTGTAGTTAGGGTTTGGAGATGGGTTCGGGTTTGGAGTTCTTGTTGAAGAGAAATTTATCCTATGTTTTGACTGAGGAGTCTTTAAGACGTGTGGGTGATTCGATTTAGAAGAAGAGGAAGAGGGTGTAGGGGCCATTGTGTTTGTTTTAAGGGAAAGACAAGAATTTTATGGTCTGCAGCTGGTTTTTTTATGGGTTTTCTTTCAAGACTAGACTGTGAACTCTGTTTTTAGAGAGATAGAGAAATATTGACATTCGATCTTGATCTTGTAAGATAGATGCAGGGAGAGAGAGAGAGATAAAGAAGAGTTGTTGAAATTGAAATTAGGGTTTTTCATGTTTGAAATTGAATATAGCCGTTATGGTTTCTAACGTCTATTTCCGTGCTGGGACGCTTCTCATGTGAACTGTCCCAGCCACTTGAGAGGCATGAGACTTTGCATCATAACACCTCTTATGAATTAATTAATTTGAGTTAATTAATTTATTTCTAGAAAATGAATTCGGTCCCTTTATTGGGGAGGTTATTCATCGGAGCCAGTTGGCCCACATTTTGTCAGATTGGGTGTCAATTGATCAAATCTAAAACATAGGGGGGTAAGATGACCATTTGTAAATTTACAAGTCAAGATTTTACAATCTTACATTGCTGCCTCTTCCTCTTTTCCCTGGGGGATTCCCCCCCCGCGGTTCGTGTATTCACAAATTAACAGAAAGCACTAACATGTGGAAGACAACTTTACATGTACAGAAACCTTGAATGAATCTCACGGAACGTTTAAGAATTAAGACACTACACAAGAAGGAATTTACGAGATCACAAAAACTCGAAGCTCTCCTCTTGTCACACGGGTATCAGCATCAAGGTAGGTAGCTTCAAACTCACCACTTCCAGTAATAGATGGAGGCCTGAATGCATCTGGAATTCGAGGTACTTCTAATGGCGGAAGATGTGATAAGTTCCCAGTTGTCTTAACAGTTGTTTTCTCGAAGCATTCGTCTTGGTTTCTAGTTCGTAGGAAAAGAAGAAATAATAACAGTTACGAGAGTGACAACCAAATACAAAAGGGATGAGTGAATGAGAAAGGCCAACCTATGAGCTCAAATTAGTGGCCAAAGTGGCAGTCACTTCAACAGATTGTAGGGGCCATGGAGCTCCTAATTCAAGCTCTACGATGTTGTCGAAATCTTTGCCTTGGACATCGATTCGTTGGAATACCTAATCAAGAAACCATTTAAAAGCCACGAAAAAACCCCTAAAAAACCAGTAATTTAGGGCAGATTACACCTTGTAAGTGTTGCTTGTGCATCCAACAAAAACGTGAGCCGAAATGATTCCGACACATCCAACTTGACTGTCATCACAGTTAATACAATGTTAGTTTTTCTTTCTTAATTTGTTACTTTAGATCAAACAAATGTAGATAAGCCTTCACGCTAGAGAAGTAAAATCATTTGGACGGGCATTCACAGCATGCGAGAAGTAGCCTGTCATGTGGCAGGCTATCTATCAGACTTATGGGGAGCAGCCTTCCAGTGGGAGGTCCAGGACGACTTCCACCTAGGGTGAGAATGCACTGCTACATATAAGCTTCCATCTCCCTTGCAGCTTATCGATATCATTTGAGAGATCAACCAGCCCTCCCACAGCTTCAAGCTGCTTGGCAGCAACATCTGCCTTCAGTTGATCATCTTCACTAGCAGCAAGACCTCTGTTCAGGCCAGAAACAGCACTCTGCATTCAATCAACCATATGTGTCATGATAAGAATATTCAAGAAAAATAGAATGAACACCCTACAAGGGAGAATATAAGTTCTGCTTGTCCACATCGGCACATTGGCATTCTAGCATTTATAACTTGGAAGATTCAAGATTCTGTCATGTACCAAATTAAAAGGGATTCAAGATTGTGCCCTATATTTCAGATGTTGTAGAGATGAGTCCATAGAATAAATTATTAGGTGGTACGAACGCATACAAAAAAATTTGACTAAAACGTAAGGGTTTGAAAACTAATGTAAGAGATTCTAGGAACTAAACATTTACATCAATTATTCTCCGTGTTCCATGACCATAAGAGAAATATTTTGTACATCATCCAGTATTATAAAATTCTTTTGGAAGCTCCTAACAGGACACAAGCAGCCCCTGTTTCCCTGTTAAGTGTCTCTAGCTGCAGTCATCTAGTCAACAGCACCATCATGTTTTCCTAATAACATATTTGAATCTCACAACCCTCCAATTTGAAAGAGAAACGTGCAGATGTCATCTATTATGGGGAAGACCTACAGTACAGCTTCCATTCCATAGCATTTGCACGGCAAAATGTTGCAAGTGAAGATACTTGTATGTTTCAGATTCTTGATTCTAGAGAGAACAGAGGTAAGCAGCTCTCATTCACAGAGAAAATGAGATTGCTGGATTGCTGGTTTTCCTGGGTCTAGAACAGGAACTTCATCAAGAGCTGACCTCAAAACAACACTTCTCTGTAGATGGTTTATATAAGAACCGTCATGTCCAATTCGAGTTACATGTGGGGTCAGTGAAGTTCTTTTTACAGTGTGGATTTTGATTGGAAGTTTACATTTTACAGAAGAGGAGGAGGAGAGAAATGCTGAAGGGTAAAGTAGGAGAGCATACAGCTGCCATGTTTCTTTCGTTTTCTTTTTCTTCTTAAGAGAAAGGAGGAGGGAAAGAAGTAAGCAAGAGAAGAGAAGTGATTCTTGTTTTTTCTATGATTTTGTTTTCTTTGGTAAAGCTAATTCCGTCTCTCAACTTATACAAATTTTCTAATCAAGTCTCTTTTTTATTTATTTAAGTATATGTCTATTTTTTCTTTTCAATTAGGTGTCTCTATTTTTATTTTTCTATTTCTATTACTTTGTATAATTACAGGATAATTAAGTAATAAAATAAATCATTATAATTTAATACTTTGTAATTTAAATGGACTATATCTTTGTATATAAATTACTTTTTAAAGTGTTTTTTATTTGAAAATATATTAAATAATATTATTTATTTATTTATTTTAAATTTAATTTTTACATCAATACATTAAAATAATATAAAAATACTAATCTTATTTTGATATAACTAATCTTATCATCCATGAAAAATCGTGTTTGGTTATAGATGCATCACTTTCCTCACAAATCAAGGAATATGATTTCCCATAAACTTTTATAAAGTGTTTTTTTGAAAAAAAATTTTATTATTAAAAAAGTTAATCAATAAAAATATTTTTCAATTAAATAAAAATTTGACTTGATTTTGAAAAAACATATTTTCTAGAAGTTTATAAAAAATTTAAAAATATCTTGTTATTTGTTAATTTATAGAGTTTGGTCATCAATTTTTTAATTTTTTATATTTTATATTTTTATTTGATTTTTATACCAGCTATGATCTATATTCTTTTAATTGTTATTTGTATTTTTTTTATTTTTTTTAATTGAAATTTTTTATTTACCAGATTTAATATTTATTCTTTTAATTGCTATTTATTTTATTTGAAGTTTTTATAAAATTGAGTTTTGTTTTTAAATTTTATCATTTTTAAATTTTTTTATTTGTCAAATTTAATATTTATTCTTTTTATTATTATTTTTTAAAAATAATTTATGAAATTTAATTTTTTCAATTTCAACCCCTTCGACTTTTTTATCTGTTAGGTCTAGTCCTCGTTCTTTTAATAAAATTTTAGAAACAATATTAATGAGTTTTTTTTCAGTTTTATTTTTTATGATTTAAGCAAATACTGAAAAATATTTTTTAATTTATTTTTCATGATACTATTAAAAATTAAAAAATAAATTATTTTCTATAAAATTACTTTTAAAAAAAATTATTTTTCTACAAACAAACAATATATAAAATGAGGTGAATCACATTCCTTGGACAAGGATTGTGAAAATCCTTATTTCTTGATCAAAATATCCTTATAATTAATATTAGTTAGACATAACATCAAATGTCAAACAGTCCCTTAATATTTGGATTTCTCCTATCAATTATGCTATCACGACGAACCCTAATCCACGACCAAGCAAATTGTATTAAATAACAGCAGCTCAGTCTTCACGCCAACAATGAAGCCAGCACCTCTGTCTTCTCCACGCCAGCAGCAACAACAACGAATACAGCAATCTCCAGCAGCAACAGCAACGAATCTTCAGTTAACTTCTTCAGCAAGCAAGAATGAAACCGTTAGGGTTCGTTAAAGTTGTTAGAGTTAGTTAAAGCTGTTACAAGAGTTAGTTATAATCAGTTATTTAGAAACTGATTCTGTATTCGTTGCTGTTGCTGTTGCTGCTGGTGTGGAGAAGATAGAGGTGCTGGCTTCAATGCTGGCGTGAAGACTGAGCTAGCTGCTGTTATTCAATAAATTGTAAGGACGACGAGATTAGACTTTCCAAAAAATCTAGTTGCATTGAATTAAACCACACATATAAATGTATGTTTGTTAATATAGTACATGTTTTCTTTTTAAAAATAAATTAAAATATGTTTTAAAATTTTATTTTTATTTTAATAATAAAATGTTAAAATCATTAATTAATTAATAAATAATAATAACAACAACAACAACAACGATAAAACAACATTAACTTCAATTTAATTTTTTTCAAATAAAATGCACTTTTATAACACGCATAAAAACATAAATTATTGCACTCCCAAATATCATTTATATAAAAACTAGATATATATTTTTTTCTTCTCTCCTAGTTTATTTAAAAAGTTTTTTTTTTGTTTTAAAGTGTGTTTGAAATTATAGTAAATTTTATTTTTAAAATTTTATTTTTACTTGAAAATATATTAAAATATTTTTATATATTTTAAATTTTATTTTTGATATCAGTACATTAAAATAATTAAAAAATATAAAAAATTAATTTAAAATAAAAAATAAATAAATTTAAAAGAATGATTATATATATATATATATAAAAAAGCAATCAGAGCTTCAATCTTCCATGGAGAGCACAATCATTTCGTATCATCTCCAAGAAGTCCTTTCATTACAATGTTGAATGTTCTCATTCAGAAACAAATTTCAATTTTGAACACTAATACCTTTTAAGTAAAACAAAACATAATAATTATTAAATTAATCATGATGAGTGAATCTAAAACTTGATTAAAGATGGGTTTTATTTTGAATTATTTAAAATTTTCACTCAATTAAATATGATTAACTTGAAGGATTGATTCAAAAAACCAATTGATCTTATTAAATTCAAGTGAGATATAAATGAGTTAATTTTAAAAAAATAAAAATAAAATAATATTACTTTAAATAAAACAATTGACTTAAATTTATCTAATAACTTTCTAGTAATCTAATAACTCAGGCAATAAGTCCCTGTCTTATAACCATGATATAAATAAAATAAAACGCACAACCCCAAGAAATTTATTTTTTTTGAAAAATCTAAATTAGATGCATTTCCCGCTCAGAGCAACCCCTCCCCTGCGAGAGAAGTCCATAAAATCTAAATCATATTATTATAATTTTGTAGATCCATTCCTTCTCTCTCATTTTT
>Ga0307517_10009060_pt1 | contig 14184 bp, 6 predicted proteins | sample 23_EM_MG_FD_194515 | JGI IMG/M metagenome (GOLD analysis project Ga0307517, IMG submission 194515) | Populus trichocarpa ectomycorrhiza microbial communities from riparian zone in the Pacific Northwest, United States - 23_EM | ecosystem: Host-associated > Plants > Roots > Unclassified | place...
ATTTACCATTCCAAAAAAAAGAGAGAAAAGGGAGAACAAGCGGAAAACTACATTTGTTTGGCTAATTACATCATAGGATAGACAAATCAATGACCCACAAAAAGAAAGAAAAAAAAAACCTTCATAGAAAATATATAAAAATGTGAAGAAAAAAAAACCAAGTCATACAAAGTAACAAAATCTCCGACAAAGCTGTAACAAGACTTTCACTAGTCCCAGAAGTAACGACAGAGATTCGGGATCCGGCCCCGTTACTTTTTGGGCCCCACGCGTCATGTCCCATCACTGACGAGATTCACATAGAACACGGGCCCGCTTTGTGTTAATTTCGACACGTGTCGGAATCTAAATCGCTCCCGCGATTGAAATTCTTGCACGTACGGTTCCATGTTTTGTCCTCATGCTGTCACGCTAGCACGGCCAATTTTAGTTTTTTTTTTTTTAACTTTAACTTACTTGGTTTTTATCTTTTACCCGCTGGCGCATGTTAGCAGGAGCCGGTGGTTGCTTCTTCGCTATCATGACAGAGACTCGCTATGTCCGCGACAAAAAACGGGTCCGATAATTTCAAGGACATAAAAGGACAATAAATTTTTTTATTTTTGGTAAAAAAGAAAACTTAATTTTCATAGGTAGGGAAGAAATTATTTTCAACAATGCACTTAAAGAATGGGCACTAAATCTTCACAATGTAAACACAGCTATATCATAGAAAATTCCAAATATATATATATATATATATAAAGGTGTCGGCAAAGGCCATGATCAATGGTGTGACCACCCAGGGAAGCTCATATGCTAGCTTTCCTTCATTTATTTTTTATTTTATTTTTTTCCTTTGAAATTTCCACTCTAAGTTTTTCAATCTGGTAAGGAAATATTCTATCTTCAGAATCCCGGTTCTGGCTTGACAATTATTTTTTATTTTTTATTAAACTGGAATATAGATAACTATAAGCTTATATATAATAACATCCTTCATTTAATTTATAATTTGAGCCGTTTGACTTAGGACCGGTAGTGGGTGCAATTCGACCCCATACTAGCCTTGGCGGTTGCTCATCTAATTAATGATTAAAAATTAATTAAAAAGATATATAAATAAAAACCCTACCAGTAAAGTGAAAAATCAATAATATTTTTAAAAATATGTAATATATATATAATATATGTTTCTTTTTATAATAAAAATAACATCTTTATTTTTGCGATGGAGCAATGATGGTTATTAAGTTTTAGTTCAAGTATCATTATCGTTCCCTTTCTTTCGAAGGATTTCAACTAGTTGTCTTTTAACCGCTCTGAAAAAAAAAAACCTAGATTAATGATTGGAATTAATATTTTAAAATCTAGCTTGGATTATTGAATCTGAAATCTAACTCATAACTTGATTAAATTTTAACTTACTAGATCAAAATTTAAATGAGATTTAATTTAATTATTTTTATAATTTTTTAAAATAATATCGAATTAATCCATCGAACCCGGAATTTTCCATTCCTTTTACCTTGGTATTTTCAAACAACCCTCTCGCGATGCCAACAATAGAGACATGTTTTGTGATTTTTTGGGTGGTTAGGACGCCTCTTTTGTGCTGCTGGCTTCGGATATCAAATGCTTGCAAGCAACCATCAAATGATTTGAACCTTGAAATTTTATAGAAATCTCACTGTATCCAAATAACTCTTTCACGAGATGTCAATGAAAACCATCCCCATCGTAATGATTTCTGCGGTTATGCCCTATATAATGTTTTCGCAGAGAAAAACTCAAAAAATAAAAATAAAAGGAGCAAAACAACATGAAAAATTAATGTCTTGTGATCAGTACATGCTCATGTGGTTAAGCAATTCTTTCAAAAAAACAATAATCCCGAGCAATATTTCAATTTAATTAAGACTTGAAATTAATAATTGAATTTAACTTTTCATAATTTAGGAAGATTAACTGCATGCAAGAGACAATGGTAGCTTTTGTCTTCTTAGTAATTTAACTGCGTCGTCCTTATCAAAGGCACGCGTTGTGAAAGACAACCAGAAGACAACGATTTATTTAACTTTTGGATAAAATTCCTTCTAGAGATGCTCCACGTCTAGGGTTTGTGGTGGTGTAAAGACCAAGCAAGCAAACACTGGTTGGAGAAAACAAACCCACCTACACACATAGTTGAGAGGTCACTTGAGAAACATTAATTGATGGGTCAAGCTTTGTTTAAAGTTTGTTGGAGAAAAGTGAAAGAACGATAAGCTTGACAAATACTGGTACTGTCTTCGTCAATGTTTGTTTCACTTCCAACTGTTTCTGTCTCTTCCATTCATGTCCATTTTTATCTTGTATGTCTGGTTAGAGGGTCTCTTTCTTGGTGCTTTGGGGTTGCGGGAAACTCTCAGGAATGTTTTTAGCAGGAGTTGGTGTGTGTGTGTGTGTGTGTGTGTGTGTGTGTTCATTTTTCCATGGCTGATACCTGAGAGAAGGAGAGATGGGTTTCCGCCCCCCCACCCCCCACCCCTCGCTCTCTCCTTTTCATCCTTCTCTTGATTTATCAGCACTAGCTAGAAAAGGAGTTTCCACCTTGGAAAGCATTAGCGCCATTGAAAAGACATGAGGCATCCAATCGTTTTCTATGCAATACAGATTACTTGAACAGTAAAATGACATCATTAATTCCTTCAATCAATAATAGCCAGTGGTGTGATGGTATCCACAGTCCACATGCTGCCTCTTCCATATTGGTGCAGCGTCTCTGTCGACAATTAAAACTTTGGACAAAGTTTTTAACAGAAATTTAGGCACGCAACAACAGAACTATTCCTTTTCAACTCCCACATCTCCATCTTAATTATGCAAAGTCTAGTCACATAAATGGTTTGGTTTGGTTTGATCCGTGGCCCAGTTCTTGTGGCATTTTAATGAAATTAACTCTCGTCTTGAGTTACTTTATTGTAAGCACCGTGGACAGACTTTCATTGCCGATCATGTAGGTTTGATTTTTTCTTTCTTCTTTTTCTGTGAACAACAATTTAATACATGAAAAGCACCCACCCTCAATTAGAATTTTTTTAAAAATCATGATAAATAAATCTACAGTAAATATACGTTCTACAGGCACTGTTTTTTTTTGGTGCGCTGGCTAAAGAAATGGCTTATTGCATGTAAACCTAACAAGATCAAAATTATCTAAGCCATCGGAATTCGTGGGAATCCTTTACTCTACACTTGCAGCCTAAAATATTAGCAATCTAAAGAGCTTGTTTCGCTTTCTAGGAGTGCGGTAATTTTTGCTGTGGGTATTTTTACTTAAAAAACTATTAAATTAATATATAATTTTAATAATTTTAATGTGTTGATATTAAAGTAAATAAATAAAATAATTTAATATATTTTCAAATAAAAAATACGTTAATTGTAATACTAAACATACACTAAATAAATGTTGCCTAATTAGACTGACTAGGTAACAAACTATTTGGAGTGTTCATGCAACCAATATAAAATCATCAAGATAAACCTGTATTTAATCTCAATGTCACCATCAAACATTACCAACCAAATTCCCTAATCCAAAATCGTAATCTTTGGCTTAATCTCCAACGAGTAATGTGCAAAGCAAATGTCCCCTTTTGGGCCGGACACGAAAAAACTAATCTAATCAAACCCAAACTCCAAAGTGCATTTGTGTAACTTCAACGTAAAGACTCAAATTTCAAGCAATTGTTAAGGGATTTATAAAATCATGGTGTAACGTGTTTTTTAAAATAAAGTTTTGCTTTATAATGTATTAAAATATTAAAAAAAAATTAATATTTTTTCACATTAAAAACATTTCTGAAAAGTATGTAAAAACAAAAATAGAAATTGTGTTGAATAATTCCCGCTTATATCCTTCCCTTAACCCTAAATTTACCATGACCAAATCTTTTCCTCCGACCAAAAAATCAGAAACACACATAACAAGTGAGAAGTGAGTCTAGGGTGTTGACTAATGACCATGGTTAACTAAACATAACCTCGGTATTCAGTCAATTATTAACCATGGTTAGCCCTAAGAGTTAGGGCTCTGGTCCTCACTCTCTTTGAATGAGCTTTAACTGTGGTCAAATGTATCTGGTTAGGATTTGGCTCTGGTTGCCTTGATTTCAGAGCTTTGCCTAAACAACTCACAACTTTTGACAAAAACCTTTTGTAATGCGAAGCCAAAAAAAACTTGTTTTCGGGATTATCTAATTTTTAATCAAACTGTGAAAGTATTTTTTATTTATTAAATAAATTCTCTCCTTTTATTTAATAATTTAATACTCCTGTAAGAACCACAACCGTTACTTACTCATTCTTAATAATCATAATAATAATAATGATGCTTATTTTAATTAGTAAGAATTATTTTTATCAAATCTTAAGGAACTTATATTCATATTTTAAAGAAGAAAATACCAATTTAGAATGTCAAGAGAATCAATTCAAAATTAATGGGGCTGGGCTCAAAATACTGAAATGTAAAAATGAAAAGACAACACAATAATTGCTTAGTAAAAGAAGAAAGTCCTGACCATAATAGAATTAAAAAATAACTGTAAGAGAGAGAGAGAGCGTGCACTACAGGCGCAAGTAAAGACCAAACTGAATTGAAAGTACTTATAAACACTCTGTTGTACTAATGTTTCTATATATAAAACTGAATAAAGTAGAAAATTAGCAGATAGAGAGGGAAAAAAAAATCACGGAGATGATGATTCATTTTCACCTGAAGCTTGTCTATGGTGGTGGACTCTTGTGATCCAAAACATCATTAAAAAGCCATCTAATCTAGTTTTTCTCCTTCAAGGAATCACATAAAACAATTACCGTCTCTCTTCCCTTGGTTTTCTCTTTTGTCAAATACTTCCCTGTGAGTCTTGTCGGCAACGAAGGAAAGGAAGCTTCAACTTCACACACACTCTCAAAACCCATTAAGAAAGTCTCTCGCTTCATACCCCCTTTACTTCCTTACTCTCTTTGCAAGGATTCTCTCCAAGATTCACAGTTCTGATCTCTACCCTTTGAAAAGCTTACGACTTTTTTGTTGCCTTATGAAGCTCAAGTTTGATGTTTGAGGCAAAGCTAAGAGACTGTATGTTATTCTTTCATTTCATTATTGTTGAAACTTATTAGAAGACTGTTTAATGTTTTGTAAATTATCGATAGAGGACATGAGTTTTTATCAATTTCTCAAAAGTTTTTGTTTGCTTTCTTCCTCCACTTGGTCTGATTTTTTTTTCCTGAAATTTTTCCTTGTTAAAATTTGATCCTTTTCTCATGTTTTCTTTTTCTTTTTCTGTTTTGGCTTATTAAGTGTGAAAACATCATGTGATAGAAATATTATGCAGTTGCTATGTGTAATAAAGATGTCTTCTTTTTGTTCCTTTCTCATGTAATTTGATTTGTTTTTCTTTTGCAAATTTCAGGTTCTTCCCAGATTCTACAAATCCCAAAACTACAGAGTGGTCCAATGATTAGGGAATTTGCAGTTATGAATTCCCAGAAGGAAAAAATGAGAGTGGCAGAAAAATGTTTAGATTCACAATTATGGCATGCTTGTGCAGGTAGCATGGTTCAAATGCCAGCAGTTAACTCAAAAGTTTTCTACTTTCCACAGGGTCATGCAGAACATGCTCAAGGGAGTGTAGAATTTGGTCACTTCCAGATTCCTGCACTAATCCCTTGTAAGGTATCTGCTATTAAGTACATGGCAGATCCTGAAACCGATGAGGTTTATGCCAAAATTAGGCTAATCCCACTGAATAATAGCGATTTAATGCTTGGACATGGTTGTGGTGAGGATAATGATGATAGGTTGCACAGTGGGAATGAGTCTCAAGAGAAGCCTGCTTCTTTTGCTAAGACATTGACTCAATCTGATGCTAATAACGGTGGTGGTTTCTCTGTGCCACGTTATTGCGCCGAGACTATATTCCCAAGATTGGATTACACTGCTGAGCCTCCTGTGCAGACCATTCTTGCTAAGGATGTGCACGGAGAGACCTGGAAGTTTAGGCATATCTATAGAGGGACGCCTCGTCGCCATTTGTTGACTACTGGATGGAGTAATTTTGTGAACCAAAAGAAACTTGTGGCTGGGGACTCTATTGTGTTTTTGAGAGCAGAGAACGGGGACCTTTGTGTTGGAATTAGACGTGCTAAGAGAGGGATTGGTGGAAATGAATGCTCATCAGGGTGGAATTCATTTGCGGGCTATTCTGGGTTTTTTAGGGAAGATGAGAGTAAATTGATGAGGAGGAATGGCAATGGGGATATGAAGGGGAAAGTGAAGGCTGAGTCTGTTATTGAAGCTGCATCTCTTGCAGCCAATGGGCAGCCTTTTGAAGCTGTCTATTATCCAAGAGCGAGTACTCCAGAATTTTGTGTAAAGGCCTCAGCTGTGAGGAGTGCAATACAGATTCAGTGGTGTCCAGGGATGAGGTTCAAAATGGCTTTTGAGACTGAGGATTCGTCTCGGATTAGCTGGTTCATGGGAACTATATCTTCTGTTCAGGTTGCTGACCCCATCCGCTGGCCCAATTCTCCCTGGCGGCTTCTGCAGGTACTGTGAATCTGAATTTTGGATGTGGAATTTTGTACTTGTAGATCGTCAACACTCAGTGCCTTTTTTTCTTTTTCTTTTTTCCTGTTACCTGTTTGATTTAATGTTGATGTGGAGTGATATATTTGCATGTAATTGTTGAATCTGGGCAACGAATGATGTTGTAGTTGGATCGGTGAATCTGAAAATGCTTAGTTAAAGTCCAAGATGCTAGATGTCCTGTTATTCTCACTCGTTGATAGCAGAATTGTTGTCTTTGTGGATGTCCTGCTATTTTCTTAGTTTAGTTGCTTGCAAGCGATAGGAAGAATGCAGCTAATATACCTTCATCAATAAGAGCACGTTGCAAATGTCCCGCCTTGGGCTTGAATCTCGTCATTTTGATCATTATTTTCCTGACTATATCTTCTTCTTTCATGCTGTCATTTGTCAGGTAGCATGGGATGAGCCAGATCTACTCCATAATGTAAAGCGTGTGAGCCCATGGTTGGTTGAATTGGTATCAAACATGCCAGCCATCCACCTATCACCCTTCTCACCCCCAAGAAAGAAGTTGAGACTTCCACAGCCCCCGGATTTTCCCTTACTTGGTCAAATCCCAATGCCGTCATTTACTGGCAACCCTCTTAGATCGAACAGTCCCTTATGCTGTGTCTCAGATAACATTCCTGCAGGCATACAGGGAGCCAGGCATGCTCAATTTGGACTATCTTCTTCGGATCTCCACTTCAACAAACTGCAGGCGGGACTGTTCCCGGTTGATTTTCAGCGGCTTGATCGTGCTGCCCCTCCTTCTAGAATCTCCAATAGTAACTTCGTTGGCAATACTCAAAACAGCGAGAGTATTTCTTGCTTGCTGACAATGGGAAATTCCTCACAGAGTATGAAGGGCAGTGACACAAAGACACCCCACATTTTATTGTTTGGTCAGCTTATTGTCACCGATCAGCAGAGTTCTCAAAGCTGCTCGGGTGATACAAATGCAAACAGTTCATCAGATGGACATCCAGGGAAGGCAATTTCAGATGGTTCTGGTTCTGCATCACAACAGAATGGTCCGCTTGAAAATTCTTCAGGTGGGAGGTGTCCTTGGTACAAAGATTACCAAAAAACTGATCCTGGCCTGGAGACCGGTCATTGCAAGGTGTTCATGGAATCAGAGGATGTGGGTCGAACCCTTGACCTATCAGTCCTCGGTTCATATGAAGAGCTGCACAGAAAGTTGGTTAATATGTTTGGCATTGAGAGCTCAGAGATGCTGAGCAATGTGCTTTACCGGAATGCAGCTGGCACCACCAAGCACGCTGGAGATGAACCCTTTAGGTATTTTCATTTCATTTTTTTTTTCCATATTACAACATTTTTGGCTTGTTTCATCGTTATACAGTTTGTTCATAGATTGTACTTCTGATTGTTGTGCAGTGAGTTTTTGAAGACAGCTAGAAGGTTAACGATTCTTTCAGATGCAAGTAGCGACAACGTAGGAAGATAGACAACGAGGAACTTCCATCAAAATGTACAGTTCGCAAGTCTTTTGTTTTGATTGTAACATTTCACTTATTTTTGTCTATTGGGAGCTGTGGGATAAGTCCCACTTCATCCACATTTAGGACATGTTTTCCCCTGTCTGTAGCACAAATTTAACTTTCCAAGGAAATGACTTTTATGTTAATCACCGATGCCATCCAATCCGGGCATTCGAATTTCATTGTCTCATCTCTCTTGCATCTACAAATGCAAGCTCTTTTCCAACACATGGATCATCTTGTTGGAGATGCCAAGCTTGCATGTTACAGAATGATAATACAGTTCTCGTTGGAGCATTTTTTTTTTCTTTTTTCTTTAATGTTGCAATGATATACATGCTGGCTTTTTTCTATAAAGTAATCGCCAGACATACTTTGGTGAAGGCAATGAATAGCGTATCGACTAGTGTTTTAAGAGATAATTAAAGGACATCTAGCCCAGTGGCAGGAGAAGGGTTCAGAATTGAATTCAGATTGTGATCTCCGTTTGATGAGGTGGTTTGCCTTTTCTTTTAATGCTTTGAGTCACCGAGTGGACTGGTAAAATAATTACAATATTCAAACCGATCTTTGTGCCGCAAATACTGAGAAAATGAACACTACTCATTGGGATTCGAGTGATCTCGTCATGCACGCATTAAAGAAAGGATTAGCTTGCGTGAACATATACAGATTATACAAATGTTGAAAAGTTTGCAGGTTTTGAAGTGGGGTTTTTTTTTTTAATATTACACTAGGCAGACAGAGATTCGTGAGTCAAGGAATGCCAACCCCACAGTACCTCTGCTAGCTTGCCTGTACACACGCACCAACACAAACCTCAAGCAAATCTCTATATCTCTTATAAGCTGTGAAACGAGTTTGACTAGCCGAACAATGAAAAAACTAGTCACTAGATACAAACTAAATTTACAAAGCTCGATGTGTTTCTATACATATATTTTGAAGGGCCAAATCCTGTTTCAGGGTTTTTATTAGGAAAGGGTAAAAAAAATCAAATAATACTTGATTAGCTGTTGCTCTAAACAAGGCCTGGAAAAATCTTAGTGTTTTTATCAGAAATAATTTTTATTACTATTTTTTTCATACGAGAGATACATATAAAAATAAGAGAAATAACAGAGAAAAATTAAAAAATATATATTTGAGTCTACGTGGAAATATTATTATTTTTTATAGGTTCAAATGTGATTTTCTATTTCATAGTATATCTTTTTAAACACATGAAATAAGTATTGATATTTATTTCTATAGCATTCTAAAAGCTTTCCCTCTATGATATCCACCAAGACATTAATTATCGTTGAGCTTTGAATTAAAATAACATTCTGGATGGAAATAATATTTTAAATATTCCAATTTTAGTATAGGTAATTAATTTGTTAAAAATTCTTTATGAGAAAAAGACCAGTAAAACCAGAAGAAAAACATCTACTAAGAAACACCATCACAATATCATAGGAAATTAAGATGTATCCATAAGAACCCTAAAAAAAAAAACAATAAAGAATTATAATAGCGTGGAAATGGTGCATGTCTTTGACATTTGTTAGCTTGTCACTCACCGATCGCAAGAAACATACAACAGCAGACAGCAAAGATAAGAGGCAAAGACACATTCTGCATGTCTGGCGTGGGATCCATCGTATAATTATAAAGAAGAAAAAAAATAAAATGTCATTCATCACCAGATACATCATATAATTTTCGTTAATATATACAAAATAATAGATTCATTAATAGCTAATCACATGAGGCCAGGGTCAACCATTCATACAAGGTGCCGTTTTGATGGCCGAGCCTGAGCTAGCTCTTCCTGCGGATAATTCTGTGGACAACTAACAGTCAAATATTTTTTGTCAGTTGTCCAAAGTTTCAACCATAGACAATTTCTATCCCTAGGTAAAAGGGCTAACAACACCAAGTACATTAATTTAACCTCTGCAAGTTAAATACGAGGCAGGCTTCAGTTTTTTCCTTTGTAAAAAGGAGGCTTGAGCTTGACTATTTGGGAAGAAAAATTATTGAACGAACCACGTGAGTATGATATATATAGTATAGATTGAGAAAAATGTTGAAGACAATTTGAAAAGTATATGATATAATGAGATATATAGCTTCTTTTACTGAAATTGAACCTTGTTTATGTTAATTATGTACATGAGTGTGAATTGTGATATTTGAAGAGCGTTTTATTACTGTATCTGGGATGGAAAAAATAGATTCAGAAAAGATTAAAAAAAACATATTCCCTTAGCGCTGTCTATTTTGAAACCCATTCTAAAATTGTTCAATGAAAAATTTTATTTTATATTTTTATTAATTTGCATCTTTTCAAGCAGATATTTTTTTTAATTCCCATTGTTCCATAATAGTAATGAAACTATATACTGTGAACATCTTAACATTATCGTTCAGGAAGTAAAACAATAGCTAAAGAATAATTAAAAGGATATTGTTAATTAATAGTTATTTTTTAAAGTATTTTTTGTTTTGAAATACATTAAAATAATATATTTTATTTTTAAAAAAATTATTTTTAGCATTAGCACATTAAAATAATTTAAAAATATCAAAAAAATATTGATCTAAAACAAAAATTAAATAAATAAAAATTAAATTTTTCTAAAAATACTTAAAAAAAAAAAAAAAGAGGTTCTGTTATAAGACAAGTGTGAAAGGGAACAAAGCATTGAATCTGATGAGTCATGTTAGTTTCAATACATCATGTTAACGAGGCAAAGCTGTTTTGATGTTATTTTATAGACCAAGATCCAAGAATTTCCATTGATATGGCTCGCGAGTCAACCCATGAAATCAGATTTCCGACATGGGAATTGGAAGCCTCCAAGCTGTCTTTTATTGTAAATTAATGAATGTGCGTGGTGGAGTGGAACAGAAACTTAGAACACGTAAAAATATTATTTTAACAATGAGATTTCGAACCAAGTACTAAATAACTTAAATTTGTCACCTTCTTACAACTGTCAAAAACCAAGCATTTTTTGGTCAACACAACATGTTGTGTTTTGTGAAATTGTTTCTTGGCTACGAGCTTTGAGGCCACTCTTCATCCACCGGAACCCTCTGTTAAAAAGAATTGACTGTATATACCGGTGCTCTGAAACTCTTACTGTAGGTCAAACCTGATCAGGGCCGGTTTTCTCTTGGACTGTATATAAATTTAACAGGTCAACTTATAATTCCGTGTAAAACACAATTAAAACTTCCATGAGACCAGGATAGTTTATTTTTAATTTTTAGTCAAAAAAAAAAACTTTTGTTTTAATTTTTTATAATTGTCAAGAGTGACGATATTTTAGATTGGAAAAAAGGAGTCAATTCATTGATCTGCAAGTTAAAAGAAGTCTTGGGCGAACCCTAACAGTAACAGGGATTCAATGGCGGGGGTTATTCTTTTTCTTATTATGCATGGTATATGCCTTGATCACGTTTTGAGTGACGTTTTCTCTTGTAAGAGAAGAAACTTGCAAACGGAACCAAATCGGCATCCTTTTTTCTCCTATAAGAACGTGACAGACAAGGAAGAAAGTTCAGGGCCTAACCAAAGGATCGATAATAGAAGGGCCCACTAATCCTGGCCTATAAGTATTGGACCCTGGCGACTTTGGTAGACGAGATTTGAAGGCAATGTATGAAGCCGATATGGGCCGGGGGATGGTCCCAAAGGACTTTTTGCTGGCTCAATGTTATGGGCCTTTCGACTTCAAGGATTTGGTCCTGTTTAGCCCTTTTTAAATTATTGGGCTTTGGCCTTGTAATGCCAAGAAGAAGAATCCCGCTTTCTCTCACTCGTTTTTCAAAACCGGAAACCTGCCCTTAATCAGATTTTAAAATGTAGACCAGGCCACTAGGCCATTACAGCACCAGTTTCAGGGGTAGCATTAACATGGTTTTTTAAGGGTTTATTTGTTTTTGTGCTTTAAAAATATTTTAAAAAAAAATTAAATTTTTTTTTCTTTACTTTAAATTAATATTTTTTTAGTATTTTTAAATCATTTTGCTGATATCAAAAATAATTTTTAAATAAAAATATATTATTTTGATGCTTTTCCGAATAAAAAATATTTTGAAAAGCAACCGCAACCACAACCACAATTCCAAACACCAACATCTTTATAGTTAACCCCAATGGTTAAGAATTGAACCTTTGTTGTGTCTTTTAAGTCGTCAACGGACTAAAATATTTCTTGTACTTGGCCATAAATGAAATCTATTTTCTCGAATGATTAATCTCTTTTAGTCGGTAGCTCAATTAGATATTTACAGCATATTTAGAATCAAATCATATGTAAAATTAAATTAAATTACACTTATAATTTGAATTCAATTGAGAACCAATTATAATTTTTATGTTTGAAATAAAATGCTAAATTATATAACTAAATGGTTTTGTTTGGAATACGAATTGAATTAGCAATCTTAACTATTTTATCCTTAAATTATTTTTAAAGAGAAAAAAATGCTAGTAATTTATATATAGTATTAATCCCTTGCTTTTTCTATGAACACCATAAACTCTTTAACAACAACTTGCAAAGCTATACTTTCTTTAGAAACCAAATATACAACACTACACTTGTAATGACGTTTCTCAACATCCTCCTCCCTCTAACAATGATTCATTTTTTTCCTTTTTGATTAAAAAAGCTTTGAACTCATAAATCTCTTGAAAAATATGGATGCCAATGCCAGTTTAACTACAATTCATTGTTTATATTTAACATAATAATTCTTTTTGTTTTTTTCTAAAGTCCAAGAAATACACAATAAAACACAGACAAGGCAATTAAAACTCGGTTACGCATCGTAGAGTACTCCATAACTTAGACAAGAAAAGGTACCCAGAAAAGAAAATCATCAAAAGATAGCCCTGTAATTAACGGTAAAACATGAGGTGCTGAGCTATCAAACTGTTAGAATATCTATCATACAGAGCTTGGAATCCATTGGAGAATAGCCTTGGTTTATTCTAGTTGATGCAGCTATCTGATATGATTTTCGTTCCATGGAAACAAGAGCATTGCGAAGATTATCTATCACTGGAAATCAGGGGGAAAATAGAACGGAGATGGTTAGATACCAGGGGAAGAGCAAGCTTCTTCGCAAGATTGATCAGCTCGAGTCTTAATCACGTTTGTTTTACTACCTAATTACAAACCTAAGCGACTGGTTCAAACCACAGGAAAAGGACTAAGAACGACAATCTCCCTCAGTTTCAAACCTTCATGATTCATGGGAAGAAACCTTCCGAGTAGTCTCTCGAATCATATATGGTTCATGGTGCGTGTTCAAGAAGGGTGATATACATATAAATAAATTTAAGATTACACTGATCCCAAGCTGTTTTTCCAAGCTAAACAACAAATCCTAAAGAAGGTATTGAATGTAAGACCTGAGATCAGGAAAAGTATTATTCATAAACAGATTGAGAATATAGGCATTCAGAGTGCATCACTGGAACCCAGCATGACGGCTACAAGAGAGCTCTATGTTAAGCCAGCGAAACCTCTTCACCGAGTTGGCAACCCATTACAATCAGCAGCATTACGACATTACCTGACAATCAAATTTTATATTACAATGATGTAGCTAGACTTCAAAGCAAAGGAAACGCCATCCATGGGAATCCTTTTTTATTTTGTTCAAAATCTATTTCAAGATTTTTGGCAAGAAAAATATATATATTGCCCCTCATCATTCATCTAAATTACACATGACATTGATCCAAGCTTTATTTTAAATTTATTTTCTTTTTATAACATTCCTATATTCTCAAACAAAATTATCATAAATATCTATTTTTATTATCATATAATTAAATAAAAAATAATTTTAAATTAAAACCCAATAAAATCCATTATCCAAATCATAAATTTTACAAGTTAAACGATTTAAAAAAAAAATTAAATCAAATTATACTTTTTACTATCCATTTGAGTTATATTTGGACACTTCAAATTAATTCATCTACATTATAATAATTTTTATATAATTTAATTTTAAACTTGAATTTAATAAGAAATCAGATTTAAACCAGGTTTAATAATAATATATGGG
>Ga0307517_10009061_pt1 | contig 14182 bp, 7 predicted proteins | sample 23_EM_MG_FD_194515 | JGI IMG/M metagenome (GOLD analysis project Ga0307517, IMG submission 194515) | Populus trichocarpa ectomycorrhiza microbial communities from riparian zone in the Pacific Northwest, United States - 23_EM | ecosystem: Host-associated > Plants > Roots > Unclassified | place...
TTGGTGAAGGAATGCTGTTGAGGGCCCTTATTTTTTTCGAGCAACAGGAATTTTTCGGTATTTGATGATGCTTGGTTATTTATCCTTGTTTATATTAGCATGAAGTAGTTTTGACAGGAAGGCAGGTTTTTGCTTGTGATGGAATCCTTTGAAACTGGTTCACGTATTTTTTTTTATTGTTCCAAAGTTATAAATATAGAAAACAACCACTCAGTAGGTACAGGTCAAGGATTCCCTCTGATTTGGTGAGGAGGCATTTAAAATAATTTATATTTTTAAATGTATCTTTAAAAAATTTAATTTTCGATACTTGAGCTTAGTTCTCTATTGAATCAATGGAATCAAAAGTAGTAGATATTTTTGTATTGATTGCCTATTATACTGGGATTATTTAATGTGATTAGTTAAACTAGACTAGGTAACTGTGCTTAACTGTGGGGCTGATTTTTTTTTTATATATATAAAATGATGTTCAAATACTAGAATTATTTATTTAAAAAAACATTCGAATTATAAATTTAATTGGGTTGAATAAGTTGAAAGTTGATTTTAATTCAATTAAATAAAACAAAAAAGAAAAATAAATCAAATTTAAAAAGAAATGTGATTTAGAATAATTTAAGGAAAAAAATGTTTTTTTTAAGGGGACAAATGGAGTATTTTAATTTATAGCTCTTTAAATATAAAAAAATAAAATGAGATATAAAAATCTGTCATGATTAATTGAAGTTAGCACGATAAATCTGTGATCTTGGTAATCAGAGACAAGTTAACTTAAAATATCTTGTTAAACCTGTGATTTAAATCATAAAATTAGAATAACTTGATTAAAAAATAAAGAGAATTATAAAGCGTTAAAAAAACCATGTTAACTTTTCAAATTCATAACTTTGGTTATTAGACTTGAAGTATCATATTTAAAAAAATCATGAAGTTTAATTTTTAATCAATCAAATATTAAAGGATAAAACTAAAAAAGAAGTTTAATTATACAAAAGATTAAAAAAAAAGTTAAAAAATAAGGATCAAAATTTAATTATAAAAAAAATTTATATTTGATTGAATGAAGAAATTCAAAAGAAAAATTAATTTAGTAAAAGGATAAAAAAAATCAAAAGAATAAGGATAAAAACTGTCATGAAAAATAAAAATAAATTTATGATTGAAGGGTCAAATTGAAAAGAATAATAATTTTTTCAAAAGGACTAAGAAAAAAATTAGAAATGAAAAAAAATTAGGATCAAATTAGAAAACATAATACCATTAATTTTAATTGAATGATGAAATTAAAAACAAATAAAACTTTTATAAAACATCTAAGGAAAAAGAATTAGAAATCAAGAGAATGAGAACGAAACTGAAAAATATAATAATTTGTAAATTGGGATGAAATGATAAAATTGAAAACAAATAAATCTTCTATAAAAGAGTTAAGAAAAAAAATTAAAAATCAAAATAATAAGGATTGAGGTTGAAATACCAACAATAAAAGGAATCAAGCTGTGATTTTTGGGGAAAGTGAGGGAAAAGAAGAAAAAAATCTACCGGCAACAAACTGGACCGACAATGCCAGCACCCACCGCTTCAAATGAAAGAGGACACGATGATGCTTCCAATGACATGATAGAAAGACATTTTCAGAAGGCGTCGCACATACAGCTCGAAGTGCGAGGGCGCCTCCCACACTCTTCCTAGTACCGTACACTCGCACCCACCATTTTTATACTATTTAGCCAAATGCAAAATTACCCATGAACTGACTTAATAATAATAAAAAATCATTTTGAAAAGACAAAAATACTCATTGACTCCGGTTTTAATTTTTTTATTAAGAGTATTTTGGTCATTTCACTGTGTATTTTAATAGTTTATATTTTTATATTTGAGTAAATATCAAATTGTTTTTTAGCTGATATTATAATAACAAAAAAATCATTATAAAAATATAAAATGTCCCTTAATGATAGGTCTAGATTTTTTTATTTTTAATGATATTTTGGTTATTTCACTCTATAATTAATATAAAAAAAATTATTTTTTAGTTTTTAATTTGACAATGAAAAACAAATCATGTGTAAAATCTTCAATAACCTTAATAATTAATGTTAATTTTTTCTGATTGAATAAATAAAATTAAAATTACAGTAAATAATATTTTTAAATGCGAGTAGGGTGATTTTTCCAAGGAGTCATAGCTTCTTTTTTTTTTTTTTGATTTACGTGGGGTGTCCGGGCCAGCTTACGCGCACCACGACTATTCCCCACGGCCCGCTGGACATCCTGCAAGCCCAGGAACAGGTAAGGCACCGCGGGGGTGACAGGCGTACACATAGAGGGTCGAACCCGGGACAGGAGCGGAACAAATCACACGAATTGACCACAGCAGTTAAACCCTCAAGTCATAGCTTCTTTTAATTGGTTTGTGGTGGTAGTTACCATCGATGTAGTTGACATGGAGGATAACATGGATTGATTGAGGAAAATTATTATGTAATTAGATTATCAATCGTACAATCGAAGTCTTGTTTCAAGATCCCAATAAATAAATAAAATAAACAATTTAAATTTTTTAAAAAAAATCAAGATAATCTTTTAAAAAATAAATAAAAAAAATTATAAAATCTAATTTATAAGTCAACTCAAGTCAAATTTTCAATTCTTTATATAAATAAAATTACAAAACTCAATTTCTAATTAATCCAAAATCAAAGATAAAATTAAAAAAAATTAGCTTCTTCTTCTTTTTTAAACAATAATTTTGCAAAGAAATGTGATAGCTTTGTTATCTTATTTGCATTCGTGTGAGGTCAAGATAGCTAGATACAAGTAAAATGGGGCAATTAGCTTGTCATTATAGATATTCGGAACGAGGCCCAAACATTGTTATTTAATAATTTGATTTTTTTAATTAATTTTTTAATATTTTTAAATTATTTTGATATTAAAAAATAATAAATATTATTTTAATATATTTCTAAATAACAAATATTTTAAAAAGCAGTTTAAGCTAATAGTGAAAAATAGTGTCACTGCTTGAAGTTTTCTGAAAAGAAACTTAACTGGATTGTCATCATCAGTCTAAGTGGTCATGGTTCCTGATCTTGTGGGACGTCCTGATTAATGGCTTTGAGCTGTCACTCTGCGAGGCTCAAGAAACAACAGGTTTCATGGAATACTGTTTGGAAGATACAGGATAAAAGACAGAGAGACTGGCTGTAAAAATGATGTGATTTGATCGATACTGTTTGTCTCCAAAATGTTCATAAAATTGATGTCTTACACAGACGCTAAAACAATCTAAATGATAATAGACACGCGATCATTTTGCCCTTGCACCATTGCAAGATGTTTGCCTGAGCGTGTTTCCACAGGTTTAGCCTTTTGAATGTAGTCGGTTTGATTATTCAACTGCCATTTCATGACCTTAGGAAGGAATTGCACCGTCTCAGCAATATTAACGGCTACTATTTCCATTCAACTAATTTTTGAAAATTTTGTAACTGTATAAAGAGGAGTTATAAAATTGAAAGATCACAATCCCCCCTCTTCTCTATCTCCCTCATTATCTTTACAAAACAAAAAAAAACTATTTCAAGTGTTTCTTGATCTTCACTTCACAACTCCAAGAAACACGTATCAGAAGTGAAAGAGCGATAGAAGGAGAAAGAGAGATAGCGAAAGGATGCATTGGTCTCTTTTGTAGAAAGCAGAGAGAGCCATACGTTTCTCCAAGGTTTTAACCAGACCCCACTTTTGTTTTCTTTCTATTCTTCTTGATTCTCGTGGTTTCTTTTAGTTTTAGTAGAACTTTTGGGGGATTCTTGAATTGCCTCGACTTCCCAAACCATTTCTTTAGGTTAGTTTTTTGTTTTCTTTTCCAAAACGCTTTTTGTTAAAATCGGAGAATTTTCACGGCTTTGTAGAATTTGATAGCCGTTGTTTAACTTTTATGTGCTGTTCATGATGGGTTTGACATGAACTGTTGAGGGTTTCTTTGCCATGATTTCTCAAAATTGTTTCTTGGATGGTTTCTTCAAGATTGTTTCTTTTCTCCTTTCCAGAAAACCCTTTTCTGAAATTAGTGAATTTTCTTAGTTTTGTAGAATTTCATACCCATGAATATTTTGTGTACTGTTCTTGATGGGTTTACTTTTTGCGCGCGTCTTTGTCACTGTCATTATCTATATCTTTAGATTTCTTCGAGAACAGGATAAATTTATCTAAAAATAGTTAATTTTCTATGTCATTTAGATCTCTTGGAGGAAGAATTCTTCAGAATCTCAAGATATTTTAAGTGCTTAATCGAATATTGAATCCATTTAGGAGGTATACAGCGTTTTCTTTTGCCATTCTTGATCAGTAGATATTCAGATTCCCGCATTACTTATATTTTTCTAAAAAATAAGTTTATTGCAGGTGGTTTTTGCAAAATTCTTGCAAATATGAATGATCTAATGACAAGATCGTTCTTAAGTTATGTGGAACTGAAGAAACAATCCCAAAAAGACCTTAAAGCCGAACTCGACATCGAATCAGGCCAGCTAAACCCCACAGATGAACCAAACCTCTCTCAGTTCTTCCGTGAAGTCAATGAAATCAAGATCGAAATGGAAGAGATTACCAATCTCTTGTTTAATCTTCAAACCCTTAATGAAGAGTCAAAGTCTACTCACAGTGCCAAAGTTCTTCGTGGCGTTAGAGACAGAATGGAATCAGACATAGCTGCAGTTCTTAGAAAGGCCAAGATTGTGAAGGCAAGACTAGAATCACTAGACAGATCCAATATATCGAATTGCAAAGTCTCAGAATTGTATAGAGAAGGGAGTCCTGTTGATAGGACAAGGATATCAGTCACCAATGGCTTGAGAGTTAAACTTAGGGAGATTATGAATGAGTTTCAGATCCTGAGAGAGAAAATTTTTTCAGATTACAAAGATGATCTGAAAAGAAGATACTACACTGCAGCTGGAGAGGAACCAAGTGCAGAGGTGATCGAAAAGATTATTTCAGGAGGAGGGGGAGTTCAGATGTTTGAAGGGAAAGGAGTGATGGACTTGAAGAGTAAAGAGAAACATGAGGCTGTAATGGATATACAGAGAAGCTTGAAAAGGCTGCATCAGGTGTTTCTTGATATGGCTGTTCTTATTGAAACTCAGGGAGAGAAGATGGATGATATTGAAGAGAATGTCGCCAAAGCAAGTAATTTTGTAAGTGGTGGAACAAACAGTCTTTACTATGCCAATCAGATGAAGAAGAAAAGGAAGACATGGTGTTTATGGGTTTTGGCTGTGGTGGTGATCATAATTTTGGTTTGCATTATATCTACGTTGGCTACTTGAGAGAGCAGGGAGGGGAACTATTTGAGGACTGTCTAGTGATAGTTGTTTTTGTTTCTAGTTGCTTGCCTGTAAATTCATGTCTAGTAGATTTTTTTAATAGTTCAGAAGGGATCTCTGACTACTTTACAGCTTTAGATGGCTTTTTGAGTAGTTGAATCGTGAATGTGGTTGTCATTTAGCTAGATAGATTTTGAGGTTCCGTTAATTTGTCACCAATGTTTCATTAAGCAAAATTTAGGAGAAACATTTTATGAATGGCGTGTCTACTTATTCCTGTGTTGTTCTTCCCTTGATTGATTGTTGATTTAGGCATTTCTGTATCAAATTCCTCATTCTAATCTACCTTAGAGTGCTTTGAGCGATGAGCAATGGATTCTGAACTTATTTCTTGAGAAATGCTGAATTTAGCATCTCATGAATGGAACAGATCAATGCTTCTGATGCTTTTTAGCCTTCTAAATCAAATTCTTTCGGCTGGCTGTGATACTAATCCAGACGGATCACATTTACTTTTTAGCCTTTTGAATCAATCTCTTCCTGTGTGTTACAGTTTGGCAAAGATTTTCTGCAGAGATTCAAATTGTTACACGGATGGTACGTTGGACTGACAGTTGTTTTCACCGTTATTCCGGGCTTTTTAAACTGAGTTCCTTGAACTCCAACTTTGATCTCATAACCTAAGTTGTTTAATCATTTTATGCCTCTGGACGAGTCTGGACTCTTTTAAATGGTAAAAACTAAGGTTAACAGCAAGCAAAGAATGGAGAGCAAACCTGAAGAATATTATACCAGTACCTACCATATGTAACGATCAAGAACAAAATTATTAGCCATATGCTACTGTTGAGCAGCGAGATCTTCATCTGAAAATTATGCTTGGTTGTATTTATAGCAAAAGCCATAAAAGTTGCTAGTAAAATGCATGTTTGACAACAACAGCTCCTGAACGGGCTGACAACTTGATTTTGATGAAATAGCTAGTTAAAATTGATAATCAAAGTGGCAACCAGCCAAAAGCATGACATCCAATGGAGGCACATAAACAAATATTTCCATCGTGCGTTTACAACCTTGTCAAGATTGTTAGAAGACAATCTAGAGCTAAGCAATACAAGAAATATCATCGCCGGAAAGTTCATCAGCTTTCTATAACTAGGAAAGCAATTCAATGGTATTCATTCAGAGTCAAATGTGGCAAAAACCATCTCTGCACAGTACATGTTCAAGCATGGAATAAATTAAGTAAATCGAAGCCTAAATGTCAAGCATGCCTCGTGCTAGATACCATCCAAGAGATCAGGCTCCTAGCTTCCTCTTGCTCTCCAAATTATAGCAACATAACTAAATGCCTCTGTGGTTCTGACAAAATAAGCTGACTGAACAAGAACATTATCACAGGATATGCTAATGGAATTGAACAATGGAATTCCCACATCATGTACCAGGCATTTAGTTATGTTGCTATAATTTGGAGAGCAAGAGGAAGCCAGGAGCATTATCACAGGATATGCTAATGGAAGTGAACAATGGAATGCCCACATCGTGTGCCATTGCATTAGGATGTGCTGCTATTCATTTCAACAAAATGCTAACGCCCTTCATTGATGTATGTATTACTGATAAGGAAAGAGTGAGGGACAATGACTACAACAGCCGCTGCGTTTAGGCCTTTCATTTACATAACCTTATAAATGACATTGCGAAGAAAATTAAACACCGTTATTGCTTTATAATGGAAAGTTTGGCAAAACTGGAAACAGGAATCAAATGAAAAAAAAGTAGGACGATGGTATTATTCTACAAAAGCTGAAAACAAAAGGCAGCTATCCTTCAGTCAATGCTAAGATGCTGCTTAGCTGTCCAGGACTGCTGAGGCTCTAGCTGGACATTTCCAATCTGCAGTTTACAAGTGAAAAACACAATCCCCTTTTTAGAAAATTCACCACACCACACAAATATTCATCAGGAAAGGCAACTAGAAGTTGTTTGGTATATCGCATTGCTAGATAGAGGAATTTAGTACGCAATCATAGCTGCCCAGAACTAGGAATCAGAAAGATAAAACTCAACTTTCATGATGCTTGGCAATTATGGAAGTTGGCAGTTATATTACAAGAAGGTAATATTTCAATACCTGTGCATTTTCAACACAAACAAAATCTTTGTAGCATGCTTCCATCTGCAGATGCGGGTTCCACAAAACAGTATCTGACCAACTGCAGGGGTCGAAAGGACAGCAATGTAAAATATATGAATACGCAAGTGAAACAAGAGAAATCATGGGGATGGCAAAACAAGAAAATCAAATGAACTTCCAATTCATACTTTGTATTCTTGATAGTTATTACATCGCCCAAGCCATTATCTAGCTGCAACTCACTTGGAGCATCAAGATAAACTCGGTCTACAAATCCAGGGAAAATCACCACATCCCTGCATTATTTACAGGACAATTAGAAAGTGCAGATATATCTCCTTATATTGAACAAATCACAGAAGAGGAGCCACTCACCTCCAACAGCCCAAAGACAACCATATGTTATTTTCAAAGAGAAACCAAAATCAATTTGATATAGGTTTTCTGTATGAAAGGTGTTTATAGAATGTTACTGACCTTTCTTCCTTGCCCTCCACTGGATTGGTAGGATCCAGCTCTTTGTCCAGGGTTTTGCAACCTTTCAAACCTTTCACAGATGCTCCTGTTACAGATGCCTGCATGATATCATCTTATCATTTACAATAAAGACCTGTATAGTTCACCAGGCCATCGGATTTTGCATAATTTTCGGTTTACAAGCATCTTTCTCTCATTGAACAACCAATAATCTCCTTCCAACAACACATAAAACTAACAATACTTAATCATAGAATGCCTGCTCCATTCCTCCAAATTCAAGGAGTTTTCCAAATCATTCCCTCGTATCAATAACTCCTATTCAGAGTCCCACATTTTCATTATGAGCAATGAAATTTACTAATTTTATCAGACCAGCAGAATAGCAGTTTGCTAAGCATGTAAAAAAGGACACTTACACTGAAGTATGTGTGCAAAGCACTAGTGAATGAAAATGGCTTGTTATCGGTATTTGTGATTATCAGTTCTGTGGAAATGCTCTTTGAATTTAGAATGACCTGAAAAAAATTAAATGAAAAGTAGATGTTCAGTTGCAAATACATAAACCATAATTATTTTACACGACGCTGTCCAAAAGCTTATTAAAATAGCTGGACAACACCAAATGCCTGCTAGCACTGCTATATACTTGAATATATCTGTTATATTTGAGGTACATGAATCAGGAACAATTTATGTATTTGCTGTAGCCAAGCTTATTAATGTTTACACTACCTTGTATAGAGCTTGAAAACCGAAGTCCCACATGGAACGACTATAAGGACCATCCTTGAGCAAAAGGGTTACCACCGGATTGCCATCGGCATTATCAGAATCAACAACTGACCAATCCAAATTCCTAGCAAATCCATGCTATTAAGCACAGGCAACACATCCCCAAAGTTCAACAATATAGTTAAGGAACATAAACATAAAGTTAGACACATGAATTTCAGAAAACAAAAGGGCATCGTACCTGCTGAATAGCACCGGGGCCAAACTGTGGGAAACAATGTGGCACACCTCCACTGACCCAATAGCAAAGTAACAGTCAATACATATTGAATGTAAAGCCAACTGGGTCCTTTAAATGCTTAAAAAGAATACAGATTTATGAACCTGATTGGTTTTTTCTTGTTAAACACAGCATCCGGCCTAACAAAAAGGAGGTCTTTTCCATTGGGAACTTTCCAAGATGTAAGGCAACCTCCAAATAGATATATCTCTGCCTCACTAAAATAACCCAATAAACAAAAACAATAAATTCACAAACTTTATAACACAAATTCACAATATGTATTGAGAATGGTGTGTAGCTATATGTACTTACCTACCATGAGGAGAAGTGAGGACAACCTTGGGCAAGTTACCTTCACCTTCTGTGACTCTCACACCTACAGTTGTACTAGTTTCTTTATTTACACTTGCAAATGCCATTCCAGAGTATCTGTGTCGCATGAATTTAACAAAAAACCCATCAGAACTTGATTAATAAATCAAACAAATAAACACAAAAATCAAGAAAATTAAGCTACCCTTCAAGTATAAAGCCAAAGTGGATTAATTAATTTTGCAAGAAGTGAAAAGAATGATGAGAGATTTAAGGAGAAGAGGGAGGAATAGAGAGATAAATTTCTCACCGGTTGACTCGGCGTAGGTTAAGGTTAGGAAGAGAAAATGACATAGAGACCATCGCCATTGTTTCTTTTTTCTTAACCAGTTAAAACTGTGATGCAATGCAGTGCTACCACTTGAAACTTTGAGCCACACAGGTGGGAAACAGAACAGTGTCAGTGACTGGCTGTCTCTTCAACTGTCGAATGAGTTATGTTTGGCTCAGCAATTATCAGCATGCGTCATGTGATCGTTTATGCCGTCATCTGTGCTCTTCTTCTACATTCGGATATTCCTTTTTCATTTTCATTTTTACATTCGGATATTCCTTTTATCATAATTTTGGTGGTATTTAATTATTTTATTTTATTTTGACAATTGCTAGCGATATGTTGATATTTTAGGCTAATTCGTACAAATATCCACTTGAATCATAAGCGATTTTGATTGACCCCATAAATTATTATTTTTTTAAATAAAAAAATGGTCAAAAGTAAACCACCTCAAATTAAAAAATATCAATTATAAAAAAATTTAAAATATTCAAGATCAAATTACTATTAATATGAATAGTAAACCACCTCAAATTTTTATTTTTATTCACATCTTTTTCTTATTAGTTTTTTTTTCATTGGCATTAATTTTTTTATGGAGTCATTTTACTTTATATTTAACCATTGTAGTTTAGTTTTATAAAATTAATGTTCATTAAACCATGAAATGATATTTAAATTATAAATAATAAACCACTTTAATTTTTTTTCATTTACATTATTCTTTTTTTATTGGGATCTTTTTTTCTTTCACATTTTTTTTATTAAGACATTTTATTTCTTATTTAATAATTGTAGTTTAATTTTGTAAAATTGATACTTAGTAAACCATGAAATGATATTTGAAATAATAAAAATGAAAGGTAATACAAGATGAAATAAATTTTAACAAAATAATGAAAATACAACACAAGATAAAGACATAATTCACTGTGAATTATAATAGTTACTTATAATGTTTTTTTTCTATAAATTTTTATCATTTGATTTTTTTTATTCTCAATTTAATCTTTTCATATTGAAAGTTGGTTTATTTTTGCATTTCAAAAATATTTTAGAAAAAAAATATTTTTTAATTTTTTCTTTGCTTTAAATTAATTTTTTTTCCTGGTGTTTTTAAATTGTTTTGATGTGCTGATGTCAAAAATAAATTTTAAAAAATAAATTATATATTATTTCGATACATTTCCAAACAAAAAATATTTTGAAAAACAACCGCTACCACGATACCAAACATGCTTAAATTGACTTGAGATTAAGTTTGATGTTTTGTTTCGGTTTACTTTATACCAAGCTCTTACGGTGTTAAAAATAAATTTTGTTATTGAGTTAATACTTAATTTAGATAAATAAAACTCAATTTTACTGATTCAAATTAATTAAAACTTTAGAGATCTAATTTCAAACTAAAATAAATATTCAATCTATTTTTCTTTAAAAAATAACATTGTTATCTTAGTTTTACAACTTAATCTTTGATTGAAATTAATATATTTATTATTATTTTTTATCGCATATAATTTTTAATTTATTTTATTAAATGTATATTTAAACTTTTTTGTTTATAGTTAAAAAATTTCTTAATGATAAAAAACCGTTAACAGCTTTTGCATTATTTTTTTGCTTCGAAAAAACAAAAAAAACACTCCATCGATATCCTACTTTGTGGTAAGACGAAGCAATTATCATAAAAAATTTAACCCTTAATAGTTGTGATTTTTTAATGATATTTTAGTATTTTTTTTTTTTTTTTTAAGAAAAACATGTGAGACTTTCATTTAAATCGATCAAAATGGCGTATAATTTAAGGGTGTTGCTTGTACGTTTTAGTCGATATTTTATATATAAAAAAGTTGTACTACTCACATATTATTTAACAGAAAATTAGATAAAATATAATAAAAGAATGTTTGAAAATTAAAATAAAAGAAAAATAATAATTCACAAGGTGTAAATGAAAATGATTTATATCTTAGAAGGCGAGTACAAATTGGGCATTGAATTCATGACTTCCATTAAAGGTGCATGAAGTTCAAGACAACATGGCTTGATTTTAGAAGGTCCTCTAACTGAGTAGATGGGGGTATATGGTAATTCTTGAAATGTGGTTTTGGTTATTTTTTAAAGTGTTTATTATATTAAAATGTATTAAAATAATATTTTTTTTATTTTTTAAAAATTATTTTTGAGATTAACATATCAAAACGATCTAAAAATTAAAATTAAAATTAATTTTTAAAAAAATATAAATTGACCCACGTTTCTAAACGATATCGTATGTTTTTCATGAAAAGGTCTCTAATGTAAATTTAATTTTCACTTCGATAAATTAATTCTATCAACTTCCCCAAAAAAACATGACGAGCTAGACAAAAGAAAGGCACACATGGTTTCTTCAACTATGAAGTGAAATTAAGAACATTACAAATAGCATATAGAACATTTACTATTAATAATGAGACAAGAGAGCGTGCAAGATTGATAAGAGTTTAAAGAATATTGGGATTTCCCAGATATCATACATTTGTGGAATTTCTTACAATTACATAAATTTGTGTCTCAAGTAGATCAGATCTTACATTTATTAGTCAATCTTTGTCCTCAAGAAACATCCTACAGCTTTTGCAGGAAGCAGCATGAGGGGATTATATTTTACATCTTCAACTGGCTTGTCAGATTTTACTGTAGCTTCAAAATGTCTAGCAAGGTGGAAGATCCTTAGGAGGAGGCAGAATAGATTGATCAGATCCAGGCCCTTCTTCTACCACAAATGCTGTTTTTAATCCCCACCCAGTATGCAGCTCCAAATGACAATGCATAAACCAAACACCTACGTACACACAATCAAACATTAAAAAAGAAGAAGAAGAAGCATCAGTTAACACTATAATGTAAACTATGTTCTACTTTATGCATTTTGCTTAAGATGTTAGATCATACCTGGATTATCTGCTCTAAACCGAATAGCAGTCCAGCCCCCAGTAGGGACACCAACTGTATTTCTCTCCACGGGATCAACCAGATTATATTTAGCTGGATCTTTAGCAGGATCGAAGTTTCCGATTCCTGTGCCAACAACAAAGAAGTTATAGCCGTGAAGATGGAATGGATGTGACTCAACTGTTAGCAAGTTGGTGTCTTGAAGAACAAGTTCCACAGTAGAATTAAATGCAATCTTGCTAAGCCTTGTCCCATGGACTGTTCCAAGACTTGCTGTAAGTGGTGCGCCAGTGTAGTTGAAAGGGGTGGGAGGCTTGTCGGGAAAATTGGTCTTAAATACTCCACTAATGTTGAAGTAATGAGCTTGAAGAAGTCCAATTTGAGGCATAACAAAAGAGATATTGTTCAAAGAAGCTAGGAGTCGTGTTCCGTTTACGCATGTGGGGCATGAATCTTTTCCGAAACCAACCGTGTAGAAGAGATTTCTGTCAACTTTAAGGGGTACATTTGCTGGAAACTGTGCAGTGTTCAAGCTTCTAAGCTTTCGGTTGTAGCCTAACGCGAATTCTGTATCATTAGATGCAGGCAATTGAGGGAAGGACGGGAGGTCAGTGTTCGGGATTCCTTTGTATTGCATAATTGCCGTGGCTGTTTTATTGTCTACAGGGAGTGGAACATCCAAGAAAGCCCTAGTAGCCATGAAATATCTGCCTGGAACTTGGTTGGCTAGGACCAGAACATTTGTGGTCTGGCCAGGTGCAATTAGTATAGTTTGAGTGGTGAATGGCTTCGTATAAACTGCATCAACCTCCACTACTGTCATGTTGTGACCAGCTATGCCAAAGAAAAGCTCGTCGTTGAGGGCAGCATTGATGATTCTCAGGAGGTATGTCTTCCCTGATTCAATCTCCATTGCAAAAGTATCTAAAACAAGCATCAAATGAAATGAATGTCTTGTAATTAGCACTTCATGAATAGAAACCAACTTTGGCTTTAAGCATTCCCTAGTCATACTGTTATATTATACTATTGCTTTAAGCATTCTTTAGCTTATTTTGCTTACGTTTCTCAGAACACGGAAAGAGAGGTCCTGGCTTCCCGTTAATTGTGTGTGCATCTGACATATTTGGTGGCAAACCCATTTCAGTCCCTTGCTTTTCAACCTCTTCCACATCAGTGTTCCACCATTCCCCTAGAGCACACACCAGCAAAAACATTTGTAATCAACGATGCGACTATACATTATGGGAAGCATAAGGAAAATAATTTTGATACGAAATAAAGTGCACATAGACTCCTACCTAAGAGAATAGGGACTTCCATATTTGGTTGTGGGAAAGGATATGGAGTTCCTTGTTTAGGCATAATGACAATTGCACCATAAACTGTAGCCCTTAACCAAAGAATATGTGCATGCCACCATAAGGTTCCTCTTTGTCCTGTTACATTGAAGTCATAAGTGTAGCTGCTTCCAGTTTGGATTGGACATTGTGTTATATAAGCTGGTCCATCTGCCCAGCCATTGCGATATTGCTTCAGTCCATGCCTACAATGACAACCAATCATACTTATTCAACTGGGATTAATCCATAGAAATTTTCTCGTTAGTTCTGTACAGTTAA
>Ga0307517_10009062_pt1 | contig 14180 bp, 6 predicted proteins | sample 23_EM_MG_FD_194515 | JGI IMG/M metagenome (GOLD analysis project Ga0307517, IMG submission 194515) | Populus trichocarpa ectomycorrhiza microbial communities from riparian zone in the Pacific Northwest, United States - 23_EM | ecosystem: Host-associated > Plants > Roots > Unclassified | place...
AGCAAGCCACAGTCAACACTTAATTAGACAAAACAAATCTGTTCCGAAACAGAAATAGAATCAGAATGAGTAAATAAAGCCAGCACACAAAAGGAAATAGGCTGATCTTTAGCCTGAGAGTTGGGTGTACCAATTCAACTGATAAGAAGTTAACATTCAAGCACTTTCTATGCTTAATTAACCAGGACAGGAATAAGGACAAACACGGGATACATCAGAAAATCTAAATACATTATAAATACATGCGATTATAAAAAATAAAGGAAATAGTTTACTGGCCACAAACAAAAAGACAAGTCTCACAACAACAAAGGCCACATTCCTGTAGATAAATTTAAGTTGGCACGTGAATGAATCCTCTCACCTCAACAAAAAGATGGCAGTTGGCTGTCCAGGAGAAGGAGGATTTGAATCCAACAGAGAGGAAAAACTACCAGTTTTGGCTCTAGCATCATGGTCATTTGCAGACAATATTTCCACCAACTCCAGACCAATTTGCCTCTTGATCAAGTCCGAGTTCTCCTGAAGAACCTCAATCTCACCGAACGGAAGCTTCAGATTCAAGGCTTGAACCCCAATAGCAATAGCCTCTTCCTTTTTGAACCTCAAGAAAGGCATACAAAGCTTTTGCACTTTCTTAAAGTTTGCATCTTGACCAACCGAACTTTTTTGCAGTGCCTCTAATATCTCCCCTTCTGGTGCAAAAGTACCTGTGTTTCTGTCAAATTTGCTCTGAAGTATATTCAAGCATTCTGCTTTCCATCCATCAAACTGCTCATTCACATATATCAAACCTGTAATCTTCTCTTCAGTTAGTGTTGCAGCAGGAGCTCCCTTCTTATTGGATTTCTTTGAACCCATGATTTGCTTTTGAAGAAGTTTCCTCATCAAAACAATTGAATCTTGCAAGTACTTGTTGGAAGCCTTAAGAGTTTCATCCGGAAAATCAGCTGTAGGCCAGCCAGCATTCACAACTAATCCATCCTTCCTCAGAAGCTCCCTCCAAACATGTTCAGCATAGTGTGGGCAGATAGGAGTGATAAGCCGTGTCTGCACATCAATATAACGCCATACCAAGTCACGATTCATGCCCCCACTTCCACAAGATAACCTGTACTCATCTCTGGCAGCTTGGAGATCATAGCATCCAGTCTTTAGAGCCTCTCTAAACATGCATTTTTCATAATTCTTCTTTGTCGTTAAAACAGCAATGTTTATTTCATTTTCAAACACCCGATCAGCATAAGTAGATGGTGGTCCTGTTCTCAAGGATGCCTCTGCAGCTAAAACCTCTTCAATCCATGCAATCTCTTTAGTGAGGCGAAGGATTGCAGAATTTGCAGTCTCAAATACAAAGTTAGCATCATCCACACCATCTCCAGCATCAGCTAGACTGAACCGAGTAGCATCAGCAGAAAATTCCTCAATGGCCTGACGCAGTGTCCTGAAATTTCCTGTGGACTTAGACATCTTCTCTGAATTGAGCATAATGTGTCCATTACATCTGAATCCGCGTGGCCAGTGATGCTTGGCCATGATTGCTGTGTGGTTGAAGATGCAGAATGTCAGATGATTCTGAATGAGGTCCTTTCCAGAGACTCGAAGATCAAACGGGTACCAATATGTAAACTCCTGTTTCATCTTATTAAGAATAGATGGTTCTATTTTTGATGATTTTGGGTATGAACCATCACAGAAGATAAAATTCCAGACATCGTCAGTCATTTCCTCAGGTCTAATAGGATGGGTCTTGTTAGAACCATACATGTCCTCATTATGTAGAAAGTGGGCAACAGTGTAATAAGCCATGTAAATAGTGGAGTCAGATAATGACTCAACAAGAAAATCTGGATCCCATGGAATGCGCGTACCAAGCCCGAAAGATCGTGAGCAAGCCCACCGATTTAGCCAGCCCAAAGTATGCTCAAAGCCATGTTTTGTCTCATCAGTGTAGAGATTCATCTGGGATAAGCACTCCTCAGCCAATTTCTTCCATTCAAGATCATCATATGTGAGGTACCATTGGTCTGTTAGAGCCACAACACATTCATCACCAGACCTTGACATGACACGCTTCTCAGGCTCGCTATACATAACTGCCTCACCTGTCTCAATGAGCTTGGTCCTTATCAATAACTTTGCTTCTTGGACTTTCCTCCCTGCACATTCTCCAACAAGCATGGTTCCATCAGTAAATCCTTTCAAGTATGTCAACCTCTTAGCTTCAGCAAGCTTCTCTTTCTCATTTTGGCTCTTAATTTTCAGGTCCATGCAAACCTTTTCAGCAGCCTTATCACCATATTCTGGAATATTGATTATGGGTATAATATCAAAAGGCACTACCCACTCATCCTTCACGCCATACTTTTCCCTGAAAGCTGGTTTCGCTTTCAAAACCTGCAATGCCATGTAATCATCAGGGGCATCGCTAGGCACACTGGTCACGATCCCTGTACCTTTGTCTGTCAGAATGGTCAACATGGGAAGCGCATAAATGACCTTGTTGAAGGAAAGTGGAGACTTCAATGGTAGACCAATCAGATCATAACCAGTCAGCTCAACCAGGCAACTAGGTTGCTTGGGGGTCTTTGAGAAGCCCTGATAGGCGAGGTTAAGGGCAGCTCTCTCTGTCAGGATGAAGACATCGGTATCATTCACTTCAAAAGCTCCATACTTGCCCTCAGGCAGTACCCATGCATTTGTTTGTCCATACATTGTCTCGGGCCTCAATGTAGCAGCAGCTAGAAACACGTTTCTTCCCTCTAATGCTTTGAATTTAGGCGGGAAAGGAGGCATCACTTCCATCTTTATAAGAGTGTAATCTTGGGGCTGCACACCTTCACCACTTGCCCTGTCATGATCTGCGCATGGCTGGTCATCCAAGGGAGAGTATACTGTGTATCTTTTATCTTTGACAATCTTCCCCATGTCCTTCAACTTCCTCATCTGCCACTGCACAAAAGAATCAAAATATGGATTCATATCTGTTGTAATAAACGATCTTCTCCAATCACATCCCAAGCCAAAATCCTTCAGATCTTCCATGGCCAGTGGTGGAAAGTAAGTCAACCATTTTTCTGGTTTCTGGAACTCTGCTATCTCACTGTCGGACAGCCCAACACTGCGCATAATCTCCCATTGGAACATCTGTCCACCCGATTTTGCCACAGCCTTAGACTTTTTTCCCTTGAACTTATCTGGTGGTTGACCAGCATTTGCATCCTCAGGCTCTGGTTGCAATTCTACTGACTCTACCTCTTTAGGGAACACAGGTGGATTGCCAAACTTTTGGATCTCCCTTGCAAGCTTATCTGCTGAGGCCTTAATAGGCATACCGGTGCAGTGAAAGCCAAAAGGAAGGAGCACGTTAGCCCCATTCAATCTGTGAAAAGCAGCAGCAAATTCAAGCTTGGAAAGTGAGAATGCATGTCCAAGATGCAAGAACCCATTCATATACGGAAATGGGAAGTTGCCAAAGAACTTCTCGCCTGGTTTAGGAGTCCCTTCACCAGGTTCAGCCCGGAAAACATCTTTCTCATCCCACCAGCCGCTGACCTTCTTCTCTATCTCCAACAGACGGTCCCTCCTTGCAAAACTTTTTCCACTCTCGGTTGCCATTACACAAAATCGACAAGAACTGCATACAGAAAAAACACACAACACCTCAGTCAGGCACCCGAAATCAAACCGCGTGAATGAATGACCATTGAATCGATATAAACTCAAATCAAAACCCAAAATCTTAAAAACAGCACATATCCCCTTTTAGAACTTAAATTACAGCACCAACAAATCAAAAAAAAAAGAGAGAAAGAAAGCCAATTTTTTCATTGCTCCGTCATGAACTTGGAAAGTAGTCAGAGCCCATTAATACATATAAAAAAAACCATTTTTCGAATAAACTGAATAAGCCCACAGACTAAAAACCGCGTAATTATACCTTGAAGCAACAGAATTGCAAATTTAGAAGAAAATAATGGAGACCCAATTCGGCCTTGGAGTGTTATATATCAAACAGATTCATTTGACTGATTTTAAGGATTGATTTACACTTTTGTTTTCGAACGAATCTGACAAAAACAAGTTAGAAAAACACACACAAGAGAAAGGAAAACAGAGAGTACCTGTTGTGATTCAAGACAAAACGGAGAAACACATTCCGAGGAAACACTTGAAGGTGTTGTCTCAAGAGATGAAGAGCCAGAGGATTTGACGGTGTCTTTGCGGCTTTGAAGAAGATGGAGCAGGAGGAGAAGTCTATTGCTAAGGTCGTGTAGGGTTTAATGAATTCGAGCCTATCAAGGAATCTGATGAGAGGGAAAACTACAAATAAGTATTCCAAATACTTAAGTGATTTCAATTAAGTACCCAAATTTCTATATTATGAGATCTTGTCTAAAATTATAGGATTCTAAATTTCTAATATACTCGATTACATTTATGATTTTCATATATCTCGGAACAAAAAAGAGAGACAATAAAAATAAAAATATATGTTTTATAGATATTTATTAATTTTTTTGATATATTAATATTAAAAAATATATTTTTAATTAAAAAATATTTTTAAAAACAATTTACAACACATTACTAAACAACAATATTACTAAACGATATTAGATGTGCCTCGAGTTATATATTCTCATCTTTCACAATTTCAATTATTCTAAACATTACCTAGAATGTTGTTTTTTAATTTTAATAGTAGATTTTAATTATTATAAATAACAAAAAGATAAAAACACTTAGTGATGTATCTTAAATGATACATGAAAAATACTTTAAATAAGATTTACTTAATATACACTTTAATAAACTTTTAAGATCATCTTAATATGTTAATGTCAAAAAAAAAATTTAAAAATTATTTTGATACATTTCCGAGTAAAAATTACTTTGAAAATCAATTATTACCACACTTCTAAACATCTAGGTTGTTACTAGCTATTTCTGGCTAGTGGTCAACTCGAACACCTTTTTTTCTTTTCTTTTCTTTTCTTTTCTTTTCTTTTTTTTTCTATTTCTATTTCTTAAGATTTTTTGTTTTTATTTTGAAAATGTAAAATTTATTTTTTAAAATCTCTATTAATAAAGATCTAATATATTATTTGGATTATATCTTTTTATGTTTTATGAGTATATTTGTAGACACATCAATATGTGTGTTTGGTATTGTGATAATTTTGTGGTTATAATTTTTTTAAAAAATATAGGTTTAGAAAAAGTATTTTTAGTTACAGTTTTTAAAAAATATGTTTCAAAAAATACATGTTTGGTTAAAATTTATATAAGGTGGATTTTTACATGCGAAGTAAATGAAAAGCAGGTATCCATAAATGAAAAATAGGTTATTATAACTTTTATAAAATTAAGATTTAAAACACACTTATTTATATATAAAGTTCAATGCAAAAAGTAGAAAATATATAATTAACGAGAAAAAAAGCTTAAACTACTGTAGTTTATTCTACACCGGGTACAAGTATTTGCATAAACATTTTATTTAGAAAAATCAATCATGTCCTTCACAAAAAAAAAAAGAAGGTGTCATTAACGAGTTGATCCAAAAATTTGCATTTCAGATCTCAACCCTAAGTCAAGTCTTGAATTGAGGAATTTTAAGTTAACTCAAGTTTTAATTTAATTTGAAAATATATAAACCTGATCAAACCCAATTAACTTCCTGGGTTAATAAGTGATCAGTCAACTTGGCCAGATTAGATTAGGTTAACATCAATTTTTTTTTTATAAATAAAACAATATTATTTTAATTAAAAAAATTATTAACCTAGTAACATAAGAATTGACCCGAGCCGACTCTTTTTTCAAGTTAGACCTTGTTTGGATTTTAGTAACTATAAAAATGGCAATTAAGACATCTTTACAAGATGATAATTTGTTATTCTATGGTTTATTTGTGATATATTTACTAGTGATTATTATACCATGTATGAAAAATTTGTTTGGTGCATATTATAATAATAATAATAATTAATTCACTTCATTAACTAAAAAATCAAAGGATGGAAACATTACCTAAACTTGAAAGATAATAACTTGAATGAATAAATCTTTTTTAGATATAATTAGGTTTAGGTTAGTTCGGGTAAAATTTAAAGGGAAGAAGTTGGGCTTCAAGCCCATACCAAAAAAATTTAATAAACTTTAAATTTTAAAAAAATTAGATGTATATCAAATTAATTATATATTATATAGTTATAAATATTATTTTTTAAAATTTTTTTTTTAATAATTTTCTATCATTTTAATATTCTAAGTTTCTAACAGCTATCATCTCAAATAAAGCAGTAGTGGTGGGCACTCCTAGCCTTGACATTGATAGTGAGACAAACAAAGGACAAAACTCTCTCTCTCTCTCTCAACTTCTTCCTTTCTTCGTCAAAGAGAAACCCCAAGATAAGAAAGACAAGCTTTGCATATCTCCCATCTCCATTTGGATCGCAATCATGAGCAACGAATAGTAAGCCATTCTCACTCCTTCTCTCTCTTTAAATTCTTTCCTTTTGTCATTTTTCGCTAACATTATCTCTTTTTTATAATGTTTTAGTGATTATCTGTTCAAGCTTTTGCTAATCGGAGACTCTTCTGTTGGGAAATCCTGTCTGCTTCTCAGATTTGCTGTGAGTTTCTTATGCTTTGGAAACTAACAATTATAAGTATACATTTTGTTAATTTTGTATGATTACACGGTTCTTAATGTGATTACTAGGAAGATGGGTTGATGTTTAGTGATTAGTGCTTTATTGGGTTTCTAATATATTGCTAATATCAGTGGTTATTGTTAAATGGGGTGGTGATTAGTGTTTAAATTCAACTGGGTTTTTTGTTTCTCACCCTGTTTCGTAATTTCTCAGGATGACTCTTATGTAGACAGCTATATCAGTACCATTGGTGTTGATTTTGTAAGTACTTCTGCTATGTTTCTCGCGCTGCTCATGTGTTTTGATGTTTTTTTAAAAAGAGTTAAAGTTGTTGGTTATTTTGTAGAAAATCAGAACTGTGGAGCAGGATGGAAAGACAATCAAGCTGCAGATTGTGAGTATAGATAACTGTCTTTTCGTTCAAAGATGGTTTCTTGTTCTGTGCCTTTTATTTTTACGTATTGAAATGGAGATTGAGGGTGATCGCTAACTAGATATGTGCACATCTGTCTCGTTGGAATGGAATAACTGGTTGATACGAGTATATGGAAATTTAGCTGACTGGTGTTCTTGAGTTGAGGTGGTATGTATTCATTTGCACGCACTAATTAAGATGGTTGAAATTATGAGTCAGGTGATATTTTAGTTCAGCAGTTAAAGCCCTTTGAAATTATTTAGTGTGTGTTACCAGTCTGAAATAATGGCTCATAGTCGAGAAGTTTCAATGACTATTGCGTATGTTGTTGGTTGGCATGATAAAATTTGTGTAACATAACTATTGTCACAAATACACTTCACCTTTTTTTTCCTCCTAATGATACACTTTTAAGTTTAACATTTAACTGGTTTTTGCTCTTTCCAGTGGGATACAGCTGGACAGGAGCGCTTCAGGACCATAACGAGCAGTTATTATCGAGGAGCACACGGGATAATTGTGAGAAATTCTCCATTCTCTCTCTCTCTCTCTCTCTCTCTCTCGCATACAAGACTGACACGCCCGCATGCATAACACGCACATGCTGATTATATGGTCTTCCCCACGTACTGCTTTTACTGATTTCTGAAAACAAACTTTATGCTTTGGGAAATTGTGCCATGATTATGTGCATTTTACTATGCTCTATGAAGTCATGATCAAAAACCTAATAATCTGTATTGTGTGGGATTGCAACAGATAGTCTATGATGTTACTGAGATGGAGAGCTTCAACAATGTCAAGCAGTGGTTGAATGAGATTGATAGATATGCAAATGATAGTGTCTGCAAGCTTTTAGTTGGGAATAAGTGTGATCTAGTTGAGAACAAGGTCGTGGACACTCAAACAGCAAAGGTACATCCATTTAAATCAGTTATCTCTGATGTGATATTAAATTTTCTCGAGGCACTATCTACCGTGCCAAGTTTCTTCTGGCCAAGTGTGCTGAACCATCAGGGAAGATCTTGTGCCGAGTTAGGACTTAGGACCAGTTCTACTATATGCGATAACCTAGTCCTGTTAATAATTTTCTTTTACTTCAGTGGTAAGACTCGGTGCTTTCATTTAGCTTTGCTAATTTGGTATGACCTGTATATGCACCGAGGGAAAGTTTTTCTTACAGTTTCAGTAAGACCAATAAAAGTTTATTGCAACGTGTACTTCTTGAAGTGCTATTTTCATGTAATATTCAATATTGTCTAGTTCCACATATAGGCGGCCCTGCATGTTGCAAAATCTTGAGATCTATGGTTCTCAAATGTACAGAACCCGAGATTTTTTTGCATGCAAATGGGCTTATCCTTCGTGAGATGATGACCAAAAGTTCCTTGAATTGTTGTTTTTGATCTATAGCCGTATTGAAAAGGTTGCTTTTGTGCATGTCTTATAATACTAAAAATAGGAAATCCTCCTATGGATGCATGTAAATTAAGTTTCATTTGCATTTACTGTTGATGAAGCAATGAGTGAAATATCAGTAAACTTGAAGGGCATTCCAACAGATGTTTTTTTAACAGATACTGGTGTCGGTTTGTAAATTGATCTTTCTTTCTTCTACCTGGATAAACTACAGGCGTTTGCAGATGAGCTTGGCATTCCTTTCCTAGAGACAAGCGCTAAAGACTCGATAAATGTGGAGCAGGCATTCTTAACCATGGCTGGTGAAATTAAGAAAAAGTAAACCCACAAATCCAACTGTGCCTGCTGCTATTGATTCAACTGCTGACTTTGATTGATTGCCAGCCACTTGTTAATGATTAATAATCATTGTTTTATCTGGGCGTCATCTCAATTAGCTATTTTAGATTTTTTAGGAGTGAATCATTTTATAGAAGACACAAGTTTTTGACACCCAAAGCCATTACTGACAGCATAAATGTGTTATTCTAAGTGCACCCTTAAACTGGAAAGGTCAGCTATTTTAAGAAATCGCAGCTTGAAAGATACTAAGATTCTGTTTTGGTGCATAGTTAAGCTTGGAGATGTTTGCCATCATATTATTAGTCTCCCATGCATTATCTCTGCCAAAATCCTGTCGAATTGGTTGCTGTGATGCAGTGTATGTTGCATGTGTGATTCATGGACTAAAATTAATAAAGTTGAAATCACTTCTTGTTCCTTATTAAAGTTGAAACAGTGTTAATGCCCTTTGCATTCTTCTTTATTTTCTTCTCTCAGTTTCTTTATGCACGGAGTAGATCAAAGCGTAACTGTGTAACTGAAAATCTTTTGCAGAATGGGTAACCAGCCAACCGCTAGCAAGTCCACCGGAACTGTTCAGATGAAGGGGCAGCCAATCGAGCAGAAGAACAACTGCTGTGGTTAGCTATCCGTGTTGTAATTTTAGTTGCTTGTCCTGAGGTTCGTAGGTAAAAATGTGCTGTTCACATCGCAATCATATGGATGTTCCAGATACTGTCAGATATTCTGTGCTTTAAGTTATCTATCTGTGAAAAAAATTCTTATGTTGTTGAAGGGATGAAGATTATATTTAAATGTAATGTGAATGTTAAATATCTGAAAGAGGCAACTATTATGCTCTCTGAAAGCAGGAAGTGATGGCAAGGCAAAGAATGATATATGCAAATTGATTGGGAGTAATCTGAAGCAATGCAAATGGTATTTATCCAAATGCAATTAAATGTATCTTCAGTGAAACGATAAGAATAAAAAAGAAGAAGATAGGGCTAATGATTCACAAGTTTGTAGCACTGAACAGCGTGGTAGGTAATTTAGGTTGTATGTCGACCTGGATTTGACTAGGTTAATGTTCAAAATGGTTTGGGAAAAAAATAAAAAAAAAGTTCATGCTAGGTTTTTGGTCAGTGGGTTACCTTGTCAGGTTAGAAGACTAGGTGGAGAGTGCAAATAACTTGGGACTATGTAGCATCTGTGCTGCCACTGCCTTCCTTGGCCATGGCCTTGCTGGAAATTGGAGCGGCCTGAGGGCTGTCACGAAACGATGGAAATGAACGATCAACTGCTGGGAAGCATTTGGATCTTACAAACAAGTTGCAAAACTCAATTTAAGCGTGAAGGTTGGCTCCTCGCGTCATTCCCTCTATAGCCCTTCTCTGCTTCCATGAAGATGCTATGGGATGATGTCCATACTTGTGGAGTGAGGCGTCTTGCTCATCTTCTTCATCTCCGAGCTATCAAAATTTAGTTATAAAACTTGATCTAGCTTGACAAATCAACTCGGTAACTCACCTAGTTAAGTTTCTGGTTGAATTGATTTTTTTTACCAAAACAATGTAGGACAGTCATCTCAAGTTTTTTTTTTTTTTTGCTAAACTCATGATCCGAGCATCAAGTTAGATGAAGGTACTCACAGTTCAAGTTGCCTTAAGGATATAGATAAAAGAAATATGCATGCTACATGATCATCCTAGCATGGAGTGGTTATGGGTCATTGTCGAAGGCTTGTTTTTGCGAGGGATTGTCTCGTCTGTCTGTTGCAATCACCACCATTGCTTCTCTCTCCATTGTTATTCAGTTTATAAGGCAAGTCCGAGGATGCGATACACGAAAAACAGATAGAAGGGTTGCAGATATACAACACCAACAATAACCACAACACTAGGAAATGGATGGATTAACAATATCACTTTGCAAGATGCATTTATTTGGTAAAGGCATGCCAATCAACAGTTATATTTGCATCCCTACATCAATGGAATTCTCTGCAATCATTACCAAAGTGATCTCGAAGCAAACTTTGTGATACAGTGACAAGAACATTAAAAAAAATACTTTCAATATATCATGTGAAGGCATATGAAATCTCAACAACAATACGGTTCGACCATATAAAAATTAGGAAGAAAAAAAAAACTGATATGGATCGAGTGAACATGGCAAAAAGGGTAAGAAAATAGAGACATCCAAAGGGGGAAATTCAGCACAACAACACTTACTCTTTCAGGATGAAGAGCAGCAAGTCTTTTTAGTGTCGGGCTCAGGTCCTCCAACTACAATTGTCTTCCCGTCTTTGATACTAGCAGGTGCTGACTCTTCTGAAGAAAGTGACTTCTTACTAATTATCCTATATATCTCTGAAAGAATTGTCTGGAAAGCCTTCTCAACATTTGTTGCTTCGAGAGCGGATGTCTCTATAAATGCAAGCCCTTCTTTCTCTGCATAACTTTGAGCATCCTCGGTGGCAACCGCTCGAAGATGTTTCAGATCAGTCTTGTTCCCAATTAACATGATCACAATATTGGAATCCGCATGATCCCTCAGCTCCTTCAGCCACCGACTCACATTTTCAAATGTTGTTGGCTTTGTAACATCATATACAAGAAGAGCTCCAAGGGCACCCCTATAGTAGGCACTGGTGATTGCTCTGTATCGCTCCTGTCCAGCTGTGTCCCATATCTGAGCTTTCACAGTCCTTCCTTCAACCTAGCCAGAATACAGAATGTCCTCAACAATATGCTTTTAGAAGTAAATAAATTTACATTCATGAATGACATAGGATGAAAATCATGTAATGTTGACACAGAAACCAGACAAGTAGATTGCGAATGCACTGTAAGCAGCCACATTTATTCGAGGGAACCAATTATCATGCTGTTTGATATGCATTTTGAAGAGCTTTTAAATTTAGCCTCAAATGCAATTTTAAATTGTAACCAAAAGTCACATACTCCTGAACCTGTTTACGAGTGTCAGTAATGTCAAATGAATAGCACCAAAATAACTTTTAGTTTTACAAAACTAAAAAAAAAATAAAGGCACTTTCAACAATACATATTACTGAACACTTCATAGGAACGGCCAAAATTACTAAACCAACCCTTAGCTTAGTAATGCATTCAATATATATTTCTATGTTTGATTATCAGGGCTCTTCTAACATTTTCAAAACATTATCTTCAGTCTCTTGCACATAATCTTGGAAAATTTCACACTCTTAGATGATCAAGAGTCTTTTCTTTTTTATCATCATGTCCCAAAGCCAAAAGTTATTCTCGATCCATATTTACTTTCACACTTTTACTTAAGACAGGTCATGTAATTTATCAAAACAAATAAGGGTCATTTTAAAAAGGAACATGTTGGGAAAGTGGAGAAAATAAATTGACATTGTAAAATGGAAGAGTGGAGAATAGAAATTTAAAATAAGACACAGGGAGAAACTAGCTTTTTAAAAGATGTGAATTCAACCTCGCAATAGCTTGTAAATGAACAGCAACAAAAATGCTTATAACAACACGCATGGGACAAAATGGACTTCATCTTGCATGGAACTTCAAATTTCTTTTTCCACAGAAATAGGCTTGCCCAAGAGATTAATTCTAATAGACATGACCCAGTCATCCAATTGACCATTACCATCACAGCCAGGGTAACAAACTATATCTCCAAGTTATTTAAGATCAGAATTTACATTTTTCTATAGATAAATGAAGCCATGGCTTCATTTAGAGCTCAGAGAAGATGGTAATGATGAAGAAGAGATCCTTCAACATCACACTTCAAGTGTAGGCAAAAGAGAATGAAGATATGTTTTATAATGGCACTTCAACAGTTTCTATGTTTTTTTGGAACAAAAGATCTAAGAATGGTTTAAAAGATTCCTTCTGGGTGGGACAAATCCATTTTTAGCACATGAAGGGCATGAAATCTCATACAGTCCTACTATAATCTCCTTAAGAAAATGAAGACAGATCTCAGGAACCCTTACTAGCCAAGATATGCCACCAATAACTAGTGGTAGGAGGTGGATGGCACCGCTATAAAAGCTTTGGCAGTATTCTCGTGCATTGGTGCATGTCTAGTCTGAAAACTGTCTAAGAGTATCTATTTCAGAACTACAACTTGTTAAATACTAATGCAAATGCTGCTTATTAGTATTTCATTGCAATTTCCTTTTCTTTTCAAGCCTATTCCATTATACTTCTTTCATTGTTGATTTTTTTTTCCATTTTTTCTGAAATCCAGTCCAATTCATAAGCAACATAGCTATGATCCTATTTAAAACCTAACAGGTAGCATCAACATCAGCCATATTGTCAGCCTTTTTTCTGTAATGGAGAATATTGAACAGTTAGAATAATGTAGCACACACCTATCCTACCATATTATCGCTCTTTGTTATCCGGACATCGATTCATGATATCTTTGGCCGACAATACTAGCATAAAATGTAGTTCTATCACAGCCCAACAATATTGAACAGTTAACGCAACATAGACCTATCATTGTGCCCTCCACTTAGTGAATGATCTGAGCATAGAGTGAAGAGAGTGTCGCATTGAGGTTTGATGGGAACAACTATTCTAACCTCAACACCACACTCTCTTCACCAACAATCAATTTGCTCTGCAATGGAGAATATTGAACATTTAAGAGTAACGTAGCATTCACCTATCATACCATATTATCGCCGGTACTCAAACCTCAACGCCACACTCTCTTCACTCTATGCCACTGCCACTCACATGGATGGTTTCTACGACACCAGTGCTGGTCAAAATTCTGATACAGTGTATGAGCTCTTCCTATGTAGAGGAGATTTTTTTTTGCAATGGAAGAGAGCAATGGAACTTGATGCAGCCAAACTAGCAGAAAATGGAGGTTCTATGTGACATTTCTTTTTTCTTTATAGTTATCTTATACACTCTATCACAGCTCAACAATTTGAATACAGATACCGTTTCTATATGAATTCATCTACTTACACCACAAATAATTCTTTCTCATCAAACCTCAATGCCTCACTCTTTTCACTCTATGCAAACGCCACTCACAAGGATGGTTTGTACACCACCAATGCTGGTCAGAATTCTGATATTATATGGGCTATTCCTATGTAGACACCTCCCCTAAGTTATGTCAGAGTTACATCAAGACTTGAAGATATCATGTAGAGGAGATACCTCCCTTAAGTTATCATAGTTGCATCAAAGGTTTTGTTTGACCAGCACTGGTGTTGTAGAAACCATTGCATAAAGTGAAGAGAGTGGTGTTGAAGTTTGATAGGAAAGAACTATTTGAAATGTAAGTAGATGAATCCACACTGCACTGGCGTTAAGGTT
>Ga0307517_10009063_pt1 | contig 14177 bp, 13 predicted proteins | sample 23_EM_MG_FD_194515 | JGI IMG/M metagenome (GOLD analysis project Ga0307517, IMG submission 194515) | Populus trichocarpa ectomycorrhiza microbial communities from riparian zone in the Pacific Northwest, United States - 23_EM | ecosystem: Host-associated > Plants > Roots > Unclassified | place...
TTTTGTCTTGATCGACCCCCGAGTTAGATTTTAAAAATAAGATAATAACAATTTTTATCTTTACACCGACTCAGGTAAACCTGAATTGACCCTTTTGACCCATGACTTGAGTATTGCCCCGAGTTGGCTCTCAAATCAAGTTTTAAAACCATGATAATAACCACTTTTATTTTATGTTGATCCAGGTAAAACCGACTTGACCCTCCTGATATGTAACCCAAGTCTTACCCTGAGTTGATCCTTGAGTTGAATTTTAAAACTATGATAATAATAATAATAATTTTTATCCTTACATTAACTCGGGTTAGTAGTTAACTTCACTCGTGACTCAATTCTTGCCTCGGGTTGCCCATTGAATTGAGTTTTAAAACTATGATAACAATCATTTTTATTCTCGCGCTCACTCAGGCCAGCCTAACTTGTGACCCAAACCTCAACCAATGACTCGGGCTTTGTCTCGGATTGACTCCCGAGTTGAGTTTTAAAACTATGATAATAACTATTTTTATTCTAACATATCTTAATTGCACAATCTTGGAATTGTAAGTTTTTTACAAGGATATTTTATAAATAAAAAATAAAAAATATTATCTTTAGGGATATATCCTTTTTATATTTCACTTAAAAATTATACTAGAAACATATTTATTTTTTTATTTTTATTTTTATCTTTTTAATCAAATATATTTTTATCTTTATTATCTTGATTTTTTTTCATAGTAACAATAACCAAAAAGCTAACCTAGGAAACAACTATGAATGAAGAAAGTGATAATGTTCTTTTAAGAACATAGAAACTAGAAATTTCGTTGTAGTCATATGTGTATACTTAGATTTAAATTTATAGTAGAAAATAAGGATAAGACTTTAAACAAATTCAGTTAACACATGGAAAAAAAAATACTTGTTCTTGAAACATTATCCAACTGCAGTACGAGAAACGTATCCATATTACAAATTCGAGGCAAGAGTTTGAGCTTAATTATTCTGCAAATCTCCAATTCTAAGCCAAAGAGTTCGTTTACTTGGTAAGTTAGCTGTAAGCTCCTGGAATTTCCTCGAGCCAGTGCCTGTCTATAGTTATCAGATCCAAGCTAAAGAAAAACACACTGGGCTAGTATTTGCGCACAGACAGACAAAAGGGATTTGCTTTTAGGGTTTTGTGCATTTGGGTTCGGTTTAAACTACTATCACAATCCACAATGGTGTTTTATCAATCCAGGAAGTCAGCAACTTGGGGTTTCTGTATCATTAACAGTTCCTCTAGGTTTCTTCATTGCTGGTCAGATTTATGGCAATCAGTATTTTCTTATAAAACTCGGATCGTTGGGTGCAAAATCGGCAAGTACAAGGTAATTAAAGAGCTCGGGGAGGGTACCTCTGGCAGTGTCCGGCAAGCGATTAATCGAGAGTCCGGTGAAATAGTTGCCATTAAACAGATCAAGAGAAAGTACGACTCATGGGAAAAATGTCTGAATTCGAGAGAAGTCAAGTGCTTAAAGAAGTTGAATCATCCTAACATTATGAAGCTTAAGGAAATCACAAAAACAACATCTTGTATTTGATTTTCGAGTGCATGGAAAAGAACCTTTATCAAGTCATTGAAGACAGGAAAACCCGGTTCACAGGAGCAGAAATCAGGAACTTGTGTCGCCAGGTGTTTCAGGGTCTTGATTACATGCACAAGCAAGGTTATTTTCACCGTGACCTGAAGCCAGAGAACTTCTTGGTTACCAGAGACGCTGTCAAGATTGCCGACTTTGGTCTTGCAAGAGAAATCAATTCAAAACCTCCATATACACAATATGTCTGCTCTCGCTGGTATCGAGCGCCTGAAAATATCCTGCACTCGTATTCTTATAGTTCTAAAGTTGATATGTGGGCTATGGGTGCTATCATGGCTGAGTTATTCAATCTCTGTCCACTCTTTCCTGGTACCAGTGGAGCAAACCAGATGTACAGAATATGCAGTGTACGAGGCACTCCAAATATGGATTCATGGGCTGAAGGAAATCATCTCGCGAGGACTATTAAGTACAAATTTCCAAAGTTTGATGGTGCCCGGCTTTCTGCAGTGATACCTTCTGCTAGTAAGGATGCTATCAACCTTATTTCAATGCTTATTTCTTGGAATCCTTGCGATCGGCCCACCGCTGAGGAGGCCTTAAAACATCCTTTCTTCAGGAGTGGCTTCTATATTCCTCCTTCCGGCCACCGCTTATGGCTGCAATTCTATCAGCCAGAAAAAGCGGCCAATTAGAGCAGAAATCCGAGAAGAGATATCATGGAGTTTTTCTAATTGAAGTCTCGAGTACAATTTTCCTTCCCCCAATAAGTTAGAGGCTTGTTCAGGTACGATTGTGTGTTGCGACTTTAATAGGGCTAACCAGGGTGTTTCAAGTCCTGCCAAGCAATTCGAATTTGGAACACGATCCATAAACATGAGCAGAACTACTGAGCTTGGAGTTTCAGAGACAGCTGAGTAACTGGCAATTGCCAAACATGACAATTGGTTCGTACAATCAATTTGTGAAGCATCCAAGGCCGCTTCCTTTCAGGGCTGGAGTGTAAGGAATCAAAGGATCTGCTGACATGCTTATCAGACCAACCCAGCAATTTCATCCTGACAGACAAGTTGTGGTATCAATGAAAACACAGGAGGAGAGACTATTATTCAGAGGTATTTGTAATTTTATTATCTTTCAAAGCATGGACTTGTCTGTTCAGTATATCATATATAAGAATTGAGCTCCATTGTTGAAACAGAAAATTTTGACACGTGATTTTCCTGCTACATCTCTTCAGTTTTCTTATGAAATTAGTTTCACCGAGTTATCCCCTCATTAGAATGTTCCCATAAGCCATATCAGTTGTTGTGCATGGTATTAAACTCATAAAGAGATGAAATTAGTCTCCACTATCTCCGTCTCTTCTCTCCCGGAACAGTAATAAAATGCTACCATAAGGTAGCCATTAATTCTACTTGTTCTGAGTTATTCCAAATTAGGATGTCATCAGTGGAGAATGTTGTTAGTTGTTAGCTAAGCTAGCAATGATAACTTAAGTTGGAGCAGTGCTATCTGGGGCTCTATCAATCAACGCGAAAAAGAAGTATCAAATCTTAAAGATTGGACCTTGAGGAATTGGATTCTGTAATATTTGTTTGGAGATAGCTAAAACATTGGCTTCGACAAGTCCACTGATCTTACCACTCTTCATACCACAGTGGCAGTCCGCTGCTAGGGCTGTTCTTCGTCCGCTCAAAGCAGATGTACAGAATATGCAGAGTGCTAGGCACTCGAACTGTGGATTCATGGGCTGATGGAATTCATCTTGCAAAGACTAACCAGTTTCCGAAGTTTGATAGCGTCCAGCTAGCTGCATTGATACCATCTGCTAGCGAGGACGCCATCAACCTTTTTTCAATGCTTTGTCCTAGGAATCCTGCATAGGCCCCCTGCTGAGGAGGCCTTGAAACATCCTTTCTTCAGGAGTTGCTTTTATATTCCTTTCCTTCGCTTCAGGACCACTGCTAATAGAGCTATTTTATCAGCTAGAACAAGTGGAGAATCAGAGCAGAAATGTGACGGGAGATATCATGGGGCTTTGTCTAATTCAAGTCTTGATTACAGTTTTCCTTTCCCCAACATGTCACACGCTTGTTCGAGGACTATTGTACATTGCAACTTCAACAGGGCTAACAACCGGGATGTTTCAAGTCCTGCCAAGCAATTCAGATTTGAGCCACAATCTATTAACATGGGCAGAACTGCTGTGCGTTGAGTTCCAGATACAGCTGGCATATTGGCAAACATGACAATTGGTTCACGCAGGCAATTTGCGGAACAGCCAAGGTTACTTCCTTTGAAGGCTGGAGTGCAAGGACTCCAGTCTGCTGACATGTTTATCTGACCAACTCAACGATTTCATCATGGCAGAGTCTACACAAGGAAAGTTGCAGTCTGAATGAAAACATAAGCTAGAAGATACTATCATTATGAGGTGTTTGCAAGAACACCTTTTGTTTAATTGTCTTTTTGAAGAATCATGTGTTGAAGTTGGTTATTATCTCACGATAGAAGAAACAAATACAGTATAGACATCGAAATATCTCCCTATATTTATATTTTAAAAATACATAAATTCACTTCAAAACATTTCTATCTTTTCTATATCGGTCTCTACTGTTTTAAAACATTATCCAAACACAAACTAGTAAATCAATATTAGAACTGACAGCTCCTTTGTTATTCAGATAATTTGACGCGTGAATTTTGTGCTCTTAGTTTTTTGAAGAAATTCAAGTTTCACTGAGCTATCCCTCACTAACATGTCCTGGTATCAGTATCTCTACATGCTAATACACTTGTAGGAAACCCATTTATTCTACTAGAACTCTGACTTGTTCCAAATTAGGATGAATTTAACTAAAGGATGAGGAGTTAGATTGATGTATGAACAGCTAGCATCCTTCAAAGAGCATATTAACTGCTTTAAAATACGTTCTAACAAGGTACAACCCACAAAACTGTCCAGAAGTAGAAGAATCCGAGTTCCCCAAACGCTACTCTATTATAAAGCCCGAAAAACTATATTCCCTATGAAACTAACATTAACTTCTTGTAGTCCAGAATCAGAGAGAAGCTAATAAAGATCCCCAACCACGCGCTCCATGTGCATACTTTTCCAAGTTTGCATCCTAAACCATCTATTACCAGCCCTGAGAGTATGGGATTTTTGCCAAGAAAAAATCAGTCATATGACATCCAAAAAACTTAATGATGAAATACTGTCTGCATTACAACATTAACAGCATTGACCAATTTTTTTTATATATATTACATGGCAAAAGAGATCATTTCTATAAGTTCCATAAATGCTCCAATCTACATGATTACATGAATCTCTAAATAACATCCACTGCCATATTTGGTTCGAAGTCCATGTCAAATCTGTAACAGCATCAAGAAATGGCAAGTCAACTACAATGACTCTTAAAGATCTAATTGCAACACTTACAATGACCAGGAAAACTTTCTGATAAGCTGTAACAGCAGTTCGACACAAAATGAGATTAGACAAATTCATAATAAAAAATGAGCTTAAACCCTTGAGAGGAGAAAATGATCTTGTGCATAAGTGAATCTCTTATTAGTTATTACCTCATCTTGAAGCCAAAAAAGTGGGAGAGTAAGAATTTAAGAAGATCAGAGATGGCATAGTCAGTTCAAAAGAAAACAAGTTAAATTTAACATGAAAGCACAGAAAAAGGAACAAATTAGGTCAAGCATAGCAAGCATTAATTAGCTAGAATATTGTGGTTGAATTTATTGATTTACCTATGTTGATACACTCCAATTTAACATCCTTCTCTACTAAATCATAAAACCAGCTTGAACCCCTTTGATAAGAACTGATCCCTGGCAGACACAGGAATTAATACATATCGGATCATAAGTAACCATACCAAAACATGGATTTTGATGAGCACCAAAGATGAGTATGCTTAAGTATTTAAGCATGGCAACTTAACCAATTGTCAAACTATATCATTGAAAGTATAAAAGGGAACAAATTAGTACAGCCATAAAACAGGAACAAGCTTGAACAAAGAGAATAAAACAAACCTTTTCTTTCTAGTCTTCCTTTTCTCTTGTGTGTCCTTCCCACTAGTCTGGCCCTCACCACCTCCATTTAGTGTGACAAGGCTTCCTACACAAATCTCAGCTATAAAAATAGGAGGAGCACCACGAATCCTGATAATCTTGGACTTTCTCCTTCTCAGATCATACCAAACAAAAAACCTATTATCCAATTCCAACAGAATTTTGTCTCCACCCTTTGAATAAGCTAAAGGTCTAGCATACAACCAAAATTCCTTCACTTGTAGCTGTGCAATAACGGTACATAAATGAGTCCAAGATTCCTTCACACCATATTCCTTCATCACCCATATTTCAACCTGTTTACAGTTCTTATTACAAAACACACATAAACACCCTCCTAAAACTCCCACATTCATTTCATGTTCATTGCTGGAATAATCGGGTTGTGGTATTATCTTAAACTCTTCAGCTCCAAGATCAAAAGCGACAATCAAATCACTCCCATTTTCTTTTCCCTTTCCCACTACAGTAGCCTTCCAATGAACAGCACTATTAGCAAACACACCATACCCTCTTCTACAGCGAGGGTGATAATCAGGTGGCAGAATAAACCTCAAGTCATAAGGATAGTCATCAATTCTTTTCCAAGAATTTGACTTCAAGCTATAAACTTTGACCTCACAGTGAAAAAACCCATCAGGACTATCACCATAAAAGTGTATAAATCTCACAACTTTATAGTCTTCATTAATGGGGTCATGTCCAAATCCATAAAAATTGAACAGGCTAGACACTTTAGAATCGTCCAAGTCATTTGGCAACTCTAAAGGTGAAACGGGTATCATTTTCTTTTCTCTAGTTGATGGATTATATAGAGCAATACTAAAGTCAGAATTTAACAGGGCAAGCAGTCCATTACAAGAACCCATTACTTCAGTAGCGCAGTCGTCACTTTTTAAAGGATTGTTTTTCAGTTCTATGGAGGTGAAGTCGGGTGAGTCCAAGTCTACAGTGCATAAGTTGGTGGCATCTCTAAGAATGAGGTTGAGATGGGTGTGTGCTTGTGATGATCTTTTGAGATGAGTGTTGATAAAGTATGGACTGTCGATTTCTTTGCACCATGATTTAGACACGCACCTGAAACGTTTGAGAGATTTGACCGGTAGTCTGCTTAGAATATCGGCTGTTATCTCTGGAAAGAGCATCATCAACGTCTTCAATGGTGGTGTTGGTTTTGAGTCTTTAGGGATATTTTTGCGGGAGGGGAGGAGGAGGAGGAGGGGAGCGTTTCTTCTTCTTCTTCTTCTTCTTCTTTATTTTTACAGAGTACAAGGGGCATGGAAATGTTGCAAAACCAGAGGGGGCATAGAATGAAAGTTACTAGAGAGTCACGGGTTAGGACTCAACTTTGCAAAAAATTACTATAAAGGGATTGCAATTGACAGTGAGCATGAACTGCAAGGAAGAAAAAACAATTCATGGGCGGAATCCGGAGGGAAGGTGAGCGGAAAAAAAAAAAAAAAAGGAAGAAAAGGAAGGGGCCACACCTAAACGCCTTGTATGAAAGGTCATGTCGATACTATATTACTATTCTAGAGAGACAAAGAATGATTGTCTTTTGAGGTCAGATAAAGTCGCTTGCCCCATTCCGGCGTTTGTATCACACGTGCTAAACATTTAATTTCTTATTCTATAATAACTATTCAATTGAGTTGCAAATTTCATCCCACCAGAGCTTAAGCTTCTTCTTCTTTTTTTATTTTTTATTTAGTCATTAATTTTAATAACTCTTCATTTTATCTTAAATTTTATACTATCCAAACCCAAGCCCGAATAAAAAGAGAATGAGAGAAGGAAGTAGTTAGCTAGTCAAGTTAGCGAATTGTAATTCAAGATATAAATTTAACTGAGTTGATCAGCAGTGATTTAATATATTATTATCTTAATATTTTTTTAAAAATATATATTATTTTTTTATTTTTTTATATCATCCTACATTTTTATTATTTGTTAGTATTGTTTTTTGACATATCAAATCAGAAAAGTTGGGCATAAAAAGAGATTCTGAGCTCCACACTCCTAAATTTTTTTTTAAAAAACCAAACTCATAAATAAAGATGCCTGCTTTAGGTTCTTTTACTCCCTTTAATTTTGTTATTTCCAGCGTGCAACTCATCAATCAAGGGCCTGTTACTTGAGCAGTATCTGCCCATCGAGCAGCAAATAAGCCAACCAAAAACAGCAGAGATACAAGGAAAAGCACAGAAAATGCATGCAAGTCCGGCCCACAGCCCGGACACAAAAAGATGATCATATTCTCCATCACTCACGAAATCCATATGATGATATTAACATGAAATCCCTCAGTTAACCTAAAGACATGATCATAAGCTTCTCGGCATGTAGCTGACAATTTGTTTCCAGCACAGCCATTCAAAGCACATGCATTCATTCATTCATGGTAAGCACTGAGTTTGAAATTCACTTCTAAACCCTCTCCCTCACTCGGGCTACCTTCATGATTTTGTCAGCAACTCAGCTAGTTGTACTTTGTATATACTAAGTAACAGTACTACTTGGCCAAAAACTTTATATAGACAGATGATACCCTGTTTCAAAATCAAAGGCATAAATGGTCATTCAAATTCTTCCCAAAGATAACTGAATCGTAAAATGCTCCTCAGTATTACATTTTCTTCCAAGCTATAGACATACTCCAGCAGAATTTATCCTCTGATATAAGTTCTTCATGACCTACAAAAATACTCTCTCTCAGTTTGCAAAACAATCATCTAACCACATTGCAGAAAATCTAATAAACCTGGGACATTGTCTGCATACTTAGTAACAAAGTTTTCCAAGAATTTCTTCTCACTCAATGATGTTAACAGCCACGCAATCCTGATGTCCCCATCAATCGGGTTCTTTGACTTCAAAGTCTTCAAAACATTGTACCTTGGACGGAGCCTTTTATCAATTGAGTAATGAAGGAACCAGGAGTTCGTAATAACAGTTTGAGGTTTCAATCTCAAGGTACCCGCAAAAAAATCCATGACATCCCTGATCTTCTCCTCTGAACATCCCAAAATAAGGGGATCATGCTTAAAATCCTTTAAAATTTCCTCCTCAGTCCAACCCAAACTCTTCAACACTCCAACTTTCTTCTTCCGAGTGGGGTCGCTCGTTTGTAACATCACTCTAAGAGCATGCATAAACATGGGAGTATTTGGTTCAATGCCCAAGTTTTTAAGAGCATTCACAGTATAGACCATCCTAGAATGCTTTTGCTGTATGGCTCCTGGTTGTGAGATAATCAGTTTTGCTACCCTATCAAAAGTTACCCCCTCTTTTATCAACAAATCAATATTTGGTTGCATAATACCTTTCACATTATACGTCAACAGCCATGGAGAACGCTAAGAGCCACGACAATTTTCCCAGTACAACCAAGAAATGACTTCAAGAACCCAAAACATGGCTTAATTTGAGAATCTAAAGGTTTTATCAAAATAAATGGTTTTGACACAATAAGCTCAGGCAGAAGTTGGCCCGCTAACCCATGTTTAACGAAGAAGTCGAACTTCGGCTTGATATTGCTTTCTACTCTGCTTTGGAGGATTCGGGGATGATTCTGGATCAGTTGGGTGATCAGGGTGTCGCTGAAGTTGTGAGCTTTCAAGAACTCAAGTACAAATTTGGAGTTTCTTTTCATCCATTTGGAACTTCTTAGAAACCGAAAGAGATGATTTTAAGGGAAGCCCACATGAATTGACGAGAAATTGAACTGTAAATGATGGCGAAGATCTACTGGTGGGTAGTGGAGAGGTAGGAGGAGAAAGAGTAACAGAAGATGTTACCAAGAAACGTTTTTTAAGCACAGAAAGCAAGTTTCTCATTGGTATAATAGTGGCCATTATGGAAGCAAAAAAGAAGCTTCTTGAAAAAGCAATTGGCGTTTGAGATTGGACAAAATCTAGTGAGAAATGGAGAGAGAGACACCTGGAAGGACGAGGAGAAGAGCACTGACCAACAAGGGTTTTGTTCTGTCCAAGTGGGTTTGGCTGTCTCTGTCCGTGGAGTCGGCCACAAGATGAAGCAAATGGGCTGGATTCGATAGTTTAGCACCGGGCTCCTTTCAATCTTCTTAAACAAAAGCAGTTGTAGCCCTTGAGAGTTTCACTTAGTTCTAATTAAGTCCTCTTTCTTTCATACAATCTACCATACCACAAGTAACCAAATTAGCAGCATTATTGGCTGTCTCTGTCTACGGAGTCAGAAAGAAGATCAAGGGAAGTTAGGGAACGAACCATGGAGAGAAGCCATCAAAATCGTAAGGGACGTGGCAACCATTCCTCTTTCTCTTCCTCGTCTCAATCAACAAGGATCAGAAACACCAAAGTTTCAAACTTTAATGAATCCAGCAGTGCCACTAATTATGCTACTAACAATAGAAGTAATGCCCATGATGATCCCCAGTGGAAACCCAGAAGAGGAAACACGAGTAGCAGCAATAACCAGAAAGAAAAAATCAAAACAGAAGAAGATAAGGAAGCGGATTCTTCAGATTTTCCAAGACTAATTGGAACTTGCCCTTTTATGTGCCCAGGTAAAAGAGAAAAAAAACACAACTTTTACATGGTTAAGTCTTTGAGTCAAATTTTAGTGTTTGTTATTTTTCCAGACTGGTTTTGGATGCTTAGTGTTCACACTTTATATCGTGGAGGCAAAATTTTGATTCAGTCCTAGCTGCTGTTGTGTGTATTGGTGAATGTTTGAGAGGAGGGAATCCGTACAGATTCGGTGTCGAAATGGGTATGTTAGAATTTAACAGGGAAATTTCTCATGTACTGGATTTCTCTTTTATTAGTCATAAATGGAGGAGTCGGGTCTCTTTGTATGTCTTGCACTTGTTTCTATTTTATTTTTTTTTAGTTTAATATAGGTGTCCGGGCAGCTTGCGCGCACTTCGATTAATCTCACGGGCCCTGAAGTTAACGACCATGTAAGCCTCCAGTGGCCATCATATGAGCAACCACAGGGCTCGAACCTGAGACCACAAAGGGAGCAAACCTCTTGGTTCCAAGCTTTTACCACTGGGCACCACCTAGATGGTTTAATTGTTTCTATTCTTTGTTTTGATTAATGGCAGCAATGTATAAAGGACTATTTGTTAGATTGAGATAGTCTTGCATTGCAGGTGAACTTGTGACATTAGGTCTTTGTGGCAAGTGAGTTGCCAAATTGATCCATTTTTGCTCTCCCTTTTAACCTTTATATCTTGACGAGAAGCTATTATAAAGACATGAGAGGAAGCTAGCTACGTGAGAGGCCGAGAAATCATGCTTGATGGGGAGTGATCAGTGTGCTATTCTTTTCTGTTGTCCGAGGACATCTAATTTTATCTTCTTGAGTAGATATCTCCTGTCAGATTTGCTTTATTTAGTTAGATATTTGGTTTAGTGTTGGAACGAATGAATTGAGTCACGTTGAGGTTGAGTTTTTTGGAAGCATCTTCCTTCTGTCTTGGATTTTCCTTACTCAATGTTTGCTCCACTCAGCTATACATTTGATCAAGTGCTTTGGAAGTTTCTCTTTAGTTTCAAAAAAGAAACGAGATGTTTTAATGAAGCAGCGGCAGTCGTGCTATTTTGATTTATTTGGTGGGACAGTTTTTAGTGTCAGAAGTGTTTATGGGTTTTATTTTTATTTTCCAAAGACAACATATTTGTTGCTTGATGTATCTGTTAACTTATATATTCATCTCTGTGATGATAGAGAGTGAAAGGTCCCAACGAGAGCGACTGCAAGATTTAGCTGTGTTTGAGAGGCTCCATGGAAATCCCAGGAAAACATCTCAAGCCTTAGCAGTCAAAAAGGTAAGTTACCTATTATGTCTGCTGACCTCATTATCATTTTTTCCTCTAATATATATTGATCATAGTGCACTGCTCCAAGTTCCTGCATTTTGGCTGTTTCAAAGAGCATTAGGTTCAAGCTTGTCGGGAACATTTTCATCCCATCCCTGCGTGCACCATTATGTGCTTCCAGAATGCCTTTCTACTATTGTCTCCGTCCACTTTTCTTTTAACTGAAACCAACTGAATCACAACCTCCTCTGGCAGTGCAAGTTTTTTCCTGTACTTTCCTTTTGGCATTTCTTTAAGAAGGTGTTACATTTTCTAAATACACCATAAGCTATACACAATAGTAGCAATTACACTCGACACATATCAGTTGTGCCAGAAATCTCACTCTCTCGATTGTGTATTAGTTGTAGAGATTAGTCTTCTGCCAGACTAGCAATTCCATTTGCAACTGTTATCTAAATCCACTTCGGAATTGCTCGTCTGATAAGGGTATCAATTATATAGGTTTCAGAAATCCTGCTAATTGAAATTGGGTGATGTATTGGGAGTGAGCTCTATCATATTTTAGGACATTTTACAAAGACTTTAATTTCTTAGGCGGCCTTGATTTTTTTTTTTTTTTATGCACAGATGAAGTTATTCTAAATTATTATGCATTAACTTTTGTAACAAATTCGACATATAAAAAAACAGAGGAATTTTCTACTTTGCGTGACATCTTCTACATTGCAATTGTTTGCTATTATGAAGTCACTGGATCAGTTATCATCATTATCATAAGTGCCTTAGTAATGATCTCCATCCAATTTTTGTGTTATGTATCTTTTCGATTCATTTATGTAACTGGAAGCTTTCACGTGATACTCATAGAATGTTTTTTGTACTGTTAACGGTTCTTTGGTATGTTATCCACTTTTCCTTTTCTTTTCTTTCATAATGATTTAGCTTTCTAATTTATTTGTTACCACCTCTCTTTTCTTTTCATCTTTGGACAATGTTAGATGCATTTATTTTCTCTGTAATGTTAGAATGCTTCATTTTTGTTATTAGGTGTTTTTGAGTCCCCTGCATGTTGTTATTAGGTGTTTCATAGTGCATTAAACATTTATAAGATTCAAAATTCATCACTTTGGACTTCCCTCACTAGTTTTGCAGAACTATATCCGCCAAGCACATGCAAGCATCTGATGTGCGGCCGCTTCCAGTATTAGAAGACACTTTGGCCTATCTCTTAAATTTGCTGGATTCAACAGACCATCCTTTTGAAGTGGTTCATGACTTCATTTTTGATAGGACAAGGTCTATAAGACAAGATCTTAGCATGCAGAATATTGTTGATGATAAATCAATCTACATGTATGAGAAAATGGTACGGTTCCTTGGCAAAAACCTTCAATTACCTCCCCCTTCTAAATCTCCATCTCCTCAGTAAGTTTTTCTGCCAGTGCAATAGGGTGATTGACTTGTTCTTTCATGAAGTTCAATATATGTATAATGAATTGGGTTACTAGAATCACTTTTCTCATAAGAATCGAGAAATAGTTACTAGCATTTGGCATTTGTGAGAAAATAGTATAGCTTGTTATGCTGTTTGTTGATAAAGTGATAGCAGCTGTAAATGATAAAGGCTAGTTCTTTTTCTATTATTTGCTCTTGTATAATCATTTTGGGACATTATAGGAGAAGAAAGGTAGCAATTTTTTTCGTGTTCCTAGATGATAATTGTGTGGATGTGTCACTGAGTTCATCTAGATGGCCAACCAAAATAAGCAAATGGACTATGTCTACTGGATACTGCTGGGATTATCTTTGAAGAGACTGGATAGTAATATATTTCATTAACTCTAAATATTTGAAACTTTGGAATTTAAGGCATGCAGGTGATATTTGGACACAATTTTGTTATACAGGTTAAATTTCATGTTATATCTCACCTCAAGCTTCAACGTTGTCGTAGCAGTTCAGATATTTCTTCAGTGCATTACCTCAACATGGAGCAGCTTACAAAGGCTCTGACATCTCTATATAATCTGTATGATGCAAATCGAGATTCTGGTACTGTTTATGGAAATGAGGCTGAGTTTCGTTCGCTTTACGTGCTGCTTCATCTTGATTCTAACACCCAACCCATGGTTGATCTCTACTTCATCAGTGTGGTTAATTTTTTTCTGCATTCTTAAAGGCAGCTTCAACTGGGTACTAAATATGTGAATTGTAACTATTTTTCATCAAAAGGGGGAGTCACTTTCTTTGTGGTTTCGTTTTGTGCTTCATCCAATTATCCGGTCAAAAGAAATGTGTTTTGCCCGGAGTGTTCTAAGGTATAATCAAATTTTTGCACCATTTGGTTACTGTTCAGCATGTGGAATGCTGTCTTTCTCTTCTTCCTTTTTTCCTTCAAGTTGTTTTGGACAATTTTTTTCTTATGTTTCTAACAGGTTTTATCAGATGGGCAACTATATGCGTTTCTTTTCTACCATATCTGCCGAGGCATCTTATCTGCAGTACTGTATTCTTGAACCTTACATCAACAAGGTAATGATATCTATCAGTTTTTTATTAGCATTGCCTTCTGGTTTTTCTTATTTTATCACCAACAAAAAAAGAAAAGCATTCTGGTAATTTGGATCTTAAATGGATTCGACAACTGCATTAGTGTTGGCCTAATTTGCCACCCCACCCCCAGCCCCCCCCACCCCAAAAT
>Ga0307517_10009064_pt1 | contig 14176 bp, 11 predicted proteins | sample 23_EM_MG_FD_194515 | JGI IMG/M metagenome (GOLD analysis project Ga0307517, IMG submission 194515) | Populus trichocarpa ectomycorrhiza microbial communities from riparian zone in the Pacific Northwest, United States - 23_EM | ecosystem: Host-associated > Plants > Roots > Unclassified | place...
AAAACGTAGATATTGATTAAGCAATGACAAATGATCACCTGAGATAGCTCAGAGCTGACATTCGATAGAGACAGGTGAACACCAGAATATGTAACCCAATTGTATAGAAAAATGCAAAAGTTCGAGCATATCTGCAATAGTTATTTTAAATTAGAACTTGAACTTTTGAAACATTGGAAAATACTTGCATAAAAAGAAGGTGGGAACTAAGTGCACGGTGTATAAGATGAATGCTGTGAACAGGAAAAGCATGTAGCAGCACACATCGTACAGGGGCAACAAGGATACTCAACCACAAGTGAACATGACACATACGGAACACGAATATCCATATTCATGGGTGAAAATTATATTTTTCCAAGCATAAGCTGAAGAAAAAAAAAAAGAAGGTTCATTTATATAAATAAATATAGCCTATGCAATGATGTGACAAGAATGTGATTGGGAAAGACAGGAAATAGAAGTGATGATAAATTGAAGGAATCAATAAAAATGTGTTCTGATTTGTTAGCACATATTATAAAACTGGCAAACAGCATCCAAGCAGTGGTGAAAATAAACAAATTGTGGAGTAGACAGGAGGAAATCTGGTCACAGTTCAAAGGACCAGAAAACTCAGTGAGCTGCCAAACACTGATTCATGTAAGATACCATTAGTTATGATGGTGAACCATAACTAGAGACCATAGTAATGCTGGTATTTGAGAGATGCATAGTTCAGGATCTGCACTATGTACTGAGAAATAAAGGGGGTAAAGAACAGTTGCAATACGGAAAAAACCAAACCATACTTGTTACCCAGAAGAAAGCGTCCACTACTAAGCGTGATTCTATCCCTGAAACCCAACTCCTTGTATCTTTGATCCCGCTCCTAGTCACAAATAAATGGTTGGTCAGTACATGATAAATGACTTCAAAAAGCCTAAGATATGCATCTGAATATTGAATCTGAAAATATGTCATTAAAGATCTCTTCGTTCAAAGTATGATAAAACAGACTATTACTAGCCCACCCCTCTCAACTATTAGAAAATAAAAAAATGGAAAACTGAATTGAGTTTTCTTGAAGAGCAACAATGACAAAGCCCTAGCGCAACAAAATCAGTCAGAACAGGCATGAGGTATTGAGGTTTATGCCCGTTCCATTCAATTACTACCTTCAAATGGGAAAACAAAAGCTAAAGAAGGAAAGTGACTTGGCAGGCCTTAAAAACCACTTTATGATCAAACATGTGACCATGAGTTTTGTGATGAAACAACTTTTAGCAGATGTGCTCAAAGAATACAACCTTCTTTGAAAAAGCAGCGAACGGATTTATGTCATCTTCATATATCTTCTTGTACTTAGATTCAACATCTGAGGCAAAGCCACTTTCCAGATCCTCAGCATGCTGAAAATGATCATATAACATTAATAAAATAGAACACTAGAAGCAAAATAGGGAAATAGAGATAAAAATGGATATGCAATGAGGTACCTTCTTTGATCCTCGAGAAACTACTTTCTCAAGATTGTAATCTTGGACATAGCGTATCTTTCCATATAGTTTGACATTATCAGCTTTTGTTTTCTCCAAGTCTGCTGCTAGCACCCCTATCTTCTCCTTCAATTGCCTCACCTCCTACAATATTTGAAAGAATTCACTTAAATCACACTAACATTTGATCTAGCAATGTGAATATTTCGCAATGTGCCAAACAAAAAACTGAACTATAATGAAAAGTCAGCATTTACAAAAAGATTGTATAGCATATAACATGCCTCTTCGGTCTCCCGCAAACGTGCCCTAAATCGATCTCGCTGATTGCAGATCACCTTAAGCATTGAGCTTTGATCTTGATCTACGGAAACATGTTTCTGATCTGCATTCTGGACCAAAATAGGCAAGTATGAATAAGAAAAAAAATTCATGGAGAAGAAACAAATCTCAAGAGAAAAAAATTACAAAATAACACTAAAATATTTAAATTGATGTTCCTTACATGATTTCCCTCCTTGGAGGTTCACTAGCCAATTAAGTTAATAATCCTTTAATTTTTTCACAAAATGTATACCCATATGTTGCAATTCCCTACCATTTTATTAATCAAAACAAATAGTAAAACCTGGCATGCACAAGTATTAATGAGTGAAAACAATGGCATCCATTAACTATAGAGCAATGCTATGCAGTGCGAAAAGAAATTTATAAAATAATCATGACAGACAATGGCAGCTGGTGAAATTTTATTTAACTTCTAGGTCATTTATTTTTTTAACTCTTGTTTGTGTTAGTTTCAGTACTCTTTTCAAGCTAGATAGCTTTGCTCTAAACTATCTACTAGAGATGAGTGAAAATGATGGTATCCATCGCAATCACAAAGAACACATCAGTGATCAATGACTTGTTAATTTTATCTCGATAAACTCATTAATGGAAATTGCGGTGTAGGAAGAAAGAGAGAGGTACCTCAGATAACTCAACCCCCCCTGCTTCCGAAAGATCCCAAGCATCAAATAGACTGCCTTTCCGATCTTTGGAGCTATAACCCTGCATCAGGAAGAAAACTACTTAAATTTCACATTTTGAAGTGTTTGTAATCATCATATATGATGGGTGGATGTTATTTATTTATTATTTATTTGCTGATTATGTCTCTGCAAGATAGTAAATTGTCTAAAAATTGGATGCCTATAATCCTTTGACAATGATGTGTTCATTCAAGAATAGAATGATCATAGATTTGGGAACTTAATGGACATTTTAACACAATTAACAAGTTAAGACCTGTTAATATACATGCAAAGCATAATAGATTCACGGAGGCTAACATTAACATGCAGAGTGACCAAGTTACAGAATAGGCAATGCAAGAGATTAAAAAGTCATTGATCCAAACCTTTAATATATCATCTTCCAACTTTTGTATTAATTTTTGTTGTTCATTAACCTTTGCAGTAAGCTCTGTTATCTTGCCTTCAGCTGTTTCCAGTGAAGTCGCTTTCTCAGAGATTTTTACCTGAAAGCAGCAAAATTTGAGCATCATAACCAATCCTTAAAATCTTTAGCCACCACCTAAACATTCCCAAAGTATGGCCCTCAGCCTCGAACTACATGGTCAATGGATGGGGTAAAGATTGAAATCTTACCATAAAAAATGAATAAAAGAACAAAAAATAAGAAAGCATTTAGACAGTATTTATTTCCTTATAGTGACTTCAGCAAGATCTAGAATATCAAACACTAAAAGGAAAACTGGAAAGTAAACGAGGTAATGCAAGGACTACTTGGTACCTTCAACTGCGTGAGTTCATGTTCCATTTTTCTGTTTTTATCAAGAAGAAGAGACTCCATTTTGCTCATCTCTTCCCCACTTGTAGCTACTTCCCAATCCTCAGCCTCAATTGAATTGTAACCTACAGCCTAAATCAAATAATAGTGAAACCATTAACAGAGAGAAATAAAACATTGTAAAGGGTACAGAGGTGGGAGTTGAATTCAGACCACTGGGACTTATCAATGAAAAGACTTCAAACTGGCAATAATGGTGTGAAATCTTGGCTAATATAGCTAGATGTACGAAAGACAAGAATCCAGAGATTGAACCTATCCAATCTAAATAAAAAAACTTAACCTATCTGAGTTTAACAACCCACTAAGCAACTAACTTCACAGAAAAGACATGTTATTTCACCTTCAATACATTCAAAAGGCTATTTATACCCAAGAAATAAAAAAAAAACATTTCAACAAATATTATCAGCAGGAACTCTTGTGTAAATCACCAAAATGGTGAGCTAACTACCTGCAAAATTTTCACTTTTTTACGCAAATCATCAACTAATTTTTCAGTTGGTTTTGCTTGAAGCTCTTTCTTCATCTCCTCGAGAGTTGCTTCCTGCATAAGAAAATGAAGGAATACCCAAGTAATTATCAAAAAAAATTCAAAAAGAAGAGATATATAAGCAAATATAAACATAGATCATTTCCATACTGAATCATTTTTTATTGGCATAGCAAATTAATTTCTTACAGCCATTCACAACAATCCTCAGTCATATATACTATGCAACATTACTTCATCAAAGTCAATGACATAAATCTTGGATATCTTATCCAATCCCTTTCACTTTGCAGCAAAGATCATCTATCAAAACCTTGTTGCCTGGGTTAAGGTGGAAGTATTGGCTAAGGATATTTATCTGTGTCTAACTTGTTATGGCCTAAATCCTTGGATGAAGGAAAAGATCTGGAATTGCATGTGCTGTAATTATTATCTATTCTTCTAGAGCTCAGTTTTTCTGATGGGCCATGCTATGTTAATAAAGCCCAAAAAAAATAGTTTTAAGTTGAGCAAGTTGGATCGACCCCAGTAAAGAAGGCCGCAAACTAGAAATCTCCAGCCCAATAATAAGACATAAAAGAGTTTGTTATAAATTCCCCCTAATCTCTCTCATGAATCTGACCAGATCCAGAGCTCTTTGCTAATGAATAAGGATAACTCTTACTTCTCCTTCAGGAAATCTCCAGCCCAACCAATTAGTAGCCTAAGAGAAATTTAGCTCATACAACACCCTCGGTTCAGAAGATGCCAGCTTTTAAGATATAAACAAGAAACTGAGAGGCTCACACAGGCTCTATTTTCATTTATAATTTATGTAACTTTTCACATTCCTAGCACACAAATTTTTCCTGAAGTGACTTATTTAGGTACTGCTAAATCCTCAAAGCATAAGATGAACTTGTTAAGAAGGAAATTTTTTATGCAAAAAAAAGATTCATTTTGCATTCTTACAGAAAACTTGTAGCCATAAATTAGATGGAACTGCTAGAAATTATAAATGCTTCATTTTTACAGGCTTATAGCACCACCTGAGAAATGATACATCCAATTCATTTGATTTTCATGGAGCAAATGAACAGTATCTCATGAGAACAAAAAGAGAACCTAACAAGTTTCAAGCTCAACAGGGTTAATATCTCTTGATAAACATTGAACCAACAATAAAAGAATAAAGTGCCATACCTTCTCGTTAAGTAAAATATTCAATTTTTTGATCTCATTAATGTGTTGTTCTCGCTCATTTGTCAATGTGGTTTCAATGTTGTGAAGTTCCATGTTAAGTTCAGAGATAAGCTTTTCTTTGGTGCTCAAAGAACTCTCGAGAATGCTAGTTGAATCTGAATTGTCACTGTGACACAGCAACAAACAAAACTCAAAAACATTGCTGTAAGAAAAAATGCTAGGTAGATTCAAATGATGCGAGCATTCATCATGGAAAGAAACAATCACTGGAGGAATGAAATATCATGAATGTGCAAATCCAATCCAAATCTTTAAAAAGGCCACCGGTTTATGTAGAAGCAGAAGCAAAGATAATGACAATGGTGCTGAAGTACATTACCCTTTCTTATCTTCAATCTCTTCATTTGCTGACTGCAACTGAGAGCGTAGGACACCCTGTAGAAATATCTAGTTAAAATTTCAGACCATTAAAAAGAAAAGAAGTCATTGATAAAAAGTCCATTCAAGACACTAATCATCTAGAATCACACAGAACTTGGCAGTACAGATCATATCATGGTGGAAGGCTATATGGCATGATCTTTTCAGTTTCTATTAGTACAATTACACATTCCTCCCTAAGATTTAATATGCAGTAATAAAAACATAGAAAAAAAAAACCCCAAAGTGCTTGGGATAAAAAAAAAATTGAAGAAATTCTTCAACAAATTATAAAACAAAAACTAGATCCTCTGGCCTAGGATTTATCGATACTCACAGATGCAGGTACATGACCATAAAGACGAGCAGAAATGAAAGCCTAAATCTGATTGCTAGGTGTCAAGAGGAAGGTTAAAGTCACATATTAGAACTGTATATTTTATTAGCCAAACAAAAGACATTGAGCTAAAATCACAGGGTAAAAACCCCTGCTGATATGTCCCATGAAGCAAAAACAACAAGGCAGTTTCATTTACTTGGTGTTGTTAACTAAATTCAATGAATGCTGAAATCTGGCACAAGATCCATGACCATTCAATACCAAATGTTCTATTTGAATAAAACTCTATGCACTGAATTGATTCATGATGAATAATAGTAATAGTAATAATAAGATTCTTCCTAGCTTATTCAGTTTTCCCTGCACAAGTTCTAGCAGTTAAAACGAGAACATACTGATTATCAAACAATCCAACAACATGTCTAGTAGTCCACCATAAAAACTGAACAATAGAAGATGACAAGAAAGCAGCTAAGCTAATTAGTTGTAAGAAGAGGAGGGAACAAATTGAGAAGGATAGATTACAAGTTGGAATAAACAAACTGTGAAACACATACTTTCTCCCTCTCAAGACTATGCAGACGTGTTTGTGCCCTTTCCACTTCATCCATCAGAAAATTGACCTCTGATTGCTTTGCTGCCCATTCTTCCTCTGATATTATTAAAAAAGAAAAAAAAGGCATAAGATACTTGCAATAGAAATAGAATTTACAGGTGAGCGTTTCTTGTAATAACAATTATGGACACGATAGATTTGAGAGCATGATTAGGACATAATATAGGAAGTCAGGATTTGAATATCACCTGATTGAGCACGAACTTCAAACAATTGGCTTTGTGCAAGTTCATGTAATTTCTGTATAGTTGCAACACTGTCTTTAGCTTGTCGTAATTGATCTTGCAATGATTGCTCCCTGACAAGAAACAGAGATAAGTAAGATGAAAATTCAAACAACCACCAGCAGAACTTTGTTTTTATTTTTGTTTCTTTTCTTTTCTTTTTTTTTTCCGTTGAAAATGAAAGATATCTCTGTCACCACAACAAACCACGGATAGATACCTTTCTTTTAAAACCTCTAATGTTTTCTGGTTCTCTTCAGCCAAACTACGTTGCTTCATCTCCACAATTTCCTTTACTTTTTCCTCCATCTGCATCAAACATCACCAAGAAGATAATCACAATTCTTATTTCAGAAATAATTTGCATATCAATATTGACTATGGATCTGACATATAATAGCAGTGATCTATGGAAGGACATCATATTGCTAACTGATAGAAGGTCTGCTACTTCAAAAAAAAAAAAAAAAACAGAGAGAATAAAAGATGGCCAAAGAGTTCCCATGTAGTAATAAACCCAATAGCTCAACCAGCTTACAATTAGTCAGAACAGATTGAATATCTCTATTCTTGTGTCCTATATACATATACATCTGAGTCTGACAATAATAAGTACTTCAAGACATGAATGAATTGATATTTTTTTGTACTTCTCCTTTGTTTCCAATTATGTGTGATGATATCAACTTTAGGGATGGAATTTCTAGCAAAGAAGAGAAAATTATGCAGCACATACAAACAATGTATGCTAACACCTCAAATACGAAGCACTTATGCATGAAGATATATGTCATTCATTTAACTCTTTTGTAACTATTAATAAAGGAGAAAAAATATAATGCCTTGTAAGAAAATGTTAGGCTCACATATAACATAGCAAATGAGCAAATAATATTCTAATCAGTACAAATAGCAAATCTCATAAATGATTGCCAAAGTTCAATAATAGATGGCTCAATATTTTAACCAAAACAAATTCACAAAGACAAAAAAGGATAAACCCTGTGCTTTTCTCTATCAGCCAAACTGCTTGCTACAAATCATGTAAGCAATATCACTATCATAATAGCGGTCAAACACCAAGGTCCTAAGAGCCCATGTGATTCCAAGACTTGCCAGCTACAGTGAGGGAACATCAAAATTCATTTCCTACTGGTAAGTAATGCATAGAAAAACAAACGCATACCTGCTGCTCTAACTGACGGTTGCGCTCTTCAAGTCTTCTTATTGTTGCTTGCTGATTCTTTAGGTGAGCTGCCTCAGTCCTGAACTCCTCTAGCTCAACTTTCATCTTCCGGCTCTCAGACTCTAACTCGGACAATTTCAGATCTTGCTCCTGCAAAGAGAAAACAGATTTTGCATAATGGATTGATGCTGTGCGGGTCATAAGAATTCTTATGCTGGCAGGAGGAGAGCAAGATGAAGAAGTCAAGATTTTCAGATATAGCTCCTGTACTTTGAGCTTTCACTGATGCTAAGAAGAGCACTTGTTTCCAACACAGTTACTAAATCTATGCCTAACTTAAAATAATGTTTTAACACGACTTCCCAAGCTTGCGCCGCAGACATCAATAGTAAATGTTAACAAGAATACATTGCCAACATGTGAAACCTTACGTCATTGGGATGAGACCTAAAGGATTACTCAGTTCTGAGACTTACATCCAACACTAAGCACTACAATATATGTGAAGGGCGGACAAATTCCTGATATTCATAAGATTATCACCGAGAAAAACAACAGATACTAAGCACTTGCCAGTTACAGATTACATTTGCAGACAGCATAAAGAAAAGAATATAACAATGCTACTTACAGAAATTGAAGCAAGAGCAGGATAAGGATCTGGGGCCTCATAAAGTTTCTGATAGATATTAAGAAAAGCATTTTCTCCAAATTTGGCTCTCTTAGTAAGATTATCGACTTCTTCCTGGAACCCTTTTAGCAATGAGTTAAACAAACCTAACTTTTCGTCGGATGAAGCCTTCTTGAAATCTGCCACCAAAAATAAATAAATAAATAAGAATCGATAAACCTTAACTTTTAGCAATTTAATTAATTGGTGATGGTAAGGGTACCTCTGGTGCTCTCGGCAAGCTTCCGTCGGTTTTTCTGGCTGTTTTCCTGATTTTCAGCAATTCTAAGCCCCTGCTCATCCAACACACTTTTCTCCTTCTCCAGCTCAAAGTCTAGATCAAGTATTAATTTGACAGAACAGATCATCATTATTATTATTATTTTTCCTACTCTTGCAAAAATGCAGCATAAATTAAATATTAATTGCTAAATCAAATCATTATTAAAAAGGAAAGAAAGAAAAGAAAAATAATCATCGGCTCATAAATCGGGACAGGTCAATATTTAGCATCAATCAAAGGTGAATTCAAATAAAATTAGGTTTTAATTGATTAAAATGATACCTTTCCAGAAATTGGAGACGAGGGAGACAGGAGAAGTGGAGATCGTTTTGTCCCTCTCGGATCCTCCTTGCGGAGCCTCCATTTTTTAAGCGAATTTGGATCTGAGTACAAATTCAGTTAGGGAAGAAAATGTGAATAAACAATCAGATTCATATATTTACTAGCAAGAGATTAGATGATTTAAGGGTGTGAGTTTCAAATCAAAATCTTTTCGTGTTTGTAAAGTTCGCGACCGTCTGAAAAGGGAGTGGAGTGGGTTCGGTAAAGCCCAAATGTAATCTTTTTTCTAGATGGTCCATTGGACTCATCCAATATTATAGAATTCACATTGTTTCCATGGGCTTGTCTAATGTTGTCAAGATAAATAAAGATTATTAGCTCCTTCACTCTTTTTGAAAAAATTAAAATAAACAGTGTAGTACTTCTTTCATTGCATACAAAAGTGTAACTTATACATGCTTATTATTATGGAAACTATCTAATAATTTATTAAAATGTTATCGGTCTTGCTTGAACTAAGTTTTAAAGTCAGTTGAATTCACAATCATTCAGTTAATTCTATTGAAGAAAAAACTAATAGCCATAGTTATCATATCTGACCCGGGAGTTGACCTGATCAAGAAGCCGGGTTTCGAGATACACGGATTGACCCAGGTCAATCCGAATCAACTTGGAAAAATTTTAAAAAAAATATTTAAAATTTTAATATTTCATATGAAAAAATTAAGAAACAATCCATATGAATATAGGCTATACGTGTTATAAATAATGAAGTTTAAAAGATTATTTCAAAAGATTTTGTATCTCACATTGAAAAAAATACTATGTTACTATGTTATTCTTTTAAGTTGAAGTATTTAAACTAAAAAGATTTTTTATTTCACATTGAAAAATCATAACTTTTTTTCTTGTAAATATAAAGTATATATATTAAAGGGCTTCAAATCCCACATTGAAAAAAAAAAATTATGTGAACATAGAGTATATATACTAAAGAGCTTCAAATCCAACATTTAAAAAATAAAACATTCTTCTAGCATTTATATAGTGAACTTTGAAAAGGGTTAATAACCAACTAAAAAATATAAAAAAAAAGGAGTCTCTGGCTAGGAGAAAAAACATATTTGAAAAAAAAAACTCGGGTCTCAACCGGTTTTTGTCGAGTCGCCCGAGTCACGGGTCAACCGGGTTTCACTGAGTTTTTTCTTATTCCGATCTTTTACCTACCCAGACCGATCCAGCCACCAAGTCAACTGGGTCCCAAGTCGACCCATTGGGTCGGTCCGGGTTTAATAACTACACTAACAAGTAGCGTTTCAAACAGTCATAAAATAAAGAGACAAAGATAATGAAAATAGAAATGTATTTTCTTGGAGAAACAAAAATAAATATATCCTACTATTATTTTGGAGTGAGCTTCAATTATTCTAAAACAAGAGGTACAAAAAAAGCATGTTTCTAAATATATTATTTTTTATTTCTAAAATATCATTCTAAGAAATTCTAAATTCCAAAATTATCTAACTAAGACATGTAAAGATAAAAATAGTTATTATTATAGTTTTAAAATCCAACTTGGTCAATCCAAGGCAAGACCTGGGTTACAGGTCAGGAGAGTCAACCTAGATTTACCCGGGTCAATATAAGAATAAAAACAGTTATTATCATAACTTTAAAACTTGACTCAAGGTTCTACCCACAACAAGGCTCAAGACACAGGTAAATAGGGTCAACTTTAAAGATAAAAATAATTATTATCATAGTTGTCACACCCGGATATCACGACGACCGATTAAAGAAATAATCTCGATTGGAAAAGGAACAGATATCTGACATCTTGTTCTTTTAGGAAAAAATATCTTGTTCAAGGAGTCGCCACCTAATATTATGGTCACTAAGAACCCTAACTGGTCAACAGAGATTCTATGGTACGGGACTGGTTACGCAAAAGGAAAGATGTTATCACCCCTTAAGAGTTCTACCTAAGGCAGACTGCATTGCTGGTTTTGTCTAAAATTGCTAAGAATCTGTTCTCCTTTTTCCCTTTTTTTTATTCTTCCTTTCATGTTCTTGACTCTGGCGTCAGTGAACAATTCCAATGAATATTTCCAACTCTGGCATTGGTAAATATCGCACAAATCCAAAAAATACGATACTCCTGACTTTGGCGTCAGTGAATATTTTCGCAAAAAATGAATTTGAAGAAGAAATTTTCTATGTTATTTTTTTCTTGTTTATCCTTTATTATTATTTGCCCTTTTTAGATGGAAGTAAAAAAAACATTGCATGACATATTTGCATTTAACAGTAATAGTCCACAGATTGAGCACATCTACAAAAAATACAAACACAAAGAAAAAAAATAAAACAAAGTGCGAGGGGCCCACAAATAAATCAACGAAGGCCCCAAATATTTTTGGAATTTTATGTTATTGAAAAGGAGTTCGTTTGGTCAAATATCAAATTAGAATGGGCATAAAAATTATGGTCAAGACATAAGGGTGTGTTTTGCCAAGCACACCCTTAACAACACACAATTTGGGTCGGCTAGGCCTAAAGCCCAGACCCGACCCACTTTTTTTTTCTTTTTGGGCTGGATCTAGCCCAGTCATGCATAAAAGGTTCACGCATGCATGCAATAGTAACCAATTAATTATTTTAGCAAAGAAGGAAGGAAACTTACCTAGGCGTGCGGCCGCTGGAGGCGAAGTCGAGGGAGACTGGGCTAAAAAAAAGGGTTAGGGTATGAAAACAATTGGAGTTTAGGGTATAAAAACAATGGAATTTGAAATTAGTTTCTACATAGAAGTTATAGATAAAGTTGTTAACTTTACAACGAAACTAATTATGCATAATTTGGAGTTATAAATCTCTAGATATAGGCAAAAATTTAAGAATTAATGAATTGAAATTCATGCTAGACAATTTCGCCTAGTAACGATATTGAGTAAATTTAGGTACGTTAAGGTTGAATAAAATCTCCATTCTTTTAGTTTAAATGTAGTATGATTGTTAGAGTAGATAAGTTACGAATGAAACTATATTTTAGTAATTATAATTGTGAAATAAATGAGTGATGACTTCCTTGACTAAATAACCTAAATTGATTGGATTTGGTTAGTTCTATTTTCATAAAGAAAGCTATTTTGTTGTGGAACTTATTCAAATAATGAATATAAGAAGAAATTTGAATGTGTGTGTGTATTTGTGGAATGAGCATGCAGTGAGTAATAATATGAAATACCTATTGATATAGGAGAGGCTATAGGACCTGCGTTGCAGTAAGGAGGTATCACTCGAGCTATGATAACAGGTAGGTGTCATACACCTTGTCATTATCTTCCTTAGCTTATTATAGAAATACGTTGGAAATATTATTTTATATTGTACATAAATTTGTGGTTTATAGCAAATGAATTAGCTTCTCGGTGATGGAAACTAATGCCCGGTAAGGGGTGAAGAAATTAACTTTTCGATTATAGAAACTAATGCCCGATAAGGGGCGAAGGAATTAGCTTCCTGGTGACAAGACTAATGTCGGTAATGGACATAAGGGAATTAAAATTTTCCCTGTATTGAGACTAACATAGGAATTAGCTTCCTGGTAACGAGACTAATGTCGGTAATGGACATAAGGGAATTAAAATTTTCCCTGTATTGAGACTAACATCTAGCACTAAACAATGAAACTAGATTCTCAAAAATAGAAATGGGAATAACATCTAGATAAATGCGAAGAAAGGAATTACCCAGTATTGGGTATTACTTGGAAAGATTGAGTTTTAGAAAATAAATGTCAGGAGAAGAATGATTTATTAAGCTATTGATAAATAAAAAATCTCGATGTAGTGAAAGAATAATGCAGATTAATAAATGGATCACGTTGACAAATTATTGATCAATAATTAACAATAATGAGATGTAGTCTAAATGCAATATTATATTTTTTCTATTTGCTTAAATAATTTGCATATTATACAATTAATATATATTTATAAATTAATTACCGTTACCTCACAACAAAGATTAGAATGTTACTAGTTGCATGACCCGCACGATGCCGCGGGTCAATTTTTTTTTTCCATAAAAAATATCAAAAAAAGTTAAGATCTAAAAGTGTTAGGTCTTTCTACAAAACTATACCAAAGAGTCTTGGGTTTGGCTGCAACGCCTGATCCAAGAGTAATATTTATAATATTAATAATAACATTAAACTTGCATAACCCAAGTTTAAGTGGGTCTGGCTGCAATACCAAACTCAATAGCCTTGGATGTGGGTATGGCTGCAAGGTCGTGTTATAAAAGTGTGATAATTAAATAGATTAATTAAAAAGAAAAAAACAAAGAAAAAAAACCAACAGGAAGAAAAAAACGAAGAAAAAAAAACCAACAAGAAGAAAAAAAACTAATGAAGAAAAAGAAAAAAAATATGAATTAACTGGGTTAACCCTTTAAACCAGGTTAACCCGTCAAACCTTAGATTTGTGTCGTGAAAGTTTGATAACTAAATAGAAAAAAAAATTGACGGGTTAACCCATAATTAACTGGGCTAACCCGTCAAACCAGGTGAACCCGTCAAACCCGGGATCCGTGTCATGAATGTTTGATAACTAAATAGAAAAAAATTTAACATTAACAAACTAAATTAAATGAATAAATTAATTAAATAGGAAAAAAAACAAAAACAAACAAAATGCATCAGCCTTTTCACTGTGGACTACACTGTGAAGAAAAAGAAAAAAAATCTGAATTAACTAGGTTAACCCTTCAAACCAGGTTAACCTGTCAAACCTGGGATTCGCGTCATGAAAATTTGATAACTAAATAGAAAAAAAATATTGATGGGTTAACCCAGAATTAATTGAGTTAACCCATCAAACCCGGGATACGTGTCATGAAAGTCTGATAATTAAATAGAAAGAAATTTAACATTAATAAGCTAAACTAAACAAAAACAATTAATTAAAATGAAAAAAATAAAAAAAAAATTCCGGGTTAACTCGTCAAACCAAATTAACCCGTCAAACTCGGGATATGTGTCATGAAAGTCTGATAACTAAATAAAAAAAATTAACATTAACAAACTAAATTAAACAAAAAAAAATTCATTAAAAGAAAAAAAACAAAGAAAAAAGCAAAAAAAAAAAA
>Ga0307517_10009065_pt1 | contig 14175 bp, 4 predicted proteins | sample 23_EM_MG_FD_194515 | JGI IMG/M metagenome (GOLD analysis project Ga0307517, IMG submission 194515) | Populus trichocarpa ectomycorrhiza microbial communities from riparian zone in the Pacific Northwest, United States - 23_EM | ecosystem: Host-associated > Plants > Roots > Unclassified | place...
ATAGTTTTGAACTATGACCAATCACACAAGCATCCACCCATGTCTCTTCGAATCATGTCTGAATATTGAAGAGCTCCGGCTAGGGACCCTCAGACATGACAAAGTGTGTTTTCAATTCTTTATGTGTGTGTGTGTGTGTGTGTGTTATTTATTTATTTATCAATAATTTTGGTCCAAGAATCCTACTAATAAATAAATATCACCATTACTTTTCTCTTTGTTTTTTCTTCTTTTTGTTTTTTTAGAGAAAAAAAATAAAAATGATGTGTTCAGTAACAAGAAAAAATATATTTATCTTTTTTATTTTCAGTTTTTGTAGAAAATTAAAAAAGTATTTACTTGTGGGAAACAAACAGATTTTCTCATAAAAAAAAGAAATATATCAAGATTACAATTATTTTTCCGAAAAAGATTAAAACCATTATTTTTCTGTAAAAGATTAAAACCATTATTTTATTTTATTCATATTAAGAATTATAATAAAAATTTATACTGTTAACAAAAAAATGAAATCTTTGTGTTGAATTTATAATAAGAATTAAATTTACAACACTAATTAAATATATAAAATAATTTGAATATTTTACATTTCTAAAAAATATATATATATAAAAGAAAAAATATATTGTTGAATTAAAAAAACAGTGAAAAGCTTGTATTAAAGAACTATAGAGAATCTTTAAAATATGTTTTTTGAATTCGGTATAATATTATATTTGAAAATTAGAAGTTAATTTCAATTTTTCCTTTTTTAACTCTGTTTGCTTGAAAAAAAATTAAATATTTATCTTATTGATATTTATATACAGCCATAACAATGACCTCATGGTTAGGTCTAAGGTACAATCTTGTAATCTCCATTTTAATGATTTGTAGTTAACTTGATGTGTATGTTAAGTTTAATATTATAGATTTGTAGAAAGATGAAGACATGTTGAATTATCAATTTATATGAGTTTACAAAGTATGCTTGGTAGGGCCTCAGTATAAAGAAAACTTGGTTCATTATATAACAAAAAAAAAACAAAAAACCACTCCTTTTCTCACCTGCATGATCTATGTTGAAGGCAAAAATTATATTTCAAAAGGTAGAGTGTTATAGTTGAGATTTGTTTTGACTTGCATTTTGTTGTTTATCCAATCTATCATAGAATATTTTGATGTTAAATTATAGATTGATTTTATAAAATATAATTTTAGATTATTGTTGAAAAAGAACAGAGAAATACCAAGTAAACAAAGCCTTTCTCATTAAAGGTCATGAAAAACTACAATTTGGTTTCTCAAGTTTTTATTTTTTTATATATTTGATCTATGTTCTTTAATGTTTTTATAGCTTGGTATTAAACTTTATTTTTATCACATTTCAATCCTTAGATGCTGAGAGATGAGAGATAAAGTTATCGGAAAAAAAAATAAAAGAGAGAGAGTTGGGTTTGTTGGCCATATTCCGGTCATAAAAGGATCATTTTTTGTATTAATGAGTTCGTTTTAGAGAGAAGAGTTCAATGAAAGTAGTTTTGCCCTTCAAACAAGTCAAAAAACAGAGATTAATAACTATCAATTTTATTTGACTCGGTTTGATTTATGATTTTTAATATGATTAAAAAGTGTTTTTAAGATTGGAAATGGCTTTGTAGATATTTCTATGGTGTTTTAGATTAAAACAAGTTGAAATTTTTGTTTTGAGGTCTAAAAACTTGGATCCTGATTTTTTGACCATCGAAAGAGATCAAAATTCAAACTAGAAGACAACACATTATCTGTCTAGGTAAATGATGAGCTGTCCGTTCTATTAAAAAAATCAGCGTGCTGTTTTTTTTTTTAAAAAAAAACTAAGCAAGTGTGCTTGGCATTTTAAACCCATACACGCCTAACTTTTTTATTTAATATCCCTTAAATTTTTTGTTTTTAAAATTTAGAATAAATTTATCTTTAAATAAACTCATTAAAATAATATTTAAATAATTATCCAATTAATTCATAACTTTCAATAAGATTAGAGTTTTGTTTATATAGTATTATTAATAATTACTTTATAAATAACATAATATGTAGATTTTTTTAAAGAATTATTTTTATTAATATTCAATGAGAATAAATTTTTTTATATATATAATTTACTATTATTAATTTTTTTTTATTCAAATTGATTCATAATTTTTTAATAAACAATATTTTGTATAAATATAAAAAACTTGCCTAAGCATGTGGGCCTCCCTCAGGCCCACATGCTTGAGCTTTTGTTAAAGGCCTGTAACTTTAGCTGTTGATTTTTTTTTCTAAGTTCATCTTTTAATATTTGATTTTTTTATTAAATTTTATCATTTATTGTGAATTGGTTTCTGTATTTTCTATCATACAATAAAAAATAAAAAATAATTCAATCTATTAGAGTTCATAACCTGAATTACAGGTTTGATGAGTTGACTAGAGTGAATCTAGCTTATTTTTTGTTCTTTGATTTTTTAGATCGGGAACTATCCAATTGACAGGGTCATGATAAAGTAACTCTCATACGATTGAATTTAAAATTCGAGTTAAGTAAATAGTCAGATCGAGATTTTTCAAGTTTAAATTATTATATTGAGTTTAATGATAATACAAAAAAAAATCAACAATGTAGATATTATTTTTTTTTATTCTAAGAACTTTTTTGATCTAAATGACAACGAGACCGCGATCTATAAACCAATAATCTTTGTGGTCCATCATAAGAGGCAGATAAAATTTGACAACCAACTTGTTCATTTTTCTTTTCTTAAACATCAATTGCAAAAATCTTGAAGAAATTCAAACACATGGAGACGAGAAAGACTTTGTTGCCCAAAATTGAAGGAAGAACCATCAATCATTAAATAAATACAAGTAATGTAATCTTCTAATCCACTGCGTGATTATTGCTACAAGGACACCTGTATCAATGAAAAGGATATTACATTGTTGCTGTCAAGGGTCCATTTTCTGTAACCCTCTTGCTTGGAGGCATATTCTTTGTAGCTGTCTTGGCTTTGTAGTTTATTGGCATGAGCTCTCTTATATATTAAACTCTTAATTAATCACCCAATCCCCAATTAAAATTATCATAAAACAATCCATTCTCACGGCGACTAGGTCAAATGGTTTCAAATCAATTTTTTTATACAAGCGACTGTCATTAAATAATGCATATTTTTTAGAAGTTATTTTTTTTTCTATGGAATTGACTTGAAAAAAAACCCTTTACAGCGAACAATTGTCATCTAATTTCCAGACACAAGAAGTCCACAAATTGTCAATGCCAGTCTTCAATGCAAAAAATACTGGGAGCTAGATGCGGTACTGCTGTAGCTATTAAATTAATAATGCTTCTGTTAATGCTACAGAAATGAGAGCTGTAAGCACACAGCATTGGCAGCCATTCTGCATCAGGATAGAAAAAAAAAAAGAAGAGAAGAATCCCTAACCTGGCTCCTTAATTCAGTGTTAATTCTCTCTCAGGGTGCAAGTATTAGTAAAATAATATCAAGAATTATTAATTAAATATAAATTTAATAGTTTAATTCAAATCAACAAACACGTCTATCCTCCGAGGTAAACGTGTTGTTGTTTCGATATTTGAGTTTTATTTTTTTATGATTAAAATAGCGATAAAAATAAAAATTATTTACGATTAATATTTCAAGAGATGGATTCTATTAATAAAAATTTTACCGATAAATTATGTGTTTTAATATTTTCTCTTGTATAGCAACTAGGAGATCCTCAAACCAATAGTCACTCGTTTGCTCACACAATAAATAAATTTAATTACCACCGATGTTGTAACTCGTTGATAATTATTAATGTATAACAAAACTTAAATCATGGATGTATATTCTAAAAGTGTAAATGTATTTATTTAACTTGTGTTATTAGAGATCAAATAAGTTTTTTAACGCAAAAAAATAAATGTGTAGGTGTTAATAATAATTTTTTTAATATCGAGTAAAAATATAATTATGAATTAAAAAAAATTATGCTTATTTATAATAAAATAAAATGAAGATGACATGTGTTAATAAAAATATATAAGATTTTAGATTAATTTTTAACATAGTAGAAAAATAAAATAATATTGTAATTGTTATAGTGAAACACAATTTCCTTTTAGTCTTTGTATAATAATTTTTCAAAAAAAAATTATCAGAAAAAAAAGAAAAAAATTCAAAAACAAATTAAAAAAATGAAGATAAGAACAATAAAATTGATATAAATAAACCAAATGTCTAGAGTGATAAATATCCCAAATATAAAAATAAAAAATAATATTTTTTTTAAATGTAAATAATAATAATAAACTAAAAGGAATTATAAAAGAACAAAGACAATAATAATAAAAATAGTGATAGGAGAAGCAAATCCAAGAAAATATGTTTCTCCTGAAAAACAAAAAATTACATTAATTTTCGCAACAGCTACAGTGCCCACTATAATAAATAATTTAAATTGTTTTTCATAACTATGCAATTTCTAAGAAAAACACAAGACCTTAATTATATATATCCTAAAAAAAAAAAAAAAACTCAAGATTACAATACAAACCAATTCTAGCATTTCTCAACAACTAGTTTTTAGATCTCTCGAGGAGAAATCACTGTAGACAACGAAAAGACACTTGCCTGCTGTGCTCATTATTATACATATATGAACTGAATTGGACGACTGAACCACCCTATTTAGTATTCGGTAGCTAGCTATATATGATTATTATGCCTGTTTTTTTTTTTAAGATTAACGTCGGTGTCCGGGCCAGCTTGTGCGCACCTCGACTAATCCCACGAGCCCTGAACTTAACGACCATGTAAGTCTCCAGTGGCCATCATATGAACAACCACAAAGCTCGAACCTGAAACCACAAAAAGAGCAAACTTCTTGATCCCAAGTTCTTACCACTAAACCACCACCTATTATGCCTGCTTTTAAGTTTAGTAATTGATGCGGCTGTAGCCCACAAAGACCTAATCCTTTTACGCCCTTTCCTTTTCCTTTGGTCTCTGAAAAAATCAAGGAGCACTAATCAATAATATCCAGAGTCCTGTATATCTTTCGCCATCAATATATCTTTTGGTTATTGCCCAAGCAAACTCATGGCAGAGACCCTCTCGCAAGAATTACTCAGGTACCAATCTGAAAGCAACGACTTGAGCTAGGATGGAGACCTTGCTTGGTAGAGGGGGGGTTGGAGCATGAATTCTAAAGGCATGACAAGTGCAAATATCACAAGGTAGGACCTAACATGAGATGTGTTCTTTCATCTTAACATGCCATTTTAGCAGACATTGAAGGTTACCTGTCATCCTTCTTCTCTGGGATTACATTTCCTCTACGTGTTCTTCTCATCCTTTTATATTCATCACGCTCCGGCCGGCGACGATATGAGTGTGTGTGTGTGTGTGTGTATATATAGACACATAATCATCAAGGTTTTCACGACTAGCTAGTTCACATATCGCAGCATAACAAAAATATTGGGAGGGAGCTCCAGATATTTATTTTCACGCGCATCACACGTTCATGTAAGATTTTTGCACTAATTTAATGTATTTAAATATATAAACTCTTCTCTGATATCAAGAATATTTAAACTAATCTTCAAGTTAAAGGCTGCCTGCCGTGAACTTCCTTGACCGCCAAGTCTATCCTTTAAATTTATAATAATTAGGTGATTATGATAAAAGGGACACTTGAAGTGATAAATTATGAATTATAAGTGCTTTATTAGAACCAAAAAAAGGAGAGGTAGAATTTGTCCTTACAAAATTTAAGCGAGTTTGAAATAATTTTTTATTTGGGAGAGTTTTTAAGGGAAGGTAAAATTAACACTTAGGGGGTAAGATTTAACCTCCAAGGCTAGTTTATTATTATTATTATTATTGTTTTTCTCTCCTCCCCACTCTTTACCTCCAAATTAAATACATACCAAACAATTTTTTTTAAAAAATTTGTCTCTCGCTAATTATTACTAATAATTTAATTGTTTTTTTATATTTTTATTAACATTTCACCCTTTAATTTATTAGCGCACCAAATATTCTTAAAATAAAACTTTTATATCCTTAAAAATCATTCTTATAATATATAATTATGTTTATAACAATTTACTTTTATTTCTAAACCCCATACCAAATGACACCTTAAATATCTAAATATGTTGGATTTTCTTCCGGATATGTTTTTTAATTTTAAAATAAAGTTATTAAATCTTGCCGTCCATTGTCCTGAAAATATCCCTCAAAACAAATAAATCTTAAAATAATTTTGAAAAAAAATACAAAGCAACTATTCTGAATATAGGCTGGTGTTATAGCTCTTAGATAAGATAGAAATGAATGCCACGTGTACTGATTAGAAATAATTAAAAAAAACATTATGATTATACAAAATCCTAAACGAATTCAAGAAAAAAGAAATCTGTAAAGGAAGGAGTTGCAAAGCGAATAAAGATACTACACAAAAACAAGATAGGCGTAAAATCTTGTGTTGGGGGCCCAAATCCCAAAAGACCAAATAGAAGCTGCGTACGGAGCTATTTATATTTTATACAGCAGCGATTAAAGGGAAAGGAAAATAACTGCACCAACAGAAAAAGTAAATAAATAAATAAATAGAAAGCCCTCGTGATTCTTTTTTCCCCCCCTTCTCCATTTACCTATTTTTTTTTTTTTTTTTTTGTTATTATCAATCTTCTCTTTCTCTTTCCTTTTCTTGTGCAGAGAGCTCCCTCCTCCTCCTCCTCCTCCCCTCTCTTTCTATAAATACATCACTTTGCTTTCTATGTGTGTTGCCTCTCTCTCTCTCTCTCTCTCACACACACACACACACACACACGCCTTTTATTATCTCTCCCTGTTCTGTTTTTTTTTTATATTTATTTTACCATGAAAAACGGCTAGAGGAGCTAAAGAGAGACACTGAGGCAGACACACACAGGCTTTCTTTCTTTCCTTGTTGTAATAGAATTACTATTTTTTAAGACACATCAAAGTTGTTTAAAATACCACCACTGCTACTCTACATTGCAATGTCGGCTTACAGAGATGAAGATCCTCGTATTCATGACATCAAAACTAGGATTCGTGTTGTTCCCAATTTTCCAAAACCAGGTTTTTTCTGTTTTTTTTTTCTTGGTTGTTGAGAAACATAGACTTGGCGGAAATACCTTTATGATCTCGAATTTTAGAGTTAAATTCAAGAATCGGTTGCTGCAACTGGGTTTTGCATACGAAGTTTCTTCTCGATTCAAAGTTTTGTTCCTTTTTAAAATCTTCACCAAGTTGTTTGAGTTCTTCTTTTCATTTCCATTATGAACGGCACCGAATGTTTATGCTCTTTTGTTGTTTTGGTAAAACACGTTTAAGCTTTCATGATTCAAGACTGTACGTGCTTTTCCACATATATATATACTACTCTACTGGCGGTGAAAAGCAGAGAATCTATGGCTATGCCTCTTTTTTGGTTATAAGTTTGTCATTGATGGTTTATTATGGCAGGTATTATGTTTCAAGATATCACCACCCTATTACTGAATCCTAAAGCATTCAAGGACACAATTGATTTGTTTGTTGAGAGATACAAAGGCAAAAACATTTCAGTTGTTGCAGGTAAAAAAAACAAAAAACAAAACTCACAAGAAAGAGTGAAAGACCCCATTTCTGCTTTTATTCTTTTTTTTTCCTTAGCAAATTTTCATTCTGTTTGAGGTGTAATTAGAAGATCTGATTTTAGGCCTTTTAACAACTGATCTTGGGTTCAAGATGGTGGGGTCCTTTTGCTTACAGAGCAAAATGCACCACTGCCTAAGTTTCTGGATGTCTTTTTTTCTTATCTTTTTCTTTTTTTTCTTTTTATGACTGGCTTTTTGATGGGCTCATTTAATGCTAAATGGAAGTGACTGTTCGTGTGTATGTGATGTTTAGTTTTTCTTTCTTCTTTCTTGTTCGCCTTTTTTCTGCTAGAGAGTGATTTCTTGTTTGACTAATGGGCTTTGTTAGTGTGGTGTGCCATTGATTGCTCTCTGTTCATTTTTTTCCCCTTAGCGGCTCTCATCTGACCACCTCTACTTCTCTCTATTGTTGCTGTTGTTGTTGTGGGCATGTGCTAGGATCTGATTTGGGTGGATTGTGGTTGGTGATGGATGCCCACCTTGTTAAAAAAAATAGGTGGACCCAAATGATGCTAAAGTTAAGATGGGCCGGCTTCTTTTGGCTCTATTGTAACGTAGATTTCCCCATTTTACTGTTTGATGTTTTGATCCCATACCTCGGTTATATTGTCTCTTGTTTTTAGTCATATCCTTTTACTTTTCCTTTTGCAGTAGCCAGTTTTGCACCTGAAATTGATGGCATTGTGAGGTCTTAAATGACGAACCGCTATCTTTCTTATAGTGGTTTTAGGTTTTCTCCTGCGATGGGTTATTTTGTAAGATGGCCACGGTCGCATCCCTCTTTGGTTAACTGGGTCATGTTCATTCAGAAACTCTTGTGTCTTAAGTTGCTTATGAGTGATTTTTTTATTAGCTGCACGTAATGTGTTGTCTTGCACTTCCAAATAATAGCAAACTATGCATACTTGAAGAGGTTTCATGATCTCTTACTGATAGTGCCGTTAGACCTCATTTTGATTTTGCTTTTCGATGATGAAGGATTCGGTCAGCATTTAAGTGTACTTTGCTTTGTCCCGTTGTGTGGGCATTAGAATCTGTCTCTTTGTACCACGTGGATGAATTTTGTCTTCTTGTGTTTATGTGGAACTTTATACATTAGTGGAATCTTCTTTAGAGATTTTAGTTTCACATGGAAAAGTTTCGGCCTTTTCCCTTGCCAGATAATTATCTGTGTTTTTCGTACCTGTCACCAGTCTATTGATGCTACCACTGGATTAGCTCTAGTGCAAGTGTTCCGCGTTTGGTCAGTTGGAGATCTAGCTTATCAAATTCTAGTGCAGGTTTATGTCACATTCAAGTATTACGGGCATTGACTCTTGCCACTTGTGCTTAAAATAATCACATTCATCATGATTTCTGTTGTTCTCTGCACAGTCCTATTCATCATATTTTAGATGTGGAGTCTTCCAACACTATATATAATGCTTTGCAGCTCATATAATTCTTTTTCCTTGATGGAAGTTCTGATAAAAACAATTTGTTGGTCAGAAAGTTTTCCTTTGCATCATTTGCGTGTCCTAGCTTTTGTGTCGTTCGACTGCCAGGGGGCATTTTATGGTTTTCATCACTTGAAGTACTCCAAGTCCCATGGTGATCAAATCTTAAATGTGTTTCTTGATAAGATATCTTGTAGCCTGCATTGATGCTCTCCTGCAAATTTTGTTAACTGCTGCCACAAAGTTTGTACTTGCCTCCTGTTACTGTTTATTATTATTATTACTTACAAGTAGTCAAGATTCTTTGACTTTTGAGCAGTTTACATGCGAGGTACTATTTCAAGATTCGAAAGCTTAATTAATGGATACTCCTCTCTAATACACACATACAAGACTGATGTTTTAACTAATAAAAGAGCTCAGCAATCTGTTTAGGGACCTAAAATGTGAGCAATTGTCTTTTTCAGGAATAGAGGCTCGGGGATTTATATTCGGACCTCCCATTGCTTTGGCAATAGGAGCAAAGTTTGTTCCTCTGAGAAAACCAAGGAAGTTGCCTGGTACTCCTCGTCTCTTTACTAATAACCTTTCTGCAGTGGCATGAACATGTTTATATTTCAAGATGTATTTGGTACGCTCATGATAAATAGCAAGCTATATACTGATCGTACATTATTTGGTCACTGTATTGCATTTATTTCTTCTTCTCTGCATGCTCTGGGACTCTACAATTGATACTGATATTTTTTTATGGCGCTTCACAATATTTATTGAAGTTAAATCGACAAAGGTGTAACTTGAAACTAAGACCTCACCCCTCTCGTTTATGATTGTGGATATAGGCACTACTCCTTGAACTACATTCTTGGAGCTACGCTCATGTGGAGCAATAATCAGCCGCTGATTTACATCTTAATTTTATACTTTTATAGTTGCTAAAGTGTTAGTTATTGTGTGAACTATACAGTTGGTCCATTTGGTAAATCAGCACCCTTGTATCCAATGTACTTTGTTTTATCCTTATTAGGCGTGATAGTGGATGTCCATTCTGCGTTAGAAAGCCAAATATATTCCTCACAGTTGATATGGTTACTGTATTAACAGAATGCCTGTCTTCTTCACACTGTTAGCCACCCAACCAGTATAAGTGCTTGAGTGATTTGCATTTTCTTTTTCTTTTCCTCCTCCACTGCTAGCTTAGCTGTGTGGAGTGAGTTTGTCCACATTAATTTTCACTCTCCATATCATCTGTGACATCAGAGAATCTTTCAGACACATAAGTATTGATGTCATTGATTTCTGTAGATGTCTCTGTTTTATATGGACTAGAAATCTCAGCTTTAAAGACGCTACATGTGATACTTAAATTCATATTTTCTCTGTTTACAATCTTGTTAATACTTATTGTCGTGTTTACAGGCGAAGTTATTTCAGAAAAGTATATTCTAGAATACGGAAGAGATTGTCTTGAGATGCATGTTGGAGCAGTCAAATCGGGTGAACGTGCTTTGGTGGTTGATGATTTGATTGCCACTGGTGGCACTCTGTGTGCTGCCATGAATTTACTCGGTAAACCTGTTTCTTGTTAAAAGACTTGAGATTCATGTATGTGTTTTAGTTGTTACGTGAGCTGTCTGTATAACAATTCATGTATACAAGACCATTGATGAAAAAATACGCAAGATTGTCCTATTCATTCTTAAATGTGATAAGAGTACAATGATCCAAAAACACTGAAATATTTATGTTTGATTAAAATACAAATTCAGCTTCTGGACCACACATCTGGGACATTTAAAATGTCAATCAATCCAAATAAACTAGCAATGAAACATGCTATCTGGAAGTGAATGATAAACAAGTTTTAATGGCAATATTCTACAGTAGGAGTGATGCGTTTACTTGCATTATACATACTGTAAATGTTGGTTGCAGAGCTGTTCAAGTCTTCATAAACAGTAGATCCATTTACATGACAAATTAGAAACCCAAGTTTTGCTGTACTAGAAAAAAGAAGATACTGAATAACAATTTTCACCAGGGGTTCATTGCTTATCATGTGATAGAGAAGTTACTACAAGGTGATAGTTTTATGATCTGATCAATGACTAATATTTTGATAAATTTATCTCCTTGTTGATTGCTTTCTCAGAAATTTCACTGAAGCATGATCCAATTCCTTGCGAAATATTTTGTTTGTGTATTATCCAAACCTTTGTTCTGATTGAGTGCACGGCTTGACGATATTATCTTTCAGAACGTGCTGGAGCAGAAGTGGTTGAATGTGCATGTGTAATTGAATTACCAGATTTGAAGGTGTGTATGCTTCCATATTTTCGAAGTTTTCACTACTTTTCTGTTGATCTTTGTGTTTGGAGTTTCTGTTAGAAACAGGACTTATCTCTTGCTTTGATGTCTTGAATTTTTCTGTCCTCTGTCAGTCTTTCTCACTCTCACACACACTCTGTAGCTAATCGTCTTAGTTACTTGAACGGAAGATGGGTTGCATAATTCAACAGTTGATGATCTATGTTCTTGTAATCCTAGGATTTTCAAATGTAACAAGAAAAAACTTCCCTTTTAACTGACGTCTCAAGTGCCTTATTTTGACCTATGGCTTGAACTCTCTAGGTCATCCTTTTACTACTTGTGTCTCTCGGTGGCAGCTTCCCTTTAGTTGTTGGTTTCATTTCCTGAGCCTTCTGCCGCTTATACCAGTTAAAAGGTCTGGATATTCAAATATAAGATTTTCAACGAAATCATAATTTTTAAAGATGGAGTTACCAGCATAGAATCTCTGGGGTAAATAGCTCAATGTGTCCCTGTATAAATGGTCAGCTCTTCAACATGTCTTTATGTTTTTTATTATATCTATTATGTCCTTGTATAGTATCAAATTCTCCAATGTAAATTAACATAACTATACTTTTCATTCTTAAAATATCCTTGAACTATACAAAAATATATTATTATTTAAAAAAAAAAATTAATGATCGAGTAATTTTTAAACTCTTTTATTCTTAAAACATTTTGAGAAAATTTTCTATTATATCCTTTATAACTTGAGGTTAATTTTGGAATGAAAAAAATATAATTTTGTCAATTCGAGTGGAAAAACTTGAAGGTTATATTGAAGAATTACTGTACAAGGACAGACTCAAAGATAGGGGGATATAAAGACTTTTCCAATTATATAAGGATACAAGGATAGATTAAGCTATTTACCTTTCACAATCTTGAGAATAATTTTTTAGTGGTACCTTTGAGGTTCCGTGGCAAAATTGGCCTGGATAATTTAATGGTTCTAAGCAAGTTTTCTGCTGATTTTGCATGGGGTGAAACCATTATGTTCCAATCCTGTCTACGAGAGATCTTTTGCTCATCACTTTCTATGGAAATAATGGAACTACTAAGTTCGTACAAAAGTGAATTTAGTCCTTGCGAGATTAGAATTTTGACTTCATGGTGTCAAATGGAAGAGGATTCCTAAGAAGTGAGTTTTCTTCACTATGTAAAGACCTTTAAAGAGGTTTTGATCACCATTTCAGAACCTTAATCGTGTCTTTCCAAGAGCTACACTGTGTCCAAAAATAATGGGTTAATGGAGACCTTTTTTTTTTTTCAACCCAGAGCAGTATATGCATTCCAATATTTTTTTTCCAAATAATGCAACTTCAGGGTTGTTTCCCTTAGAATTGCCTTTTTATGCTCGTCTGTAAAGTGCAGGTGCTTCAAGGAAAATTACTTTTTCCTTGTTCTGTTTTCATGGAAAATAGGCTTGAGATGAAGTTTCTGTAAGCAGGGTTAGAGTAGCATCACAGCATGACTTTGATGTAAATGCTGATTTTGCTGTGGTTCTGAAGCTCAGCAAGTGCTTAAATTGGCAATGGCTTTACTCTTAAACTCTAATGGTTAATATAAAAGTAGTGCCGCTTATCTGCTGAGTTTATTGATACTTTGAAACTGGCACTTGGATGCAATGCAGTGAAATATATTAAATCAAGATATTGTTACCTCTCTTTTTAAGTGAGCAGCATCACTTCTGTAAAAATTGAAGTTGCACCTTAACGTGTCTGTTCAGTTTGTTTACACGGGTGTTAATTCTCATTCATGAATGCATTTTTTAATTTTATGACAATAACAATTCTCTGCTACAAAAATGGTATTCCATTATCACATTTATGGGTCTGATGTTTCAGGGTCGGGAGCGATTGAATGGCAAGCCATTGTATGTACTCGTGGAGTCCCATTAATCATGGCAGATGATACAATTCGCCTGTGATGATGCAGAATGATAAATGTACATTAGAGGGATATCATTTGTTATTTTTCAGCTGGAATTCGCCTTTCATTTAGCCCAATTGTTGACTATTAGTGAGTTTTTGGTCAATCATGGTGGTTGAGACCCTTACCATGTAATGCAGAAACATCGAATTTATGTGAAGGGCTTGATTTTAAGGAAATGACTGTAGGAATTTCTCCCTTTTTTTACACCATCTGGAAGATGAATTCAACCTATCTTGTGTTCATCCGAGGTTCAGACTTATACTTTCAGAACAGAGATTATGTTGCAATCCAATTATTCTCTGCCAAACAATGCAGCAGGCATAACGAATGGAAGATTCAATGACAAACGGAAACGAGTCAAAATGACAATGCTTTCCTTGCTCACTTCCTCTCTCCATCATGTTACTTACAAATTAACATGGCTGTATTTTGTAGAGCCCGCTCCAGAGTTTGCTGTGTTAGTGTAGTTTTCCTGAACACATGGCTATGATATTTTGCTGTTACTGACGCTCGCAGAATGAAAAGCAGTATTCTTCCTTGGAGAGGAAAAACCTTGCATGATAAGAGGTTGATGTTTTGCTCGCAGAATGAGTTGTCTTGATCAGTTTCTGGTTCCAATGGGATCTAACTGGACTGGACTCAAAAGTCTAAATCGGAAATCTTTGAATTTTTTTTTTTTTTTGGTATTGGATAGCCAAGCAACTATGTCATGGAATTTGTGTCAGCTATGGAGTTACAATCTTTACTTAAACAACCAAAACATATAGG
>Ga0307517_10009066_pt1 | contig 14174 bp, 5 predicted proteins | sample 23_EM_MG_FD_194515 | JGI IMG/M metagenome (GOLD analysis project Ga0307517, IMG submission 194515) | Populus trichocarpa ectomycorrhiza microbial communities from riparian zone in the Pacific Northwest, United States - 23_EM | ecosystem: Host-associated > Plants > Roots > Unclassified | place...
TAAGTACATCAATTTTTTTTTGAAGTACACTTTTTTTTTCAAAATCTCCAATCAAATACTTTCATCCACCTTTTATCCTAGTATATATTTCAATCAAGTGCTTTCGTACTCAATTTTTTTAAAAAAAAATCAATAAAATACTTTATTTGAGTACATCAATTTTTTTCACAATTTTCAATCAAGAACATGAACCACTTGATTTGAACAATAAAAAAAATTGGTGTAATATAATAAAAAAGATTAAAGTTCATGTACTCAATTATCATAAAATAAAAGTTGGAGTACCAATAATAATTTAAGGAAAAATAGCATGTCATTAAATAACAAAAAAAAATTGATGGAAGGTGGGTGAAAATACATGATTGAAAGCTTTTAAAAAAATCAGTGTACTCAAACGAAAAAATTAAAGTTCGTGCACTCAATTGATAATTGATGGATGACTTGACTCTTTTTTTTCTTTAACTTGATTTGGATATCTGCTCGTATAGAGCTTTAGAAGAATTTTCCTATGGTCCATGCCCAATGGACACGGCAGAGTGATTTGACAGAGATAATACATTTTGATCTACCATTAATTTAGAACTCATTAAAATTAAAAAAAAAAAGAAAAAGAAAAAATGATATCATGTTGAGGTCAAGACTGGAAAGACTGTATTGAGATGGTGTTTATAAATATAATAGTTATTTTTAAAATGTGTTTTATTTAAAAATATTTTAAAAAAATAATTTTTTTTAAAAAAATTAAAATTATTTTTAAGATTAGCACATCAAAATAATTAAAAAATATTAATTTAAAATAAAAAAATAACAAAAAAAACCATATTCTGTTCAAAACCATATTTACTATAAAATTATTAATAAATTATATTGATAGAACATATTGGTCTTTGTTTTTAGTAAAATGATGAAGTATCTTTTTATAACATAATTAAAATATTATTGGAATGTAGTTTATTAATTATTAAAATTAAAAATTAACTAAAAATAATAAGATATAAAAATTGAAGTTATTAAAATTTTTATTACTCCATTAAATTCTTTGAAATATATATTTTTCTGGTGGATAATGTTTAGAAGGAAAAAAACGGTAGTAAAAAAAAAAATCTTCCAGGAAATTAAATTTGGTGACTAAAAAGGTAAATCTTAATTATCCTTATTAAAAAAAAAGAATATGTACTTTTAGCTATATTTTCTAGATATAATTAAATATAAAACTAATATTTAATATCATCAGGATTATCTTGGTATATTTAAATAATAAAAACAGATCATACAATAGAAATAACAAGCTAATAGCTGATGATTGAAAATAACATCATCCTAAATTCACTGAGGGCTAGATCGAAAGCCAATTATTACATAAAAGAAGTTCATGTACTTAATTATCATAAAATAAAAGCTGGACTTCCGGTGATGATTTAAGGAAAAATAACACGTCATTAAATAAAAAAATTGATGGAAAATGGATGAAAGTACTTAATTAAAATTTATTTTTTAAAAAATAGTGTACTAAAACGAAAAAAATTAAAGTTTGTGCACTCAATTGATGGATGACTTGACTTTTTTTATTATTATTATTAATATGGATGTCCAGATTAGCTTACGTGAATCTCGATTAATTCCACGATCCCTGAAGTTAACGACCATATAAACCTCTAGTGGTCATCATATTAGCAACCACAGGGTTCGAACATGAGATCACAAGAGAAGCAAACTCCTTAATTCCAAGTTCTTATCATTAGACTACCTACTAGACAGTTTGTTTTTCTTTTTCTTTTTTTTTCATCTTTAATTACTTGATTGGTATCAAGCAAACCAATAAGAGATGTGTCCTAGAGGGATTAACCTGGAAATTTACTTGATTTGGAATTCTGTTCGTATATGAGACGATCAGCCCTTCACTTTAAAAGGCTTGAAAATTCAATAGAGCTTTCATGAAGAATTTTCTCATGGCCCGTGCCCTGTGGAGACGGCAAAGTGTGATTGGACAGGGAGAATACAATATTTTGATCTACCAATAATTTAGAACTCGTTAAAATTAAAAAAAAAAAAAAAGGGAGACCCATCAATATATCATTATTTAAGAAAAATAAATAAGTCAATATAATACAAAATTATATATGCTATTGCATAATTCGATCCTAGAAAGGTATGGTTTTATATTGAAAATATTTCATGTAATTTATATGAACATAAATTATTTTATTATATTAACAAAATAAGAATAAACTAAAAGGTACAACTGGTCGATTTTTTTTTATAAGCAATTTTATTATAAATGATGTAATAGGTAAGGATACATTGACAGGTTTCTACTATACTATAAAATTGAAATTACATTGAACAATTATTCAAATTCTAAGAAAAATATTTGATTGTATAAAAATCGTCATATTTTGTTTTAATAGCTTATCATTTGTTTAGTTATCTAGACACTCTCCAATAACTTTATTTAAAATAATATTTTATTATTATTTTTAAATTATAAAAAAATTAATTTTAAAAAATAAAAATATTTCAAATTTTAAAAAAAATTAAAAACAAACCTTCAACTTGCACAGTGAGGGCACCATCACATCGACAGCTCAAAATAGCCTAAAGATTTTTTTTACTTTTTTGCTTGACTTGACCAGCCAAAAAAACGCCAGACCCGTTGACTTGGGGACTTCGGGGAAGCTTCTCGTTTGATTAATTTCGCCGTAAACGTGGGGCATAAGCTCATTAAAGATGTGATCATTAATTTTAATAAAAATGATTAATAAAGAAATATATTAAAAATGATAGCAAATTAAAGGCAACAATTGATTCTTTTTTATATAAAGAGAATTTGTATAATTTATAACGGTATATTGATTTTTTTTCTTGATAATAGTTGATATTTTATTATAAGATAGCCAAATTACCAATAAATTAATAGGAATGAATTATTTTATTGCCACCACATTAAACTATTATTTTCTTCGAGAATAAATTAGTCTAAATTCAAGTGAATTTATAATTTAATTTGAATTAGATAAGCTCTAATTAAGCATTGTTGTTTTTAATTTTTTTTCTTATTAACAAAAAAGCCACACAACTCATAGGCAATTGGCTAGTTCTAGTTATAATCCAGTGCAAATATTTGGAGGTGATGTTAGTGAACTTGTTAGTTGGCTATTTGTTAGAATAAATACATAAATAAATAAATTCTAGAAAAAATAATTTTTTTTTAATTTTGATGTGTCGATCTCAAACATAAATTTTAAAAAATAAAAAATATATATTATTTTAATAAATTTTTTATTAAAACACAATTGTTATTCCATTTTCAAATATATTTTATTGGTCAATTGCTCCCATTGCTCCTAACTAATTGTAACATATTTTCTTGATAGTGTATTACTCAGTGGTAGCTTCAAATGTTCTTGGCAATTAGCTTCATAATCATGTTTTAATGCCCAAATTTCAAATTAAAATATGATATTATGTATTAATATAATATGGAGATTGCTAGTCAGAACAAGGCACGAAAAACAAGTGTCGTGGACCCTACTGTTCCAGTTTTTCCACACGTGTCATGGACCCTACTGTTCCAGTTTTCTCCACACGGTGTGTGCTTATAAAATCAAGCAAACTATACATATTGGTCCCAAGCCAAGATATAGCCTGAAAACACCACCAAAAATGGCCGTCCTTCACCACAAACACCACCTCTCCATCTTCGTTCTCCTATCTGTCCTCCTCCTCGCTGATGCAAGATTGAACCTTGACCATTCGGACCTCAAAGCCTTCTCAACCATCCAAAAAGACTTGGGCATCAGCAGTCAACGAAGCTCCTCCTCTACACCATGCAACACCCCTGGGGTGTTTTGTGAGAGGAGGCTCTCTCCCAACAGCACCTTTGTGCTCAAAATCACAAGACTCGTCTTCAAGTCTCAACGGCTCGCAGGGTTCTTGTCTCCGGCAATTGGACGGCTGTCTGAGCTCAAGGAACTTTCACTAACCAACAACCAGCTCGTTGACCAGGTCCCTGCCCAAATAGTCAAGTGCAAGAAACTAGAGATTCTTGAGCTTGCAAACAACCAGTTTTCCGGTGAAATTCCCTCTGAATTATCATCACTTGTCCGTCTTCGAGTTCTTGATCTCTCGAGCAATGAATTTTCTGGGAATTTGAGTTTCTTAAAGCACTTCCCCAACCTGGAAAGTCTTTCTCTTGCAAATAATCTCTTCACTGGAAAGGTTCCAAAGTCTATACGTTCATTTCGCAATCTCCAATTCTTCGACTTCTCAGGAAACAGTTTTCTTGAAGGACCTGTGCCAGTGATTGGCAAAGGTGAATCCTCAAGGCCCCAATACCCAAAACGTTACATATTGAAGGAGAATACAACAAGTACAGGATCAAAGAATAAGTCTTCTGGACTTGCTCCAGCTCCTGCACCATCATCATCAGCACCATCAGCACCACACAAGCACAAGAATAGCAAAAGAAAGCTTGCCGGGTGGCTCCTTGGATTTCTTGCTGGCTCAGTAGCTGGGAGTTTATCTGGGTTCGTGTTCTCATTATTGTTTAAGATTGTATTGGCAGCAGTAAAAGGTGGAGGGAGAGATGTAGGCCCTGCAATCTTCAGTCCATTGATCAAGAAAGCAGAGGATTTAGCTTTCTTGGAAAAAGATGAGGGGCTTGCAAACTTAGAAATCATCGGGAGAGGTGGATGTGGAGAAGTATTCAAAGCTGAATTGCCTGGAAGTAATGGAAAAATGATTGCTGTAAAGAAGATAATTCAACCTCCAAAAGATGCTGCCGAGTTATCTGAAGAAGATAGCAAGGTTTTAAACAAGAAAATGAGACAAATTCAATCAGAGATCAATACCGTCGGCCACATTCGGCATCGAAACCTTCTTCCTCTTCTAGCTCACGTGTCTCGTCCTGATTGTCATTATCTTGTCTACGAATTCATGAAAAATGGTAGTCTACAAGATGTGTTGAACCAAGTTACTGAAGGGAAAAGAGAATTGGACTGGTTAGCTCGCCACAAAATTGCAGTAGGAGTGGCATCTGGGCTTGAGTACCTTCACTTGAGTCATAGTCCACAGATTATCCATAGAGATCTCAAGCCCGCAAATGTACTTCTTGACGACGACATGGAAGCTAGAATTGCCGATTTTGGACTCGCTAAAGCAATGCCGGATGCTAAAACACACATCACAACTTCTAATGTTGCTGGAACAGTGGGATACATAGCACCAGAGTATCACCAAACACTCAAATTCACAGAAAAGTGTGACATTTACAGTTTTGGTGTGGTACTTGGGGTGTTGGTGATGGGAAAGCTTCCATCTGATGCGTTCTTTCAAAGTACTCGTGAATTAAGTTTAGTTAAGTGGATGAGAAATATTATGATATCAGAGAATCCAAGTCAAGCTATTGATCCAAAGCTGATAGGCCATGGGCTAGAGGACCAAATGCTGCTAGTTCTTAAAATTGCTTGCTTCTGCACTATCGATGACCCAAAACAGAGGCCTAGCAGTAAGGATGTTCGGTGCATGCTGTCACAAATCAAACACTAGTACAAGCATGGAAGGCAATGATGTGTAAGAAACCAAGAATAATGAAGCATGAAAGAAGGGTTGCTTCGTAGAGTCTTTAAATTATATCTTTCGAATTTGTGTTAACTGTTACCGTTAAGTTTATATCCAAGGAAGGGCTGTAAAACGTGTTTCTTGTTATTTGTCCAAAATACATAATTTGAGTGTGTTCAATCTGAATTTTACTAAGCTCGAGTCCTATGACCTATCCCATTTCTTATTCAAGTTATTTCTGTTAGGTTTCTCAAAACGGATACACACAGTAAAAATAATAAATTTAAAATTTAGATAAATTTAAAATCATTTAAAGTTTATATGAAGATGATATATTCTTTTTTATTTTGAAAATTATTTCAAGACTGAGTTGTCACAAACCACAAGTCGTCTAAATATCCAGTCTCTAACAATAATTCACATGAACCACCAATAAAAAATTTCATAAACCCTTCTAAAAGAGAGGGATTGATATATCTTTGAGTGCTAATTCTTTTCTTTTGTATTTAAATGTTTTTATATTGTACTGTTATACTATCATGTGCAGAAAATAAGAAGCATAACATTCTATTTATAGGGAAATCTATAAACGTTATAAATAAAACAATATCAATTTGCCTCTTAAATAATATCACATATATTATTTTAGCATAATTTTAGAAATTTATTCAATTAAATCTGTATTTGATTTTTTCTAGGTCTAAAATTGTAATTCTTTGTATTAATTACATTGTAGTCCTTAATTTCTAAAACTTATTTACATTCAAGTCACTTGATTAATCATCTCATTTTAATTTATGACCACTGGTTGTTAACTTATGTGTGTCATCCATTAGGTTCTCTAATAAGTTGGTTCAAATATAAATCATAATCCTAAATTAAATTAATCAATGTAATTTATTACCAATTCAACAATTGATTGATTTATATTTGAAGATCAAGTAGCCACATATTATAAAAGTCATAAGTTTTTAACTTAACTTTTTAGTGACCAATTGCTCAGTGTAATTAAAATCATTTTATTAAGAATATTTTGTTTTAGATATTATAGCATGAAGTATATCTATTTTGTTAAATCATTTTAGTTCTTAACACTATAGTCATGATTCTTTGAATAAAAATTGAAACTTTTTTCAAATCTCATTCCACATTGATTAAGAGTTTTACAATCAATATTATTTAAGAACAAATAAAATATTTTTCCTAGTTCACTGAAGGTGATGAATCCTCTTTTGATTACTCAAATACCTTCATATAGTTTATGTCAAACTCAATATCTGCTCATTTGTTACCCTTGATTAGGACAACGTGTAATCATGATCAAAGCATAACACTACCTATATAAAATAAAGTAGTAATTTCAAGTTTAAGAATCAGTTACACAATTATAACATGAGCTTTTTCGTAGAAATAAGTGATCTCTCTATATAGAATTCTCTTGCAAACCAGTTCAATGTACATGTCATCTGAAAAGTACCTGCATATTAATTTTAGGTATCCTTCATACCTTAGTTTATGAGAGCAACTGCTTTCTTTCATAAAAAAAAAACATAATATGCATCGGTTTTCAACAACTCTAATTAATGTCTAGTCTTAATAGAATATTGACCAGGAATATTTAGGAACAATGTTTTGATACAATAAAAATCTCATAATTATAACAACTTTATAATTTACTATGCAAAATATTTTTGTTCCATAGACTTTATTTTTACTATAGATTCATTAATCAAATATAATTAAATATTAAAAATAATAAAATCTTTAGTAATGATAAATATATTTTACATGAATAAATGAATAAAATCAACTGATTCCATCACATATTCACTAACATTTTCATTATATCTTGCTGGTTCATGTTTATATCGAAGTTCAATACAAATCCCATGACCTACCCCCATTTCTTCCCTTGTGTCTGCGTCTTGGACTACATATGCTAATGGGGAGTTTAAAGAGGAGGCTAGTACTGTCAAGTTTTCTTTACTGTACTTGGAAAAATGTTTGGCATACATAGATACACCCTTGACGATCAGGAGAGTTTTCTGCTATAAACGAGAGACAGGGGAAGGACATAATCTTTATAGACAAAGCGGATCGCAAAGGAAAGAAAGTGGTAGCCCTTGTTATGAAATTAAATGTGAAAGAAAGCAAGAACAAAGGGATGAATCTTGATTACCAATCGGATCTTTTCATTTGTATAGCATGTAACTCGTGTTTGCGTTGATTCTGAAGGTGGCAAGGACAACTGGAACACGAATCTCTCTCTCCCCTCTGCTCAGGGAAGAAAGCTGCTTGATTGTGCGTTATTTTAGTATATGGATTCATACTTGACAAGGAACTCATTTCTTCATTTGAGTCAAAACAGAAGTGATATCCACGCAAATCAATTACAAATCCAGTCATGCTTGCAGAGAGCAGGTAATCTTAGAATCGTAGATCTGGGGCTAGAAATCATCCATGGAACAAAAATCAGCCTGGTAAAGGCTGCTTTGTTAAATAAACTGTTAGACATCATCTTGCTCGAAAGCAGCTAAAAGATTTTGGGTTAACATGGAAGAAACATCAGCAAGAAATGCAACCAATATGAGAAACAAGCCTTGCATAAAATCGAGTGCAAACAAAATCCATGGATGGTTGACCTGCACGGTGGTTATGCCAAGTTTTTTCAACTTGCAATCATACCACGAAAATATTTTTCTTGAAATAAGCACTTTGAAAAGGCAGGGTTTTTGCAACAAGATCAAGCCAGTAGAGTTCAAGAATGCAAGTTCCATGACACTGCCTTCCACTACATTGTTGGGAAAAATAAACGAGTTTTCCTCTAAAGCAACCAATCAAGTCCACAAAATCCCTTTCTACTTGTAATCATTCCCTCTTTTCATCGAAAGCCAAATAGGAAGAAACGTTCAAGTCAACACTTCCATGACAGCGTGATAATTGTCCCTCAACATGTGAAGAGTGCTAGAAATCTTTTTCCACGCCAAGCAAGTGCTAGAAATGGATCAGGGGTTCACTTTTTCAATGGTTTTCAGCTTGTTAAACATGAAGCCCAAGGAAAACTATTTAAATTCCTAGAATGGAATTCTACATGGGTTTAATTGTCAGACCTAAAAGTTGTAAAATAACACTCTGCAAGCAATCTCTGTTAGGGGTCAATATTCAGAACTACACAGCCCATAAGTTGTCCCAGATATCAGAAAGAAAAAAAAAGTTCTCATCAGACAAGGAGATAAGTTTTCCACATTACAGTTCTACAAACTAATAAACAGGCACTCGATACATCAGCCTAATTAACTTAAAGAACAAAATGGAAGAAACATGGAGCAATTTCTCATCCTTCTTCCAATATAGCTCTATCGAACAAAAAGTGTGTTTGAGCGGCACCATCCATTCCATAATTGCTTGATTTATATTCCAAATAAATCCAATTACTGGTCAGGAACAATGCATTTACTCTTAAAAGATGCAGTTGATCAAGAATATGTCTACCATATGGAAAACAATCACGAGTCACATTCAATGACTTAATGTTGCCGCAGCAAGCTTGGCAAAACCAACAAAAACCAAGACCACCAAATTGTGAACTCCATTGACACGCGCAGAACCAAATAAGAAAGAAATACAAAAAAAAGAAAAGAAATTCCATCGCATTGCAGGAAGACAATTATAGATCATCAAATGATCTTCATGTCAATAATTCTATCTAACAATAAAAAATGCACTACCATCTAAATCCACAAATTGAACAGTTTGGATTAGAGAAAAGTAAAAGAAAAAAACCAAACTTTATGTATGCCATGTACATATCTTAAAAATCCAGAAGCAACTGAGGAAGAATCCTCTCCAAGTGAGTCCCTTCAATCTTACCAGCTCCCTCTGCTTCAGCAATCATAGCAGAACGCTGCACTGCCTCTGCACATGCATACCACACCATGATACCAACCGTTTAACAACAATGCTTTATAGTAAAGGAAAAAAACAAGAATCCAGAAATTTAACCATCATCAAGCTCGAAACCTGTAATAAAAATTCGGAGAAGTTCGCAACTCAGTTTTAGGGCATTGGAATTAGCTGCATCCAAAAAAAAAACACCAATAACATTTTGCACATAATTACACATTAAAAAAAGAGAAAGGAATCATACGAATAATGAAATACCAGAAGTGGTTCGAGTCTTCTTCAATGTTCCAGTTCCAACCTGCTAAATTAATAAAAATATAAACATCCGAATTTGAAACAAAATAGGAAAAAGAAATCATCAGAGTTAATTACCTCGCAGTCCGTACCGTCATTGCCTTCGTTTTTCTCGCGCTCTGAAATAGCCATGAATGTTCATAAATTATTATTATTATTATTATTAAAATCCAAACACAAGAAGAAATAAAACCATAAGAAGAAAAAAGGCGGGAGTCATGGGAAATGCAAACCTAGGGCTCTCCGGGTCCAGATGTGCTTGAAAATAGCTTGAATCAAACCCTAAACAATTATGTCAACAACATACAACAAATTAACACAGATAACAAACAATGTATATATATATGAACAATTTCCTTATTCAAGAAAGAAAGAGAAGCATACTGGATCGAAAGTGACTTCCTCCATTCGCAACTTCAAAGCCCTTCCCTCCTTTTTTTTTGTGATTTTCTCCTCTCCACTCCTGCATACAACTATAAATGTCGTTTAGTTTTTTAGATTATTATAATAAACATAAATTGGTCGCTTAAGTGGAAGCCCCTATAGCTCAGTGGTAGAGCGTCAGTCTTGTAAACTGAAGGTCCGTAGTTCGATCCTGCGTGGGGGCATCTTTTTTACAATTCCTTTTTACTTCATTCGAAACGACGACGTGTCTTCTTCAGATACAAACTCTGTTTCTTTTCTGGGGTTTTCCTTTTCCATGGTAAACCTCGCAGCCGCAAGATTTGAAGAGCAAACCTCAAAACCAGACGCAGTCCATGCTCTCGGATTCTCTCTCCTTTGGCAAAGATCACTTCTTTCTCGTAGAAAAGTTAAAAAAAAATGGCCAACATAATCCACAAACTAATCTCAAAAACAACCCCAACAACACCTTCTTTAAGAATCATAACCTCAACCCTCAAAACTCCACAACTCTCTGACCCCAACTACCTAACAGCAACAACAACCTCGCTCCTTCCCAGCACAACAAAATCAGATTTCTCAAACAACCCAATTCCTCTCTTAAACCCTATACCCACACAGGATGTTAAACCCTTGCAGTTTTATTACCCGAGTTTCCCTTTTGGGTTTTGCTTAAATCCTATTTCCGCAACTGGTTTTGGTCAAGTGAAGGCTATGGAGGAGGATGTTGATGATTCAAGGACTTTGTGGGCTGATAGTGTGAAGAAGAAGAGGAAGAAGAAGATGAACAAGCATAAGTACCAGAAGCTTAGGAAGCGTCTCGGGAGAAAGTCTTCTTAGGTGTTTCTATCGGTAAAGAAGTTCGTGTCTTGGTGGCTTTTTTGGTTCTGGCTTACAAATTTTGGATGGCAAAATGAAATGTTGTAGTTGTTTGGGAGTATTAAATTTTGTAGTTGTTTACTGTGCTTATTTAACCGAATGGAATTGAATAATTTGAAATGTTGTTGATCATTGTTGTCGACTTATGTCCTTTGGGTTTCATAGAGATATTACTTCTTCTTTTCTTTTTTCTTTTTTTAAGAAGCATAGTTGTATTATATAAACGAAAGGGATTAGAAGAGAGGAGAACTCAGGCGTGCTTATACAATTTATTTATTTTGTAGAATAGGAGTACTAAATTTTGTAGTGATATTTGAAATAAAGGGTTTACTTGATGAATTGGAAGCGAATAGTTTGAAATGTTGATAATAACCCTTGTGGGAGTTTATTTGGGTAGAAATATGTAATTTGGGGTCACACAAATCTGCCATCCTTTTCATGCTAGTGATGGGGATAAGAGTTGAGGTGTACTTATCTTGTTTTGCTATGGAACCAGACATGTTTAAGGCAAAAGCTTCATACCACTGAGCCAAGCTTTAAACTTGTTTTTGCAAGGAACCTGTAGCTCAATATAGTTATTAGAACCTCCTGTCTGGATATGTTGCTTACTTTGCAAAAACAAGGGGGTGTGGTACTTGTTATTTAGACAACAGAGTTGGGGTCTAATAATTCTCTGAAAATCTTTTGGTGCTATAAATGAAGCTTCACCTTTATCTTGAGTTTGCTTTCTGTCTCTGTGCATTGTTGTAAACAGATGACGAAACCAAACAGGGTTTTGAACACTGTGTTTGCCTTTATCTTGACACCCAAGGTACAAATTGATCAGCGAGTTTGAATTCCAAAATAGTGGGTTTTCTAAAAAGCTCTTGCTCGGGTACTTTACTCGAGACTAATTTAGATCATAAACAAGAACCTTTATAGAATAATGAATGAATTCTATGATGTAATAGCTTGGGCGCATTTTCCTGTTACTAGTTGTTGACTGTCAATATACTGATTCCTTTGTGGCTGGCAATTGTACAGGACAGGAGATCAACTGAATCTGAGTAGAGGATAAATTTGTTAAGTTAGAGTTAAAGTTCATGTCTTTTTCATTCTTCTTTAGAGTTAAAGTTCATGTCTTTTTTCATTCTTCTTTTTCTTTGTTCAGTGCTTGCATTTGATTTTGTTAGGCCTTAAAGTTTTGAGATTGGGCACTGGTCTAGTTGCTGTGGTTGAATATAAAAGCAATGTCTAAGAAGTCCAGTTGGGGAATGATCAATTAATACTTGAGTTAATGAGTAAAAGGCCTTTTCTAGTGTATGCAAATTGGCTGTTTTAGCGGCAAGACGAGTTGTTTTGTTATTAACAACCTGGGAAATGCCTGCGTAATGCTGATGCTGATTGAAAATATATTATTTTGATAATCAACAGATTTGTACTTTTGAAAGTTTTCTCAATATTTATGCTCTGTGAAACTTTCCTCCATCTCCTTCATTAATTGCCTGTGGATTTTACTTTCTATAGCAAGCAAATTTTGCTCATTTCCCTGTTCTTTTTTTCGTTTTTAAATCTCTGAGAAACTTGTGGATATTCAAGCATTATAATACCTTATGATGTTGCCTGTCTCAAGGCTCTCAGGGATTTAAAACATGCTGTGCATATCAGTTAACGTAAGGGCTATTTCACCTACTACTATGTTTTAGATATGCAAGTTATCCAAGGTCAGTTGATATCTCTCATTGGAATAAATGTCAAATGCTTGTGCAACTCTGAACATTAGGCAATTATGTTGGATTGTTTAACATTTTTGAGCTTCGCTTGTGAGGTTGACGTTGAATTTCTATTTTACTTTTGGATAGCAAGAGAGTTCAATTGAATTACCATGTTCTTTTTTTCTAGGTTTGACTGTTTCATGTTATAGTTTAGTAGGGTTAGGTTTTCCTAAATATTGGCAAGCCAGGCACTGTATATGAATTGAGGTGAACACATTTGTGGTGAGAGGTTAGTGCAATATGACAACATGATAGGGGCAGGCTGCTAGTTGAGTTGACAGACATTGTTATTTGGAACTGACACTAATCAGTGTGCTAATGAAGGGTTGATATTTTTTTTAATTGCAGTAAAGCAAAGCATAAAAACGAAAAGGATACTGTTTGAGGTTTAAATCATCCAATGAAGAGAGGATCTGGTATTCATCTACTTAGTTAAGAGTTTCTGATTCTGAGCTACTTGAAAAATTCAGGTTCTTCTGTTTGTAATAATATTTATGTCCTGGTGGCTAATTTGGTATTTGCTTACAAATTTTCATAGGCAAAATGATTTCCTTTTGTTGCTTGGAAGTACTAAATCTTGTAGTTGTTTACTGTGCTTATTTAACAGAATGGAATTCAATAATTTGAAATTTTGCTGATCATTGTTGTGGAATTTTGTCCTCTGGGTTTCATAAAGCTATTACCTTTTCGATTTTACAGTGGTTGGCATTGGAGTTGAGGTGTGTCATTCCTGTTTTGCTACTGAATAAGACATGTTGCATACCACTGAGCCAAACCATAAACTTGTTTTTGCATGGAATCAGTAGTTCTATATAGTAATTAGAACCTCCCTGTCTAAATATATTGCCTGCTTTCGAGACAGCACAGTTCTGGTCTTATAATTCACTGAAAAGGTTTTGGGCTGATACAAATCAAGTGTCACCTTTATTGTGAATTCGCTTTCTATCTCTGTGCATTGTCGTAAACAGGTGATCCTACCAGACAGGGTTTTGAAGACAGTGTTTGCCTTTATCAAGACACCCAAGCTACTAAGTGATCAGTAAGCTCTATAATTTCTAATAAAGTGGACTTTTAAAAAAAAAACTTACTTGTTTGACTCACTCAAACTAGATCAGATAACGAGCTAGATTCTCTATAGAACAATGAATGGATTGTTTGATGTTAGAGCTAGGGATCCATTTCCATGTTACAAGTTGTAGGCTGTCAATGCTGGTTGCAAAATATGATCTATTAATTCAATATGCAATCTATTTACTTCATTTATATTTTAAATATTTTTCAAATTCAATTACGAGTTAACCCAAACTCAGTTATGTCCTGGAAAGAGTTAAAACAGGGACTCAACGACACTAAATATTGGATCACAAATGAAAACTATTAAAG
>Ga0307517_10009067_pt1 | contig 14173 bp, 7 predicted proteins | sample 23_EM_MG_FD_194515 | JGI IMG/M metagenome (GOLD analysis project Ga0307517, IMG submission 194515) | Populus trichocarpa ectomycorrhiza microbial communities from riparian zone in the Pacific Northwest, United States - 23_EM | ecosystem: Host-associated > Plants > Roots > Unclassified | place...
TCTTGCTTATAAATTGAATTCAATCAAATAAATGAGTCTTAAATAATGGTCAATTATGTGATATGAAACAAACATTTAAGATGACGCGGAGAAGTTCACACAATTCATTAAGAACACTCATTTTATGTTGAGGTTAGTCACCTAACAGTTTTAACTTATTTAAATTTCATAAAAAGGTTGGTCACTTCACAATTATTAGGTGAAAAAACAATTAAAAACATGAATAACTATTCTTAAAAAAGATGAATAAAACAACTTAAAAAATAAAAGAGTGGGTATTAATTAAAATTTAAATTAAAAAATTATTACGAAGTCAGAAGAATAAAAAAATCAAAGAGTGTATTAATGAAATTTTAAATATAAAATATATCAAAACTTAGGGGGGGAAAATGTCAAGCTGCCTAAGCCCGCATACCTCGCTGATATTATTTTTTATTTGTTTTTTGATGGAATGGACGACATATTATTTGATCTAGTTTTTCTTTTTCTTTTTTCTTCTCTATGGATGATAGGTCGACTGTTGTGGTAAATGACATATTGTCACCTTTAATGACCAAAAATTCATGATCTAAGTTTTTTGGACCTTAAAAACTCATTTTCAACTATTTTTTTCACCTCAAAACAACTATAAAACACCTTAAAAACTTTTACAAATTCATTTTCAACCCCAAAAAAAGCTTTAATTACTCTAAAATGAAAATTAAAGGAATTAAAAAACTTTAACTATGCTCATCTATTTTTTTGGCATGGCTAAAAGGCAACAACACCTTCATTGAACACCATTAAAAAAAAAAACCTATTAACACTAAGATCAACTTTTTTGTGGCCGAAATGTCTTCATTTAATTACCTTCTCTTCTTAATATTTTCTTACAATTTTCTCTTTCATCTCTCAACATCTAGAGCTTGAATCATAAAAATAAAGTTTTGGATTAAAATGTGAATTGCTAAAATAATTATGACCAAATAATAAATAAACTTTACTATAGGGAGAAAATTTACGTTTCGCATGCCATTATTCAAATGGGTTTTTTTTCTTAAACTTGGTCCTTTATCTTTTAATTTTGATTTTTAATTACAATGAAATATATAAATTATGTATATGAGAAAATAAAAATAAAAACATATCTCAACATATAAATTGTTATAATATAATTTAGGATAATAAAATTGTTATTACAAAAATTTAATGACTGAAATGAAAAAAACAATTATAAGAAAATAGAAATAGAAAGATATATAAATCATGCTAATATAATTTAGAATGATAGAATTGCATTAAAAAAATTTGACCAATTAAAATGAAAAAAAAATTTCACATTAACAACAAAACCCATTGTCTTTAGTATATTTAGTAATAAAGTAATAATATTAATAGCAATAGTAATATGATTTATTGGAAAGGAAATATCAATATTTTTAATCGCCAATATATTTCAAATTTTATTTCATTTATTATTAGGATATTTTGAGAGAATTAATGTATTTTGCAACTTAGTATATAAATATTTCTATAGATTTATAAAATAGTTTTATTTTTTGTTATTAATTGAGGAAAATAATTATTAAGCATTTTTCCTCCTGCCATGCCAACCTAATATCTGCACCCACACGAAGGCGGACGCGCTATCAATTCTGGCAAACACTACACAAACTTGCCCTTTTTCTTCCATTACAACTTTTTTTTTTCCGGCCTTATCTCAGTCATTGCACTCTCTTGTTTGAAGAGATTCTTGAGAATTCGAATCTATTTTCATATTCTATCTATATATATATGTACTTTCCATTTTGATTTTATGTTTTAAGCTTTCATAAATAACATGGGTCTAATCGATTTCCCCTTTTATATTCATGGCCTGTTTTCCATCCTTTTTTCTTTTTTATTTCTATAAAGAAAACAATTTCATACAGTATTTCTTTTAATCATCATAACAAATAACCCACATGTCTTTATTCTCTTAGATTACGAACTGGATTTGATAGATAGATAGATAGATAGATAGATAGATTCGGTGGGATTAGGAGTAGGTGACAAAGTAAAAATTCCTTACTTGGGTATGGGTATTGGGTGACCCACCCGGCACATTCCTTCTTTCTGGGTTTTTAGGATTATTATCATATTTGATTTATCTTTTGAAATGTCTGGTGGGACACCAGTTGGCGGCGGTGGATACATCAGGCAGAGACATAGCCAAGGGTATGCCTCAAGTGGTGATGATCTTGAGGATGATGCCTGTTCAAGAGCACAGCCCTTTTCGCCCCCTAATCAGCGAGTTAGGCCTTGGCTTGAGATTGTCGAAAATGTAATTTGGATTGCTTCTGCAATTTTCATCATCTACTTCGGCGACAGACGCTCCAATTTGATTTATCTTTTGTGGCATGACGAACGGATTAGAAGGTAATCAAATTCATTTTCTGTAATCTTCTTCTACTACTATTTTCCTTCATTTGTTTGTCTAATATGTTTTGCACTTTTTAGATGCTTATTCAATGTCATCTGCTTAAATCCCGATTCTTGAGGGGAAAGACTATCAATATTGGAAGTGTTCTTGATCATCTGTATTTCATTTCTTAATATTTCTAAAGAGGCTTCCACATGGTTTAAGCTAGGCAGCATTTAGATGTTTATTCAATCTCTTTCTCTTTCAACGTGTTGTCTTGGTCTATTTCAAGATGAAAATGTTGAAAAACTTGATTCAGATTTCTCAAGTGTATGCGGATATTCATGCATTGGAAAAGGTTGAAGCATGGCAGGATATCCTCGCAGATATAAAAACGAGCCTTGTAAAGTAGTGCTTCTGGGGGTGTGTTTGGGGTTTATTTTCTCACATAATGGGGAGACATTCATACGAAGTTAGATATTTCAGATGTGTATGTTAGGTATCAGAATCATCTTATACTTGAACTTGGAGATAAGGCTCTAATGTGATAAATCATTGCATGTCCTTTTTTTTTTCTTTTTCTTTTTTTGAGAATTTGCACTAGAAACTTGTGCAACTAAGCTTGCTAGAGTGCTTCACTCCTTTGGTTATTTTTTCTAGTCCGTTGAGTCCAGAATTAAGAAGGGCAGAAAATGATATTGTAAGACATGTATGGCAGTAATGGCTTCATTTGAATTTAATTGTATCCTCATTCAATGGGGTTGTAGTACCACTTGTATTAAAAGAATAGTCAATAGCAGATGTTTAAAACCTATAGCAAGATCACAAAACTAAGAGAACAAAATTAGAGAATGAACTCTCTGCAAGTAAATCTCAACTCTATTCTGATATCAACATTCAGTGTCTTTGAATGTCTAGGCATAGGCGCCAAACCAAATAAAATGTGAAAACCTATTAATTGGTCTTAATTTTTACGGGAAACTAAAATAAACTAAATTCTTATATGAGTACTAATTAATAAGTACTTCTATTCTTAAATAATCATTTAAAGTTAAGGTTCCTAAATAATCAAATCTTAATTTTCACTGTTATCCTTCTCCATGTCCCATTCACTCATCGTTTGATGGAAAATCTCAATCTCTAGTTTTGAAGTGTCATAGCAGTAAGAACTCCATAATCTCATATGCACTTCATTTCCCAAAGTAAAATTCTTGCACTTGATTCCTTTCTTTCTTGTTTAATGGTGACAATAATTTTAGCAATAAGATAGTCTTGTCAGCTACAATATTGAATTTAAGAGGAATAATGAACTAAATGTGATCAGCCTTTTTTCTTTGAAAACTTCAATGATAGAATCTTCAATTTATTTATTTTTTCTTTTGTACAAGATCCTTTGCTTGAAATTCTTCATCCTTGCAATTATGCCCATCTCGTATCTTCACAATTTCTATTTCCGTTAACAAGTTTTCTTTGATGCCATCTTCATTGCATTCATCATCTTGTTCTACAATGTCCACTAGTATCCCTAAACTCAATCAGGTTGTGGAAGTGAAGTGATTTAGGGATAGGATTATCTTCATGAAGCTAGTAATAGGGAAGGAGAGGATCCATGTCAACAATGCCTATGCGCACAACTAGGACTGGATGCATATGCTTTGCTTTAAGGGATCTGTAATGAAGAAAAAAAGATTTTCCTTGGGGAAGACTTGAATGGACATGTGAGTAGCAACAATTACTGTTTTAAAAGGGGTGTGTGAAGGATATGGGTATGGTAGTAGAAATGGGGATGGTTAGGTTATACTAGAGCTTGCTTTGTCCTATGATTTGGTATTATCTAACATCTATTTGAAAAGAGGGAACCACATTTCACTACTTTTAAAAAGGGGGTAATTGTACCCAAACGGACTTCTTCCTCACAATAAAGGGGCACAAGCCTATATGTAAGAATTCCAAATTCATCCCTATGGAAGCCATAGCCTCTCAACTAGGCTGGCACTTTTAGATGTGATGAGAAAGGATGGAGTGGGAAAGGATTAGAGAAACATGCTTCCAAGGGTTTGGTGGTGATGCATGAAGGGTGCAAACCAAGTAGATTTTAAGAAAAACTATTGGGAGTGGAGGTTTGGAACCTAGATGCTAACACAGATACTGTATGGGAACCTAGATGCTAACACAGATACTGTATGGGGAGAGATGACTAGGTTCTTCAAGAAAAGTGGCAGTAGAGATCCTGGGTGAATCCAATGGTCAAAAGGCCATGCCCAATCGAACCACCATGATTTTACACCTTGATACCAAACTAGTGGAGAACCACCAATAAGATCATGAAACTAGAGAACCAATTCTCATCTCAATTTTGTTCTAATAGCAATATTAAATGTTTATTAAATCTCTAGGTAATATTCTTTATTTACATGCACCAAATACAATAGGATCTCCATATTTTTTAAAATCTAGAATAATCATCCAACATAAACTCCCTCAATAATAGAGGGTAAATCACCTCAATGACCCTTTAGTTTGATGGCAACAACATTTAGCATCTCCATATTTCATAAACTACTGTGTATCCATATTGGAATGACACTTAACACCCTATGCTTTCACATTTACACATTGCAATTGATGTCAATCTCTGTCCAAAAAACAAATATTACAAAAGTGCCACTAATCACATGCTTAAGAGTATTTCATGACCAAGTTACCCTGTGCTTAAAATGTATTTTTATACTTTCACGGATAATATAAAAAATCAAATCCAAGAATCTCATGAACAAAATGTGACCTAAAGTAAAATAACCACACCAGAAATAGAGTCTGCCTAGATTTGCTGTTTAGCAGCAGCTACTATAATCTGAACAGTCAATCATCTCATGTTGTGGAAAAGAGAAAAGCAATTGGCTGCTCAACAAAAAATTCCCGACAGTAATAATCATTTCTATTTCGATTGTAATCACTGCAAACACCTGCTTGTTTTAATTATTTTCAGAAAGAAATTTCGTAGTTGAACCATTGAATTCATGCCTTTACAATTCTCATTGATTCTCTGGGAAAAAAAAATTGATTCCAAGCTGTATTTGATATTAAAAAGTGAAAAAAAATTACAAGCCAAAATCTCTCTTACATTTAAACATTAGACAAAATGACTAGTGGCCTCTCCATTCCTAATTAATTTTGCATCAAAGACTTGCCACCTGAGTGAGAAGTGCTCAACAAGAATGGTTTGATAGCCTCTACAGTACACAGAACCAACATATCACCTCACCATCCCCTCTGCTCCTTCCTCCACTGCAATACACCAGCCACCTCTACTGTATCTTCCACCATCACAAAACAGCAGCTACACAGCATTTAAGCAAGAAAATAATCCTAAATACAAGATCAAAACCCAAAAGCTTAAGAAATGGAGAGATCTGATCTGATCTCTAGTAAAGAAGATAGGCCAAATCTGTTGAGGAGAATGAAAAGAGAGGACAAAAGAAAGAGAGAGTGAGGGGTTAGGGAAAGCTGGAAATGATGAGAAATCAAAGAAAAAGACAACTTTTTGCAGATTGGAAAGAAATCAGTTTGGAAGTTATCTTTATATGGGGTTACTTTGGTCATTTTGCTTTAAACTTATCAGAATCAGTTACCCTTCTAATGAGGCTGTGAATTGTAATTATAAAACATAGGATGCAAATCAAACTACAGGATGATTGGGGTGATTTATCTGATGATTAAATATAATTCCCATTGTTGGCTTTCATCATTTCCCATCAAGATGTTGTGTGTTGAACTTTCATACATAGCATAACAAATTAATACCTGAATGATAAGATCAGTAATCTTGTATGAAATGGAGTGACCATATGCTGAAAATTCCTAAATTCAGTCATGGAAAGAATTTATTTATTGAAAATGCTTGTGTAAGAGAATGTTCTTGGATAGAGTCAAATAAAGGGAAATATGTTTTTAGTTGACTCTCATGGGTTTAGACTATGGCTGTTTTGTGGATGTCAACCAGGTTCAGTTTCGCCAATAAACAATAGAATGAATCTGCTTAATATGGAGAAGCTTCACTAGCTTTATGTACTGCTACAGAGAATTCAATTGGCATGAAATAATAATTTGTTGAGGATCAGTTCTTGGGTGTGCCCGGAATGTGAACTGAACTTCTTGGAGTAAACCTGGAAACAGCCTTCAGATTATTAGGTTTTCAAATGAGTTTTCTTATAACTTTGTTGTACGTACCACTATGGGTTAATGTCACAGAAGCCACTAGTTTTTAGCCTTTTTTTTTATATCTGCTGTGTGAATTTGTTCTAAGGGGGGTTATGGCACAATTCACTTAGTGACAGTGGCGGTCCTATTTCCTTTTGAATATGAATGAATTTTAACTGTATTCAACGCCTACCTACACCCAAGGTTTTTGCCTATTCTTCAGGGCAAAATGGTGCAGCAAACACTAAGAACAAACCAGCAGCAATAAAAATATATTTTAGATGAAAGCTTGACACCGAAATTTCTCAAGAAAAAATAGTGAAAGCAAACAATAGTTTAGAACTTCAATGGCTCTCAAACTCTCCACTAACTGATTACTCTCCTGCATAGGCTCTTTTATACTGAAATAAAGGAAATAGGAAAATAGTTATTTTTGATATTGAGTACTAAATAAATCTAAACATGGAATTCTCAGAAAGAAAATAAATTTAATAAATAAAATACATATTCTTCTTATTATGATTTTCTGCTTGCATGTGTGTAGAACACTCAATTCCTATGGATATATGTATTGCTGCCTCTGTATGGAACTTATTTGCCTACCAGCTGATCGTTCTTAAGAACCAGCCTTAACTTTGCCTGCGCTTGGTATTTTTAGAGGCCAGTTTAATTGAATTCTCACAGTAACTTACAAATATGTGATGGAATCTGATCATTTTAGTAACCAAAGACTAATTCAACATGTGGATAATGCATGTGACTAAAAAGATCTCTGTATTTGCAGCTAAGTGACTGCGTATTTTTCAAATTCAACATATGGATAATGCGTGTGACTAAAAAAGATCTCTGTTTTTGCAGTGACGTGACTGCAACTTTTTTTTTTCCTTGTATATTATATTGCAAAATATTAGCTACCCATATTATTCAATTTCTCTGGTGTCTAATCTTTCAAGAAATTCCCATGCAGATTGCCTTTATACCTTGGGATGGTGGGTGTTGGTTTGAACATTCTTATCTTCTTATATACAATTATGTTTGCCTGGAGTGTCAGGAGGTTCGATGAAAAATGGGAGCTCTCAAGTATATCCACTCTGCCATTAGTTACCCTATTGGGGCTTGTCTCCTTTTGCTTGTAAGAGTAACTATTGTGCATTTCAGTTTTTCAATTAACTGAGTTCTATCACTTATGTTTAGACCACTTATTCTGTTTCTGAACTCACTTAGGTTTTCCTTTTCTTTGTGGCCAATTTGGAGTTTTTTGACCCTTCCTCTTCTGGTACATCTTAGATTGTTCATTTTTTTCTCTTCCTGCTTATGGATGTACACAATAATTTACATGTGGAGACTGCCTGATCACTCTTGTGTTATTGCAGTTCACACTGTTTATGGCTTGTATGGTTATCTTTCCCAACATTATGATTGGAACATTCAGGACACAAAATGATGCATTCCGCATAGATTAAGTTTCCAGAGTTTCAAGAAAGGAGATATTGATTTGGATGAAGATTCTCTTACTCACACATTGTGGTTGCATTGGCTATGGACTGAGGCCCCGATGCGATGAATCTCCCGCACAGTTTTGCCTCAATGGTGCGCGCTGCCAGAACTGATTGTCTTTTAATCAGCCAGTTTCATATTCATTGTGATCCTTACCTTATGATAACTAGAACTGATTGTCTTTTAACCATCAATCATGAGTTCAGAGATGTGGATCCATTTGGTAATGTGTCATAGATGTGCTAATCTGCAGTCATATGATGTTAGCCTTCAGTACCTCCATCTTCGGAATGGGAGAGGGCATGGTTCTGTTATTGTAGTCAAAGTGATAATTTGAATTCCCATACTCTCAGTTCTTGTTTCATTTTCCTTCAGTACCTCCATCAACTTTTTCAAGGTTTTCATACATGTTTTTCATCTGAATTGCACACCTTTTCTTCTACGAGAAAAGATGTTATTTTTGTAGGAAATTTAGCATTTTTTGTGAAGTGAGTCTAACAAAAGATCTTGTTTGAGAAGAAGATTCAAATTTCAAAGAATATTTTTGTTGTAAAATTGACAAGGTTTGTTCTACCTTGTTTAATCTTGTCATATGGGGTTTTGGATGTATTTGCACTGGCAGTATTATGGTATTTCTATATTGCAAAACTAAAGAGATCGACATATCTCAAGAACCATTCATTAGTTACGGAAGTGAGAACCAATATAGATTGTGCACAAAAATATCCTGCATTAGTTACGGAAGATAAAAGAAAAAGATCCAATCAAAAAAATATCTCAAGAACTATTCATTATAATATGCTTAAAAGACAAGAGAATCTTGTATTCTTTTTTTGTTCATGCAGATATTATTCGAAATATTTCTTGGGCTGAAAATTTACGGTTGAAATTGTATTTCATAACTTTTAAAAAAATTTATTTGAATTTTTTTTATTTTTGAATTGTTTTGATATATTGAAGTTAAAAAATAACTTTTTAATAATAAAAAAATATTATGTCCATATATTTACAAGCAAAAAATACTTTAAAAAACAGTTGTTACTGGACTATCAGATATTATAGGAAAATATTCCAATCTTTCCATCAAACATTACAAAAGGTAGGTGGAAATGCCTTAAAGAATATATTTTGAAATATGTTTGGAGAATAAAAAAGCATCCTACCAATTTATCTCTTAACCTTATTTGAAGGAATTTAGGAGAGACTTTTTTCTTTTCCTCTCTTTTCTTCTTACTTTCTTTTCTTGTCTTTTTTTATTTTTCTTTCCTCCCCTTTCACCATCACCTATAATCACTCTAAAAACGCAAAACACTACTTCTACACCTCAAGATCAAACTAAATCACCATATGATCGAATCAGACCCTTCTTCATCAAGTCAAAATCATTGCTCTACAATCAAAGCTCCAATCACCATAGGAATCACAATTTAATCTAAATCACAACAATATTAAAAAAAAAAAAAAAGATCAGCCATAAGTTACCATTTGTCGAAGTAGCTCTTCTAAAAAAAGAGAAAACTAAGTCAACTTGACATTTGATTTGCCATCATTGGCTAATAGTGAAAAATATTGTCCTCGTCAATAGTTAGATTAGATTATGGCCTGCCAACTTCTAGCTTTGCCGATTTAGGAATCTATGCATTATCACACGCATCGCCTTATCTTCACACACCACTACTATTTTTGGTTTAGTTTTCATAATTTTTTAAGTATGCTTTCACCTCTTTTACAATAGTGTCATATTAAATTTTTGTTTTCTAGTGATTTTTTTGAGATTTTTTAGAAGTCATGAGATGTGGTTCAACTATAATGCCTTTGAAGATTGAAACAAGCTCATGTTTTTTATATGAAATAAGGCAATCTTTTTATCCCAGGCTTTTTACATATCATGTTGTTTTCTTAAGTTTTTATTATATTCAACATTATGCTTATATTCTTGTCATCGTTGTTGTATTCTTATTCATCAATTATGTAATTCGATTGTTACTCGTCCAAGATTGTTTTTTCTTTGATATATTTAATCCATGCTTGTATGTTATCTCCTTCTTGTTGTTTGTTATGTTTGTAAGAGTATATCTCTATTTAGAATAAATAACCATCAAATGTGAGTTTTCAATGATGATAATTGTTGTTCTTACCTACTTGTATGGTTATAAAGTTGTGTTTGAGGAACTGTGATATGATTCTAAAACTTACTCCACTTTGATAATTAGGATCCTATGTGATATTTGCACTACTTGATACTTATTTACCTCTTAACTACTTATATTTACTTTGAATCAGCTTTTTAGACTACCATATACTATTTATGAGGTTTCACTCACTTGTTTAATCATTGAATTCTTATGGGTCACTTTACATTCATGACGAGGATGAATGCATAAGAGATCTCTTATCATATGTTTGTTATGTGTCCTTATTTTTATATATATATGTTTTTGTATAGGAAAACAAAGGATTTAAGATTCTTTAATTTATATTAAAAATCATTAATTTTAAGGGTTTAAATTTGCTCGATTTCGACACCCATAAGATATTATGGAGGTGATTAAGTTAAATCATGAATAAGGATTGAATATGACTCTGTCATGAATACGATGAAGTTAAAACTTTTAAGTGATGATTTTAACTAAGAAATAGGATTGAGAATGGGGAAATTATTATAAGTATGACGACCGTAATTCATTATGTGTAAGAAATAAAAAGAGAGAGTTCATAAATTATTAAGAAGAATGCATCATGTTGAAAATTTAACATAGATTCAATATGCTCATAGATGAGAATAAAGATGTCAAATATTTCTTATATCTTTATTAAATATGAGTAGCTATGTTGATACATGCATTTGTTATAATTATTTCATGGTATTTTATGCTTTCATGTATCTTTCTGGAAAAAAAAAACCTCGTCTTAAACAAAATGTTATCGAGCTACTTAGTTTTCCATGGTAGAAAGGTCCTTGTAAAGTCTAATAATATTTTGAAATCAAATTATTGTTTGTAATTAAGGAGAACTAATGAATGCACCAAAGAAAATTTTGTACTAATTTGAATTATTCTTTTAGAATTTAGGGAGGACATTGAAAGTAAAACCTGCAGTAAAAGGAACACACTTCATAAGAGGTCCATGTATGTGTTTAGCATGCATGGACCTCTTATGTGGTGTGTAATGAGGTGTGTTATGGAAATGTATGTATGATGTGAAAGCTAAATTGGTTGTAACGGTGAAGAGAGTACTATGATTGTAAATGATGTTATGGAAATGTGTATATCATGCAAAAATAAGTCAATTGCAAACCAAGGACTATGATGTGAAAATTAAGCTAGTTGCAATAGGGGCTAGGATATGGAAACTAAGCCGGCTGTAATGGCGAGGGCTAAAGAGTGTCTTAAGACACTATTTATGATTATTGAAATGGATCAATGAATGCTTTATTAATAAAATATTACTTTACACATGAAAGTGGTGGTATAATAAAATGAAATGATAAGAGGATTATCATTTGATAAACAAAATGAAATGAATTGGAAACATGGTATATATTAAATATGCTCATGAAAAGACCCTTAATATTATGTTATTTTTAGAGTTTGATAAAGCTATTAGTTGAAATGGATACTCATATAATTATTCTATATTCTATGTTTCTAAGTATTTTATAGGTATATCTCATCCATTACCTTTACATTGATATCATACTGAAGAGTTTTTTTAGTTATTTTATTCTATGTAGAATTTTATAAACTAGTTAATGTTGTGTAAATAAACTTACCATATGTAGTTAAGCTAGTAATACCAACGGGTTGTAAGAAAAAAACAAAAAGTTGGGATATATATATATTCAAGGAAATGTTGTAATCTTGTTATTTTTGTGTGTGTGTGTGTGTTGTGTGTAATCATATTTTTGATGAAATTGATGGATAGTGAACCTGGCGCCATCTTAGTGTAAATTGTGACTTGGGCCATTTTAGGTAGGGCTTCCGTATAGGGAAAACTCTATTAAAATTTCAAAAAAAAAAAAAAAGAGAGTCCATTTTACAACAATAAAATTATTGGAAAGATAAAATTGCTTTATAAGATTTCAGCCTATTACACCTAGCATGTCATTGTAATTAGATGGTTATAGATATATCTAACTAATTTCCTCGAGCTATTAAAGGGAATTAGGTGTTCAAGTCCTTGCGAGCAACACAATTATATCCTTTTTTGTCGTTGTTTCTTCGTTTTTAATTAAAAAATAATATTCTTATCAAAATTCTTACATTTCTAAATTACATAATATTTATATCATTATATAAGAAACCTTGGGTTACATTCGAGAGGAATTGGATAAGAAAATAATTTTACAATCCAAAAGAAAAATAGAGAAAAGACAGGACAAACACGCCGTATTTAATATTACAACCATTCAACAATAAAAAAAAAATACAATCAAATTGACCTTTAGATGTCCATAATCATCAATCATGTATAAAAACATATTAATATACATACCTACATATATTTCATGCTTTAGTTCTAATTATTGGCTTTACGTGCAATTTTAAAGTAATATTTATAACATTTTAAAATATTAAATCAAACTCAATTTGATAATTTTTCAAATTTTATATAATATATATTTTATTCAAAAACTATTTTTCAAGATTTAATAAGAAAACTAATCATATTAAAAATCCTTATAAACATCCTAAACTATCAATTAAATAAAATTTTCCGACTTAAAATCTCTTTTTATTTTAAAATGTTTTTTTTCTAAAATAATCCAATTAGAATATTTAAAAAATCAATTTTTTAAATACTTTAATTCAGTCCTAATCTAATTAGAAAAAATAATTCTAAAAATAATTTAATTTAGGGTTTCAATTTTGATATAAAGTCAGTATTTTATATGTATAGGGATAAAATCACAATTATGTCTAAAAGTACCCTATTGTAATAGCGTACTAGCATCATGAGAAGAATCATAAATCTACCTTTTATTTTTGGTATTACGCAGACTACCCATCATCAGTAGCATCGCTAGCAGCAACAATCAAGACTATTGTTGTGTAGTCACTAGTGTGAGGCAGTAGCCTCGCCAATGGTTACCAATAGTTTTAGGCATTATTGTGCCGGGGCAAAAACCTCTCCCTTGGCTATTTTGGACAATGCCAATGATGATATATTTGTGCATACATCACAACCAGGCCCACCAACAACATTGGCGGTGGCGCTAATGGCATTGGCGGCCACCCCCTACCATTTTTTATTTTATTCTGTAAATTTTGGCTAGATATAGAAAAATGCAGCTAGATATGACCATACCAGTAACAGGAAACCTTCTATTTAAAAAAATGAGAAACATTATTTTTGTTAGGGAAAATAATTTTGAACATAAAATTAATTCACAAGTAATGCCTATAGCCAAGGTTGTCAAAAATGCATTTTTGACAAGGCACAGAAAATACAAAATAAAGTCGGATCGTAAAAACGGTTCATAAAATCGTAAAATCATAAGGAATTTTTTTTTCATACATAGTTCAAGCACCTTAAAATACATGGTTCATATAAAAATTCATGGTTCAAATAAAAATTCATGCATAATTCAAGCATCTTAAAATACATGATTCAACAATTCAATATCTATACCATGTTCCCATCCTATATCAAATCTATTACCAGAAGAATTTTTTCTAGATGTCATAAGTTTAACAATTCAAGAATCATCTTAAATTAGCTTTGTAATCAATCCAAACATAATATGATTCTAATTAATGTTTTGTTAAAAAAAGAAGTACTATAATACATGTGTTATACATAATATATATTTTTTTATTTTTAATAGTAATACATCAAAACAATTCAAAAATATAAAAAAATATTAATTCATAACTTAAAAAAATTAAAAAAAACTTTAAGAACATGATAAACACTACCTGACTAGGCTAGAAATAGCTTTTGTTTATAACATTAGTGATGAGGGACACTTGATTAGTACTTAAAAGTGCATTTTTATCAAGGTTTTATATCATCATTTTGCACTTGAAGTATCAATAACTCCTTAACTAAAGCATGTTTTATAATAACATATCTAATAATATAAGATACCTTTAA
>Ga0307517_10009068_pt1 | contig 14173 bp, 10 predicted proteins | sample 23_EM_MG_FD_194515 | JGI IMG/M metagenome (GOLD analysis project Ga0307517, IMG submission 194515) | Populus trichocarpa ectomycorrhiza microbial communities from riparian zone in the Pacific Northwest, United States - 23_EM | ecosystem: Host-associated > Plants > Roots > Unclassified | place...
TTAAAAACGTATTTTTTTGGATTTTCAATGTTTTTCGCTATTTTTGAATTTTTCTGAAAATTTATTAAAACATGGGTCAAAAATTAGGTAGCAACAAGCTTCTCCACAATACTCTCACAAGGGGAACTCTTTTATTCCTCAATACGTTCTCATCTCAATCCAAGATCTTGACGGGCTTAGCTTCTATGGTTAGATCCCCTTTAATCTTCATAGGAACTTGTGGCAATACTAGTGAGGGGTTTATCTTAGCCTTCCGCAGCAATGACACATGGAACACATTGTGAATCTTATCCAAATATGTAGGCAATTCTAATCGATAGGCAACTGGCCCGATTTTTTCCTTAATTTCAAAAGGGCCTATATATCTCGGGGCTAATTTTACTCCAAATCGAATGATGCCTTTCTAAGGCGCCATCTTAAAAAATACCTTATTCCCCACCTGGAATTCCAAAGGCCTTCTTTAGCTATCTGCGTAACTTTTCTGTCTATCCTAAGCTTTCTTCATCCTCTTTTTGATCACCCTCAACTTATCAGTTGTCAATTGTACCATTTTAGGTCCTAGAAGCTTCCTTTCTCCTACTTCATCCCAACAAATTAAGGTATGACATTTCCTCCTGTACAATGCTTCATATGGAGCCATACCAATAGTAGCTTGATGACTAGTTCCCTCCAAACTCCAGCATATAAGGCTTTAGGAGATCCTCAAAAGTTTGAATGGTCCTTTTAGATTGACTGTCCGTCTGAAGGTGAAACGTCGTGCTCAGATTCAACTTTGTCCTTAATGCCCGTTGTAAGCTAAGCCATAATCTCGATGTGAATCTTGGATCCCGATATGATATAATCGACACTAGCACCCTATAAAGTCTGATTACTTCATTTACATACAATTTTGCCAACTTATCCACCGAATCAGTCATCTTTATAGGTAAAAATAAAACAGATTTTGTCAGTCGATCCACCATTACCCATATGGCATCATTACCCTTCTTTCCCCTAGATAATCCCATCACAAAATCCATAGAAATACTCTCCCATTTCCATTTCAAAATCAATAGTGATTGTAGTTCCCCTGTAGATCTCTAGTGTTCTATCTTTACTTGCTGACAGATCCCACAGTTTGATACAAATTCTGCTATTTCCCTCTTCATATTTAGCCACCAGTAGTATTCCTTTAAATCCCTATACATCTTGTACTCCCAGGATGAGTAGCAAATTGAAATTCATGAGTTTCTCTTAATACTTTATCTTTCAAAGTCTTATCCTCAGGTAAATAAATTCGCCTACCCATAGCTATTAGCCCATCAAATAATATTTGACATGTTGTCTCTATACCCTGGTTTACCCTCTCCTTGTTCTTCTTTACTTTTCCATCCACCTGTTGAGCCACAAAGACCTTGTCTCGAAGCACAGATCGGATCTTTAACTAAGCTAATAGTGATCCCTCGGGCCCTACACTTAGTCGCAAGCCCATTTTCTTCAATTCCACTATACTTCCTTGTTCCTTAATCTCCATATCATTCATTACTGTTTTTCCCTTCCTACTCAAGGCATCGACTACTACATTAGCTTTACCAGGATGGTAGTCAATCACACAATCATAATCTTTTATTAACTCAACCTATCTTCTATGTCGCATGTTCAACTCCTTTTGTGACATCAAATACTTCAAACTTTTATGGTCTGTAAAGATTTGAACTTATGATCTATACAAATAATGTCTCTATACTCTTAAGGCAAACACCACCACTACAAGTTCTAGGTTATGAACTGGGTAATTCACCTCATGCGACTTTAGCTGTCTTGATGCATAAGCAATCACACATCCGTGTTACATCATCACACATCCTAGACCCCTTTTTGAGGAATCACTATATACCAAAAACCCTTCTATCCCTAATGGAAGGGCCAACACAAGAGTAGAAGTGAGTCTCTCCTTTAGTTCTCGAAAACTCGTTTCATACTCTTCAGACCAAACAAACCTGACTTTCTTGCAGGTCAGCTTAGTCAAAGGTGATGCTATGGTAGAGAACCCCTTAATAAACCTCCTATAATACCCATCAAGATCCAAGAAACTCTACATTTCTATCACGTTGGTAGGCCTCTCCCATTTCAACACGGCCTCCACCTTTCTTGAATCCACAAATATTCCTTCTGCGGATATTACATGGCCTAAAAATACCACTTCTTTGAGCCAGAACTCACACTTATCCAGCTTTGCATATAATTGATTCTCCCTTAAAGTCTGTAGCATAACCTTTGGATGTTTGATTAGTACTTAAAAGTGCATTTTCATTAAGGTTTTATATCATCATATTGCACTTAAAGTATCATTAAATTCCCTAACTTAAGCATGTTTTATAATAACAAGTCTGATAATATAAGATAGCTTTAATTTATGGCAAATGTTCATTTTAAATGCAGGCCTATCACATAAATCAAAGGATTGATTGATGAGTTCAACTACTGAAATTGAGAAGACAAACAGAGGGCTAAGCTTAGAAAAGAGATGTTGGTTCAGTCCAAACTAGAACACTGTTCAGTCATTGGGTCATATATGGAGCTGTAGATCTTGGATTTCAGTTTGGTTTATATGGCTAGAAAGCTAAGACATAGGCCTAAAACATTCATGAGGAGTCCAAGACTTAATTCTGCCGTTTGGAAGTCCAAATCTTAGCACTAAAAGAGAAGTCTGAATCTGTCCTGCAGCCCAGACGTTGTTTAGTGTTCAGTTCATATCTCGAGTTCTAGAAGTCCAAATGCACCAATTCGTTTTTTTTTTTAGAAAGCTGAGACAATTTCCTAGAACTTTCATGAAGACAATCTGTTTAAATTCTGATGTTAGCAATGACGTTTTGTTCAAACAAGAAGATAAGGATTGTTACAAAGTCAAGATGTGGCCACCCACTTAACAATTAGTTATCAAATCAATAGTTCCAATAGTTCCAAATTTTGGCCTATAAAAGGAAGCATTTGCCATGCATTTAGGCATCTTGGTTTTCAGATCAAAATCATGTTCTTACTCTCTTTCTTTATATTTTTGTAATACTTAAGTTTTGCTTTCATGAATATCTTGTTTATGCTTTTCATTTCTTTTTCTTTACTTAGTTAACTTATATCTTATTTATGTTCTTATCTTGTTTATTTATATTTCTCTCTTTTATTATGTTTAGTTAAGTTTATTATGTCAAGGTGAAAAGGTTACACTAATGGTGTAAGAATAAGTATAGTATAAACTCAATATGGACTTTAATGTTTGATACTAACATGTTTTGTATTTGTTATCTTGTTCACTTTTAATACTTTGCTTGTTAAATGGTTAATCTAGATTTATGTTGTATAAACCTTGGTACAACAAATACTTGGCACTTTCATAGCCCAATTGTATGGTATAACCGGCACTTGTGCTATGAAAGAAACTTGATTTGTTGTTAACATAAGTTATAATCATGAATACTTGACAACATTTACAAGTATTAGCATTATTCGAATAAGATAACTAATGTAATCATGTTAACAATTTATAATCCGATTGGAACCTCCTTTATGTGTGGTTTCCAGTTGAGTAATAAAAAGAGTTTATACTATACTTGTTTGAAATAACATTAATGGATCCTCTAACCTTGATAATTATTTTATCCTTGTTTAATCCTTACATCAATATCACATCTCAAAGCTCTCTTCAACTCCTTTTCTGTTATTATCTATTTCTTTATTTGTAGTTTATACAGTTAACCTCCCTGTGGTTCGACCCCGGTCTTGCCGGGTTATTTATTACTTCGACACTCCTACACTTGGGAGAAGACATCAATCTTTTGGTTGTGTCAATGTTGTTCATGCTCCAAATAAGAGTTTGAATACACCAAGATATCGTCAATAAATACCACCATATATTGGTCCAGGTAAGACCGAAACACCCGATTCATCAAGTCCATAAATACGGTTGGAGCATTGGTTAACCCAAAAGGCATTACCAAAAACTCGTAATGCCCATAACGGGCTCTGAAAGTAGTCTTCTATATGTCTTGCTCCTTGATTCTCAAGTGGTGGTACCCAGACCTCAAGTCTATCTTAGAGAACACCCTAACACCCTTTAACTGATCAAACAATTCATCTATTCGTCGAAGTGGATATTTGTTCTTCACCATCACTTTATTCAATTGATGATAATTGATACACAGACAAAGTGTGCCATCCTTTTTCTTCACAAACAATACTGGAGCTCCCCAAGGCAAGTTATTAGGCCGGATGAGGCCTTTATCTAACAATTCCTGAAGCTGGACCTTCAGTTCAGCCAATTCCATATGTGCCATCCTATGAGGAGACTGGGCTATAGGAGAAATTCCTGGAATAGTTTCTATGGAAACTTCAATTTCTCTAACTGGAGGTAATCTAGGCAACTCTTCTGGGAATACATCTCGAAACTCCCTCACAACAGTAATACTAGCCAAATCTATGCTACCTTTTTCCAGCTCTCTTACATGGGCTAACCAAGCAGAACAACCCTTCCTTAGTAACTTTCCAGCCACCAAGACTAAGATTACACAACTTGGAATTACTTTTCTTTCCCCTTTAAACACTACTCTTTTATCACCTATTCCTTGGACTGTCACTGTTTTGGTGAAACAATCCACTTGTGCCTTATGTTTACTTAGCCAATCCATGCCCAGAATCAAGTCAAAATCATATAACTCTAACGACATAAGATCTACCCTCAAATCTAACCCTTCAATATATAGTTTTACCCCTCTATAAACATCATCAATATGTATATTCTCTTCTAGAGGTGTACTAACCATCACTCCTACACCCAACTTACTAGATAACACATGCAAGTTATTCACAATTCTATAAGCTACAAAGGAAAGACTAGCTCCAGGATCAATTAAAGCATAAACTTGCATTGTATCTAACTGTAAAGTACTTGCCACCACATCAAGTACAACTCCCACATCCTCGTGGGTCATATGATATACCCGAGCCTAAGTCCTCCCCTCCTGAATTCTAGGCCTCTTTCGAGTAGCACTCATCCATGACTGTGTAGGCCTGATAGGATGATCGACTATAACTGATTACTGCTGGCTCTAAACCTCAGTCCTCTGACCATGGGCTCCCTCGGTAGTTCTACAGGGACAATCATTCTTCATGTGACTCGTGTCCCTATAATAGTAACAGCCCTCGGAGTAACATCTCCCTAGCATCACGGAGTAATCTCCAGGGTGTTGCTGCTCACACCTTAGACAAAATGGATACACTGGTCCCTTTTGCTTTGTAGACCCTCCAGCAGTTGTGACTCCCTATCTAGCCTGTCCTCCACAGGATCCTCTTCCACTAACCTGTCTAGTTCCTCCTAAGCTACCTCCTGGGGTGAAATGATTAGTACTTAAAAGTGTATTTTTATCAAGGTTTTATATCATTATTTTGCACTAGAAGTATCAATAACTATAAAACATGTTATAGTTAAGGAGTTATTCATATTTCAAGTGTAAAATGATGATATAAAACCTTCATAAAAATGCACTTTTAAGTACTAATCAGGAGGGAGGGAGTTGAAGCACGCTGCAAAGGAGTAGAGGAAAACCCTCATCCTCGGCCTATATAACTAGCCTAGTGGAAGAAAATGGTACACAATACCATCAAAACAATGTCATTTCGTTTTATCCCTTTTTTATATACTAATAAACAAAAATGAGGTTGTTTCGCACAAAACATGTCGGTTCATTTAAATGAAACAGTGTCGTTTTAACGTTTAAAGAAAAATAGCCTATAGAAATCCCTGTCTCTAAACTAGTTCTTAATTTTTGAATAAATCAATCAGGTCCTTGAATTCAGAATTAATTCAATTTCATCCCTGCCAAGCTTAAATGTCAGCCTTAAAGTTGACCGCCCTTTTAATTTCGGTCCTTAGTTCTGAATTATGCCTTTTGACTCTTAATTGACCAACAAACTTTCCATTTTTTCAATTTAGCCCCTGATTCGGTCAATTTCAGTCTCTACATTCACACATCTTTTTCACTTTGGTCCTTGGTTTTAGATTTCTTCGATTAAGTCATTAATTGCCCATCAAACTTCAATATATATGCAATTAAGCCCCTGATTTGACCAAAATAACTCTTACAAATTGCAATTCGACCCCTAAACTTTAATTTCTTCCAATTAAAGCCTAAATTGACTTAAAAATCAATTTTTATTGCAATTAAGCCCTTTATAAATTCAATTAAACCTTCAACAAAATCTAATTGAGTCCTTAAACATCTAATTTTGAATTTTTCTTACTCAAATTGAATTTTCTTTGCCAATAAGGCCTTCATTAGCTATCAAATTTTAATATTTGTATATTTGATCCTCCTTAACCAATCTATGGCTATTTTCTAGGTATTCCGGTATCCTTTTCTCAGTAATATATTTTTTGGTTGTCTACCAATAATTTTTTATTTCATTTGTATTTTCTCTCCCCCCCCCCTCTCTCTTTTTTTATGGGGACCCTAGTTTTTATTCTTCGCTCTTTTCACCATTGGGCAGAAACAAAGAAACGAAAACTAGAGAGCAAGGTCAGGAAGACGAAGAACAAAGACCTTTTTTCTCTTCCTTTCTTTTACAGCTATATATCACTGTGCAAAGGTGATTTTAATTACCTTCGCATTATGCACAACATGCATGAATAGTTTACGCATGCATGCCTCAGCCAGCCGGGTCACTGGCTTAGGCCAGTGACCAAGCTGGGCTGGTTGGGTCCAGCTCAACCATACAGGTTGGGCTAGACCTAACCAAAAAACATAAAAGGTTGTGCCCAGGCTAGGCCTGGGCCTCAGGCCGAGCCAGCCCAATCCCCTTTATTTTATTCCCTTTTGTTTTGATATATGGCCAAACGAGCCCCTTTTTTATATCAGAAAATTCTAAAAACAAATTGTGGACCCTTTTGAATATATTTGTAGGTCCCTCATACGTTTTTAGGGGTATTTTAATATATGTTTGATCTGTGTATTTTTACTGTAAAATGCAAATCCGGTATTCGATACATATTTTTCTTTCTTAAAAAAAAGATAAAATATATCTATGCTTTGTTTTAAATTCATTTTATTGGTTTATTCATTGGCGTTAAAGCTAAGAATACCATACGTTTGTTTTTTTTGCTATGTAATATTTACAAATTCCAGAGTTGGAAGTATCCATAGCCAAATACTCACTGCCGCCAGACTCATGAATATCATAGGCAGACCATCAAAGATAAAACACAACAAGCCCTTAGCAATTTAAGACAAAACCAACAATGCAGCCTACCTCAGGTACAACACTTAAAGGGTGATAATATCTTCTTTTTTGTGTAACCAATTCTGTACCATAGAATCTCTACTGACTAGTTAGGGTTCCTAGTGACCATGATACTAGGTGACGACTTCTTAAACTAGACCTTTTCCTAAAAAGAACAAGATGTTAGAAATTATGTTCTTTTACATGAAATATAATTTTTAAAGGTCACCGTGATGTCGGGTGTATGAGAGTACATCCTCAGGTATTAAAGACACAAAGTGCAAAATAAATACGATGCTAAAATTTGGACTTTAGAACGTTTAGGACTTCACCTAACAAGGTAGAGATTTCCTCACGAAGGGAGATCTACCTTGAACCTTAGACCATACCAACAAATAGAAACTTGACATAGAACAACAATCAAACAATAATACAACTTACCTTAGGCATGATGCATTGGAGTGATGCGTCTTCCCATCATACAACTAATCCCTTACCTAGATTCTCGCAGACTATAGGTTTTCTAATAACCATAATACTAGGTGACAACTTCTGAACTCCCTAATCAAAATTTTATTAAATCTAAAACCCTTTCATTTCCCAACAATATACCTCTCATGAGGCACATTCAGTGCACCAACCATTCAACGTCGCCCCACGATAACAATCATCCATCTTGCGAACCTTCGGGTGAAACTCGATACATCCAAGAACGATCATCCACTACTCATATAAAACCTATATAGAATATTGATCACAACATGTATTAATTAATAATGTCAACTAAACAAATTATTGATACCCACGTAATTATCTACATTGATTTAACTCAAACTTATTCAATTTATTTTAGTAGTATCCTTAAATCATTATCAATTTTCTCTAAAAAATAAAATTCCTCTAAATTTACTGAAATTTTCAACTTAATAATAAAATTGACAAAAAATAAAACATACCCATTAAAGAAGCCATTATTTAGTTCATTATAAAACACCTAAGTTACAAAAAACAAAACAATTTCATCAAATAACAAACAAATATAATTTTTTTAAATCTCAAACAAACCCTGACATGTACAAATCATACATTCATACAAGAAATTTCTATGAGAAAAAACTATAAATCAAGTAAACATACAAACAAACTACATAAACCACATCAAAATACAAAAAAAAAATAACATTTTAAAAATTAGTTTAAAAAAAATGGGTAGTTTTACTTACTTGATGTGGTGAATCTTTTAAAAAAAACTAAACGAGAACAAGGATATTGATAGACTGAGTGTTCAGGTGTCCGAATTTGTAATGATAGGAGCTTAATTTGTAATAAAATGAGGGGGGGGGGTGCTATATGATGTTTTCTATAGAATAAAAAAGAAAATAAAGAAGAAGAAATAGAGGAGAGGGAGAGGGGGGTCATCTGCCAATTTTACTGATGGATTGACCCAGTGGCGGAGCCACATAGGGGAAAGAGGGGGCAATTGCCCCCTTAATCTTTTTTTCTTTCAAAATATTTTTTATATTAGAATTTTAATATAATAACTTAACAAGTTTAATTTTCTTTGTTTGCTACTAATTGATCCAAGCTCTTCTTTTTCCTTTTTGAACTATTAGCCTTGCCTCTCTTTCTTTTACAAAATTTATCTTCAGGTCCTAAACTATTAATTAGTTAAGCAAGTAACCTTTTATGCTTTATGCTTTATGCTTTAGGTGAGTTTCCTTCATTTTTTTTCTATTTATTCCATTGTCTAATTTTAGTTTTATTCATTTATAATTAATTATTAAAAATGTTAGAGTTTATTATAATTTATGGGTTTGTTAAATTAATATGTGTATGGATAATATTATATGCATATGAATATAAATTGAAATGAGTTTTGATGAATTAATATGTATTTTGTTATGAATTTTATATGAAAAATGATGGTAATAAACTTACCAGTGATTAAAAATGAAGTACTGGACAACTAAAAAAATTATGGATACAATAAAAAAAATAAAAAAAATACATTAATATTTATATTTAACCTACTTGTATAAAATAACAAGTCAACAAAGAATGCCAATAACTTCACTAATTCCTGGAAGATTTAGAAATAGGTGAATGAAAGTTTGATTATATATATTGAGAAAGAATATCTTTAATGAAATTAAGAATGAAGTTATTATGAAGCAGTTTTAAAATATGAAAACTCGAAAAGAACAATTATAATCTTGTAAGTTTTTTCATTTAAAAAATATTTTAAAATTAAATTTGCTTGACATGAGTTAGTACATACATTTTAAATTGATTTCTCTATATATAACACATGTCTATATAGTATATATATATGTTCCAACTATAATTCCCTCTGTAATCACCGAAAAAAAATTTTCTTCAATGAATATTGATGGAAATAGCGAGAGAATATTTTGTCGGTAAATGTCATGGCATTTTGCCAATGGTATTATTTTCATCAGTATTTCTATTTATCTTTGACAATTTTTTGGTAGTGTTTCTATGAATTTTAAATTTTCAATCCCCCCTCTCAAATGTGAAATTTTCTTTATATTTCTCGCACCGTCAATCTTTCTCGTTGCATTTTCATTCAAGAACTTTCAAAGCAGTTTCGGTCTCGTACTCTGATTTTCTTTCCTATTTCCAAAAAATAAATGGCAGCAGAGTTTTTTTTCTTATAGTTAGTTTCATTTCCACGTTCTGAAGGTAAAATTCCTTAATTATTCATGGACATGCGCGCATAGCTAATTATAGATGAAGAAAGTCTGCATAACTTACCATATCTTTAGTTGAATTCTTTTTCTTCTTCTTTTTTTCTTGCAAGGATTATAAATGATTCATTGAATCTTAACAAATTTAATGATGCACATTATACATTACTTTCCTGTACGTTTACCCATTTCGTTACCTTTAGAAAAATATATATACAATGACTCTTACGTATATAGAAAGAAACTCGTTTTTTTTTATTTTTGTTTATCACAATAAGAACTTCACCGAATGAATACAAATGATACTGACTCGGCAAACATTGTTTACATCCAGTGTAGGAATGAACAATGCCCGAGTACAAAATAAAAAATATATATATTAGGTTTGGGTGGTTGAAAGGTATAGCATATATATATATATATTAAAAAAAAACACGGAACTGCTTTGAATATATTATTTGATTAATTTGATCATAGGTTGAGTCTGCCTTGCATGAACTTGAAATCACCATCACTCCAAATTCCTAGTAATTTACAAAGGAAATTTTCTGGAGCTTTCTTCTGTACATGAAATGAAAAACTTTCGTTATTGACTTTTTTTATATAGTAATCAAGAAAATTATATATAAAGCAGCTCCATGAAGTAAATGGGGGCTGAAAGATAAGGAAGAATAAGGGGAACTTGAAAAAGAAAATAAGCAACGAGGGACTTAACTAGTTAGTCCAGTTCATGATACATTCAAGATTTCTAAAAAGATCGGAGCTTGTATAGCTGAAATTTCTAACTGAGGACTTCAGCCAAAAGGCCAAGTTATGAAAGGTGAGGTCAAAAATCGCATTCCAATTTGGTATCTTAGACTCGAAAATTAAGCGGTTGCGCGCTATCCAGATTGACCAGTACAAGCCTTTATAAAGAAGGGTAATGGCATTACGCTAAAGATTTCCTTTGATCAAGCCAGACCATTCTTGGAGGTTATGATTGGGGTCTTTAGGAAGACAACCTAAACACTTAAACCAATTCAAGAATCTATCCCAGAGAGACCATGTTATAGGACAAAGATGGAAAAGATGATGTATTGTCTGAACTTCCTTACAGCAAAAAGGACAAAGAGCTTCCTCATAATTAATGATCCTCCTCTTAGCTAAAAAAACCTTTTGTACTGAGACTGTCATTTAGAAAGAGTCATATGAACACATCCACTTTTAAGGGGGCTTACCCTTTCCAAAGCAAAACAGGGGAGGAATTATCCTCTGAAGCTGAGAGTCTATAAAAAAAATGGCAACCTAAGTAAACTGAGTAGATGTCAGAGCTGTGAAATTTCCATTTCTTGTTGTCTTCACCATCAGAGAAGACTAGACCACGCTTCACCTATGCAATTAAGCTCTCTTACATGCAGAGCTCATAGGGCCGAGGAGATCTTCTCCAAGATATGTTAAGCAAAATATCGGTCAGGCCATATACATCTGCAAGGCTTATCGATTGTTGTAGGGAGAGGTTATAAAGTTTGGGAAACAGGAGTTGGAGAGGGGTTGCAGAGCCTAGCCAAGAGTCAGTCCAAAACCTGATGTTTCTCCTATCACCCACCTTGAGCCTGAAATTTGATTGGAGAGGAATGGCTATGCTTTGATTTGAGGAAATCGCTGATACCATGCCATGCCAAGTAGGAGATAACAAACTTGCAAACATATAAAGTCCATTTGCAAAATGAGGCTGATATTTTCAAAGGATGAGATCTTGCCAACCTCCTGCCACTCCTTTATCAAGATTCCAAAGCCATTTAAAAAGCAGAGCTAAATTTTTGTCATGGAGAGATCCTAGCTCGAGATCGCCAAAGGATTTACTCTTAATTACCTTATGCCAAGGCACCTACAAATGCCATGAGAATTTGAGGTACCCTTCTAGAGAAAAGAGTGGTTGATAGATGAGATGGCTTTAGTAATGCCCTTTGGCATAAAAATAAACATATGGTACAGAGGTAAAGAGCTTAGAACTAATTTAATCAGACATATCCTCCTAACCATGCTCAGAAACTTTCCTTTCCATGTGCTTAGCTTTGCTCTGATTGTGGACAACACTAGTTTCCAAGAGGAGAGTCTACTTGGATTGGCACCAAGACGTAGCCCAAGGTATCTGATCAAGAAAGTATGACTATGATAGAAAAATGTGTTCGCTAAACCTGAAGTTCAGTCGTTGTCCAAGTTGATTCCTATGAGTGAGCTTTTATAGAAATTAACTTTTAGGCCTGAGATGATCTCAAACCAACGAATAATCCTTTTGGCATGCAGAGAGGAACAATCATTTGGTAGGAAAATCAGAGTGTTATCTGAATATTATAGATGAGTTATGTAGTGTCTTGGAGAAGTCTACAAGCCTTTGAAGTAACCCAAAACTGATGCCCTATTGAATAAAATTGTCAAGCCATGAACTGCTATGTTAAATAGGAAAGGAGAGAGAGGGTCCCCTTGTCTGAGACCTCTCTCCAGACTGAATTCTCAAATAGAAGAGTCGTTTATGAAGATGGCTTATTTGGAGGTGGACAAGCATTCAAAGATGAATTTCCTCCAACGAGAGCCAAAACCCATATAACCCATGGTAGTATCAATATGCTCCTACATAATTAAGTCAAAGGCTTTATGAAAATCTACCTTTAGTAAGAAACCATGCTCCTTCTTGCTGCGGGTGCCATGGACAACCTTGTTTGTTATCGTGAACCCATCTAAAATCTAATGCCTAACAATAAAAGCAGACTGGTTTACACTAATCTGGCAGAACAGTTCGGAGTCTAGTGGACAATAGCTTTGCCACTATTTTATATAACCCGTGTATCAAGCTAATTGAATGAAATTGAGAGAATCTGTTCGGCCCCTTAGTCTTTGGAATCAAAGTCACAAATGAGGAGCTGATACCCTTTGGTAATTTGCTAGTTCTGAAAAATTCTTTGACGATCACGAAGACATTTGAGTTGATAAGGTTCCATACCTTTTTATAAAAAGAGAAGTTGTACCCATCAGGACTGGGAGCTTTTGAACTGTCACAGTACCACATGACTTGCTTCACTTCCTCCATTGAAGGTGGTCTTTTCTAGCCAAACTGATCTAACCTCTGAAATTTTAGTGAACCCTAAGCCTCCCATTTCAATTCTTCTGCATTTTGGCTTGACAAACAAAGTGGAATAGAAGTTGATAACGCCCTCTTTGATATCATTTAAGGAGACTAGGTGGCTACCATTCTGCTCGATCTAGTTGATGTGGTTGCATTGCCTTTCCTTAAACTTGCTGATAGGTGAAAGAAACGAGTGTTCTTATCCCCTATTTTGCATTAGTTTTGGTGGGATTTCTGCCTCCAGATATCTTCAATCTTCCTGCTAACCTCCCAAAGCTCAGAGTCCAGACCCTGGAGCTTTGTTTTTTCAATCATAGACAGGGGGCACACCTTGCTTACATCTTCGAGCATTGTAATGGAATTCTAAATGTCTACAAGTTTTGAGTTATGATCACCAAAAGTGGATTTGTTCCATTGTCTCAGCTTTTTTCCTAGAGTCCCTAGCTTCTTCACCAATCTATAATCACTTGGAAATTCCTTGTAGCTATCAGACCATAAGACCTCAAAATTAGCTAAAAAGGAAGGGTGCGACAACCAACAGTTTATGAAGCGAAAAGGCTTTCACCCCTACAGTCTACCTCAGAGCTTTGAAGAAGCAACTAATAGTGATCTAACATCCCTCTAGAGTAGTGGTAGAGAGATAAAGATGGAAACTGCAGGTGAAAATCTGGAGAAGCAAAAGCCCTGTTGATGCGGCTCCTGGAACCACCCCTAAACTACGTGAACCGTGGCCCTGCAAATTGAATTCAACTAGTTCACAGTTGGATAAGAATATGTGGAACGAAGCTGAGCCTGAGTGATTAAGGTAGCCACTACTTCTCTCATGAACATGTAGGGTTTCATTGAAGTCTCCTAGCACCACCATTGGTAATTTGAAAGCAAACTTAAGGGTGGTGATGTCTTCCCACATTTTAGCACGATCTTGCACAGAGGTTGCAACATAGACACCAACTACCATACAATTAAAGGAAGAGTTAACATGTGTGCCGCATAGGCTTATCTACTGCCTTCTAAATTCTATGGTATTAAACTCAAAGATAGAGTTCACTACTAAAAAATGTAGTAATTAGCAACGGATCACTCCGTTACAAATAATACTAAAATCCGTTGCTAA
>Ga0307517_10009069_pt1 | contig 14171 bp, 13 predicted proteins | sample 23_EM_MG_FD_194515 | JGI IMG/M metagenome (GOLD analysis project Ga0307517, IMG submission 194515) | Populus trichocarpa ectomycorrhiza microbial communities from riparian zone in the Pacific Northwest, United States - 23_EM | ecosystem: Host-associated > Plants > Roots > Unclassified | place...
CCCCCCCCCCCCCCCCCCCCCCCCCCCCCCCCCCCCCCCCCCCCCCCCCCCCCCCCCCCCCCCCCCCCCCCCCCCCCCCCCCCCCCCCCCCCCCCCCCCCGGCTCGTGACGGTCCATTTTGGAATTTTTTTTGATGTTACCATACGGAGTATCATACAGTACTGACGGCACCACTGGCGGTAGCGCTCGAGTCATGATGCGGTGCGATGGCGATGGTTCACAGACACATTGTACACACATATACGCCCCAGCTGAATCTGCGCGGGAGGGTAAGGCTGGTTATCATAATAATATTATCATACTTGTGCTCGTGTTTTGTGCTATCGTAAGGTAAGGCGGCAAGGCTGCCGTGGTTTGACTTTGCTGGGGGGAAGAAACGGGAGCGGGAGGGGCAGGACAGGGCAAGGTAGGGCAGATCATCTGTCACCAATGAGGGTTTTTTCCCCCTTCACTTCCTTGGCTTTACTTGTAGATTTGGGGGAATTTATTTCGTTCAGCTCCAACAATGAGGGGCTTGGCGGGCATGGGATGTCACTCGGGGTGGGGATGCAGGATGTTGACAGGGTAGACCGCGGGCGTACTGTGCTATACCGGTGCGGGCGCGGAGTGTGGAAATTGGACTGTAGTGCATATATTGTTATCCAATGCAAATGCACGCACTAGGGAGGGATGCCCTTGGTTTATGTGTGTATATATCATGACTACCCAACGGCTTCATTTCACCATCTATCGTCCGATCCATCGAACCATATTTCAATGGATGGACTTCATAATATATATAGAGAACGAAAGGAAAAGACGAGCGCCCCCCACATACTTCGCACCTCCGCCCACGAAATCAGATTGAAAAAAAAGAGAACTCCCGACCATGATCGTGCAAAAATTTTGTAGTGAAAGAAAGATATAGACAATCAATCGCCATTTTGTTTTGTTCCCACCAACGGACCTTTCCTATGACCCTGAACACCATCGCCAGAACAACACCCGGAGGGAAAAAAAAGGTGAAAAAAATAAAAATAAGAGAGGACATGGTACAAGTTTGTTTGTGGGGATAAAAAGGGCTGATATGAAAGAAAAAACAGAACTTTTGTAGTTTTTTTTTAGGAGTCCCCGAATTTGTTCGAAACGTGGGGTAGGAAAAATGGAATAAATAAAAATCGAGATGACACCAACCCCAACCCGGAAAAACGAAACGGTTTTTGGAGAAAAAGGGGGAGAAAAAATAATTATGGACTTGAATTTGAAAAGGGAGAAAAGAACGGGGGTGGGGAATATGGGAGAACAGAGGACTGGGATTGCACTAAGTGAATCTGCTAAAGTCCAGGCTCATCAACAGATCCTCTGTTTCAGATTGATCTGCGTCACCGTTCACTTGGGCCGAGTTTCTGTAACTATGATCCGAGACCGAGGTCTGTGCGCTCATTGCTGAAACACGCCTTGACCCCGGGGCGATCGAGTTCTGCCCGGGGCTTGTTCCGCCGCCGTTGCCGCCAATCAGTCCGCCGTTTCCACCTAATCCCGGGTGGGTAGCGGGGGTCCGCTCTCTTAATTTGGCAATGCTCCTCAGACGATGCCGCCAGTTGGAAATGTGTTCTCCGCCGCCTTCGTTGTAGACATGTGAATAGACGCTTGCGTTGAGTGCAAGATTGCGAACGAACGCCGGGAGTGATGTATCCGAGACGATTTTAGGCTCTTGGGCAGGACTAATTTCCGAAAACCCTTCCTTGCACACCATCTGAACCCTATAAAATCTTCTATCCTCAGACCCCTTCCCTAACAGACGTGACGATACAAACCCCGAGCGTGCTTCAGGCGTGATGATTATGCTAACAAAGTTGAACTGACTAGATATCGTTCCGAATCTCCATGGGAGCCCGGAGTTGTTGAAGACAATGTTGACAAAATCGTTGCCGATATGCCGCTTTTTCATGGTACACTGAGGGTCACCATCCATCATTGGCATCATTGTCGTAATATGAAAAATGAGCTGTGTAATACGGTCGCTCCAGAAAAAAGCAAACTCGCCATCAAGGTTGTTCTCACGATCTAGGCCTCCGGTATTAATGTCCGTACCTTTCAGAGCAATTAGATCGCCAAGGCCATCAATAAAATCGGTGTAGTCGGGTGAGCCCATGGCATTCGATAGAATGTCTTTCTCCTCCGTCTGACCGGTGCCGACGTAAACAACTCCGATCTTGTGGAAGTCGACAACCGGTATTCTGTCAAAAACGTCTAGCGCCCGGAGAGTCTTTTCGTCCTCCGGAAGTAATATGGGCCTGGTTTCTGATGGCCCGAGGCCCCCAGCTAGTTGCAAAAGGAAATGGCTTGGAAGGACCCGATCTTGCTTTTGTTCTACACCAGCAGCCGTATCGGCAGGACCGCCAATGTCCTCCGGGATATTGGCCCATTTTGACTGCAACATACTGTGTAAATCTCTTGATTCTGGTTTCAGAGTGTAATAACTGGTGCCAGACTACACATAAAACGTTAGGAGAGAATGTATACAGTGGTGCTAAGGGATCAAAAGACTTACTGCTCGTCTAACGACAACCCTTGAGATGCCGGAATCTGGGGCTGTCTGTATAGAGAGGATAGAGGAACTATGCAGCCAATTTTTTGTTACTATTCCTGATGTTTGGGTGTCAATCTTATTTGGAGGCTTTAAGTCAATGTCCGAGAAGGTAAACCTTTGCAACATATCAATACAGGCCTGGCTTTGCTCATCGACGGTGTTTGATTGATCATGTAAGACGAGACCTCGCGTTATCCAGGACACGTATTTTGGCCGCTCAGGCAATCGTAACGAAAGAAACCATGTTGTTAGGACGTTGTAGGCTAATGTAAGGACGTACTGGGGTAGGTCGGGCTGTTCAGTCTGGGCATTGAGGTCGGTATGGTTTGCTTGGCCTTGGCCAGGGCGGTTGGTAAGAGTTGTTTTAATAAGCTGCTGCTGGGCTGTTGTTTCCTTTGTATGCTGAATATATCGGAAGGCGATACCAAAGATGTTTCGGAAATCAGGCTCAGTGAAATTGCTATAGAGTTTTGGCAGTTTGGCTAGTGCGGAGAGGAACTCGAGGATATGTACACTGACTGCAGAGGACGTGATAATCTGCGAGAGCTTGGTCAAAATCCCAGGCAAGAATTTGCTTGTTGAGCCTGGAAGCTCATAGCAACATATTGACAACGCATGTATACATGGTTTAGCTGTCCTCTGCCATGAGTGCAATCCTAACTGAAATGCCTTTACGATCCCCTCGGTTTCGTTTTTTGCAAAGTGCTGCTTATAACTGATGAGAGTAGTAAGTAAGTTGATGAGAACGACAGCAATGTCTGCTTTCTTGACCTCAGGGGGAAGATCATCTGTGTTGGGTATTCGGTTGGTATGTAACTGGTCGCATACATAACTGCGTAGCATGTTAATATGTGCCTTGCAATTTCTAAATGCGGTCTTGTTCGACAATTGTGAACTGAGGTGGACGAGAACGTAGCTGTAAATTTCCCAATCGCAGCCCTTTTGTATGATTGGGATAACCTTCTCCATCCAGAGTGACATTCTGATACATAAGTGAGGGTCTAGGGACGGCCCTTCTCTCCTTGGAAAATCTGAAGGCGGGTCATAGAAGGTGACAAGGACTGGACTCGCAAGATGAATAGGTTTCTCAGGAAGGGCTTTGGTTTCCGGAAATGACCAAATCTGAGGCTTTCGCTTTGGGCGATCGTATTTCTCCACGATGGAACGACTTGGATTTCTGAAGAGGAACGTTTGAGATACCGAATTGCTTCTGTTGGAGCGAGATGAAGACGATGACTCGTCACCTTTGGAAGCTATGGAGGCCGTCTCATCAGCCACTTTAGCCACCCGATGGAGCACTGAAGCTAAATGATTCGACTCAGGGTTTTCCGTAATAAAAATGGCATTCTCAGAATCAGCCCTCAGGCGGAATAAAAGCCTCATAGCCGCTAGCCGGGCGTTAGGGTCTAGATCATCGGACCCAGAGATCCTCACAAGTTGCTCGTATACCAGCACTGACTTGGCCGCATTGGTATTCATATTTTCAAGGAATATTCTCACCAAGCCACGAGCGACAATGCTGGCTTGTGGTCCTTGTTGTGGGCTCCTGACCTTTGTTGTCGAGTTTATTGATGACCTTGTGCTAGCTACGCCTCCTTGCCCTTGTGGTGGCAGATCCGGCAGGCCCCCGTCGAGGCCAATGTACTCGATAAGTAGGGCCAACAGTGTTTTGAAGAGTTCCATACTAGTATCACTTGATATATCCACCACTGTCCCGACCAAGGCATCGAGCACCTGTAAATCCTTCTCATTTTGAAAATCCTCAAAAACCGAAACAGCCAGGGTGTGCAGAACCTCATCTTCACAAACGTCTCTGATGGTCTCGTAGACATCTTTAATCAAGTATAGGACGCTAATTCGTATGGAAGGGGGTCTGGTTCGTGTTCTAAAGAAAACGTTAAGCAACTGGCGGCAGTTGTCTAACCACTCCGCACAGGAAGGATAACAAAGGTGTTCTGTGGAATAATAATTGATGACCAGTTCTGCTCCAGAATTCGGAAGATGCGAGTGAACTCTGATAAAGAAACCCATCACCTCCTCGGTCTGCTCGAATTCGGGATTTAGACAGGCCACTTCTAGTAGGGAAATGACTTGAATTAAGGCCTGGGATATTGCTACACCCACGCCGTCGTTTTCATATGAATATCGTGTATTGTCGGGCTCTGGGCCTTCGCGTGTTGGCCCATGCATCAGTCTTGTTGCCCGACGAGAGCAGTGCACGAGAATGTTCAGAGGGACAGGCCATTCGTCAAAGGCGATCTGCGACACTACGTCTTTGCTGCTTAAGATGGCGGCAATGGCTCTGCTTATCTCCAGCTCTAGACGCATGCTGTCGGCAGAAAGGGCGGATTGAAAGGCGGACATGACAACGGTAAACTGAACAGGGGGAAGTCCATCTGTCTCGTTCGCTATCAAAAGCTTCTCTAAGAACCAAACAGCTCCCCTGAGGGTATTTGTGTTGCTGCTCCCTGGTGGATTTGTGGCAGGTGCCTCGAGAATCTCCCGCAAAACGAGGATGGAGTTATGGGCCATGTAGCTCTTGCAAAGATTACTGATAGCATTCCAAGTGGCATCGGTAAGATCCCGCAGTGTGGCATAGGCGCCGCATAATACTTCTATGCAGGGTTTAAGCGCGGGACGTGGAACATAGCCGTAAGTTATGAGGGTTTCGATAAAGGCTATTGAGCATTCGATATCCTTCTTGCTAGTCGTCTTCTTGCAAATTGATAGGACATCCGTGAGGAGCTGGCTTACCTCACGTTCTTCGAAAGACTTGAAGTTGAATTTGATAATGTCCGTTGTGAATTGAAAAAGTTCCTTTAAACAAAACTCTTCGCTTGAGAGAATCTCGCTACTCGTTCTTTCCCGTTTGCGATTTTGGCGGATGATAGTGGACTCTTTGAACCAAGTCCTTAGCCACCTAGATAACAGGCCTCCAATCTCCCTCTGGAATGTAGATAAGTCCCTCCCACCATTCGTAAGTGCAATCAACACCTGTAGCTGGTGAAAGAAGTCCTCCGGGCGACTGTGAAGAGCCACTGTTCTATAGAGCTTGATTCGGTCAAGTGACGATGGTTCGTACTGTTTGACGCAAGCGGTAAGGAGCTTGAACGCTGCCTGTCGAGCTTCTGGAGGATTCTCCTCGTTGGTTAAGTCCAGCGCGTTCGTCCATATCTCCGTAACCGTTGAAACCGGATATTCCGCAACAATCGTCCTTAGAGCTTCGGCAGCGCTAATACGGTCGTTCAAGGAATTGTTTGCCCTGAGTTTGTTTACCAAGACCTGCCCGCTAGTCGCCGCCTCCTCGCTAGAATGTTCTCCATATAGGCTAGGTCGATTGCCGTTGCTCGGGGGTGCCGTTGGCGTCGCCGGATGTAGATTTGGGGGCGCCCGGTTTAATCTTCCAAGTGATCGGAGCACGCCGGCGATGCCGGAAGGCACTTTGGTAGAGTCCTGTAGCTGAGGTGGGTCGGTAGAGCCTGGGGTTGAAGGCATTTACGTGGCTGTTGGGGGTGGTTAGCTTTGCTGCTGTTCATCGAGGGGTGGGAGAATAAGAAGCGTAGAGGGTTGAAGAAATTTTAACCCTAAGGTGAAGCTGATTGGGACGGGGAAGGGGAAGAAAAAAAAGGGTTGATCCAAGCGTACATGGTCACATGACCGCGAATGTAGTTCCAAAAAAGAAAGAAATGGTAAATAGCCAACCTTTGGGCCAAAATACTCGGGTGAGCGAGTGCTGCGCAGAACGAAGCGCAGAAGGGTGAGAGCACCACTCGCAGGATAGAGCAGATGGGAGAGATTTTGATATTGACACAATCCGGAAGGTTATGTAATAGTTGTGGATGGATGAATATGCAAAGTCGGTCATATAAACTTTAGGGCATGGACAGGAGGGATAAGTGATGACGATGGAGGGGTTGGAGGAGTAGGGGAAAGGAGGGGCAGGAAAGGGGTGTGGGAATCTGGGCGACGTAGTACGGTAGGGTATGCAGTGGTATTTTCGGAAGGAAGCTGGCTGGATATGGGGGGGGAGAGGAAGTCGAGAGCTATGAGAGGACGGTGTGAGTGGTTTTATTTTCTTCCTTTTTTTCCCCTTTTCCTTTTTTTTTTCTGCCTCTGTTTTCGCTTTTTTTATAATTTTTTTTTATAAACTCTCTTCAAAACTGTCCGGTTCTCCGTATCTTTTGGGACTAACTGTGTGAGTTGTTGTGACCTTGAAGGATTGGAGATGGAGGGCGGATAGGTGATGGGTGAAATAACGAGGGAACAACTCAAGAGATGGAGAGGCGTGCGTTACAGTAAAGCGCAGGACGGGGATGGGTGTGGCTTTTTGTAATGGGAATGAATGTCCTGCAACTGCAACCTTTTTTTTCTTTTCTTTTTTTCTTTTTCTTCTTCCTTTCTTTGCTCGAGTATTTAATTGTGGGGGCACTCGATGAGAGGCAAAGTGGAAGGGGAGGCTAGGCATTGCAGGTTGGCATCTGGGCTATGGTATGAGTGTCATACTGATATTGAAGCTTTGTCGGGGCCTGAATATGATATTGCATAGTATTCATATGATATTATTCTCAGCAAGTAAGCAGTGTGGGGTCCCCCGATGACGATGTCCTTTGCTTGTGTAGTTAGGGCTACCCAACTGCTCTCCCTGGAAATCACGCTGAATAATGCGTGCCTTTATGTACTCTTCTTACGGGTTGTTACAAGACAATGGCTCTGATTGAGCCATTGGTACTTACTATTCTCAGTAAGAGCGGGGGTCAATGGTTCGAATTGATTTTCTTCCCTGCGCGGGATGGAGGAGGCTCGTTGCTACAAACATACTGTACACACCTCGCTATAATGGAACTCTTCATACGGGAAACCTCGCTGTCAAGAAACGAACATCTCGGAATTTGTACCCTGCTCCCATACAAACTATCCTCGCTATGATATGATATAAGGAATTTCTTCCAAAACCTTGCTATAACGAAGAAAAAACCCTGAATTCTTGGCGTTCGTTATAGCGAGGTGCCACTGTACCTGCCTGTGTTTGGTCGCCCCAGCCCTGCGGCATCATTTGTTTTTGTGCACGTCTTCCCTTTTCATCCTCCCCCCCACTATTTACATCTGTTTTCCACCCTCCTCAAATTTGATCTTGTACCAAACCTTTGTTTCTTCAAGGCCCCTTCCTTCCAGAGCCATGGCTGCAAATATCCAGACTCTCGCTCAGCTTCTAGACACTTCATTGATCCCTTCTCAGAACAAACAAGGTAGAGCTATTGCAATCTAATGTTGTTGCGGGGTTGTCGGCTGCCATACGGAGCCTCAATAAACTTATTCCCCCTAGAACGGAACGGGAGCTGACAGATAATTTTTGTGTAGCTGAGAGCTCCCTGCGGGCTAGTGAAGATCAAGGGGGATTTGCTCCTCTGCTGTTACAGATCGTTGCATCAGATAGCTTTGCTTCGAATACTCGTTTAGCAGCTGCTCTGTACTTCAAAAACCTACTTGGGAGGAATTGGACTGTAGGTTCCCCCGCGCCTCAAATTATAGGGGGATCATTGAAATTTTCTGCGCACAGGATGAGGAAGGCCATTACAAGATGGCGGAGAGCGAGGTCGTGGCAGTCAAACGGGATTTGGTTGGGCTCATGATCACTGTTCCGCCCGCCTTGCAAGTCCAGCTTGGGGAGGCGATTAGCATCATTGCAGAGAGTGATTTTTGGCAACGCTGGGATACATTAATTGACGTTTGGTTCCTTGCTCACTCTGCTCTCCTTCGGTTCAAAACTTACGGCGATACTGAATTAGGATCTTGTGTCTAAACTCACTCCCGATAATGCACAAGTCAACAACGGTGTTCTTCAGGTGGCGCATGCGATTTTCAAACGTTGGAGACCGCTTTTCCGTTCCGACGACCTGTTCACCGAAATCAATCATGTTCTTCAAAAGTTCGCAGCTCCGTTTCTGAAACTAGTGGAAGTGAGTTGATTTATACGGATTGGGTTGAATGCTTTCTGACAGTTTTCTAGGCCACCGACCAGCAAATAAATCAAGCCCAAAACAATAAACTTGCCTTGGATGGCTATTTCCAAACACTCAACCTTATTATCAAGATTTCATTTGATCTTAACTGCCAGGATCTTGCGCCGGACTTTGAAGAGAACCTCACAACAATTATGGGATTACTGCACAAGTATCTTACTTTCACTAACCCCCTTCTCGTGACTGATGACGACGACGAATCGGGCCCATTGGAGCGAGTCAAGGCCGGAATATGTGAATTCCTCCAGCTCTTTACCACCAAGTATGAGGACGTATTTGACGATATGCTCCAAAACTTTGTTAACTCGACATGGATGCTATTAACCACCACTGGGCCAGAGCCGAAGTATGACATTGTAAGTGTCTCAAATTCCCCTCTCTGTCTTGGGAAAGACAACAAATAGTCAAGGCCCTCCGTGCTCACACTGGTTAAACCATCTAGTTGGTCAGTAAGGCATTGCAGTTCTTGACTGCTGTCGCGAGGTCAAGTAAACATGCTCAAAATTTTAGCACAGTGACAGTATTGGAGCAAGTTGTTGAAAAGATCATTCTACCCAATATGACTTTACGAAGTTCGTTTATTCCTCTGCGAAACTGTTTTTATTTTGACTGCTCTCCGAAATTGACTCTGCTATAGCTTCTGATGAGGAATTGTTTGAGGATGATCCGATCGAGTTTATTCGAAGGGATCTTGAAGGCTCCGATAGTGATACCCGCAGAAGGGCTTCCACAGACTTTCTCCGTCAACTCCTCGAGCAGTTTGACAAAACTGTCACTGAAGTTGTATACAAGTACATCAATCATTACTTGCAAGATTACAACAGTAACCCCAAAGCAAACTGGAGGTCAAAGGACACGGCCTTGTACCTGTTCTCATCTATCGCTGCAAAGGGCACGACTGAGAGAAAGGGGGTCACGCATACTAATCTCCTTGTGGACGTCGTAGAATTCTTCCAGAACCATATCGCAGCGGATCTGATCGCCCCGTTTGATGATGTACAGCCGATTCTGAAGGTTGATGCAATAAAGTATCTCTTCACCTTCCGCAGCCAATTAACTAAGTCTCAACTTTCCGATGCTTTCCCGCTTCTCGCTAGGCACTTTGGATCTCCGAATTATGTTGTTTACACCTATACTGCGATTACTGTTGAGCGCTTGCTGGCGATGACTTCTGATGGGGAGCCATTGTTCCAACCTGAAGACTTGAGGCCTTATGCAAAGGACCTGTTTGAGAATCTTTTTAGGTTGATTGAACAAGGCGTTACCCCTGAGAAGATTCAGGAGAATGAATACCTGATGCGCTGTGTAATGCGTGTTATTATCGTTGCCAGGGAAACTACTGGACCATTGGTGGAATACGTTCTGGGGGAACTTATCAAAATAACGGGCGTAGTTAGCAAGAATCCCAGTAACCCAAGGTTTATCCACTACCACTTCGAGAGTCTTGGTGGAATAATCAGGTGCTTCCCTATCCTTCACTCAAGTACTGTCGGTACATTTTGACTAATTTTCTTAGATTTGTTGCGCCTGGACAACCAGAGAGCCTCGAAAATGCCCTTCATGACCCCTTTATGGCTATTTTGGGCCAGGATGTTACAGGTATGCCTCGTTGGGTGATACCAATCTTTGCTAACCTTTGGGTAGAGTTCATCCCCTACGTATTCCAGTTACTTGCTCTTCTCCTGGAAAGCAATGCTCCAGCCCCTCTTCCCCAACGCTATAAAGACCTTGTGACCCCGCTTCTCACACCGGATCTCTGGGGATCCCGAGGGAATGTTCCGGCCCTTGTCCGTCTGCTTCAGGCTATAATGGCTCGAGGGGCGTCCCATTTTGTGGAAAATAATCAACTATCAGCAATTCTTGGTATTTTTCAGAAATTGGTAGCCTCGAGACTGACCGAAGTACATGCTTTTGAGCTGCTGGAAGCATGCTTTATTTACTTCCCACTGTATGCACCAGTACTCTGCCAGTCTTGGTTTGGTCTAACGCTTGTATTTAGGGGCGACCTAGAGCCCTTTGTCAAGGATATTTTCATGATTCTGCTCACTAGGTTAAATGGCTCAAAAACAGAGGCGTTGTCCCAAAAGTTTGCTAGGTTCTTTTACTTTCTCGCTGCCAGAGATAATGAAGGTGCTGGGCCCGATTTCGTTGTAGGCGCTATTGATGCTGTGCAAACAGGGCGAGTAAAACCTTTGCCGATGCTATATTCGATCTTCTTGCTAATATATGTCAGATACAGCATCTTTGGTCAACTTTATGGCGCTGTAGTTCTGCCTGATACACAAAAGTTACAACGACCAAGTGATCGGAAGGTTGCTGTTGTTGGTTTGACAAAGTTTGTTGCTTTCTCAGAGGGTCTGGCCACTGCATATCACGAGACATGGCCGGGCTCAATCGTCGCCTTATTGAAACTGCTTGAGGCCGCACCCGTGCCCGCCAAGGACGATGGGGGTATTGATCTCCACGAGGCCGATATCGATGATTTAAGCTTTGGCGCAACCTTTACGAGACTTAATACTTGTAAAAAGAGAATACCTGACTTATTCCCTGACACTGGTGACTTGAAAAGGTGGGTTGGAGAACGACTTAAGGAAGGAGATTTGAGGCATGGGGGTAGGGTACGATAGATTCCCCGTACACCCACTTTTTGTAAAGAGCTGGATTTGCTAAGAGTCACTCTAGGTCGATAATTGGATTAAAGCTGAGTTGCCGGATGAAGCTAAGGTTGTTCTGAGAAGGTATATGCAGTAATTGTAGCAGTTATCCGCATACATGAACTGGGCGGGCTTGCTAGGGTTCTGTGACTAGAGCTGTGACCAAAAGCGATACTTTGGATTTGTGTCATGAATGTTTGATTTTCAATTAATGCAAAACATTATCATAGCGTTTGGTCCTTATGCTCCGCTCGGGGTAGGGTTAAAGTACCGGGACGAACCGGGGCAGCAGAGGCCTGTGCGGAGAACCCTGTATTCAAGTTGGCCAAACCACAGTCAAATCCACATTGAACCCAAAAGGAAAATACCCTCACTTGTTTGGGTGGAATCTCCGCAGACTAGATCACAGGGTGGGCTAACAGGCACTTATTTATTTGTTCCTTCACTCGGACGTCCACACCCCCCTGCTTGTCCAATACTTCCTCCCTATCCCAAGTGCCATCCTGTTGCCTCTTGTCACTAGAACTGTACCAGCAAGCTATCGAAAGACGCTAAATCGATGGCTCACTCATCGGTATATATCTACTCGTGTTCCTAGAAGTAATGACGTAGTCCAGTGTTCTCCAAAGATGTGTTATAATTTTTCGGGGGTCAGAGAGACCGGATGTACGAGTGATGAAATATGGTGCACTTGGTTGATTCTTGGCATTAGCAGCCGCACACGCGATTTCATTGGCAAACTCTGTTTCATGTTCATACCTCCTCAACTTCAATCATCTGGGAGTCGCCCGAATCGCTACCATGTCGCTGCCCCGATTATCATTTTTATACCCATCGGTCCTCCTCAAACGCCTTCTGCTATCAAACACTACATCCCCGGGCCTTGCAACACTCACCCTGCCTCGTTCACCTCATAAATCATTGGCTCTCCTAAGGTACCGCCATGGTACAGCTGTAGAACCTGTTCCAATAGCCGATGCACCCGAAAAGAATATTAAATCTAGTAGGGAATCTCCGGATCAGGCGCGGCCGGAGGGCGGGGGTGTGTCTATACCCGGGCTCGCTGGAGAAGTGTCAGAACCACCAATCGTTTCAACAGGAGGCCCTACGACTACAATAAAACCGAAGGAAGGGGGAAAACCTGTTGAGGCGAATAGGAGTCAACCACAACCCACCCATCTTGCACCTCCGCCGTTCACCCATCATTTCGATACCTATAGCTTGACAAAGGGCCTGGAAGGCTCAGGCTTTACTAAAGGGCAAGCGATTGCAGTCATGAAGGGAATTCGGGGGCTGCTATCAAATAACTTGGAAGTAGCTGAGGAAAATCTGGTTAGCAAGAGTAATGTTGAGAACGTATACTACAGCCCCACCCATCGCCAATATCAATTGACTCAGCGGATTGAGAATTTGACTGCCGGTATTCTGATAGGACTCATATCTCTTTCACGCTGCTTGTAGCGAACTGAGGAATGGGATACAGAATGAACGTAAAACACAGATTGACCAACTTCGGATGGAGGGTGCTAGCATACAGCAGGAGTTTGATCTTTTGAACCAGCGGTTTCTGGAGGACATCATGAGCTTGAAGGATGAGCTGAACGGGCTGTTCAATGATAGGAAGATGGTTACTAGAGCTGAGCAGAGGGCTATGGAAAATAAGGTTAGTGGCTGTCGTTCTTTTTTTGTGTTAGGAGGTTGAACTCATATCTGGTGACTTGATGGATAGATCCAGGAATTGAATTATAAAATCACCATCTTGATCAATTCGGATATGAAATCTGAGATAGAGAAGCTGAGATGGATCACAACCCGCCGTGGGCTCATTGCTATTGGCGCCCTAGCAAGTAAGTGTCAAGCTGTCCATATCCACTATGCCAGTTGATTGGGGCTAACGGAAATTAGTCTTTGTCGTCGCTTCCATAAAATTCAGCAAAAAGGAGCACGATGAGAAGGAAAGACACAAGGGCACAGCGCCGCTAGGGGGGAGGGATGAACTGGGCCACAAACTGGTTGGCGGGGCTGCCCACGATCGTCTTACAGAGACTTTGGCGAACTCGGAACCAGGGGGTTCGGGTGTGAGCTATGTTTCTCTGGGGTAGATGCTGGGGGTGGTGGTCTTTGTTATTACTCTTTTTCGTTTCTTCGTACCAATATGAGCTTTGCCACCATCATTTTTAGAAGATTCTTCCCTTCATGAAGAATCACTCGTAGACGGTAATCTTGAACAAGCGTTGCCTCGGAAGATTAGTTGACCATTGGGGCTCTTTAACGCGTTGAATTTAAGATGGGATGCCTGGGTCTCTTTTTTTTTGGTAAAGGAGACTGCTGCCTAGCTTCGGCGAGGAGGGTTCGAACTATCCTCAACCTTCATACAGAGGGGGGGGCTACAATCTAGATCCTTGGGGCTCAGTCTGAATCAGGTCTTCGTGGTATGGTGCTCTGTCGGTTACCCTTCTCGCATGATGGTTTGTATGAGCGCGATACAATAGGCAACAAATTTGGATTACTTCTAGACTGCCGACGCGGGAGTTCCGACAGGGCATTCACGGTAGCTCTGCCATTTGGAGTGGGCAATATATTGGATAAAGCAGTATGCCATAAATTGCAACATCCACCGAGAGGTCAGTACAGCCGCGTGCCACGAGTTCTCGCACCCAGGCTGTACTGCAACACAAAAAGGCCGTTATATTCTCTTTAAAGTTTGTCACCGTACCAGCAGGGGTGCCAGAACTGTGGCAAGCGGCTGTACTAGCACTGGTACAGTACGGTGGACACGGTACGGTTCTGTATAGTGTCGGACAACCAAAACCTGCCCTCCACCCAAAGTTCTCAGAAAATCCGGACATGCTGAATTATTGTCAGTTGAGAAAAAACTTTAAAAATAATTCCTCTGGTAATTCTGCAGATAACCCCTTTTAAAAG
>Ga0307517_10009070_pt1 | contig 14171 bp, 9 predicted proteins | sample 23_EM_MG_FD_194515 | JGI IMG/M metagenome (GOLD analysis project Ga0307517, IMG submission 194515) | Populus trichocarpa ectomycorrhiza microbial communities from riparian zone in the Pacific Northwest, United States - 23_EM | ecosystem: Host-associated > Plants > Roots > Unclassified | place...
ATTGTAGACATGAAATCTAGGACTCTCCTTCACTTGTGGGTTCGAGAGGAGAACTTATGGATGCTAGACATTGATAATCTGGGTTGTTTATATAGCGCTCCTGCAGGGCAGTTCCCTTCCAATCTCGACATTTTAGCTTCCTTGTTGAATGGGGCAAGTCTTTTTGCCCGTTTAGAGGGTTTAAGGTTTGGTTTGGAAATGCGTCCAGACGTTGTTTTTCTAAATTTTGAAAAAGTAAATTTGTGGAATCATAAAAATTCTCTCCTTTTTTTTTCTTTGTTTCATCAATCCCGGTGGGCCAATAAATTGTCTGTGCTTGAAGTATTTGTCAAGTCTTCCTTCATAGAACCTAGAGCATGCATGGAATATGGAATTAAAACTCTAGTTTGTTTGACCAAAATATAGAATTCAGTTCCACGGTACTGGCTTCATGAACCAAGAGAATGGAATACAGAGAACGATTTTTAAGATTACGTACCATAAATGAGATTGGAAACCAGATATTTGGAATTTAATCCGAGCTAAGTTAGTAGTTGAATCGTTCAAGATTTTGATTTTGTGAAATGCGTTTAATCCGAATAATTTTTTTAGAAATTCAGTTCATCCAACTTGATCGAATCCAAACCTAACGGGTCTAACTGTGAGGGGGGGAAATGTAAGAATTAAACACTGCCATCCAGAATTTTGTTTTTTTTTTAATTTTCATCCTCATTACTCGTACTGGACACCCTGGAATGAAAATGAAAATCTCCAACTCGACCCTCACAACCACCAACTCTGATAGAAGCAATCAGGAGCCCTTTCTTCGTTCTTTCCAAGCTCAAGCTGTTGAGCTTTGTTTCCTCAACCCTCACAGCCACCAGGAAAGGGGTTTTGATTAAGTTTTCTCCATGGGTTCCTAAATTTCTTTATGCCTTTCTTTCGTGTTGCTGCATTCAAATTAGGCTAACATGTTGCTTTAGATGAATGTCGAAGGCTAATACAGATCCTGTCCTTGTTCGTGATTTTTTTCTTTAATTATGTATTATTGTGCTGGGGAGATAATTTGAGCTCCTTCTTCTGCATGGGGACGGAATAACGGATGGCCCTATTCTAGAATTTCCAGTGTGGGAAAACAGTCAAGTCAAGTAGCAAGTCTTCATTACAAGTTTGTCGTGTAAATATAGTTTTTTTCAATTCAATTTTTGTAAAAAAAAAATTATTTCTTTGACTTTTTAGTTTCTAGTTTAATAAAAGTGAAAGAATACTGAATTTAGTTACAGAGAAAAAAAAGATGTTGATATCAATTCTGGTTAATAAAAAAATTAATTTTAATGATAAAATATTCTATTCAATTCAATAAAAAAAGTTCAACTAATATTTCTTATCTCGGAAATTATTTTAAAAATCAGATCTAAACTCATAAAAAGTTTTTGTTTCAAATTGATTTTAGATTTTTATGTTATTTCTGTTTTTTTAATGTTTAACTCAATCAATCAGCCGAATTATTCAAATCTGATTATATCAATATCAAAAATAATTTGAAATAAAACTTAACTTATCTAAAATTATAAATTATCAAGTTTATAACTATGATTAAAATTCACCAAAGTGTACAGAGAGACAAGGGTCACTTTCTAGCAATTTGCGATTCGAGAAGAAAGAAGGGACATGTGGTGGCATTTTGCTAGAAATCATGTCATGTCATGCTAAGAAATACTTCATCTTGATTGAACAAGCTATGTTGAAAAAATATGATGAGTATGTGCGTTTTCCAGGAAGTCACAAGAGCAGTTGAGAGAAATGGTCAGCAGGAGGAGGAGGAGGAGAGAAATTAAAATCGGGCATGACCTGAAGTGCCTATCCAGAAAGAAAAATATTGTTTAAAATATTATTTATATTAAAATATATTAAAATCATATTTTTTTTATTTTTTAAAATTTATTTTTGAGATCAACCCATCAAAACAATACAAAATATATAAAAAATTTAATTTTTAATAATAAAAATATAATTTTTTTAGAAACACAGATTAGCACGCGTTTCCAAGATATCTCTATACTTGCAATTCTTATCCTCTGTGTGGATAGCATTACTCTATGAAATATGGTTTTGTGACTTGATATTGAATTTGTTGGCGAATCTCCTTGTATTAATTAAGGACGAGACTGACTGACCTCGTTATAATATATGTACATCAATTATAATTACTGATTGTGATTGTTATTTGGCATTTCAAACTTTAAATTGGATATATGAATTATATTTATGATCTACTAGAATATTTAGGTTTTAAATTGTGGTTTGCATTTAAAATTGTGTTTAAATTATAATCCTGGATTGATTTAGTGACCCAACTGTCCCTGTTTTGTCTGGCAGCTATACTTCAAATTCTTTAATTGAATTTGAATTAGAAAAAAATAAATAAAATAAACTTTATAACAAAGTTTTTTTCCCTTCTCGACAGGATAACCCATTTTGTCCAGGGCCTATTTTTTGTGTGTTAGAGGCTATTGTTGGGCTTTTACCCAGTAACAATCTTCTTAGATGTCGAAAGTGGGCTTTCACCCAAAAAACCCTTACAGAAAGGCAGGTGTATGGGCTCTACTCCAGCCCAAGTAGATGCAGGTAGCAGAAAAAGGAAAAACAATCCATTAGTTTATTTAGAGGCGCAGTCTACAGTAATAAAAACTTCGAGGAGCTGACCATAAATTTACCTAAAGAAAAGCCGAAAGCCAAAAAACAGGAAAAAAAGAAAAAAAAATAGAGCACAGCTACAAGTCCCTCTTATTTCTTATTTTTTATGTTACAATCATCAATCAGTTAATTTTTTTAATTTGGTCCTTCTACATCAACTCTTAATATAAACTCAAATAGGTCGTTTTGTCTAGCTCCACAAGCTAAATTCTAGTTGTTCTTACAAGTGGGATTTGATGTATCGCTGCTTAATTTCTCTCATTTGATATAAGATCAAGATAATAAAAATACAATGAATAAAGTTATCGCATTTCTTTTACTAAATTATTATATTTATATCACAATTTTATAATTGATTTGTTATATGTATAAATACCTTGTGTCAATTTAATCCAGAATTAGAAGATAAAGAATAAATAATAAATAATTGGTTTCACCTAACAAGATACAATAGTTTTAAATATGATTTTTATTTTAGAGTTTTAAAAACTTAATTTGAAAAGAAACACTTATTTAAATAAGAGATAATAATTACCATAATATCCAAAGTGTTTCATGATATTTTTGGAAGCACTCACAGACCATTAATTATAGAAGCATCAATTTGATGTACTAATTTTAGATATACGATACTATTAACAATAATTAAATTAAAATAAATAAATGAAAAAAAACAGCTATAACCACAGCAAAGCCAACAGAATTACGAAACCAAGCCCAGGAAGGAGGTGTGTATTAAGAAAAATTAATTGACGGTGACCACATTGAAAAGAGTAGGAAAATAGAGCAACCTTTTGAGGCTAGTAGCCCCACCACACCTAAACAGCAATTTTTAAAACGCACCCACCCCTCCAGCGCAACCAGTCAGCCAGAATGAACCCATAGCGCATAGCTCACCGACTACGATCTGAATTTTGACTAAAAAAAAGAAAGAAAGAAAACCAAACAGAAAAACACCCCTAACTCGGCTCTTCAAAATAAACAAACTTACCATTCTCAAATTCCCTCTCTCTCGATAGCAGCAGCAGAAAGTGAACAGAGAATGGCGCTGCTTTCGCGACTTAGGCATCCATTGACATCGCGCTTCGCACCTTCTCTTTTCAAAGCTCGATTTCTCTCTTCCTCTCGATCCTTCGCTCTGTAATTTTCTCCATCTGCACGTGCCAATTGTTTAGCTTATTTATTTGTTTATTTCATTTTTGTGTTGATCAATCAATCGGCCAGTCAGTCAATCATTTCCTGTTTCATCAATATTAATTGCAGATTTATTTATTTAAATTACATGAATGAATGATTTTAAAAAAAAAAATTTGTTGAAATTGATCATGTCTTCTATTTTCTCAATCCTCAGTTTAATTTTGATATTTTTAATTTCTTGTTACAGCTCTTGCTCTAATTTGGATGCCAATGGCTCTTTCTCAAGGTTTGCATCTTTTTACCTTTTACGTTTGTTGGTTTCCTTAGTGGTTGTACAGTTGCTTCGGTGCTGAAGTGTTAAAAAAGAAGGAAACAAACAAAGAAAGAAATTGGTGAAGTTGGAATTAGACGAAGTGAAAGCTAATTTGAGCAGGGATTGTTGATTTGTTTATTGAATTTTTTCGACCGAGAATCGGTGCCCAATTTGATTAATTTACTACACATACCTTGAATTGGTCTCTTTAATTTTTTCTGTTCTTTTTATATTTCTATTTGGAGCCACCTAGCTTGCAACCTCTTGCTGTCCTTTTCTTTTTTGTGTGTGCTCAATTTTGCTGGTTTTTCACTGTTGGTTATGTGCATTAGGTCTGCATCAGTATTTACAGTCAGTGGAGTACACGATGATAGTTCTTTGAAGCTCAAGGTTAGTGTTGAATTATGTGAGTTGTTCTAATTTAGACTTGTCCGTTTTCTGATGTTGTCTATTGCTTTACAGATGCAAATTGGTGTTCGACATTTCTCATCTTCTGGTACGTACCTCATTTTACTGCAATTCCTGATATTTGTCTGTATCTAAGGGAATCTTCTGTTGTTGCGTTAAGGGACTTGGTTTGGTGTGTCTCTGTTGTCTGTAGAATTAATGAAACCAGTATGCTCTTATTTTAAGTCTACAATCAGAACACTGATCTATGTTAGTTGGCACTGGGTTTATGCATCAAGTAATTTTGTGAATGGATTGTGTGGCATGGACTTTACTAGCTCCAAGTGAATCTGGAGTTGCAGGTTCAAACCATGAACCTGGCTAAATAATAAGGATCACCAATGGACTTGCGCTTTGTAGTGTTCATAACTTATTTTGCTACTCCCAGAGTAAGTGAGTCAACAACTCACATGCATGTTCCCCAACTTCTTGAAAATTGCATGTGTTCATGCTGAATTTTTACAGATGAATGCTGGCAGAAACATAATTTCGTGTGCCATGAAAGACTCTTGAAATCTTTTATTTTGCTAAGTGTGTTACGAAGAAAATACCAACCAGTTTATCTCTCCTGTGCTAGGACATAATTTGGAAAGAGGGTTTCTGCTCAATAAGCCAGTGAAATAACAATAAAATTAGCCTATATTCTACAAAACTTCCCAACTTGCTCATTGTGCCGTGCACTTCGTATGGGACAATGGTAGTGAACTTCAGCTGAAATTTGATAAATAATCTGTGGTATGAGTGCATGTTGAGTTCTGTTGAAGTAAGACTGTGTAGAGATTGTTATGAATTAAGCTAAAAGAAAAAAGAAATTGATAAGAATTCATGCATGCATGCATTGCCTCAAATTCCAATGCAAGTTCACAAGCTCATCAGTTCACAAGCATATGAATTTTTCATCTTGCTATGACTGCCATGTATGTTGACATTAACTTCTTTTTTAATCTTTGAAATGAAGAGGTGATTTGTAGAAGCCTTATCTTGCTTGTGAGAACATTAATATTGGTATTTATGATTAAACTCCTGTTGTTGCAGAGCCATCACATACAGTTGTTGGAATGCCAGCTTTGTCTCCTACAATGGTAAGATATGCAGGAATGGTATACTATAGGCAGGTTTCTCATCTCTTTTAGCTGGAACTTCTACTCTTCTGCAAGAATTCAAGTCTCTCTACTTGTTGTTCTTGTGTAGACTCAGGGTAATATCGCGAAGTGGAAGAAGAAAGAAGGGGAGAAGGTGAGTTAGTGCAGGATTTGATATAAGATGATGCTTGTAAATTCAGCTTGCTTACTTCTATAATGATGTGATTTGGAGATGGTTGTTGGAAATAAATCCTGCCATAACTGAATGGAGACAATTTGTTGATTTCATCCGTATATGGTTTCTGAACTAGTGGACCAATCTAACAGATAGAAGTGGGTGATGTCCTCTGCGAGATAGAGACTGATAAAGCTACACTTGAATTTGAATGTCTTGAAGAGGGGTAATTCTGCTCTTTCTAATTTTTTATCTAGTATATTTTTTTTGTGATATTTAATTTTTGGATCCACATTTGCCATTGGCGTGCTATGTTTATTTACCCCATCACAGATTGTAAAATTTCCTTTTTCTTCATTGATGAGTACCGATCCAATGCAGGTTTTTGGCTAAGATATTGGTACCTGAAGGTTCAAAGGATGTACCTGTAGGACAGGCCATTGCAATAACGGTAAATTATAATATAAAGTTTGACATCGAGGAAAACCAATCTTTCTGTAAAGGAGATAACCTCCCTTTCTGTACATTTTCCTGTGCACTTCTTTCTTTTCTTTCTGTTCCTTTTGGTACTTGATTATGCATCATAGGCACTTGTTTCTTTATTGGAGTATCCTTGAAGGATATTTTAATCACTTAAATAGGTAATATGGTTTCATACTGTTTGATAAGTGAGATTTGCTTTTATGCTTCCTCAGCAATTTTCATTCTGAGTATGAACCATTCCATTAGAAGGTCATTAACACTCCTTTTATGTCTTCACAAGGTCGAGGATGCAGATGACATCCAAAACGTCCCTGCTACTGTTGGAAGTGGATCAGATGTTAAGGAGGAAAAATCAACTGACCAGGATGTCAAAAGTGAAGGTGGGGCACAAGAAACAAGCTCTATTAATGCATCAGAACTTCCCCCTCATGTTATTCTTGGAATGCCAGCATTGTCCCCAACAATGGTAGGAAAGGACGAAATAAATCAGCTGATGAATATGGATTGATTTTGTTGAATTTTCTCCTTTCCTTTTAAGCTAAACACTCTTTTCTATCTATTCCTTCAGAATCAGGGTAACATTGCCAAATGGAGAAAAAAGGAAGGAGACAAGGTTGGATTCTTTAGGCTAAATTGCTTTCTATCTAATTGGGTGATGCTGATTGACCAAATTATTATGCCTTTTCACTTGCCATGTCTCTGTGCTTAACAGATAGAGGTGGGTGATGTAATATGTGAAATAGAGACAGACAAAGCTACTCTAGAATTTGAAACTCTTGAAGAAGGGTATGGCTCTTTTGTCTCCCTCCCTCTCTCTCCACTTTGGAATTTTATACTTTTCTAGTAAAACATGAGCAGCTTTTATAAAAGATCTCAAACTACTGGCTTAACTTTGTGTGTGACTTTGAGTACATGTGGTTTGGCTTGGTATACAATGGCACTATTTTAATACCTTAGATGTTCTAGCTTTTAGAAGCTACTTTTAGACTTTGCTTGTATTATTTTTTTTCTCATAGAAATGAATGAACTGCAATTGATTTTGAATCTTATGCTATCTGTGAGTTTTTGTTATTCTTTCGTGAAATGTTGAATGCAGATATTTGGCCAAGATACTAGCACCAGAAGGCTCAAAGGATGTGGCTGTGGGACAACCTATTGCCATAACAGTAAGTCAGAGTTATTGTTCATGTATGTATGTTCTATGTTTTTATGGAGCAATAATGGATGTTTTTCCAGGTTGAAGACTCGAATGATATCGAAGCTGTAAAGACTTCTGCTAGCAGCAGCAGTGGCAAGAAGGTTAAAGAAGAAAAACCAACTCATCATGGTTCTAAAGCTGAAGCTAGTAAAGAAAAAGGCAATTTTAAGAGGATCAGTCCATCTGCTAAGTTGCTTATTTCAGAACATGGATTGGATGCATCATCTTTACATGCATCTGGGCCTTATGGTACTCTGCTAAAGACTGATGTTTTGGCTGCAATTAAGTCAGGGAAAGGAAAAAAATCTTCAGCCGCGGAGAAAGGAGCTCCGCCACCTCAAAAGAGTCCCCAACCTTCTGCCATTCCTTCCCTGGAACCAAAGCAGTCAGATTCTTTTGAAGATCTGCCTAACACTCAAATCCGCAAGGTAATGCCATTGGTGTGTGAGGGAAAGTCAAGTTTCGAAAGCTATCATAGACAGATTGGGGATTGTTAGGGTGTCCTAGTGAATGGTTTTCCAAAATCCGATGCCCCTTGTTATTGACAAGTTCCTTGATTATACTGAAATTTTTTGTTAATAGTTATGAGAATATGTGAGTAAGCTGAGATGGAGGTGTAGGATTCAAGATAGATTAGATATCAAAGCATCTGTGAGAAGTTCCCACCATGGACATGGACAGATGAGAAAAGCTTTATGCATGACGGTCTCCAAAATCCATTATGCGCCATAAAGGAAAGATACTCTCCCTTCCTTCATCAGACGTCAGAATTTGTTTTTGTGTCTGATGCAAGGCATTTCAGACATATACCACATATCAACTTATAGTAGTTTAAGTCCAGATTTGATACCCCTATATGCATACATGTTAACTGGCACTCTGGTGATAGCAATACATGTTATGTTATTGGAGTGGCTGTCTGATAATTGGAGTAGAAGTAGGCACTCTCTGATCAAATCTCTGTTTCCTACTAACTATTTTAATGGATGCTTAGGTCACTTACATTTTTTAGTTCCTTTTCCTTGGTTTGTATGGATGTTCTATGTATTCTTGCTTCTCCAGTGACCCCCCTCCTTTTTCCCATCTTTCTCGAGTTATTTTTGGATTCTTCTTATGCGCTTGTTTGTGTCATTGTGTTTGACAAATTCTTCTCCATCAAATTTTTTTTTCTAAATCAGCGATTTTATTTTTTCAATGCAATATTGCTTATGTTTAAATAATGATTGATCTGCAGGTTATAGCTAGAAGGTTGTTGGAATCAAAACAGACGACACCACATTTATATTTATCCACAGGTTATATATAACTCTATGGGATCTATTTCACTATCCAATATATAATTTTTGTTCTAATGGTGTCAGATGTGTTCATCAGATGTTATTCTGGATCCTCTTCTTTCTTTCAGAAAGGAGCTTAAAGGTATAAAATTTCAGTTATTACTATTGTGTTTCTCTGAGAAATTATAGCTGGCAGACTATTCATGCATCAGAGCTTCTTGATTTTACAGAGCAACATGATGTCAAAGTTTCAGTAAATGACATTGTCATAAAAGCTGTTGCAATTGCTCTGAGAAATGTACCGCAAGCTAATGGTAAGATATATTATAATTCTTTTAAGTACTGGTTGCATCAGAACACTCAATTGCATAGATTTATTGCAGACCAAGATTTGGTTTTTTTAAGGAGCATAATTGACCAAAGAAATCACTCAACACATTTTGTCCCGCTTTGTGTATTTGATGCTGCTTTAGGATATGTTGTGTTTTAAATTCAACAATGGCAAGTCTTTTTAATGCCATACTTTTGTCGGATGTATGTGCTTGCAAGAATGCATGCATTTCTTTTGGGTCCGAAGGGTGATCTAGAGTCTATGCCCCCACAGGGTAACCTACCCTGACTTTTCATGAGTGTTGGGCTTTGAAGTACGAATTCTTTTTTGGATTCCATAATATTTTTAAATTTCAGGAGAAAATTTACCATGCTGTGTTTCTATCTCCATTTCTAATACTGAAAATGCTACATCAATGCACGACAGCTTACTGGAATGTTGAGAAAGGAGAAATCATTTTGTGCGACTCTGTTGACATATCGATTGCAGTTGCTACTGAGAAGGTATGGTGTTTATAATCTCTTGAAAAGTTTGGACAAAAACTAGATTCCAAAAGGGCCACTTACCGGTTGTAGTTCAACCAAAATCAGGTAGTGAGAGGGAGAACTAGAGACTATTATACTTTTCAACATTTATGCATGAAGTAACTATTCTAAAGACCCTAACTTGTATCCCTGCATTTGCTAGCTGGTGGCTTTTTAACATTATACCTTTGTGGCCTAGAGAATTTATTATACCTTATTTGCTTATGCAGGGCTTAATGACGCCAATTGTTAGGAATGCAGATCAGAAATCCATTTCTGCAATCTCCTCAGAGGTAACTAATGTGATTTTATTTCTGTTTCGCCATGGTGGGATTCACTAGTGGATTTTAGTAGACCTTATCTCTTACACTAAGACCATGCTTGCTTCTAAGAATCCAGGGAAAGGTTACACCTACAATATGCGTACTTCAGAAATGTGTTAAGAAAATTCATTTTTATCGAACCATGACTGTTGAACTCTCCACCACCCCCTACTCTCTGCTTTTGGGCAAGCTTGTGATGAACTTTTGGTCATTCCTTCTATATTTTTCAATCACTTTTCATGTATCTTCTCCTCGTTTTCTGTTAATTATCGAGTGTCTACATTTCTGTATGGGAAGACCACAATTTTGCTTTGCTTATTGTATTTTTGTTTGCTTGGAATTTCAGGTCAAGCAACTAGCTGAGAAAGCTCGGGTCGGGAAGCTTACACCAAATGAATTTCAAGGAGGAACTTTCAGGTTCATATATTATTAGGCTGAACTTTCTGAAACAGATACAATAAAAGACAATGTATATACCTAATTTTTCCTTGTTATTGTGCAGCATTTCCAACCTGGGAATGTATCCAGTGGACCAATTTGTTGCAATTATAAATCCGCCTCAGGTTCTCTCTTTTCATCCCTCTTCCTCAAACTCAACCCTGAACATACACATTCATATATGCATTAAACTATGCTCTTTCAATTAAGGCAATATGACTGGCTTCAGCCTTGCAAAGAAATTTGTCACTATTTCAAGAGAGAAAAAAATCAAATGACTGTGGCCCTGTTGGGTTTAGGCATCGCATATAGCTTGAATTTCTGCTGTTTTTCATCTCCTTTACTGGAAGAAATGAGTCATGAGTAGCTAGTGTTTAAATTCTCATTAGTTAAATATCATTCCTTTTTTATGTCGAACAAACACCTTCCATGTTTCTGGAAAATATTGCTGCTGTTAAATTTTTAAAATGGAACTATCATAGACATGTGGTCTTTATTTTTAAAACAGCAATATCATAAACATGTGATCTTTTATTAGTCCCGGTGTTGATTAAATCAAAAATGGGCACGGAAAGAAATACAGGGATACACTACGACCATCATTGCTGGCTTCCTGTAAATGTATAGTATATAAAAGATCTCTTTTATTGCAGGCTGGCATACTTGCTGTTGGTAGAGGGAACAAAGTTGTTGAACCACTACTTGGAAGTGATGGTAAGTATCTGCTGGTTGTAGGTTCTGCCACCTGATATTTGTTGGTTTCAAGTACCAGAGCTTCTTTGAGTGCTATAACTTGAACTTTCTTTCTACCAGGAATTGAGAGGCCTGCAGTTATCAACAAAATGAACTTGACTTTATCTGCTGATCATCGTGTTTTTGATGGCCAAGTTTCAGGTCTGTAATTCTCCAAATTTCTTTACTTTCATTAGGGAAGGTATTTTGAAAATGCTGTGAATGTTCTTCAAATTCAAATTCAAAATAGAGCATATTTGAGGATTTGGATCCTATTGGATTGCCTCCTTAATGAGGTTGAAACTTTATGGGTATCTTTAAATGAGGGTACCTCTTCAAAGGCAGGGATACTGCTAAAAGGCCTTATCTCTAATTGGACAAGTTCTTCCTAGGGCGTTGAGGTAATGCTGTTATGTAATCTGGGGACCCAAGGCATCGAATCTTGGAGAACTATGAGCTTTCCAACTAGTTACGAGTAGTTTTTGAATTTGTGATTTTTCTCCTTGTCCCTAACGGACAAAAGAAATTAATAATGGGTGGTAATTTCAGTTTATTTTTTCCCCTGACCTCTTATCATGTAGCACATTTTCGAACATGCTACTTGGGCAGCTTGACTGCTGCGTGGGGCATATTTATATGCAGAACTTCACAACAACTTTTGAGCTTAAACTATTTTCTTTGCAGGTGCATTCCTATCAGCTTTGCGTGCTAATTTCAGTGATATCCGCAGGCTGCTTCTGTGATATTGAAATAAGCCCTCGAAACTAACAAATGGGTCCAAGAAATGATCCATTTCTGTTCTTGAGCGAGTTGGGGAATTTTCGATGGATTGCACAAATTTATTTCCGGGGTATTTGTTACCACTGCAATTTGTTGTGCCATATCATTTTTGCACAGTTTTGTAATTCATTTTACCAGGCATGTCCGCAGTTATAACCGGTTCAGGAACCAATTGATGGTACTAGGTGAGCTTTCAAAAATTTAAGAACTTTTCAGTCGCCCTGATGCAGTAGTTGCAGGTGTCTTTCAGAAAGAATAATGTACATGAAAACCACGGAAATTTTATGCATCTAGATCAATAAAATGCTGCTTTCAGTGAGTTGAGTTCTGTGATGGACATTTCTGTTCGCTGGCTTATCTTCTATCGCACCTTGCCGCCGCTACATTATTATCGGCCATTACCTGTTTTCTGGGAGCTACAAATTCTGCTAAATAAAAAAACAAGTTATTAATGATAAATATAGATGAAAATGAAAAAACTGAGAAACATATATACATCAAGATGATGTGTGACCTCACAGCAACACACGGGCTTTTAACTTAATTCTGTTCAATATTTTGTTTATCTATATTATTTAATCAAATAATATTGGATGAATAAAATAATATTATGTAAGGTTACAAATATTATTTAAAAATAAATGTTTTTTTAATTTATATAAAACATGAAACCAACAAATTATATATGAATTAGAGTAATTTTTTCAAAAATTATATGCATATAAAATAAATAAAAAATAATTGTTATTTAAAAGAGGCTAAATTAAGTAAATACATCAATTTAAAAAAATAGCTAGACATCGTTGAGATGGGCAAGTCAAGAGCTTACAAGCCTAGCAAGTCAAGTCAGTGTGAGACTTTTTTTTAAGATCGTAAATAAATTTATCAAGAGTTAAAAAATAAATTGAAAAATAGATTTACATTTGTAAAAAATTCTAGCACTATTCTCCCGGCTACTATGGTGGCAATATGGGAAGTCGGTATCTGACTTCGTTTTTTTTCAAAAACAAATTGTTATAATTAGTAAAGAATGAGGACTAAGTTGTATATTTGACAAGAAATTTCAAAAACACTGCCCATCTTCTCCATGCGTTGACAACTCAGTACAATTCATGGACAGCAGGCTTGAAGTGGCTTCTTTGTCCAGATCTGGTGTTAGGACAATGAAGTTATCTTCCTGAAGGGGAATCGAGTTCTCAGTTTTATTGATCACTTGCAACTCTGGACCAACAGTGTCAAGCATAACCTGAAATTAAAACGAAAAAAAATAAATCATTAAGAAAGACTTGAAGCACAAAGATGGAGCTATCAAAATAGATTCTTCAGTAAAGGAGCTGTATCGGCATCAAGTGCCTAAAAACTTGAATGCATTTACTATTATTAAAGTAGATAAGAGTAATCATGCACTTATTCAGCATATAAGAAAAGAAAGAAGAAGATGATGACAAAATGATCACAGCGCAGAAACCCTAACCCTATTCTTAGGAAAAGTAAATCAAATCCCAAAATACTGCACGGATCTTTTAATGGTGAGTCGGAAAATGAAAACCAAAACCCTAACCCAAAAAACCACTCTGGTATGGTAACTCGTTTCTTTACATCTTCTTGATTGATTTCTTTCATTGAAATTATAGCAAAAATAAAAAAGAAATTGCAGTTTGATTTTTCTGAAATCGTCCTAGCTTATTTTTTTTAAATCGTCAGTTTTCTTGCTATTATTTTTTATTTTTTTTAAAAAAAAGTAAAATTTGAGAAATAACTCAAAAATAAACTATGACACATTGTGTCAACTTCTTTGATTATTTCTTAATTGATAATTAAACGAGAAATTGAAAAAAAATTGTTTAATTTGGAAGGCGAAATTATAAAAATCATCCTGAGACTTTAACAAAAAAAAAATCCTTCATTTTTCATCCTAAACAATATAATTTTTTTAAAAAATACCCCTTCTAACCGGGTTTCAATATGAAAAGAAATATTCTAAACTCTTTGTTGTATTACGATTTGATCTTTTTAAAACAATGACTAAAACTTTCATGTATGTGATGAGTTCCAGCCAATGCGTAGAGAATCGAGAAAACTAATACACACCATTTAAAACTCCATGATCCGGGAAAAAAAAAAAAGTGAATTCTACCATTTTACTGTTTGATTCTACACATGCATATTCAGGATAAAAAACATTTCAAACTCAACCAACCCAATAATTACAACATTTGTCACCTGCAACTCCCTTAATCCCACCCCCTCTAAAT
>Ga0307517_10009071_pt1 | contig 14171 bp, 13 predicted proteins | sample 23_EM_MG_FD_194515 | JGI IMG/M metagenome (GOLD analysis project Ga0307517, IMG submission 194515) | Populus trichocarpa ectomycorrhiza microbial communities from riparian zone in the Pacific Northwest, United States - 23_EM | ecosystem: Host-associated > Plants > Roots > Unclassified | place...
TCTTTTCAATGTGGGATTTGAAGCCCTTTCATATATATACTCTATGTTCCCATGAAAAAAACCATGTTTTTTCAATGTGAGATTTGAAACCCATTAGTATATATACTCTATGTTCCCAAGAAAAACATCATGTTTTGTCAATGTGGGATAAAAAACTTTTTGGTTTAAATACTTCAACTTAAAAAGATAACATATTATCTTTTCAATGTGCGATTTGAAACCCTTTCATATATATGCTCTATGTTCCTATGAAAAAAGTTATGTTTTTTCAATGTGGGATTTGAAACCCATTAGTATATATATACTCTATGTTTCCAAGGAAAAAGTTATGTTTTTTCAATGTGGGATAAAAAACTTTTTTAATTTAAATACTTTAACTTAAAAACTTAACATAATATCTTTTTAATGTGGGATAATTTTTTTTTAAAATATTCTTTTAAACTTCATAATATGTATAATCTATATTTACATGGATTTTTTCATATGAAATATTAAAATTTTAATTTCTTTTTAATTTTTCCGGGTTAATCCAGGTTGACCCGAGTTGACCCGGGTTGACCCATGAAACTCGGGACCCGGCCCCTTGGCCGGGTTTAATAACTATGACTCAAACTACTATTAATTTGAATAGTGTAAAGACAATTGTTGCATGACAATTAAACTTTTGAACTAGATATTTGGCTCATGGTGGTCTTTTCATCCTAATATAAATGTTTTTTACAAAATAAATAGGGTTAGATTAGTCATTTTATTTTTTATTGCACGGTAAAATTACTAATTTAACTTTAGAATAAAATTATCTAATGCCTAATATTCGGGGAATTTTTTGTATTTTCAATTTTTAAGAATAATATAATCATTTTGATGTTCTTAAAGACAAAACCAACGAAACTCCAACTCAGGGGTTGTTTTGTTATTTTACATTGGTTTTATTATAAATTTTAAAGGTACTCATGGGTATTGTTGTAAGTTATAGTTATTAATTATAATAAAAAAATCATTGGTATGTGCAATGCATGCACCAGTGTGTGGACGACCCCTGAATTATTTGTGCGGTGTAAGAAAGGTCGTATGACCATTTATCGCCGCCTTTTAGGGTAGCTTTTAGAAGGTCTTGGCTCCCCTAATACAATGAGACAATGTAAGTGTAATATCCCACATCGGCGGGTGAGAAGTTGGTAGCTGACCTTACTAGCAATGCTGGATGCTAACTTGTTAGACGCGTTTTGGAGTCATGCGTGGCCACCAAGAACAAAACCGTGAGGGCAGTAAGACAAAAAAGTGAATAATATCTGGCAGGTTGGGTCGGGTTGTGACTTTTGATATCAGAGCCGATCTCACTGGCTGTCTGGTGGTGCCAACGAGGTCGTCGGGCTCCTTAAGGGGGGTGGATTGTAATATCCCACATCGGTGGGTAAGGAGTTGATAGTTAACCTTATTGGTAGTACTGGTTGCTAACTTGTCAGACGTGTTTTGAGGCCATACATAGTCACCAAGAACAAAACCGTGAGGGCAGTAAAGCTCAAAACAAATAATATCTGGTAGGTTGGGCTGGGTTTTGATTGTATGCCTCTAACAAGCATCTAATTTGGCTATAGTGATTGTTTCTTTTTATATTTGTATAACAATGAAATTACTAAATTATAAAGGTATTTTTATTGATCAAATATTTCTATAGAATTCGTGCAAAATAAACTCCCCTTAACCATTTTTTTTATAATTCTGTAATAAAAATAAATGCTAATTATTGTGATGGTATGTGAACTATAAAGATTGACATGTAACTGGAAATGAAGCACAAAATGTTGTGCTTTGAAAAATAAATTCAAAACCACCTTATTTTATTTTTTTTTAAGAAAGAATAAAAGAGACAGAAGTTTCCATCCTTCATGATCTTCAAAATTCCACCATTTAAGCCACTTGGTTTCCTTTCATTTACAAATCCGATAGGATAAATCCACGTCATAAAGCACGAGACTCAATTACGCCCGCTCAACAAACCTAGACGTCATGGATTAGGCTGATGCTATTGTCATTGGTTAAGAATATATTTGTTTTTATCTTTTAAAAGTGTTTTTTAAATTATTATTATTTATTTAAATTAATTTTTTGATATTTTTATATAATTTTGATATGGTAATATTAAATATTATTTTTTAGAAATAAAAAAAAATATTATTTTAATATATTTTTAAATAAAAGTTACTGTAAAAATCAATCATTTTCATACTGCTAAAAATACATTTTCACTATCAATCATATTAACCTATACATAACATACACTATGCATAATATTCTTATAAAAATGATGTGTAAGTAACATATGGTATTATAATTTATCAAATAAATAAATTATCAAACCACTTTATTGAATGTTATTTATTTTAATAACATTTTCCACTAAAACTTTTGCCCCATGTCAACAAATTCAATTTGAGGTTTTTACCCCGTTCTAAAAAAAAGTTTTAATTTCTCAAAAAATATTTGAAGATTTTTACTCGCTAGAGTGAATCTTATTCACAAAACAAAAAAAAACAAATAAAAATAAAAATGAGGAGGAATATCATGAATGCCTCGATCAACAACTTGATTATTATTGTGATAATGGTGTTTTATGCTTAAAAATATATTAAAATGATATTTTTTATTTTTTTAAATTTATTTTTAGCATTAGTATTGTTATAACCCAATCTTTTATTTTATTTTATTTTTGGCGAAATGAAAAGAAAATGAAATGAGGAATGAAATGAAAGAAGAAAAAATAGAATTTGGATAAGGACAACACAAATTGAAAGTTTTAAGAGTTAATTAGGGTGAAATTATAACTTTGAAAGTTAATTTTGGTAGGAATTGAAAGAAATGATAAATTCAGGGACTTAATTAAAACTTTGAATATGTTTAATTAATGATATCAAGAGCTTAATTGGAGAATTGATAAGTTTTGGGACTTAATTGAGCTTGAAATTAGTTTAATTAATGAAATCATGAGTTTAATTGAAGAAATATCAAAATTTGGGGTTGATTTAGAACAAAATTATAAGAAATTAAAGTTCAAGGATCAAAATAAAAATGAGGGAGTACTATAGGGAGTTTAATTGATTTTTCCAGGGGTAATGGTGAAAGAATTAAAAGTTGAAGAGTCAATCAAGGACTAAATTGATTAAATTGGAAGATAAGGACTGTATTGTACAAGACACCGAAATGCAGGGGTCTAATTACAATTGTGCCTAGGGGTCCGCTTAAAAAAATGTTAAAACCTCGAGGACCGAATTGAAAAACGACCGCTCCACCCCAAAAACAACGTCGTTTTCATTTCCTTTCTTCATCTTCTTCCTCTGGAAACAGAGGAGGCCCCTTGCGAAGGAAATACCAATTGCCACCCAGACAGGCAACTCACAGACACTTTGCAATTCCCACAACTTCCATCACCAGTTTCTTAGTTCGTTGTCGTTTCCTTCACCGCCATAACAAGCTATTGAGGCGTGGAGGAAACCACTACCAACAATCCAGCAATGACAGGACTGTTGGTGTTCCAATCCAACCACAACACGAAGTCTCAAGCTCTATCTCCACATGAAGATCAGTGTCCGGGGAAGATAAATATCAGTTTTGAGCAAGAAAAGCCTATAAAAGGCAGAGGACGCAACGAATCCAGGGGGAAGGGAGAACAAAAAAAAAACAGGGGAAGAAGAAAGCCAAATAGAAAAGAGACTGAGAGAGAAGTGACTAGAGGAGCAGGAACGAAGAGAACAAAAGGAAGCCAAAGACAGAGGCTTCACCCGCGACAAGCGCCTGTCGATTCTTCGTCCAAGACGTCTGCCAAAAAAAACCCTGGTAAGCAATCTTTCCCTCCTTGCAAATTTAATTCACTCTTTGGTGGAGCAAGCATGCCTGAACAGTTCAAGCACGCTTGGAGAGACAAAATCAACCGGTTATTGGTTTCAACCAGTAACCGGCCCGGGCTGGCTGGATCAGGTTCAATTCATGCGGCTGGGCTAGATTAAGCCCAGTAAAATAAGTGTGGGTCAGGTCTGGACTTTAGACCCAACAAGCCCAAATTATTGTGTTATCAAGGGTGTGCTCGACAAAACACATCATTGTGCTCTTTTCATGTATTTTTGATATCTAAAAATTCTGGAAATACTTGAGAATCTTTGTTGATTTATTTGTGGGTCCATCGTGCTTCGTTTTATTTTTTTCTTTGCATTTTGTATTTTTCTGCTATGTGCTCAACTTGTAGATCATTACTGTTAAATGCATAAATGCAAATATGTTGTGCAATTTTTTTTAAAAATTTATTTTAGTCTAAAAAGAACTAATAATAGAAAAAGGGTAAACAAAAAAAATAGTGTAGAAAATTTTTTTTCATTGAAAATTTAATTTTTTGCAAACTTATTTATTGGCATCAGAGTCATGAATATTGTATATTTTTTGGGTTTGTGTAATATTTATCAATGTCAGAGTTAAAAATATTCATAAGAACTGTTCATTGACGTCAGGGTCAAGAACATAATAGGAAGAATAAAAAAAAAAGAGGTGAACAAATTCCTAGTAATTTTAGGCAAAACCAACAATGCAGTCTGTCTCAGGTAGGACGCTTAATGGATGATATCATTTTTCCTTTCGCATAACCAGTCCTGTACCATAGAATCTTTGTTGACCAATTGGGGTTTCTAATGACTATAATACTAGGTGGCGACTTCTCGAACTAGACATTTTCCTTTAAAAAACATGTCAAATATCTGTCTTTTTTCAATCAAGAAATTTTAAGTGGTCGTTGCGATGTCCCGGATATTATAAATATATCAATTTTTTTTTTTAAAATATATAAAAGTATTAATTAAAAATAAATAAATAAATTTATTAAAATAGACTTAAAATCCAAAAACAAACAAAATCTAATGAAGTCATTTCACGTTTCCATAAATGAACGTTAGAGGATAATACGGTAAATCTACCAGATTAAACAACTTTCCATTTGTCACAAACTTCAAAAAGGTTCCACCGTTTTTACTTATCGAATCCACGTGAAAAAACCACAGAGACTAAACTACCCTCAAACAACAAACTCAGGCGTTGTGGATTAAGCTGGCCAACGTTATAATTACCATACCGGAATATACCCAAATCGACGGGGACCATTTCAAAATAACTCACCTCACCAAATCCCGAAAACTATAAATACTTCTCATTCTCATCCAAATTTCTTGCCCTAATAATAGCCCCCGTACCCAAACAAACCCCTCCCTCTTTCCCCCAGCCGCAACCATGCCTTCCCTATCCAAACACCTCCTTTCCCTTCATCTTCCCTTCAATTCCTCAATTCTCGTCATCAACTCCTCAACACGACATCGCTTTCGCTAATTTATTGTTAATTATACGGCGGTGATGGATGCGTCGGTGGAGGTGAATTATCCGGTGGATGTTGTTGTTGCGGCGGCGAAGAAGAAAAAGAAGAATTTTGTTATGGGATCTGATGAGGTGTTTGGTAGACATAATAGTAATAGTAATAATAATAATAATAGGGTTTCAACGGTTGCTGTTAAAGAAGTTGAGGTTGAGGAGTCGATTTTAGTTAGCCCTAGAGTAGCTGATGCTGCTTCGATTCAGCAGTGCAGCTCTTTGTTTGCTCAAAAAGGTTAGTCTTTTGCCTTATTTCTTGTGAATTTTTGAGCTTACACAAGAATTGTGTTTTTTTCCCCTATACTTTCTTGAATTCTTTGTTTTTGAATTTAAATTTTGTTCTTGTTATATTTAACTGTATAATCATTTCTAGCTGTAGATGCGATAACTTGTTAAGGAATTGATCGGTGAGGGATTGAAAGGGAGAAACTAGTTAAAGATTTATTGTGGGGAACAGGTCTGGATCTAGTCAAGCATGTGGTAGACTCGTGGATTGTAGAAGATGAATGTTAAGTGAACGAGTGTGAGGTCGGAGAGGCTGCTATATTGGGTGCTTGAGCTTGATTTTCAGTTTTGTATTGTTAATTAGCTTTTAAATGCATCATTAAGTGTGTTTTAGGGTTAAAATTACTGTATTTCAAATTAAATTAATATAAGCTAGGTTATCATGTGGATGTATAGTCTGTTATCTATCAGTTCAACATCCGTGGCAGATGTGCTATAAGTTATAACCCTTAGAAGCTTCTAGAACTGGGAATATAGTTAAAGAAGTGGTTCTGGGGAGTGATAATTAAAGAAAAAGCCAATTTTGGATGTTTTGTTTTGCTAACATTAAAGCTTTGTATTAATTAAGATTATGATGTATTTATCATTTGTGGCTGCTTGCGTGTGCGGGTGTGTGGTCTTTCTCGGTGGTGTAATGTTCTATTAACCATTGTTTGGCAGATGAAACGAGCTCAATCACCGCTTTTGAGTCAACTTCATGGGAGAGGGTTTTACCTTTGGAACACTGTGAGCAAGTAATTCAGATGCCTAGCTTACCTATTAGAGACATTTCTGAACAACTTCATTGTGTTGGCTCAAATGGGCCTTCATGGATTCCTAGGCCTGAAGAAGTGCAAGTGCAAAGAAGAGGAGGGAAAGTGTCAAGAAGTAGCAGTGGTTGCTCTAAGAGACCACGATTATCTCCATCGGAAGATTCCACCGGCCCAGCTGTTGTTGACAACTCAAAGGAATCGTCTGATAAGCTAGGTTCAAATCCAACCAAGAGTGACTCTCATGGTAAAACCCTTTTCCCTGGTATAAAATAACCAGTTGACCTGAAGTATTTTTCTGTCTACTTAAGATTCCACTGGCAGAAGCTCCTTAAAATGATTTTCGTAGTTGTGGTCATTTTATTAACAATTATAATGTTTTCTTGTACATGCATGTTTAATTCTATATTCATATAATATGGCAGCTCTTCACCTAATATGATGGCTGCCTGTGTCTGCAAGCTATGGTGAATACCTAGCAGGATTCCTATAAGTGTGCATTTATTTCCTCGTTGTATTGCTTGCAAAACGTACACACAGAGAGAAAGCAGTTTTGGAACTGCAGCATACCTTTTCTCTTCCACTTCTCTAAATCGATATTCTTTCACTGTCTTTTCTTTTATAATTCATGTGTTACTTAAGTCAAAATCTGAATTGTGCCAGGATGAATTCTCAAAATGATCTTGGATAGATTTAATCTTTCCATATCACTTACAACTGCTGGCATCACTGAAATTCGATTGTAGCACTTAACAATAACCTATCATATGTTCTTCTATTATGTGCAATTTAGTACTGTGTGTATAAGAATATGCAACAGTACATATTGATATAAAAGCTGTTGGCCAGCTCAATCCTTATACTGTTGTGTGGTTTATATATCTAATGTACATTTTAGAAAAAACTCAATCGGCAAAACAAAAGAACAACTTTGGCAGCAAGCGAGGTGAAAGGAGACACTCTAGAGTTACTGTGAAGACTAAATATGATTCCTTCTCTGTTAAGGCGGGTTTGTCGAGCTTTGGTTCAGCTGCTGGAGGGAACAGCTTTTTTGGTATGATACAGTCACGTGAATATTTTGCTTTTGTTTTATGATCAGTTTTGATTGACAATATGCGTAAATTCTGTAATTGTTGCCTCAACTTATTCTATGTTACATCCATGCATACAAATTTAGTTTTCATACATTAGAGATATATGCCAAATCAACCTTTTAATATTTATGCAATTAGTGTAATGTTGATATTTTTTATGCATGATATAGAATTCAAATTAATGAGGTTTGCTTGAGACTTATTTGGCAAGTTTTTGAAAGAAACCCATCAATTTGGGGTGAGGGAGCGGGGAGCATCAGGATGTTGTTGAAGGCACAAATCGAGTCTATTGCCTCTTTCTTTCCTAGTTTGAAACTGCCCCAATTTCCTGCTGCTAGTCTGGTTCACTGAAGTTGTGTGCTGTCCTGTTCTGGTGATGAATGGACAATTGATTTTCGGTTGCCATCAGTCTATGAGATTTAACCATATGATTCATAATTTCACAGATTTTGCTTCTTCTTTTTTGCGCTTTGAAGATTATGCCTCTTATCTTCACTTTCTGCAATACTTTTTTTTGTCTGTTTCTATGGCGCTGGTAACTTATTGTGCTATGTATCTTCTCGCTAGGTAGGGTTGCATGAAACTCATGTGTTTATATTTGGATATTAATCTCAGGACTATGTGGTTTGAAGGCGGATGTTCATGACATCACAAAGCCTGTAGATGATATATCATTGAATGATCTTCTCAATGGCACTTATGACTGTCCTAGCTTAGGCAAAGACAAGGGGAAGAAAGCTGCAAATACGACTGAAAATTTTCTGCATTCAGTTAGAAAAGCCTGCTCAGTTCTCCAGTTCCCCAGGCCTGCACAGTTCCAGAATTTTGCCGAGATGGATGTCTGTTCCAGTGAGAAAATGCCCACATGCCCATCTAACTCTGTTTCTATAGTGGAAAATGGAGATTCTTCAGCAACTAATATGTCTTCTTCGTCTAACAAGGTTAGTTCAATGAAGTTATTGGATGCAAGAGAAGGTAGACAAGCATGGCTTAGATGAGAGTCTAACAGCTCACTTAATAAGTAGCTGTAAACTCTTCCTCTCTCTACCCATCCCTAACACACAAACACACATAACTATTCACATTTTCTTTCTAAAATCTTATTATTAAATTTCAAACTCGAGTCACCTCGAGTGTCATTTTACTCCCGACAATATCCATTGGAAATCAGTTTGTAGAGCTGATTGAATTTTGGGACGACCTGTATGCAATTCTGTGTGATTTTTTAAGTCTTTAGGCTCAAATGAAAGAAATGTTTTGGTTTGTTGTCATCTTACATGCGAATGTTACTTACCCTTTGTAGATACAGGATTCTTGCAACAGGCCTGAAACTCCTGCTAATTTGCTTGATTTTTCGTTTGACCAACCTAAAGATACTTTGGAACATTTGGCACTTCCTCCACCCAAGGATCTGGAGTCCTTGCTTCTGGATGCAACCAAGCATGCTGCATCATCGAGGCATGTCCCTGATCCACGTCCAGGAAAGACAACATCTCGCCGAGCTAGCTTGCCAGCTTTTCCCTGGTCACACACTTTCAGCGGGCACTCCAGAACTAATTCTGATTCAGTTAAATGTTTGCCAAGTAGGAGTACATGCCAAGGTAGATGGGTAAGAATAAGAGACAGTTTCAATTCTCCTGGGTCTGCCTCTGATTGCTTTATGAACTTGGAGTCTCTTGCTTATGATGAGACCTTAGTTCCTTCACAAGGACCAAAGTTGGCTGTTGTAGGAAATAATGTTGATTCATTGAAACCTTGTTGTGGGTGGAGCTTGTCATCATCACTGGCTTCTATAACATCCCATGCTCTGTTAGGTACAGTTTCTTGAAGGGCTCGTTTTTTGAGATGGTCTTTTCAGGCTATTATTTAACAAAGATACATGCAGATCTTTGAAATACCATTAATTGGGTCATTTTTCTTCCAATTGCAGAATCTGAAGTTGACATAAAGTCTAAAGGAAAAGGTAAAATATGAAGATACTGGATAAATTTGTTTTCATTTGATTTGAAATACTCAGCTGCCATTTTGCAACTGTGTGTTTGATGTCGAGTAACTAATTTATGAGTTCAATGGCCTGGATGCGCGCGCTCTTGGCATTAAAGACCTTGGTTTGATTGCATAATCATCGCATTTTAATGTGTATTTGTTTTTTGCGTGTTTTTCCTCTTCTGTCTTACAGATGAACTTTGTCCAATACTGTTGGAGGCTGCTAAAATCTTGTATGGCATTGCCACTCAAATGGCGAGGCAAAACCAAAATGGAATATCAAGGTGCCCTGAGAAGCTCTCACAAAAGGCTATGAAAGCTCGCAGGACAAAATCAAACGAGAAACGTGAAGATGTATCTGCAGCATCAACTTCGTCAATGGGTGGTGTGGACCAGATAACGCCCTCAAAGAGGCCTAAACTCTCAACAATTGGGGACAAAAAGGATCATGGTCATATCAACGGTCTTGGGAAAGGGGCAATAAATTGGTCTACTCCAAAATCTAGTAGATCATCTCCCAATAAATCAATTGGAGACTCAATTGCAGAAAGTAGACATTCTGCTGCTTACATCTTAAAGCAAGCGTGTATGATGCCCCCACCTGCAAAAGTTCTGCACAGGACTTACAATGGTCAGCAAAAGGTTCGTAAATAGATGCAGATGGATTGAAACAGAGAATGTTGGGCAGGGCTGATATTTAAGATTCAGAAGCCTCTTCATTGTAATCAATTCATGTAATTCATCAACACCGCTGTTGGGCCAGCCAAACTGTGCTGGACAGACGTGTACATATTGTGGGATTGTTGTATGGGTTTTTAGACTGTAGGCGGACGGGATTTGTTGTTAGGGTTCATCTCGAGGGATGAACAACAATGTTGTACCATTAAGGACAGTAGTTGTACTTTACAGCAGGTAATTCTTTGCCTTGTGTAAAGCATTTCAATGAGGCAATAGGAATTTCAGCTCTTTTCCCTGTTTGACTAGTTGCACTTTTTATGAGAAGCTGATCAGTTGACGTTGAATTTTTGGAGAACCACTTGTATTTTAAAACGAAAAGAGTTGCCAGCGGCCTATAGTGCAAAGAAACCTGTGGATGTTCTAGGTGAGATCTGGTTAATAATCTGAAGTCCTATGCAAAACAATATTTAGATTCAAATTCAGTAGAGACTTGATGCACGATGGTTCCAGGCAAGATGTCGTCTTGCAATATATTCATATCACTCTCAGATCACGGGGATGTGGCTCAGGTAGCAGAGCGCTCGAGATGTACGGGGATCAAAACCCGCACCTCTCCATTCTTCACGCACCCAGAAGCTTTGGTGGAAACTGAAGAGATTAATTTGTGTACTTCTTATCGAGTCCTATACACTGAAGAGAGTAATTTGTAGACTTGTTATTTTCTATCCCAAAAGGAAAAGCTTAAGATTGCTGGTATCACTTGCAGCTTTGAAAAGGCTAGACTGTTTCCTTTTCTTTTTCCTTTTCTTTTTTGACTGTAAAAGAAGGATAGAACCATTCTTTCAAAAGAACGTCTCCGGGAATTTAGAATAACACTTTAACTGCCACAACCCCATCTCATTTTCTTTTTTCAACTTTACATTTCATCAATGGAACAGAGAGAGAGAGGAAGGGCAATTCCTTTCTTCAGATCAGAAGACAAATGGGAATTAACTGTGTTTTTTTCTTAATCTTTGGAGCCAAGATTGATTGTCACCTCAATAATAATCACCACTCATTCATATTTCTTTTTTTAACCGATCAGTGCTCCTTGGGACGTCTATTTCCTTAATATTGTGGCAAAACATATGGACATTCATATCTTGCATTCTCATTACAAAGACTAATTCCTAACCCAAGAAAAGAAAAGAAATCAAAATTAGGAAAATATTTGATCCAATATGAGAACTAAACCCATGGCAAATCCAGGATCAAATCCCGGCTCTACATTCAAAACAAAAACCTCTACCCCATAAGAAACACCTCCAACTATAGCTTCTTTCCTCTTGATCTCTGCCAACACCTTTCTCGATCCATCTAACACTTTGCATGATCTATGCGTATAAGAACCTTCGATCACAAACGAAGGTCTTTTATCCGAGGATCCTCGAAAAACATAAGCAAGTGCATTGTGATTGGTATTCTTCCTGACACACCAAATTGGATTCTTTGATAATTTGGTTCTTGCGCAATGGTTACCTACTTCACCTTCATAGACAAGCCAGCTATCAATTCGTACTCCAAGCTTCTGCAATTATAATAACAATAAGAAAAAACAAGTTTTAAGACGAGACCGATATATCTTAATTTGATCCGTCTTTATAAGGTTCCAGACTCCCAGGTTCGAGTTCTGCCCTTTATTAGCCTAAAGAACTCAAAAACGAATAAAATGCGAAAATAAAAGGGCTAATTACCTTACGTCGACGCATTGTGAGGATTGATTTTCCTGAGCCATCCATAAGAATGAGTTCCTCAGGACGATCAATGTAATTATCAACGCGATAAACTAAATCTCCACAAGAATTGATAACTGTAAACCCATTGCAACTGATTAAGAGTGACTTTCTCCACACTGTTAATAAAGTGCACTTGCCATCAGTACTAATCTTGTTCTCGACCTCCTCGGTCTCAGCAACTGGCTCGTGATAATGTTCTTGATCATGGACTGATCTTGACAAAGATTTCAGGAAAAATATCATCTTCAATATAGTGGTAGTAGTCTTCGCTCTTGAACCTTGAAGAGACATTTATATAAGCCACCTGTAGAATGTTTGAATGGCTGTCTTGTCTGTGTTGTGATTTTGCTTGCTAGAAAGGAGACCTGCGCGTGTATGGCGCGTTGCTCTTGACGGGTTTCCTTGTAAGAAAGTTAATTTCCATCTTGGAATTCTAAGGCCCAATCCAACAAGACTTTACCCAACTAGAAATGCCTCGTCAGTTAGAGTCTTGATTACGAGATTAATAATTTCATTTTAATCTTCAGCGTTAAGAAATTTTTTTTTTTTTAATATGGGTGTCCAGATCAGCTTGCGTGCATTTCAACTAATTTCATGAATTCTAAAATTAACGACCATCAGCGTTAAGATTTTAATTGTATTGCATATCTTGGTGCAGGAAGATGTCAGACGTTTGTGCTGCCATTGTTGGTCTCCAAGATTCCAAGGTTCATCCTGTATGAAGTAGAGTTAGGCATTTGTATTTTTAAAAAAATAAAAAGACTTGTATGCATATGCACATGGGAGTTGATGATGAATTCCAAGGAAGTTGTTTATTATGTGATATGGGATTTTGATGAACATTTTGTATTCTTATCTATCGGTAGTTGATTCTGATTAATTTTTTAATGGTAATCGATCTATAATTATTTATATCTAACTTTATTATATTAAAATAGATGCTATGTTATTAAATAATTAAAAACAATATCACATTATTCTCTCTCTCTCAACTTACTCTTTTTCTCCATCTTTAGCTTGGTCCCTTCCTTCCTTTAAACAAATTCTGTGTTAAAAATGTTACTTCTGATTGTTTTTTAAAATTTAATTTTTGATATAACATATCAAAACAATCCGAAAATATATAAAAAATTTTTTTTTAAAAAAAATTGAATTTTCACAAACCTTTGTTTAAGCCACACTCTCAAACGGGATTCACATGTACAAATCTCTGTTTGGACCGCACTTCTAAACATTTTATTTTGATATAATAAAAAATAAAAAGAATTTAAATTAAAGTTGTAAACTTAGGTTAATTTAGGATCGGATTTGATGGTTTGTTTTAGTCAACTCCGTATGAGGTACTCATGGTGTTGAGAAAAGATCTGAACGCTAAATTGATGCTTGGTTTAGAAAAATTACATTAGATGTTATTGATTTAGAATAATTAAAGGTTTATTTCCTTAGTTGGCTTTGTATGGGGTCCTTATGTTATCGAGTAAATTACGACACTCGGTTGATGTTTGATTTGACAAAATTACATTATATTTCATTAATTTAGAACAATTGAAGGTTTACAGACCGAATTTGAAATTGAAACATGTGTTGAAGGACAGAGTTGTATAAAAAAGGGATAAATGGCCGACGAGTGTGGGAAAGGCCACTGCAATTAGGTGGCACGTGTTATGAAGTATGAACCCTAAACTTTAGAGATGATGGAGACGACTACAATTTGGCTCTTACAACCCATTCTTCTTGGGTTAACTCGGGTTGATCTTGGTCAATGTAAAAATAAAAATGGTTATTATCATAGTTTTAAAACTCGACTATAAGGGTCGGCCCAGGAAAAAACTCGGGTCACAGATCAAATTGACAATTGATCCGAGTTAATGTAAGGATAAAAATGATTATTATCATAGTTTAAAATTGACCATTGACCCAGGTCAACATAAGAATAAAAATAATTATTATCATAATTTTAAAACATGACTTGAGGGTCAGCTCGGAGTTAGGCCTGGGTCACGAGTCGGTTTGACCATTTACTTGTGTCAACGTAAGGATAAAATGATTATTATCATATTTTTAAAACCCAACACTAGGGTCGACCCATGGGCAAGCCTAGGTCACAAATCAAGTTGACCATTAACTTGAGTCAACATAATGATAAAAATAATTACTATCATAATTTTAAAATCCGACTCAATGGTCGACCTAGGACTAGG
>Ga0307517_10009073_pt1 | contig 14169 bp, 9 predicted proteins | sample 23_EM_MG_FD_194515 | JGI IMG/M metagenome (GOLD analysis project Ga0307517, IMG submission 194515) | Populus trichocarpa ectomycorrhiza microbial communities from riparian zone in the Pacific Northwest, United States - 23_EM | ecosystem: Host-associated > Plants > Roots > Unclassified | place...
TAGTTGTAGCGAACACCCATTATGATGATCTTCAACTTCTTGTACTGTGCTCTCCCCTTTTCTAGATTATTACACAGCCTGGCATTAGAAAAATGATTGCTCACATTAATTACCATAACATAGAAAGATTTTGTCTGTTGCAGCCACATATTGAAGAACTCAAATGAGGATGTGTTTTACTGACAGTCCCTTTGTCTTTATCCATTTGCTTATTGATCTAACAAGATCTTTTGAAACTATTGCAGGTATCAGCTGGCATCATGTTTACTAAAGGTGTTTTGTCTTGTTTGAAATACCTTGAGGCTGTTCCTTGGACGGAGGAAGAAGAGGACAAACTTAGGAATCTATTTACAGTGTTTAAATTTGATGAGACCACAACTCGAGATATTTTGGCTAGACTCCACTTGCTTAGTTCAGAAGATTCTCAACAAAATCTAGCTAGGCAGCTTGTTTGGTCTATTACTACTTGTGCCGATGCCAACGCAAGAAATGAACTGAAGTCATTAGTTAAGGGCCTCCTTTGCAAAAGTTCAGTATATGAGAAGGACCAACATGATCTCACCAAGGAGGATCTTTATGATGTTTGTCATTCCTGTTTAGGTTCGATAGTCAGCCTCATGGAGGAAGCTTCTGATATCATACCCCAAGGGACAGTGGTGAAAAAGGAAACAAGTAAGCCCTTGATTGGACGCATCTCCAGACAGGTTGATAACATCATTTGGCTGCTGGAAATCCTCCTTGATCGTCAGATTGGTGAGGAGTTTGTGGGAATGTGGGCAGATCAAGTGGACTTGCTAAAAATGCATGAGAGTACATCTCCGATGGTTAGATACGAGCTCAGCCGGGTTTCTGCAATTTTATTTATTGCAATGGGAACAAGAAAATTGCATTGCCGCTCAGAAGCAAGAGCAGCGCTTCTCCAGGCATGGTTTGGCCCAATGCTACTGGACTTCGGTTGGTTACAGAGATGTAAAAAAGGGTTGGACATGAAAGCATTAGAAGAAGCCATGGGTCAGACACTCCTTACACTTCCTATGAAGCAGCAGTATATGTTGTTCACAGAATGGTTTGGGTATTTCTCCAAGCATGGTACTGAATGTCCCAATCTCAGCAAAGCCTTCCAGATCTGGTGGCGTCGTTCATTTCTGAGAGGGTCAGAAACTCATGCAATTGAATCCAGGTAATAGGTGTCTCTTGTCATTGCCTACCCCTGTAACCTTTGTGGTCGTGTATGCTGAGGGGTTCTGAAAATTAGGAACTGAATAATGTATATCTTTATGTAGAATCGTTGTAGTAGTGGTTAGAGCATTAAGTGACAAGATATTTTATTTTTTTTGCTAAATTTATTTTTAGCTTCATCCACTATAAATTATTTTGTGAAAAATATTTTCATGAGGAAAACATGAGTTATTTGAAGGAATATATTTTTCTATAAAATTATAATATTTATGATAAAAATGATGGTGGTAGTTATGATGGCAGCATTCAAGATTATAATGGTATAGTAATAGATTCAAGACTATAATGATGATTGTTGTTTAGTGGCAATGATGATTATAATGCTATAGTAATAGAATGATGATTGTTGTTTAGCGGCAATGACAATAATGAAGAAATGAAAATCGCGATCTTTTCTTCATGTATATTTTCTGAAAAGCCTCTATCCAGTAACGGTGAATGCTTAAAGTTGAAAGGAGTTCACGGATTCAAAAGCTTCCTTCCTCTCTCAGCAATTCAAGTTAAATGCCCCATTACAAGTTGGGGCCAGAGCATCCTTCTTTGCAGTGGCAACTCGTTTAAATCTTACGACTCCCTTGGTTCTGTTAACTACTAATTATTACTCTTAACTTCAGAGATATATCCATATGCATGTTAAAATAAATTAAATAAATAAAACGTGTAAGAAAATTCATGATATTATGTTATAAAAACATTAAAACTTAAAAATATCCACCAAAATTATAATGAAATCCAAGAATTATCTTCTAGGACGTAATGATGAAAGCACCCTCTTCCCATGCATGCCCTTTGCTTGGCCAATGTTCCTTCCAAGGAATTGCTATATGAACAATGAACTTGCTAGAGAAAGCATACGACAGACTTCGGTGGAGCTTTATTCATGAAACCTTATACCTAGCAGGGCTTCCTGGCAGTTTGGTTGGTGTTATAATGAAGTGCATAACAAAATCTTCCAGGAAGCTTTTGTGGAAGGGGGATACTACCGAGAGTTTTGTTCCATCGAGAGAAATTCGTCATGGGGACCCTCTCTCACCTTGTATTTTTGTTCTTCGCATTGGAAGATTAGCCCATCTTGTCTTAAAAGCCGTTGAAAAGAGTTAACGGGGAACCTTTTAAGGTGGCTGGAAATGGTCTCTAAAAGTAAAAGTGTTCCTAGGAGAACAGGGCTGGAGCTTAGTAGATGTATGGGTTTTCAATGGACTCATAATCTTGGGAAGATACCCTGGAGTTCCTTTAATCCCAGAGAAGGGTCACTAAAAGTACTTGTGGAGATATCGTGGATAGAGTGAACCGAAGATTAGCCTCAAGAAGAACTAAACAATTATCCTTTGCTGGTCTTACTTTTAGTAATTCAGTTTTAGCTTCACTTCCTATGTTTACTACGCAGACCACTACGATATTAGATACCTAAGGAGGTTTGTGAGATGATTGATAAACCTTGGCAGGGAATTTATTTGGGGTGATTCTAAACAAAGTAGAAAAATCCGAATGGAAAACTATTTGCCAGCCGAGGAACATAGGAGTGCGGAATCTCAATGAAGTTAGCTTGGGGTGTTGTGACAAGCAAAGAGGCATTATGGGTTAAAATTATCAAAGCCAAGTACTTTTATGAAGGGTATGAGGGTTTCTCTCTATTAATTGTGGATGTCTGATTTAATTTATATGTATTTTGATTAATTCCTTGAAATTCTAAAATTAATATCAGATAAGTGACCAAGTAGATTAAAAATTCAGGTGGAGTATCACTCGTGTTGGCATGTGAGACTAGCGCGGGAATTTGTGATGAAGAGTAGGTTTTGGGTAGTGGGAAATGGGCAAAAAGTGAGATTTTGGTTAGATATCTGGGTGGATAATTTTACCATCATGCTGCCAGGAGATGTTTGGCCAGTGAATTGTCAATGCAATTGTATCCATTTGCCCCCTCTCCCCTGACAATGGTCATCGTCATCTGCTTTTTTTGGTCACATGGTGACAGAAATTCTCTCTTAAATCAGCTTGCTCTTGCTTGGAGAGTGGGAATCAATTTTGGAACCCTAAGGACAAGGTATGGGATTTAGTTTGGAAGTGGAGAGAGGGCCACAGCGCATTAAGACGTTTCTTTGGTTGGCAGTCCATAATGGTTTTCTTACAAATGGGCAAAGATTTCATAGAAAGTTAACTGCAAATGTTAGCTGTATTTTATGCTCTGATAGTGCTGACTGCTGAGACTGTTCTGCAGCCAAGCCTTCACGGTTTGGAGGATTGAGACGCAGTATTTGGGGTCTTGGCATGAAACAAGTGGAGTTGGCATGACGATACGTTATCTCATCCCAGAGCCAACACTCATTTGAACCATGAAGGCGGCTTGGAGGTCTTTTGGCGCGTCTCCCCATGTCCAGTTACATTAAAAAAAATTGATTAATTGGACGCCTCCTCATGACTGTTGGAAAAAACTTGACAAAGATGGGGCGAGCAAGGGAAATGTTGGTGCTGGGGGCCTGATCAGAGACTTTAATGGCAGGTTAGTAACAGGTTTGGAAGCTGGCGGAGGAAGCTGCGAGGACTTGAAGGCGGAGGAAGCGGTGAGGCGTTGAAGGCGGAGTTATGGGTTGACAAATTGGGTCTAGAGATGGCTTGGAGTTCGGATGTGAGACTGCTCCATGCGGAGCTGGATTCCCAGTTTTTCCGCTAATCTCTGGCCTTTCGTACAAAAAAAGGAAGAGAAAAAAAGAACAATGAACTTCGTTCATGAGATTATAAATTATAAAATAAAAATTTATTATATATTCAAGTAAATCAATTCAATCATCTTATAAATTTATCTTTTTATCCAATAAACTCAATCTGTAAAAGATTTTTTTTCTCAAAATCTTAAGGGGTTGACTTAATAGTTAAAGATATATATTTTATTTCTTGATTTTTTATATTTAAATCCTAAGACAAGTATTTAAAGAAAGTTTTTATATTTTGACAGTTAAAGATTATCTATAATAGCTTTTAATTACTATCTTAAATTAAAATAAAAAAATATGTTGTTTTATCCCTTTTGTTTGTTTTGAAGGAAAAAAATTACATAGAAATAGATTTATTTAATATTTTTATATTTATTTCTTTAAATAAATATGTTTTTATTCTCTTTCTATATATATATATATATAAGAAACAAACTATATCACTATGAAATATACGTTGTTTTGGTTGAGGTACATCCAGTCAGTGTAATAATTTTATGTTCTTGAGGATATTTCTTTTCGTTTCCCTTTCTGAATTAATTAAAAAAGATAAAAAAAATTCAACGACTCTAACCAACACTGCCACCCAGCCTTTTCACTCACTCTCTACGAATGTTGACACTCAAATACTCTCTCTTTGCTGCTAGCTGGCTTCTACCGTCACCTTCATTTACTACTTTCTTTTGTACATTTTGTAGTCTGTTTGGTTCCTGAGAAAAAAAAAGGAATGAAAAAGAAAAATGGGTTTCTTTTTTAATGCTTTCTTCTGTTTTATGTAACAATCTGAGGTTCAGTTTTGTCAAAGATTTCCTGCAATTCCTTGACTATGTCTTATTGTCTGTGGAAAAACTGCTGCATTCTCTTTTGATTGTGGTTAATGTACTATGATTGGCTTCAAAAAGGTTAAGATGCTGAATTTTTGTGTTTTTCTTTGTTGGGTTGTTTAGATAAGCTAATTTGCGCAAAAGGGTGTCGGTCAAGATTCATGCCTGTAGTGAAAATTCATGTCATTTTGTGTAATGAAGTGAGGTTGTAGTTTTCCGGGTTTAGGCCAAAAAATGATACCAACTAGGCCACAGACTCCAATTGGCGGTTCCTCTTTGTTTAACCTGTGCTTTTGAGATCAAATTCTGCTATTTTGGGGTCTCAAGGAGGTGGTTCCATGCAGCTAGGTCAGTATAACATGAATTTGGTTGGGGACTTTCCAAGTATGTCTTCTCTTATCAATCAGAGTTTTGGGAATGGTGGCTCGAGCTCTGGACTTTCTGGTTTGGAGTCTAATCCCATTTCTATGGTAGCAAATGATGTGGGTTTCAGCTCATCATCTGATGGTTTTAATATGGTGAGTTCTGGTTCATCCGGGAAAGTTCAAAGCAAGCAAATTGCCAACTCTTCTGGTAATCACCAACCTCAAGTTCAACAATTTGAGCCACTCATGTTATCGCATGGGCAGAAGCAATTCCATTCCATTCGAGGTAGTTTAGGGGCGATGGGACCTGTAAAATTGGAGCCACAGGTATTCAATGAACAGATTGGTCCCCAGCGTAGGTTGCAGTCCTTGCAGAGTCTGGGTTCAGTGAAACTAGAACCACAACAGAACCAGATTGGAAGAGGCATTGGACCTGTTAAAGTTGAAAATCAACTTTCTGTTCAGTCGAAGTTACGACAGCAGCAGCTCCTCCACATGTCCAGGCAGTCTACTCAGGCTACTGCTGCACAGATGAATTACTTGCAGCAACAGCAGCAGCAACCTTTGAGGGCATTTCCTCATCAACAGCCCCAAATGCAACAGTTTTAACAGCAAAATCTGCCAGTTAGATCTGTTGCAAGACCACTGTATGAACCTGGAACAGGTGCTAGGCGTTTGACTCAATACATGTATCAGCAGCAGCATAGACCTCAGGTAAAATTGTTTGATTCCTGGAGAAAATGTGTTTTGTCAGTTTTTGGCATTTTACTTGTGTGTTTGTAGTTACTGATCTTTATGTAGGATAACAATATTGATTTCTGGACGAAATTTGTGGCTGAGTTTTTTACAACCAGTGCCAGGAAAAGATTGTGCGTCTCATTATATGGAAATAGCCGCCAAACAAATGGCATTTTCCCTCAGGTATGCTGTTATATTGACGAATACTAATTGACAGAAGGAGATTTTTCTGAAGGGATGTGGGTTAAAGTAACAAAATATCTTCGGTCTACCACCTTATCTGTGCTTTAGCTTCAATACTTCTACAATGGTTACCTTGTTCAATTTTATGTAAGAGAGGTGATGAATAATTGCATTTATGAGAAAGATAATCGGTAAAATGCACAACTTTTGAGCTTAAATTCTATCCTGTGCTATGTGTAATGCTACCTCTTAAGCAAACACTAGCTTATGTGTGCAGCTGTTTTTATTTGAATCTTTGTAGACTTCAATGCAGTCATGACCAACTTGGAGTGAAAACCATAGGGTTGACTGTGAAGTTCTTGAGTAATCATATGGAACTTGTGAACTTGATGTGAGAAAACATTTGAAATTTAATGGCAATGTTGCAGGATTTGTGGCACTGTGAGATATGCAATCACAAACCTGGTCGTGGTTTTGGTATGCTATTTTTATAGCCTGAGCTTTTCTGTTATTTACCATCAATTTGTTATGAGTTACAGTGAAATTTTGTGCTGTATTATATTAAGAAAAATGTGCCATTTATCATATCTTTGTCTACATGTTATACAATCTTCCTACTATATTTTGCAAATTGTGGATCAAAACTCAAAATGTTGCTGATTAATATGTGATGCTCTGTAATTATGAATGCAAATTTTTTAAGGTATCTAATTTTTCCTGTATCAGGATTTCAAAAACTTGCCCTTTGTGGATGCTTGATCTTTTCAAAGCTGAAAGAACAACTGAAACAGGTCCTCTCTCTGAATTCGTGAGACATTTATTGCAATCTATTTAAATGTTTAAAACTTAACCTTGTTGGACATGGATCAGTTTTGAGGGGAAGTAGGTTTGCGAAGAGAAGGCGCAGATTTTTTTTTTCAAATGTGATGATATCAGTTGCACAAAGAAAATCAAAGTTTAGAGTTTCTCGCTTTCTTTTGATTAAATGATGCAGGTGTGAAGTTGATCAACATTTGATGAAAAAAACGAAGTCTTCAACAAACTTTAAAGATCCAAAGATAATAATTTATATAAAGTGAAGAAATTGCATCACCATTCTCTTTTCCCTTTCCGAAATAACATTTGATGTCATGTGCAGTACTCATTCTTCAAATCTTGTTTCTGCACTTTCAGAAACAACTGTAGAGGTTCTTCCCAGGCTGTTCAAAATCAAATATGAAAGTGGCACTTTGGAAGAGATTCTTTATGTTGATATACCTCGTGAATATCAGAATGCAAGTGGCCAGATTGTACTTGACTATGAAAAAGCAATACAAGAGAGTGTTTTTGAGCACCTTCGTGTAGTACATAATGGTCAACTTCGCATCATTTTCTCTCCAGATCTGAAGGTTTGTTGGTTGATAAATGGGCTTCTGGGGAATATTTAGATCTATATACTTTTATTATTAATTGTCATTGATTCCCTAACTATCTTACTTCTTCCACATTCTCTAGATTTGCTCTTGGGAGTTTTGTGCATGCCGTCATGAGGAACTTATTCCGCGAAGGTTGATAACACCTCAGGTTGCTAATTTAATGCTTCTAGTCTGTATTATAAATTATGTTTTCTCGTGTGTGGGAATCTTGCTGCAGCCTTTCGTGGAGTCATTGAATTAGTTTATCATGCTTAGTGTATGTTCTATTCAATTCTCAGAATCTATCGGTGAATGGTCCTTTTTCTTTCCATATTCAGATTTTAAGTTCTTATGAATTTAGAGATTGCGTGAAAGTAGGTGGGAAATTTCCTCCTTCATATAAGCAGCAAGCTAAACTAATCTAGGAAGGTAGAACACGCATAAATTTGCAAATTAATCCAGCAGTGAAACCTTATACTTACGTATCTACATAATAAGCCATCTAGGGGATGGCTCCTAATGGGATTGGTGAAGGGAGGGGTCTTAAATAAATTCCTGAGATGCTTGGCCTCCTTGTCTAGGGAATTGGTCTCCATCCTTGATGAAATGATTCTCTTCATGCTTTTCCTCGATACTTAATTGGAAGTGCCTAATGATGGTCAATATATCAAGTTTCATCAGCTTGTAGAAGATGTGGATGAAATTTCCCTTTATGATATTTGAGATGCTTCCAATGCTGGGCTGATCTAATTACTGCAATACTTGTCATCAGAGGTCAATTATTTTCTGAGTCACGGCTATGAATATTTTCCAAAATCAGAATCACTTGGTTAAATTCTGCTCTGAAGACTTCCACTTTCATGTGTGTGTATTTTTTCACGTGGATAATTTTTTTTTCCGTACATGATTTATTCTTTCTTGTCCAATGGTGCTACTGAGGTGGTAAGGTGGAGGTTTTGTCAAATTCTTGTGCAACTTTTTATAGATCAAATTCCTATCTTGTAGGTAAACCAGCTTGGAGCTGCAGCACAGAAATACCAAGCTTCTGCTCAAAATGCTTCATCGAACTCATCTTCACCTGATTTAGAAAGTAACTGTAACATGTGAGTTCTTTTGCTGTGAAATTCATTTGATTGCGGTCATAAGTTGGTGGTGGTTTTTTCTTGCCACTCTTGGAAAATTTCATAGTTGAAAGCTTGTTGTATTTTGTTGCACTTTACTTTGCTGAATGATGAAAATTACTGAACCTGAGAGGTAACATGAAGCTCCCCCATCTCATCACATGATCTGAAAGATCTTGTATTCTTTATAATGGACATGCTCCACTTATTTACATAATTTGTGTCATGTGGATCTTTGGGCATTCAACAAGCAACCTTGATGATGTAGCTTGGAAACTAAGTCAGCAAAGCACTACCCTTAACCATTAGATCTGCGATGTGAATAAAGTTCCTTTTCCATCCTACTCAGCCAGGACAGTTTTGCATTTTATGTTATTGGATTTATATGGCATATCAATTTGGTGCCCACCCTCCTATGAATAACTGAAGGAAAATGCAATTAAAGTTATTTTGAGTAAAACTATTGCAATATGCTAATTTAATTCTTTGACTCTCAAATAGGGATTGATTCTCACTCCGCTATTCACCTTCATGATGATGTCAATGTTAGCATCAAACAACTTGGCCTTTGACATTATTATGACTGATAAAGTGGAAACAAACAAGGATTGCAATCTAATGCATTTAAGATGTGTCTGGGATGTCATAGAAAAGTTACATTTAAATTTTTATCCGTGGGGCTACTCGATGAATATTCAACTCAATATAGATAATTTTTAGATGGCTAACTTGTTCTATTGATTGTTAGATTCTCAATTTGATACATATGATGATTGGTAAACTTGGTGGAACTTTTATTCACATCAGGCGGCCTTTGTTTGGCTTATATTTATTTATGTGAAATTTCCAGGTTTCTTGCATCTGCTTGTCAACTAGCAAAAGCCTTGGAGATACCTTTAGTTAATGATTTAGGATACACAAAGAGATATGTGCGTTGTCTCCAGGTACCATTTATTGCAATTTTCTGATTTCCTATTAACCATGCTTGATTATTCGACCCAAATAGGGTCATCTCTTTTTCCTTGGTTACTAGTGCACTGTTTGATATGTTCTGGAAATGGCCAAGGCATAATATTTTACTTGAGTCAACTAGTTTCTCATGTGAATTCATTTGAATGTAGTTTAAACTTGCTCGGTAGTTGCTCCCATGCATTTTTCGTTTTAGGCTTTTTAGATGCCATTGATGCATGATATCCTCTCCCAGCCCTTCATTCCTGCCTGCCTGATTTGATGTTTTGATCTTTGTAGTAACAGTGCTTACCAATTTTACCTACCAATTGACCTTACCCTCGGGATTTTGGATTTAAGATCTATATCCAGCGCTAACAAAGCACATGCACTTAAGACGAAATATGCTTCTCCATTTTTGTTCAGATTGCATTATATTTGAAATGTGATATATGCATTCTGCTTGTTTTGGAGAATGTTGGACTGATCATATCTTGATTTTTTCTTTCTTTTTGTCTTTTTTTCCCTTCATGTTTGGTTAAACAAACTGCAGATATCAGAGGTGGTTAATTGCATGAAAGACTTGATTGACTATACTGCTCAAGAGGCTGGCAAGGGACCAATAGGTAAACTTAAAGAAACTTCCAACATTTGGTATATGTTCTTTTTGACCTGTTCTGATTTATTGCAAATATAACTATCAATCAATTCTTATCAGCACAGATTGCCATAAGCTGCAACAGTTTGATGTTCTTATCTTTTATTTCTCTTTAATTTTCTCATGCTTTTGTGCTGATTGAAACTTTCTCTAAACTTTCACATCTATGCTTAATCAAAAAGGACATGAAAAGAAACCTACAAATTGAAATTTTCTAGGGAGGGTGCGTTGAGTATCCAATAATCATTCATCTCACCACCCAAGTAAGCTTGTCGATGATATGCAGAAGCTTTCTTTCCAAAATAAAAAAAAAAAAAATACATCCTTGCATAGAGCTTCCTTAAAGTAAAAGCTAGTAGCTTTTACAAACACCAAACTGACAAATAGATTGCAATGACACCTTGCTAGCTGCTGCTAGGTTCGTTGAGGATTCCCAAGTATTCTGCTAAAAGGGTGGAATAACTTCAAAGGTTATATATTGGTGAGAATGGATTAATATATTACTTGACAACCTATATGTGACAAAACAAACTTCTCCTATTTGTCCCAAACGCATCAGAGTTTCCTAGAACGCAGGCTAAATTTGAATCTTTTGAGTTTTGACTCGTGGTTATTTAAGTTTTTATTTCACATAATAACATCTTGTTTGTTTTCCAGAGAGTTTGGCTCAGTTCCCCCGCAGAACTAGGCCTTTTTCTGGGCTGCACAGTTCTGATCAGCAACCACCTGAGAAAAAGCAGCATACTAAACCTACATCGAATGATGATCTTCATTCTGTACAGGTAAGTGTCATGCATCCTTCCACAAGCAATGGTGTTGCAAGTGCAAACAATTCCCTCGGCACAAGCTCCACCTCTTCCTCTGCCATTACTGTTGCCAGGATTTTTCATCAGAATTCCGTGAATTCACGGATTGAAAATCAGATGACTAGTCCCGGCAGTCCATATACTGGGACATTTGTTCAGATTCCATCTGCTGTCTCTTCAACCACTCTGACACTAGCTCAGCTCAATCCCTCCTCTCCCTTCTCTTGTTTAACACCATCATCATCTAATAATCCTCAAAGTTCTCACAATATGTTAGCTGCATCAACTGCAATAAACCATGTCAGTTCAGCACATTCACCTGTTCAAACACCAATGGAGCAGTCATCTCAGTCAAATGAGGTTGATCCAAATGAATTTCAGAGCTCTGTTGAGAAAATTATACAAGAAATGATGATTTCTTCACAGTTCAGTGGGGCAGGTGGTATGGTCAGTGTTGATTATGAAGGAAATGATATAAAGGACATAAATAGGGTCACACGGTCAACACAAAATGTGTTCACCAGTGGCCCTTGCCTGGAGGGCAATGTGATGGGAAACAAGAAGTCAGGTACTATGGATGGAGGATTTGGGAGTTTGAATGGTCAAAATCATATCTCTGCCTCTACTAGCAGATTCACAGCTGCCATGGGGAATGTCTCCAGCACTTTGTCTGGTAGGTTTGCCATGCCAGTGATGGATCATGATGCTGGTATGAATCATCAACAACAGGCACTGGCTTATCAGTTGCGTCTTGGAGCAGTAAATAGATTTCTTGATAACCAATTTGATTAGAAATCTCCCTGAAGAGTAGTTAATTTTACTGATACTTTCATGGTGATAGTTCAGACCTAGTACGATACCATTCAGGTGGTGATACAAAGGGTTTGAGACGTGGCCATTTTATCCTTTCTGCTGAATCATGAGAAAATTTTGTTTCCTTTGACTGGCAGCAGCTGCATATTGTACAAATATAGAACTTCTGCCAGTAGGCAATTTCAGCTGATGGTGATGGGGAGGCAATATTTTCTTAATTAGCCAGAGATGGATTAGAATTTTATGTTTTCAGAAAGAATCAAGAAATATTCTGCTTTGATAATGAGTTCCATTTGTTCCATATCTTTCTCTAAGCTAATGTAAAATTCTGCAATACCTTATCACTGCTGCTTCGGGATTTCTTCGCACCCGAATCACTAGGAATCCTCGTTACTAAGATATTGTTCTTAGTTACATATAAATGGTTAAGGATGGTTTTTGCAATCGCCTTGGTTTTTTGGGTAAGCAATGATCGACCAATTTTCATGGATGCATTTTAGCTCAAGCTCAGAATTGCGAGACACGCAGCAATTGCGGTTCAGCAGATACATGTTTTTATCAAACTAGACTATCATGATATAAAAACTTGGGACAACATTGACATGACAAATACAAGGCAATGACAATTGTAACTAATGATTTCTAAATGATGTTTGCTGCTGCTCTTTATTCTCTTCAAGCTTCAACATATTTTTCAATGGCAGCAGCCAAGGTAGCCTTTGGAACTGCACCTATAACACCTTCCTTCTTCTCTCCATTCTTGAACATTAGCACTGTGGGAATGCTTCTAATCGCATATTGTGATGCAATGTTTGGGCAATCATCAGTGTTCACTTTGAAACAAGCAATCTTTCCTGCGTATTCTGCTGCCAATTCATCAATCACCGGTGTTATCATTCGGCATGGTCCGCACCATGGTGCCCAGAATTCAACTAGAACTGGGATTTCACAGCCAATAACCAGGCTATCCCAGCTTGAATCTGTCACCACTTGCACTGTAGAAAAAAAAATTAATCCCAAGAACATTCAGTGCACAAGCGCAAGCAAAAATGAACAAAAGTTGTTGTTTTTTTTTTTTTTATAAAAAAAAGCTATTGTGAGGGAGGGAGAGGGGCTTACCTACACCGACAGCTTCTTGAGCTTTGCATACAATGGTGGATTTATGATTTTTGACTGAAGCATATGAAGAAGAGAAAGAAGATGGAAATGACAAAGAAGAAGACCTCCTTAACCCCCTGCCTGTGGGCAATTTCAACTTCTCTTTTGAGCAAGCTACATGGTTTGAACATAATACTCCAGCTCTAGTAGTCGACATGGTGCTCATATTCATGCTTGCGTGAAGAGCCATGAACTATATGCTGCTTTTCCCCCTCCGTTTGCTAGGTTTTATATCCTTTGTTTACTTAGAAAATGAATCCTATATATCCAGATATTAAGGAAAAAAACAGATAAAAGAAAGCATGTGACCATCTTTCTTTCTTTTCAACTTGTTGGATTTTTAAGTGGATATTGTAAGAGAAATGTAAGGTTGAGGTGACTCCACTCGTGGATGAGATTTTGTCCTCATATATCTCATCACATGAAACTACTTTGCTCTGGAAAATAACATGTGGATTTTTGTATCTCTATTGTAAACAATGTGCACAGAGCAAAGTTGTTTTTTTTTTCTTTGATAGATATTTACTTTTCCGTCGATAAAAAAAAAAAAAAAAAAAACTCTTGACAACAAAGGCCACCTACCAATCTACTATAGAGTTGTCAATGGGCTGAGCTCCACTTGGATTTTGTCAAAATCTAAGTGGGCTTGAATCAAAATCCAGTAAAACTATTTTAAGGGTTTAAGATGAGGCCAGCCTCAAACTGGGATGCCATAGTCTTGGATTATTTGGTTCTAGTCAGTTCATTCATATCCATAAGCTATAATGGCTAAGAGTGATAATTTATGTGATCATGAGATCGTGAAAATAACCTTAGATTAGATATGAACTTTTCATGATTATCTTATGAAGATTTGGGTTGTTCTTGAAAAATAAATTTCTTGTGGATACATACACTCTATGAAAATAATACAAGGAAAATAAAACAAAATGAAGTGATAGATAAAGAGAAAAAAATTCTCGTGCAAGACTGTTTTTGTCTTTTAAATTTATGCATGGAGTTTAAGACTCGTTTATTCTTACATGTGACTGTAGTATTTATACATCTAGTTAGTTCTTGAACTTAGTTCATGAAAAAAAAAAAAATTTTTAAATTGAGTCATGGGGTGATATGACATGCTTGTTATTGATGGAGATATTAATGATAATATTTTTCTAAAAAGTTGAGGGTTGCTATGCTATGTTCTCTATTGGTGAAGATGTTGACAATTA
>Ga0307517_10009075_pt1 | contig 14168 bp, 10 predicted proteins | sample 23_EM_MG_FD_194515 | JGI IMG/M metagenome (GOLD analysis project Ga0307517, IMG submission 194515) | Populus trichocarpa ectomycorrhiza microbial communities from riparian zone in the Pacific Northwest, United States - 23_EM | ecosystem: Host-associated > Plants > Roots > Unclassified | place...
GCTGCGTCGGGATGTCCTGGAACAGCGTGCCGCCGAGCGCGACATTGATCAGCTGGCAGCCGCGGCAGATGCCGATCACCGGCTTGCCCGCCGCGACGAAGGCATTGAACAGGTCGATCTCGTAGCGGTCGCGCACCGCATCGCCGGCCCAGTCGGGATGCAGCGGTGTCTCGCCATAACTCTGCGGCGCGATGTCGGCGCCGCCCTGCAGCACCAGGCCGTCGAGGTATTCGGCGTACGAGGCCAAGCTCATGTCGCTGCGCTGGATCAGGCCCTCGCTCTCGATCGCCGGGATCATCACCGCCAGCACGTCCTTTGCGAGCACCCAGTGGGCGACCGATTGCTCGAGGTAGTGCAGCGTCTTGGCGTAGACGCCGCCGAGGTTGAGCACCGCGCCGACGGGGTGGTGGATGCGCGCGGAGATGCCGATGATGAGCGGCTTGGCCATGTCAGTAGGCTTCCGTGAAGAAGCGTTCGAAATCGGCCGCCTCGCAGGGGCGTGGATTGGTCTGGTGACAGATGTCCTGCGTCGCGATCTCGACCAGCCGCGGGAAATGCTCGCGCTTGACACCGGCAACGGCCAGCCCCGGCGGAATGCCGATCCGGTGCTTCAGGTTCGCCAGCCACGGCACGAAGCCACTCACCGAGGACACGCCGACGACGTGCGCGAGCTCGACGAACTTGTGCGGCACGGCCTCGCGGTTGTAGGTCATCACCGGCTCGATCATCAGCGCGTTCGCCAGGCCGTGGTGCAGGTCGCACACCGTGCCGAGCGCGTGCGCGCAGGAGTGCACCGCGCCCAGGTCCTTCTGGAACGCGATCGCGCCCATCATCGAGCTCATCATCATGTCGGCGCGCGCCTGCAGGTTGCCGGGTTCGCGCACCGCCGTCAGCAGTGCACGCGCCGCGATGCGCGTGCCCTCGAGCGCGATGCCGTCGCACAGCGGGTGGTAGGCGGGCGACAGGTAGCTCTCGATGTTGTGCGTGAGTGCGTCCATGCCGGTCGCGGCCGTCACCGCGGGTGGCAGGCCGAGCGTGAGTTCGGGGTCGGCGAATACGATCTTGGCGAGGATCTCCGGCGAGAAGATCACGCGCTTCACATGCGTGTCTTCCTCGCTGATCACGCTGCTGCGGCCGACCTCGCTGCCGGTGCCCGAGGTCGTGGGCAATGCGATGAAATACGGCAGCGTGGCCGGATCGATCGTGCGCACCTGCGGGTGATCCCACACGTACTCCATCACGTCGCCCGGGTGCGTGGCAAGCAGGCCGACGACCTTGGCGACATCGAGCGCGGCACCGCCGCCGACGCCGATCACGCAGTCGGCATCGTGCGCCTTGTACGCAGCCGCGCCGTTCATCACCTGGCTACCGGTCGGATTGCCGAACACGCCGCCGTAGACCGCGACCGCGAGGCCGGCGGATTCGAGACCGGCCTTCAGCTCGCTCATCAGCGGCAACGCAGCCAGGCCCTTGTCGGTGACGATCAGCGGCCGGCGCAGGCCGCGTTCGTGCAGATGGGGACCGGCGAGCGCACGGGCACCGGCGCCGAAGTGGATGAGGGTCGGGAATGAAAAACGGGTGATGCTCATGGTGATGCAGGTTACCGGACTATTTGTTCATTCATTCATTTCACGCTGGCCCAGCGCAGCTCGGGCGAGTCGCTGGGCCACTGGATGGCGCTGACCTTCTTGCTCATCGCCCAGGTCAGCGTGCGGCGGTACAGCGGGATGAAGGGCAGCTCGTCGCCGACGATGCGCAGCGCCACGCCGACCATCGCGCGGCGCCGCGTCAGGTCGGGTTCGACACGCATGCCGTCGATCAGCACGTCGAGCTGCGGGTTGCTGTAGCGGCCAGCGTTGAAGGTGCCGAGGCCCGATTTGTCCCAGCTGCGAAACAAGCCGTTCAGCGAGGCCCAGGCGTCGGGATTCGGCGTCCAGCCGTATTCGAGAAAGCTCGCGGTCGCGGCGGTCAGCTTCGGGAAGAACTGGTTCGTCGGCGAGCTGCGCAGCGTGGTTCGGATGCCGACCTGCGTCAGCATCGCCGTCATCGCCTGACAGACCGCCTCGCGCCACGGCACGTTGACACAGTCGAGCGTGATCGCGAAGCCGTTCGGGTAGCCGGCCTCGGCGAGCAGCGCCCGGGACCTGGCCGGGTCGTAGGGCAGGCGCTTGTCGAGCTCGGGCGGCGAGCCGTCGACGCGCGGCGACAGGAACGCGCCGGTCGGCACGCCCTGGCCGCGCAGCACCTTCTGCGTGATCAGCTCGACGTTGAGCGCCTGGTAGACGGCGCGGCGCACGCGCAGGTCCTTGAACGGGTTCTTGCCCTTCACGTCGCTGTCGGCCAACTCGTCGCGCGCCATGTCGAAAGTGAGGTATTGCTGGCCGAGGTCGGTGACCTGCAGCAGCTTGATCGCCGGCTCGCTCTTCAGGCGCGCGATGTCCTGCACCGGCGGGTCGAGCACCAGATCGATCTCGCCCGACACCAGCGCCGCGAGCCGCGTCGCATCGGCGCGGATCGCGACCAGCGTGACCTCGTCGAGATTGCCGCTGCGCTTGTCGGCCCAGCCCCACCAGCGCGGGTTGCGCTTCAGCACCGTGCGCACATCGGGCTCGAAGCGCTCGAGCAGGAACGGGCCGGTGCCGTTGGCGTTGCGCACCGCGAAGGTCTCCTGCTTGCCGTTGAAGTCCTGGGCCTTCTCGACGCCGTGCTTGATGCACCAGGCCTTGCTCATCATCGCGAGCTGCTGCAGCTTCTCGGGCAGCACCGCGTCGGGTGCCTCGAGCGTGAACTCCAGCGTCAGGTCGTCGATCTTGCGTGCGAACTTGACGCCCTTGAGCTGGAACGCGCGCTGCGACGGCGCGGCCATCGCGCGCTCGACCGAGAACACCGCATCGTCGGCCGTGAACGGTGTGCCGTCGTGAAACACCACGCCCGGCCGCAGCTTGAAACGCCAGGTGGTCGGCGTGGTCATCTGCCACGACACCGCCAGCGAGGGCTCGAGCCTGAACTGCTCGTCACGGTTGACCAGCCCTTCGTAGAGCTGCACCGAGACGCGCGTGTGGTACAGCAGCGCGAGCGCGTGCGGGTCCATGGTCTGCGGATCGAAGGCGCTGGCGATGCGCAAGGTAGCGGCGTTCGCGGCGCCCAGGCCCGCACCCAGCACGAGCGCCAGTGCGATCCGCAGCCACCGACCGATTGAACGCATCATCAGATGATCTCGAAGTAGCGCTTCAGTTCCCAGTCGGTGACGCCGTCCAGCCACTGGCGCCACTCCCATTCCCGCGTCGCGGCGAAGTGGTCGACGAAGTCGTCGCCGAACCAGTCACGTGCGATCGTCGACTGCTTGAAGACGCGGGTCGTCTCGATCAGCGTGCGCGGCGCGCGCGGGATGTCCTCTGCCCCCTGGTTGGTCCCGGTGATCGGCGGCGCCGTCAGCTTCAGGCCCTTCTCGACCCCGTGCAGCCCGGCCGCGATCACCGCGGCCATCGCGAGGTACGGGTTCACGTCAGCGCCCGGGCAGCGCGTCTCGAGGCGCGTCGCCTTCGGGCTGCCGGCGATCACGCGAAAGCTCGCCGTGCGGTTGTCGAGGCCCCAGGTCGGCTTGACCGGCGCCCAGAAGCCGTCGACGAGGCGCTTGTAGCTGTTGATCGTGGGCCAGAACATCGGCGCCATCTCCATCAGGCACGCGACCTGGCCGGCGAGGTAGCTCTCGAACAGCTTGCTCATCTTGCGTGGCGACTTCGCATCGAAGAACAGGTTGTTCTTGCCATCCGACAGGCTCTGGTGGATGTGCCCCGAGCAGCCCGGGTACTGCTGGCTCCACTTCGCCATGAAGCTGGGCATCACGCCGAAGCGCGCGCCGATCTCCTTCGCGCCGGTCTTGAACAGGATCGCACGGTCGGCCTGCTCGAGCGCCTCGCCGAACGCGATCGCGACCTCGTAGACGCCAGGGCCGGTCTCGGTGTGCAGGCCTTCGATCGGCACGCCGAACAGCGGCATCTCGTCCATCAGCGCCTTGAAGAACTCGCGCTTGTGGTTCATGCGCAGCAGCGAGTAACCGAACATGCCGGGCGTGATCGGCTCGGGGCCGACACCCTTCTTCGCGGCCCAGCTCTGCGGCGTCTCGGCGAAGTTGAACCACTCGAACTCCATGCCGGCCATCGTCGTCACGCCGAGTTTCTGGGCGCGCTTGAGCACGCGCTTGAGCGTCTGGCGCGGGCAGATCGGCGATGGCGTGCCGTCAGCCTTGACGAACTCGCCGAGGAACATCGGCACACCGTCGTCCCAGGGCACGTGGCGGTGCGTGTTCAGGTCGAGGCGCGCGAGCGCATCCGGGAAGCCGTGCTGCCAGCCGGTCAGCGTGGTGTTGTCGTAGCAGTTGTCGTTCGCGTCCCAGCCGAACACGACGTCGCAGAAGCCGAACCCGCCGTTCGGGTGCGGCTGCGCGGCGCCGAGGAACTTGTCGATGTGCAGGTACTTGCCGCGCAGGATGCCGTCGATGTCGCTGACCGCGACCTTGACCTTGCCGGTGCCGGACTTGCGCACCGCGGCAAGCGCCGGATGTTCCTTCTGTGCCATGCCAGTCTCCGTTGTCGTTGTTGTCTTCTCGGAGTCTAGTGTGCGATACCGAGCTCGCGCATCGCCTCCGCCACCGCGTTCACCGCCTGCTGCATCTCGTTGCGGCCGATCGCGCCGATGCAGCCGATCCGGAAGGTCTCGACCTGCGTCAGCTTACCGGGATACAGGATGAAGCCGCGCCGCTTCACCGCCTCGTAGAAAGGCCGGAACTGGTAGGCCGGGTGCGCCGGCACGTGGAAGGTCACGATGATCGGCGCCTGCAGCGCGGGTTCGAGGAACGGCCGGAAGCCGAGGGCGGCCATGCCGGTGATCAAGGTGCAGCAGTTGTCGGTGTAACGCGCCAGCCGCGCGACCTGACCGCCCTCTTCAGCGAACTGTCGCAACGCCTCGGCCAGCGCGGCCACGACGTGCGTCGGTGGCGTGAAGCGCCACTGGCCGGTCTGCTCCATGTACGCGTGCTGGTCGAACAAGTCCATCGCAAGCGAATGCGAGTTGCCTTCACAGGCGGCGAGCACCGCCTGGCGCAGCAACACGAAGCCCATGCCGGGCACGCCTTCGAGGCACTTGCCGCTGGCCGCGACCAGCGCGTCGAACTGGACTTCGCGCGCATCGATCGCCAGCGCGGCGAACGAGCTCATCGCGTCGATGATCAGGCCCTTGCCGTGGCGCGCGCAGACCTCGCTGACGGCCTGCAGCGGGTTCAGCACGCCGGTGCCGGTCTCGCAGTGGATGAAGCCGACATGCGTGATGCTCGGGTCCTCGCGCAGCTTCGCGTCGAGCGCCGTGGCCGACACCGGCCGGTCCTCGGCGTGCTCCATGATCGTGGTGCGCCGGCCCATCAGTGTCGCGAGCTTGCCGAGGCGCTTGCAGTAGGCGCCGTTGTCCAGCACCAGCACGTGGCCGTCGCGCGGCACGACGGTCGCGACCGCGGCCTCGACCGAGAAGGTACCGCTGCCCTGCAGCGGCACGACGACGTGCGACTCCTCGCCGTGCACGATCGCGAGCAGCTGGCGGCGCAGTTCGGCGGTCACGGCGATGAAGTCGGTGTCCCACGAGCCCCAGTCGCGCAGCATCGCCAGCTTGGTGCGCAAGGTCGTCGTCAACGGGCCGGGGGTCAGCAGGATGGCGTCGCGGTCCATGGGGGTCTCCTCTGTCGATTCGATCTTGTCATCGTGTCGCGGTGTTGCGCCAGGCCTGGGTGCGTTTGTCGACCCACCAGCCGAGCGCGATGAAGAGCAGGGTCACGAGCGTCGAGCCCGCGGTGATCAGGATCGCGCAGGCCGCCGCGGCGCCCGCCTCGCCGGCCTCGTCGAGGTTCAGGATCGCGATCGCCGCGACCTTGGTGCTGGGCGAGTACAGGAACACGACCGCCGAGATCGTCGTCATCGCGTTGATGAAGAAGTAGCGCGCGATGTCGAGCAAGGTGGGCGTGCAGATCGGCAAGGTGACGCGCCAGAAGGTCTTAAAGAACGGCACCTTCAACGAGGCCGAGACCGATTCGAACTCGGCGTCGAGCGCCTTCAGCGCCGTCACCGCGGTCAGGTGGCCGGTGGTGTAGAAGTGGACGATGGTGCACAGCACCAGCAGCGGCAAGGTCTGGTACAGCCCGTTCAGCGGGCTCCCCGGCAGGTTGAAGAAGAAGATGTAGCCCAGGCCGAGCACCAGACCGGGCACCGCCATCGGCAGCATCGCGAGCAGGCGCACGACCGGGCGCAGCGCGTCCAGGCCGCGCGTCTTCTCGAGCATGTAGGCGCCGGTGAACACGATGATCGTGCCGAAGAACGCGGTGCCGGCTGCGAGCTTCAGGCTGTTGACGATGGCATCGAAGACCTCGGCGTCGACCAGCCCCATCGTGTAGTGCTTCAGAGTCAGCGACAGGTCGTAAGGCCAGAAGCTCGCGAACGACGCGAACACCGCCATGCCCAGCATCGCGAGCATCAGGACGCCGACGAGCACCGTGTAGCCGGTCATCAGCGCGTCGAAGACGGGTGCACGCGACGGGCGGTACGGCACGGCGCGCGCCGACAGCATCGAGGTCTGCTTGCGACTGATCAGCCAGTCGACGATGAAGGTCAGCACGGCCGGCGCGAGCAGCAGCAGCCCGACGACGGCACCGCGTTGAAAGTCCTGCTGGCCGATCACGAGCTTGAACACATCGGTCGCGAGCATGTTGAAGTTGCCGCCGATGACCTTGGGGATGCCGAAGTCCGTCATCACCAGCGTGAACGCGACCAGCGCGGCCGAGATCAGCCCGTACTTCGCGCCCGGCAAGGTGATCGTGAAGAATTTTCGCCGCGTGCTGGTGCCGAGCGCGCTGGCCGCCTCGTACAGGCGCGCGTCGGCCAGCGACAGCGCGGTAATCAGGATCATCAGCGCGTGCGGGAACACCGCGAAGCACTCGGCCACGACGATGCCCGGCGCCCCGTAGATGGTCTCGAAACCGAGCGCGTGAATGAAGCCGCGCGCGATCCCCTGGTTGCCGAACCAGTAGATCAGCGACAGCGCCGACAGCAGCGATGGCGCGAGCAGCGGCACCAGCGCGATCGTGCGGAACAGCCCCTTGAACGGCATGCAGCTGCGCGACAGCGCATACGCGAAGCCGAAGGCCAGCGGCAGCGTGACCAGCGTGACCACCAGCGACACCCAGACGCTGTGCCACAGCGAGCTCAGCAGCGAGGGCGAGGCGAGGTAGCTGCTGAAATTGGCCAGGCCGACGAACGCGCCCTCGCCGTTCTGCAGCGACTTGACGAGGATGCTCGCCAGCGGCAGCGCCAGGAACACGACCAGCGCGAGCACGACCAGCAGCAGGGCCGCATGCGCGATGCGGTCGGTCCAGTGCGCGCGCTGGCGCAGCGCGGGAGCCGTTGGCAGGTGCAGGACGGCGGACATGAGCGGGCGCGTCGAGCCGCGTTTCAGAAGACGCGAAGGCGGTCGCTGCGCAAGGCCATTTCGAGCCGGGCACCGACCCGAACCCCGAGGTCGTGCATCTGGTTCAGCGAGAACGAGACCAGCAGGGGCTGCCCGTCGAGCTCGTCGATGCGCATCTGCGCGAGGCACGAGCCGCCGAGGAATTCGACGTTGCTCACCTCGCCCCAGACGCGGTTCGCGATGCCTTCGAGGGCGCCCTCGGCGACACGGTCCTCCGGTCGCAGGTAGAGGTGCACCGACGCCCCCGCCACGTGCGCGTCGCAGTGAGCCGCGCCCTGCAGCTCGAGCCGGCCGACGCGAAAGCGCCCCTGGCCGAGCGCGCGCGCCGGGAGCACATTGACCTTTCCGATGAACTCGGCGACGAAAGGCGTCGCCGGCCGCTCATAGACATCTTGCGGCGTGCCGACCTGTTCGATCACGCCCTGGTTCATCACGACGATGCGGTCGGCGATCGACATCGCCTCTTCCTGGTCATGCGTGACCATGACGGTGGTCACGCCGAGCTTGCGCTGCAGCGAACGGATCTCGGCGCGCAGGTGCACGCGCACGATCGCATCGAGCGCGGAAAGCGGTTCGTCGAGCAGCAGCAAGCCCGGCTTGGTCGCGAGTGCGCGCGCCAACGCGATGCGCTGCTGCTGCCCGCCCGAGAGCTGCGCGGGAAACTTGGCGCCACTGCCCGGCAGGCCGACGAGCGCGAGCAGTTCGTCGACCCTTGACGCGATGAGCGCGCGAGACTGTTTGCGATTGACGAGGCCGTACGCGACGTTGTCGGCGATCGTCAGGTTCGGGAACAGCGCATACGACTGGAACACGATGCCGTAGTCGCGCTGCGCCGGCGGCAGCACCGAAATGTCGCGCTCGCCTTGAAAGATGCTGCCGGCCGTCTGCGTCTCGAGGCCCGCGATGATGCGCAGCAAGGTCGTCTTGCCGCAGCCCGACGGCCCCAGGAAGCAGACGAACTCGCCCTTCTCGATGGACAGATCAATGTCGCACAGCGCCTGGAAGGAGCCGAAGCTCTTGCGAATGCCATCCAGGCGCAGGTAGCTGCTCATTGAGTCAGTTTACTTTTTGGGTTCCGATTTTGCGTCGTAGCGCTTGTTCCACTCGGCCAGCACGCGCTCGCGGTTCTTCGCGGTCGTCGCGAAGTCCATCTTCACGAGCCGCGCCTCGTAGTCGGCCGGCACGTTCTTCAGCGGCTCGGCCACGCCCGGGATCGCGGTGATCGCGAAATTCTTGCCGTAGAGCTTCATCGCATCCTTGCTCGAGGCCCAGTCGGCGAGCTTCTTCGCCGCATCCAGCTTCTTCGTGCCGGCATGGATCGCGAAGGCTTCCAGGTCCCAGCCCAGGCCCTCTTTCGGGAACACGAGGTCGATCGGCGCGCCCTTGGCCTTGTTGGTGTTGCCGCGGTACTCGAACGAGATGCCGAGCACGTACTCGCCGGTCGCTGCCATGTTGCAGGGCTTGGAGCCGGAGTGCGTGTACTGCGCGATGTTCTCGTGCAGCGCGTCCATGTACTTCCAGCCGCCGCCCTTGCCGGCGTCGTCGCCCCACAGCGTGAGCCACGCGCTCACGTCGAAGAAGCCGGTGCCCGACGAGGCCGGGTTCGGCATCACGATCTGGCCCTTGTAGACCGGCTTGGTCAGGTCCTTCCAGGTCTCGGGCTTCGGGATGTTCTTCTTCTGCGCCTCGACGGTGTTGAAGCAGACGGTGGCGCCCCACACGTCCATGCCGAACCAGGCCGGCGGGTTCTTCTTGTCGCGGTATTGGCTCATGATGCCGTCGAGGTTCAGCGGCGCATACGGGATCAGCATGCCTTGGGTATCGAGCAGCGCCAGGCTGCTCGCGGCCACGCCCATCACGACGTCGGCCTGCGGATTCGCCTTCTCGGCGAGCAGCTTGGCGGTGATCACGCCGGTCGAGTCACGCACCCACTTGATCTCGATCGTCGGGTTGTCCTTCACGAAGCCGGCCTCGTAGGCCTTCAGCTGGTCGGTCTCGAGCGCGGTGTAGACCGTGAGCTGCGTCTTCTGCGCAAACGCCGTGGTGGCGGTGGCGAGCAGGGCCAGCGCAGCGAGCACCGGTTTGATGGAACCCAGAGTCATGCAAGTCTCCTGACGAAGAGGAAGGGAGCAAAAGGGGAAGTCGGTGCAAGCCGCGTGCCTGATGAAACAATCCCGTTTGAGCAAAAGGACACGTCGCTTGAGGGGCAGTCTAGGGGGGCGTTCAAACGGTCGTCAACTGTTTCTTGAAAATTGTTGACAATCAACAGGGCCTGTCATCTACTCGTCACCCATGGTCGCTAGCGTTGCTCCCCATCCCACCATCACGCTGCTGCAAACCAGCTCGCTCACGAGCGTGGTGCAGGGCGAACTCGAACGCATGATCCTGTCCGGCGAACTGGCGCCCGGCGCCAAGCTCACCGAGATGGCGCTGGCGACGCGCCTGGGCGTGTCGCGCGGGCCGTTGCGCGAGGCCTTTCGCATGCTCGAAGAAGCCGGGCTGGTGCGCACCGAAAAGAACCGCGGCGTGTTCGTGCGCGACATCCCGATCGATGAAGCGGTCGAGATCTTCGACCTGCGCGCGGCGATGGACGAACTTGTCGGCCGGCGCCTGGCCGAGCGCATCCTGCCGGCCCAGCTGAAAGAGATCCGCGCCCTCGTCGATCAGATGGAACAAGCCGTGAAGGCCAAGGACGCCCAGCATTACCACCTGCTGAACCTGAAGTTCCACGACCGGCTCGTCGAGCTCGCCGGCAACAGCAAGCTGACCGCGATCTACCGCAAGCTGATCAAGGAGCTGAGCCTGTTCCGCCGCCTGAACCTGGCCGACGGCTGGCTGCTGCCGATCTCGGCCAACGAACACCGCCAGATCGTCAAGGCGATCGCATCGGGCGACCCGGAGGCCGCCGGCAAGGCGATGTTCGACCACGTGATCGAGAGCAAGGAGCGCACGATCAAGAACAACCTGCGCCAGCAGCAGGCCAACCCACTGGAAAGGGTGAACTGAGATGATCACCGTCAACTCACGCGCCTACAAGCTTCCCGCCCATCCCACCGTCGTCGTCTGCGTCGACGGCTGCGAGCCCGACTACATCGCCCAGGCGGTCGCGCACGGCCAGATGCCCTGGCTCAAGAGGGTGCTCGCCGAAGGCACGGTGCTGATCGCCGACTGCGTGATTCCGAGCTTCACGAACCCGAACAACCTGTCGATCGTGACCGGCGCCCCGCCCTCGGTGCACGGCATCTGCGGCAACTACCTGTTCGACGTCGCGAGCAACACCGAAGTGATGATGAACGACCCGAAATGGCTGCGGGCGCCGACGCTGCTCGCCGCGCTGGCCGATGCCGGTCGCTCGGTCGCGGTCGTGACGGCCAAGGACAAGCTGCGCAAGCTGCTCGGCCACGGCATGAAGGGCATCTGCTTCTCGGCCGAGAAGGCGGATGAGGCCACGTTCGCCGAGAACGGCATCAGCGGCGTCGTCGAGCTGGTCGGCATGCCGGTGCCGTCGGTCTACAGCGCGGCGCTGTCGGAGTTCGTGTTCGCGGCCGGCGTCAAGCTGATGTCCAGCGCGAGCCACCGCCCCGACGTGATGTACCTCTCGACCACCGACTACGTGCAGCACAAGCACGCACCCGGCACCGAGGGCGCCGACGCGTTCTACAAGATGATGGACCGCTACCTCGGCCAGCTCGACGCGATGGGCTGCGTGATCGCCGTCACCGCCGACCACGGCATGAACGCGAAGACGCGCATGGACGCGCAGCCCGACGTGATTTACCTGCAGGACGTGCTCGACGACTGGCTCGGTCAATCGGTGGCGCGCGTCATCCTGCCGATCACCGATCCCTACGTGGTGCACCACGGCGCGCTCGGCTCGTTCGCGACGGTGTACCTGCCGGGCGATGTCGACATCGCGGCGCTCGTCACGCGCATCGCGGTGCAACGCGGCATCGAATCGGTGTGGACGCGCGCGCAGGCCGCCGAGCATTTCGAGCTGCCGGCCGACCGCATCGGCGACATCGTCGTCGTGTCCGAGCGCTCGACGGTGATCGGCACCGCGGCGGCGCGCCACGACCTCAGCGCGCTCGATGCGCCGCTGCGGTCGCACGGCGGCGTGTCGGAGCAGCGTGTGCCGCTGATCCTGAACCGGCGCACCGCGGCGTTCGATCCGCAGCGCCGCTGGCGCAACTTCGACGCGTTCGAGCTCGCGCTCAATCTGGCGCAGTGACGATGAGCGACAGCGTCAGGAACCGCGGCATGTCGAATCATGGAATGAGAATTGCCGGCGAGAAGCTCGGTATGGACCGCAGCGGCGAACGCTGCATCGTCGTCCGCAACCCGTTCACCGGCGCCGCGATCGCCAGCGTCCCGAAGGCCACGCTCGCCGAGGTGCGCCAGGCCCTCGCGCTCGCCAAGGGCTACAAGCCGGCGCTGACACGCTTCGAGCGGGCCAACATCCTGAACAAGACCGCGGCGCTGGTGCGCGAACGCAGCGCGCAGATCGCGAGCCTGATCAGCGCCGAATCCGGCCTGTGCCTGAAAGATGCGAGCTACGAAGCCGGCCGCGTCGCCGACGTGCTGGTGTTCGGGGCCGGCGAGTGCCTGAAGGACGACGGCCAGATCTTCTCGTGCGACCTGACGCCGCACGGCAAGAAGCGCCGCGTCTACACGCAGCGCGACCCGCTGCTCGGCGTGATCACCGCGATCACGCCGTTCAATCATCCGATGAACCAGGTCGCGCACAAGGTCGTGCCGTCGATCGCGACCAACAACCGCATGGTGCTGAAGCCCTCGGAGAAGGTGCCGCTGTCGGCCCTCCTCTTCGCCGACCTGCTCTACGAAGCCGGCCTGCCGCCAGAGATGCTGTCGGTCGTCACCGGCGATCCGCGCGAGATCGCCGACGAGCTGCTGACCAGCCCCGACGTCGACCTCGTCACCTTCACCGGCGGCGTGGCGATCGGCAAATACATCGCACGGACGGCCGGCTACAAGCGCATGGTGCTGGAGCTCGGCGGCAACGACCCGATCATCGTGATGGAGGACGCCGATCTCGACGAAGCCTCGACGCTGGCCGTGCAGGGCTCGTACAAGAACTCGGGCCAGCGCTGCACCGCGGTGAAGCGCCTGCTGGTGCATGAAGCGGTCGCGGCGCGCTTCACCGACCTGGTGGTCGAGAAGACCCGGGCCTGGTCGTACGGCGACCCGAACGACGCCACGGTCGAGATGGGCACCGTGATCGACGAAGACGCGGCGCGCCTGTTCGAACTGCGCGTCATTGAGGCCGTCGCCCACGGCGCGCGCCTGCTGGTCGGCAACCAGCGCCGCGGCGCGCTGTATGCGCCGACCGTGCTCGACCGGGTGCGCCCCGAGATGACGGTCGCGCTGCAGGAGACCTTCGGCCCGGTCTCGCCGATCATCAGCTTCGCGAACATCGACGAGGCGATCCGCATCAGCAACGGCACGGCCTACGGCCTGTCGAGCGCGGTCTGCACGAACCGCCTCGACTACATCACGCGCTTCGTCGCGGAGCTGCAGGTGGGCACGGTCAACGTGCGCGAGGTCCCGGGCTACCGCCTGGAGCTGACCCCGTTCGGCGGCATCAAGGACTCCGGTCTGGGGTACAAAGAGGGTGTACAAGAAGCGATGAAGAGCTTCACCAACACGAAGACCTACTCCCTGCCCTGGATCTAACCCGAGTCGATGACAACCCCTAGGCACCTACGGCACCATCCCCCGAGGGGAGCTCAGGCTCGCTTGGGGCGGCCCGGCGCAGCCTGAGATGATCCACCTTCTCAACCTGCTCGCCGCCATCGCCCTGCTCGTCTGGGGCACGCACATCGTGCGCACCGGGGTGCTGCGTGTTTTCGGCGAGAGCCTGCGCGGCGTGCTCGCGAAGAGCTTCAGCAACCGCTTCACCGCGCTGCTCGCCGGCCTCGGGGTCACGACCGTCGTGCAGTCCAGCACGGCCACCTGCCTGATCGTCGCGTCCTTCGTCGGCAAGGGGCTGGTCGCGACCGCCGCCGCGCTGGCGGTGATGCTGGGCGCCGACGTCGGCACCGCGCTGATGGCGGTGGTGTTCTCGTTCGATCTGTCCTGGCTGTCGCCGCTGCTGATCTTCATCGGCGTCGTGCTGTTCATCCCGCGCCAGGACACGGTCGCCGGCCGCATCGGCCGGGTGCTGATCGGCCTTGGGCTGATCACGCTGGCCTTGCAGCTGATCGTCGGCGCCACGCGGCCGCTGACCGAGTCGCCGGCGGTGCGCGCCCTGCTCGTCGCGCTGCCGAACGACGTGTTGCTCGACATCATCGTCGGCGCGGTGCTCACGGTGTTCTCGTATTCGAGCCTGGCGATCGTGCTGCTCACGGCCACGCTGGCCAGCTCCGGCCTGCTGCCGGTGCCGGTCGCACTCGGGCTGGTGTTGGGCGCGAACCTGGGCAGCGGCCTGCTCGCGATGATCGCAACCGGCGGCGCGTCGCCGCAGGTGCGCCGGCTGCCGATGGGCAACCTGATTTTCAAGGCGGTCGGCGCGCTCGGCACGATCCCGCTGCTGCCGCAGGTGCATATCGCGCTGCAGCAGCTGGTGCCCGACGTGCACCAGCAGGTCGTGCTGTTCCACCTCGGCTTCAACGTCGTGCTGGCGCTGGTGTTCATCAGCTTCACCG
>Ga0307517_10009076_pt1 | contig 14168 bp, 4 predicted proteins | sample 23_EM_MG_FD_194515 | JGI IMG/M metagenome (GOLD analysis project Ga0307517, IMG submission 194515) | Populus trichocarpa ectomycorrhiza microbial communities from riparian zone in the Pacific Northwest, United States - 23_EM | ecosystem: Host-associated > Plants > Roots > Unclassified | place...
TAAGAAGACAAATAAATAGCTAAAGGGAAAGATGAAAATTTGATGGTACTCATTGATAATAATAGTTTATGGAAATATTAGGATTTAATGGTAAATATAATATAATGGAGAATCAATGATGCCAATCTTAAAAAAGTAGAAGAAGGGCTGATAGTGTTTGGGAGTGTGGTTGTGATTATTTTTTAAAGTATGTTTTATTTAGAAAACTATGTAAAAAAATTTGGAAAAGCTGCAACATCCAACTATCTTAGTAAATATAGTTATAGGATCCAACTATCTTAGTATATATAGTTATATGATAAGAGAATTAGTTTAATTAGTCAGATTCTAGGTTTATTTTTTTTTATGATAAGTGTTACAAATCTTAAAGTCACTGATGTTTATATGATCGTTAACTTCAGGGTTTGTGGAAATAATCGAGATGCATGAAAATTGACCCGAACAACTACATTAATCAAAAATACACACCCACATATAGGTATACTGCTAGCAATTTATCCGGAAAAAACTCCAGGTCGGCTGAATAAGAAAAGAAATACGAGCTGAATACTGCCACAACAGCAACTTCAACCATCCATGAATATGATTAAGCTTGCTTCCTCTCGAGAGCAACCAGAAAAGGCAATAAGGAAATTTCAGATATTCCCATTGGACCAACCGACCAGCATTAAAATCAGTTCAATCAAACAACTAATCGAGCCCAACTTTTCTGCTCTTTTCTTTTTTCTTTTTCCTTTCTTTGTTGATTGACAAGGAAAGGAAACATTGAGGAATGATTTGGAGTCATCGACGCTGATGCTATAGACAAGCAATGGCGAAACATACAAGAAGAGAGAAAACGGGTGCGTGGCACTTTTCCCTGGAGTTATTTCACCATTGTTGAGGATATTTTGCCACAGTTTTTACTTTATTTCACTTCACAACGCTCTATTATAGAGAGTGGAGACAGTTTGGTACAGAGAAAGCTAAGTCTAGTTGGTTAAAATCTCCATTCCATCCATGCAGTCACCACTTCAAATGTCAAATCATGCGAGCTCGAGTCCAAAAACTATCGCTTTGGTGAATTGCTTCGTCGTTCTCAAAATGGATGGCACACCTTCAATTGGATAAGAGAGAGAAAGTGGTCTCAAGTAGGAGCAAATTTATTGTAGAACATCATTTGTTCTTCACACAAGCATAAATCAAGAGAAAAGAAAAGGGGAAATGTGCGTTAACAAAAACTCTAAACTGCATTATATATACAAAATTATTAATTGCTACAATCAAATTATTATTATTATTATTATTTGTCTTTAATCAAAAATTTAGATGCATTGGATTTTGAGGGTTAAATGATATTTTCACGAGTTTATTTATCATTCTAGAATTGTTAAGGGACATATTGATATTTTCATAATTTTTAACATGGTTAAATTAATTGATTACATTTAAAATAAAAAAACACTTAATTATGATTTAGGTTTTTTTTTTATTTTTTCAATTTAATAATTTATTGCCTCTGAATTCAAAATTCTAAAAGTAGTATGAATGTAGGGGATTATTTTTAATTTTATAATATTTTTTATAATAATTATTTGGTCATAGGAGCAATGTTGTATTTTAATAAATAAATAAAAACCAAAAAATTATTGATGCTTGTGTTGCTCGTATCAGTCGCTCCATTGTTTTCGAATAATGCGTGCGACTGATTCTGATGGTCAAAATTATTGTTTCGCTATCTCATTTGATTCGTCTCGACATGCACTTCTTTTCTAGACAGCTCGTCATGACGATTCTATCTAGTTTGGGGCCAATTTGATTTTTTCTTTTCTTTTCTCTCTCTTCCACCTCGTTTTGTGTGATGCCCTTAAAAAAATTCACAGCATCCCTTCAATTTATTTTCCCTTTAGATTTGGTTAATGTTTTCTTAATTTTAATTTTCTAATTTGAAAATTTTATTTCAAATTGAAAAATATTTTTAATTTCATCCTCAAATTTTTTCATCTCTCGGATTTGGTTTCTATTTTTTTTATTTAATATGATTTATAATTTTATTTTTTTAGATTTCATCCTCCATTTTTTTTTCTATCAAGTTTGATTCTTATTTTTCTTATTGCTATTTTCTTACTTTGATGAATTTTTTATATTTTATCCTTCAATATTAAATTAATTGAGAATTGAGCTTCTTCATTAAGGTCGAGTCTATGATTTCACGAGTTATGATTTTGAAAGACCAACTTAGGTTTAAAAGATTCACCCGGGCTTACTTGATTTTTCATATTATTAATTTAAAGTTGTCTTTTTATATAATTAAACTAACCAGGCTTACCTTTCGCTTCTTTAGAAAACCTAGCGACCCCTTAATGTTTTCTTCTTGCACTTAGGAAGATTGCTCCGGCCCGCAGCGTTGTGTCAACCACCGATATAGGTTTACTCGAGTCACTTGTTTTTGGTCTTTTTTAATTTTTAATTTAATTATTTCTTTTTTTGCCCCTCAGTATTTGGTTTATTATAATCAAGCTTCCTAATTTGTTTCGATATGGGTTCCATGATTTTATCGCAACCTTATATCCTAGATTACAGGTTTCATTGGTTAACCATGGTTGGTTCGGGTCGATCCGATATGCCGTTGTCTCGATATATTTTTTAAAAAAATATGTCGTCGAATATATCATTATTTTTTAAAAAAATTACTTAATATACATCAAAATTTTGACTTTCTAATATTCTTACAATCTTGTAAGGTAAAAAAATAATAATTCAACCAATAGTTGAAATAATAGTCGAGATCAAATTAGTTAAAGTTTGTATGCTAAATCTTTTATCAAGATAAAAGAGCTCACTAATTCTGTACATATAAACGAAGTTCCTTATTTAATATATTTATGATCGGTCGACTATGGTCAGTAATATATTTTACAAGATTTGATAATTACCTTAATATTTTAAACATGATTTAATATTTACATAGAAACATTTTTACATAAGAGAGAATCAATGCAATGATCTTGGAAACTATACATGAAAGTGACATGATACTAACTAGATTTTGACTCATACGATAAAAACAATATTTAACGCAATATACCGGTGAAAAAAACATGGTATTCCATATGCAAGGATCTATTTTACTCAAATTAATGGCCTTGATTAAGATTGATGTGAAATGGGAATTATTAAATATTTGTAATTTAGCAAACCAAAAGGTAGAAGGAGACAAGCAACAAAAGCAACAGGGGATTGGAGTATATATGAAGGCCCAATAGGAGATTTGGGCTTGTAGTTTAGATTATCCACACCCCCTAGCCCTTCTTTCCACATGGCCCATGTAAGCTAGACCCAAAAAAACCATGCTAAATCTTGGACCCAACTTGTATTTGAAGCTCACACTCATAGCTATATATTTAGTGCTGTGATATAAAAGTGTTTTTAATAATGTTTATATATTATAATGTTTTTTTATTTTTAAAATTAATATAATAAAAAAATATGTTAAAAAATATTAACTTAATATTTTTATAAAAAAAACTTTGATAACCAAGTATAGTTATCAACCCATTGTAAATAACAAGAGGGTACAGGTGTAGTTCAAATGATTAGGTTCTAGATTTGGTCTTTAAAGATCATCAGTTCGAGTTTCATAAATTTCAGGATCACTGAAAGTTTATATAATTATTAATTTTAAAAGTCATAAAATTAGTTGAGATATATAAAAACCGACCCGAACATCCACACGTTACTAAAAAAAAAACATAATTGATTTGGACTGGTGATAGCATAGTCATGGGTTCCGGCTTTTGTAAAGAAAAATATAATAAAATATGGGGAGGTAATCATGCGGGCACAAGAAATAAGCCGATAAATATTTCTTGAGGAAGGATGGTAACCTCCCAGTCAACGTTTGGATTAGAGCCTTGTAATAATTAGGAGCATTATATTTTTATAATATAAATGTATGTAGGTGATAGAATCCCTTTAAATGAATCTGCCTAACTAGAATATTAAAGTGATGCATTTGCCTTCCATTCTTTGCGATGAAAAAGTAGAAAGTAATCAAATCTGGGCAATGAGCAAGGAAGCTTTCAAGACATGACCTGAGCCATTTGACCGTGATGATGATTGTCGGCGACACTCGTCATCCCCGCCAATTAGGGCACAAAGCATGGGCGAAAAACACATCCTTTTCAACATGTTGGACTTCGGACGATGCTGCGGTTCAAAGTTGGCTGTGGAAATTCTTGCATTTGCGAAGTACGGGCCCGCTTTTCAGGCAACAACTATCCTGTGCAAGAAAGAAATATTGATAACATGATAGCTGTAGCTTAATTGATGCTGCTAGTGTGTTTGGTATTATGATAATTGTTGTGGTTGTGATTTGAAAAAAAATATTTTATAAAAAGTATTTTTTATTGAGATTGATTTAGTATTTATATATGTTTTGTTAAAACTGTGGTTGAATAAAAAATAATTTAATGTGTTTGCTTAATAATGTTTTTGAAATTGATGTTATAAAATAATTTTAAAAAATATATATTAATATTGATGATTTTTAATTTAAATATTGTAAATTTAACTATTGTTATTACATCATGAAATAAATAATACTTTTTATAAAATATTTTTTATTGTTCCATTAAACTATCTACAATTCCATCACGTATGAAATACATCCGATAATGACTCCAGTTTTTTTGGTTTCTTAAGTGCGCAACAACATCAGGTAAAATATAATCAGGAACAAAATTGGGATTGCGATCAAATTCTGCAAATGCTACGTCATCAAGTGATCTAATTTATGTAGTGTCATTGATTAATGTTAAACACTAGTTTTTTGAATAAACCACAATTAAAAAATAAAAAAATAATTTTTATTTTTTATTTTACTGGGTCGGACCTGATTCAATGCATTTTGAGTTTTGAACCGGAACCGGTCCAGCCGGAACAGTAGAGCTGGCTACATTGTTCAGTGAACAGTGTAGCTACACTGTTCATGTTAATTAATTAGCATGAACAGTTGCAAGAAGCAGCAATTACTTGCTTTTCTTTCCCCAGCATTTTCGAATGCAAAAACATGTGGGACCCATAAACAGTAACTGTGTTTTTTCCTTTACCAAACAGGTTGTATTTGCGTTTTAAACAAAATACAGATGCAACGTCATTTCCAAACGGTCTCTTGATACTTAATCACCGGTTCAATTGCCATAAATTTAGTTTTGTTGCGGTTTATCTGGTTATTAGTTTTAAAATTTTAAAAAATTAGTCAAGATATGTGTAAGTTGATATAAACATGTATGATTAAAAAAAAAATTATTGACTTGCACTATATTTTTTTGTAATTCATTTTTGATCAGTGTTCTCGCATGGCAAAAGGGGCATCGACACCACCTTGCCTCTCGGAATTAGAAACAAGAACAGGATCCTTTGTGGTTATGGACACTTATAAGATGAAGATAGAAGAATGCAACTTGTTATTCTTTATTATTCTCCTTCGTCATCAAAGAAACTCCAATTTATTTGGAATGACACCCTGGGTCGAGAACCGGCTTGGTTTAACTTGATCGCGGATTAATTAATTTAAATTTATTTTAAAATAATATATTTTTAATAAAAATATTATTTTAATGATCTCATTTTAAAAATAATAAGAAGAATCAAACACGAGAACAAACGAAACAATTATGCCAGTCATATCCAGAGCAATCAAGAATATATCCTCGCATCCTCTGTGATTTCAGGTTCGAGTCCTGTGGTTGCTCATATGATGGCTATTGGAGACTTACATAGTCGTTAACTTCAGAGTTCGTGGGATTAGTCGAGGTGCGTGCAAACTGGCTCGGACACCCACATTAAACTAAAAAAAAAAAATATCCTCGCATACATTATTATTAATATAGTTCCATAGCATATAATGATGAGGCAGAGCATTCATTAATGGACTGTTCTTGCTATTAGTTAAGCAAGAACGTGGCAGGAAACAATTAGTAGCATATAAAAAAAATCATAACGAACATGCTGCTCTTACTATTAGTTAAACAAAAATGCTTGTTCATATGCTATAGAAAAATTGCCATATGAATCTCTCCCTCCGGGCCTGAGGAGTTCGAAAGATGGAGATCCTGCCATACGAGTAGTTTAAGAGGAATATTTAAGAATTAGTGGGATAAAACTAAATCAAAGAGAACTTTTAGTTGTGTCAAATTAACAACTTAATAATAAAATGTCACCGTAATAAATTTTTTCATGTAATTATTAAAAATATATATATTTAAAATCACCTTAAAAAATAAAAAAAATAATGCAATGATTAGACTCAAATTTTTCATGATTCTAAAAGTCCGGTTCTATAACAAGCGGTCATTAGTGGGCTGATCTCAATATGACCTCATAAACAGACTGATATACGTCAAGGGTAACACCAGCAGAAGATCAATATAGTTCCTGGCAAAAATTTGCTGGTGAGAGTTTGCCATTTTTGCCGGACATTAGCTCTATGTTTGTATCATCACATTCCTTTATACCAAGCACATGTTAGTTTTTGTTTTCTATATGTAATGTAACCACAGAGAACCCATGATCCATTAATGGTTCAGCAGTGATCCTGTTCATGCTTTCATCCATCCATTTTACAGGATGTATCACTCTTGTTGTGCACCAGCAAAAGCCAGAAGCAACTGCCTGTAGGCAGTGGTGAATATTAGTGATGAAGAAGTTAAAAGGCTTGTAAGTGTTCTGCTATGTACTCCCCATAAAAAGAAAAATGAATGCTAAGATGGACATGTGGAAGCTTGGAAGAAGAATAACTTTCGAGGGTCGATCAAAATATCGTGTATAAATTAATTTTTTTGGCCATCAGCGGTGGAAAAGGTAAAGAGAACATCAAAAACCCTAAACAGATTTTTGAGGACTACTGTACAATCCTTCCCATTCCTCAATGGCTGCTAAAAAAAAACTCAACAAAGAAAAAAAGTGGAACTTAGTTGGAAAAAAAAAAAAACACAGGAACCAACTTCCACTTCTTCATTGATAACATGTTGGTTCAATATCTTTGAGAAGTCCAACTATCTGTTGCATGCTTGGTCGCTTGGAGTTGAGATCAGCTGTGCACAGATATCCAATCTTGAGGGCCTCCTCCATTTCACGTTCTGGTCCAGTATTGCGAATTTTCGGATCAATTGCTCTGGACCCTTCGCTCTTCCTCACCAATCCTCTAACCCAACTAACTAGAGTGGAGTTTTTCTCTTCAGCATAATCATCTCCAATTGGCCTTTTCCCAGTAATTAGCTCAAATAAAACAACACCAAAGCAATATACATCAGATTTTGGAGTAGGGCTGTCGTTGTCTGGATCAGTAAACTCAGGTGGAACATAACCAGGTGAGCCACGAGCGATCTCCTCATCTAAACCATTGCCAAAGATCTTGGCCAGGCCAAAATCAGATAATCTTGGCTCCAAGTTATAATCTAGATAAACACTACTAGCTTTGACATCTCTATGAATAATTGGAGGCGAGCAGCCATGATGAAGAAATGCCAATGCACGAGCAGTTCCGAGGGCAATTTTGTGTCTGAATCTCCAGGTTGTTAATAACCCTTCAGTGCCAACATTTTGAATTCCATTATTGTGATCTTCCTCCCATGTTTCTGTGCTCCATTCTTCAGTTGTTCGGATCCCAAGCGGCAAGTCATGGAGCAAATTTTGCAAGTTCCCGTTCTCCATATAATCGTATATTGCAATTCTTTGATCCCCGGCTAAGCAGTAACCAGTCAATGGTACAAGATTGGGGTGCTTAATTCGACCAAGGTACTCAAGTTCTCTGGCAGCTTCTTGGTCTATCAATGTGGATCCATGGACCAACACTTTTACAGCTACCTGAATTCCTCCAGGAAGAAATCCCCTATATACAGGCCCAAATTTCCCTTCAGCTAAAAGGGTGCCTCTATCAAAATTTGAAGTTGCAGACAAGAGGTCTGCAAATGTGATATTCGACAGTGGCTTCTCAAAAATCACTACTGGAACTGAATTTGCCTGCTTGACATCAGCAACCCATGTTGTCGAATCAGTCTGGAAGGAAAACGGGCCTGAGATATTTTGCTCTTCCTTATACGAGGTTTGCTTTGCTTCCCACATTTTGGATTTCCTTCTACAACCAAAGGCAAGAAATAGCAGTCCAGCAAGCATGAAAACCACGGAAAGGGCTAAACCCAGAGAAAGCTTTAATCCCTTGTGGTTGGAGACTTTTCTATGAAAAAGGCCTGGGTTTGCAGCAATTGGGCAGCTGTCTAATGATCCAGAGAAGTGTGATTGGAAGGTTTCAGGGGAAAATTCTGAAGCACAAAGGGTTAAATTGTTGTAGGAGAAATTGTAGCTCTCCATCCAAGGGAGATTTTCCAAGAGGGACACTGGGATTTCTCCACTCAAATTGTTTTGTGACATATCAAGAACTTGAAGGTTTTTGATAGTTAGCAGAGGGATTCTGCCACTGAGATGATTCTGAGAAAGATCAAGTGTGTGCAAATTACTCAATTGTGTGATTTCACTCGGAATGTGACCACTGAGACTAGTTTTAGACAAATTAAGATATTCTAATTCTGAAAGCATATCAATTCGCGGGAACTCTTCTTCAGTAAATCTATTGAATGCAAGATTAAGGTACTTGAGATTGGAGGCATGACTGAAATCATGGAAAATTTCTCCACTGAGCTGATTATCTGACAAGTCCAAATAAACCAAGCGAGACCAATTGTAGGTAGAATTGAATTGTACCTGAGAAATGTGACCTTCAAACTGGTTTTTGCTCAGGTCCATCACCTCCAACAACTCCTGAAACACACCCATTACTGAACCCTGAAATGAATTCCCGGAGATGTTAAGGATAGTGATGGACTTCATTAGTGAGAAATCCGAGTCCCGCCCTTGAATCCCATTTCCTGCAAGATTTAAGGTTTTGAGCTTAGGAAAAGCAGCACCAAAACCATCTGGTAAGGATCCATCCAGCTTATTCATTGAAAGATCAATAAAATGCAGTGACTGGCAACTCAGAATTCCCGATGGAATGCTTCCTTCAAATCCATTTCGTTCGAGTTTAAGCACTCTCAAACTAACAAGAGAGCTTATTGCTGCAGGGATTTCACCAGAAAAGTTGTTGCTTGATAGATCAATTGTTTCAAGCACGCCAAAATTACCAACGTTGCTGGGAAGGGGCCCAGAAATCTTATTCGAAGAGAGATTGAGGAGATTCAGAAAGCCTAAACTCCACAAATCTGAAGGAAAAGATGTGATTTCGTTGTTGCTAAGATCCAAGGTTTGTAGCTTGCTTAGTTTACCAATAGTGGTATCAGGAATAGAGCCAGAGAGGCCTAAACCAGAAGCCAGAAACTTAACAACATGTTCTTTTTTGGCATCACAGAACACACCTTGCCATGAACAAACAGAAGCAGAAAAGTTGTACAGCGGAGAAGAAGTTAAGCCCATGTTCTTCAAAAACTCAGAGAGAAAGAAACCATCTGTATTGGGTTGTTGACAAGCCAAAGGCTTGAAGAACAGAGAAAGAATCAATACAGAGACAAAGAAACCAAAACCCATTTTGACTCAAAGACTAAAACTTCCAAACTTGAACCAAAACCCCAAAACCAGCTCAACCTCTCTAGTGCTTCAGAACAAAACCACCGCTACAGCATTTATGCTTCTGACTCCATCTAAGTTAACACTTTATGGCTCATTCAACTCCATTAAACACCACTAAACAGAGTGTTTTGAGGTGTTTTAAACAAAAAGATAAAAACTAGGGCTTAAAACTCTCCAAACCCACTGACCTATAAGCTTGTGGTAATAGTGCAATGCACAGAAAGGGTCAAAAATGGAATCTGAAAGACCAAAAAATGGAAAGCGACTATTGAGATTTCAAAAGGGTATCAGAGGATTATGGAGTTTAAAGGGAGAACGTGAGCATACCTTATCTGGTTTTGCAAGAAAAGGTAAAGCCAGCAGAACAAACAAACAACCCAAGTGAAGAAGCACTTTTGTCTATGTGCTTACTTTCTGCTTACTTTCTGCTGCATGTATTTATAATCAGCTAGTATTTATTTATTTTTTTCGTTTTTTTTTTATGGTACTAGTTAGAAATACAGATAATAATGTTTTAGTTTTCAAAACCAGCGAGGGTCTAATTTAATTTATAATCTGAGTTATTGAGTTAATTTATAAATTATTATTCAGTTTTATTCAAGAAAATTTTATTTTTTAAAATTAATTTAGTCTAGTCTCCCTTGAATTTAGTCAAATCTTATTTAAACAATTTGAATTAAAATCCGAACCAAATCATGTTTAAGGTATAAGACAAAATATAATAATCATGTTAGTGTTTGTGTTTAATATTATAATACATGATATTTTTTTAAAATATTTTTTTTAAAAAAATATATTGAAATTAAATTAAATTTTTTTAATAAAATTTCATATTTAAAACTATTTCAAAAGAGTCCATTCATTCTCAGCTTAGTTTAATTTATGTTTCAATAACATTTAAGAATTTATTTTTGGACCAAAGCTTTTTGTTGAAGAAGTTGTGTTGAAAAGAAGAGACGGGAAAGAGAGTGGGATTTTATTTTATTTTGTATGATTTTTTAGATAAATGAAAAGGAAGGTATTTGTAGAAATTAATTTTCAATGTTAATTAGAATTGAATTCTTATAGCAAATCAGGGTTTGCCCTCTAATTTTTTTGGTTATTTTTTATGAATTAAATTTCATTTAAAATTAAAATCAATAATTCTAAAAATAATTACAAATACAGAAATTGATTTAGGCATGTGAATTGAATTTTGTTCATGGTTTCCAAAACAACATGAAAATAAATCGAATCATATTTCTTTTGAACACATAAATTCAACTTCTTTATTAATTGAATTTAAATTGAACACTATAATTGAATTTAATTATATAAAAAAAACCAGTTCCAAACAACCTATTAATTTATCATAAACTAAAATTTTAATCAATTAGTTGACACAAACTAAAATTTTAATCAATTAGTTGACCATAGCTAGGATTTTCGCTCAGTCGTCGAATCCTCAATCTAATTTTTAGTAATAATTTTTAACATGATGTTTGGAATCAAATCACATTTTGATTCAATTCACAAGAATATTTGAATTCAATTTATAACTTAATACAATTTTTATGTTTGGAATAAAATTACATAATTGAATGTAATTATAATGTTTGGAATACATGTGGAAATGAATTACATTAGTAATCTTCAACTATTCTGCTCTTAATTTAGAAATTATTTTCACTATATAAATATTTATTTTTTGTTCAAATGACACTTATATTTATTTAGAATGACATGAAATGTAGGCATTTGAAAGAAGTTATTAATAGACTTATCTCATATTAATATTTTTATTACAAATTTACCGGAAAAATAAAAAATATATATTCATAAAAAATAAAATTCATTTAAGATATTTCATTGGAATATTGAGAAAAAAGATTATAGATATATTCCAATAAAAATTCTTGAGTTTTTATTAAACAAAACTTAAATAAAAATAAATATTAAACCAATACAAATTACATCATCGAAATAGAATGAGTAAAACAACTTTAACAATGTTAATAATCAGAAAAAAATGTCACAATTCTTACTTTTAATAATGAAAAAAAAAAATTCAACTTATACAGTTATACTAATCATTATTGGCTAAAGTTGAAGATAAGTGACAGAAGAGGTATAATAATGTAAAGTTGAAGAGCAGTAATGACTTGATATCATCTTCTTTATGCTGTATAAAAATTGAACTTATTGGACTAACCTCGAAGTCTCTTTCTAGCTGCCCAATCGGGACCATTTTGGCAGCAATAAAATAAAATAAAAAATCGATCATAATTTGGACCGTCAACATGGTATGAACATCGAGTTTGTTTAGGCCCCCACAGAACTTGAGTACATTTCGAGTGATTGTTGGATTTTTGTAGTTTCTTGACTTTGCTGTTAGAAAGACATATAGTTGTAAAACCCGGTCCGGCCGATCCGGGTTGAAAAAACAATCTAGTGTAATTAAGTCAAAACTCAATAATTCGGTCAATACTTGAAACCCGAGTTTTGGACCAGGTCAAGTCTAAAAACTATGGAAAGATATCTCTAAATCAGTTTATATGGTAATAAAACTAAGTTTTATCTTAAGATAAATTTAAAGATATTCTTTACTATATATATATATATATATATATATATATCTATCTTAAGATTAACAATTAATTTGTATTCTCAGCTTGAAGTGTTGCTAGTCTAGCACCTTTGTGTGTGCTCTCTCGTAAAGGGTATGCGAGGAGAATTAAATGTCTGAACTACCCTTGCTATAACGAAAGTAAAATACATTTTGCAAGGGTTATACTGTCTTTTCCCATGGATAATCTCAGCTCGGGAATGTTTGTTTTTACAGTTAAAACTGGTTTTTATATGAAAATATATATTTTTAAGTATTTTTCAATAATTTTAATGTATTAATATAAAAGATAAAAAGATAAATTAAAAAAAATACTTTTTAATATATATTTGCTTTTCAAGATGCTCTTTTTATAAAAAGGTATTCCTGAAGTGTTTTCAATAATCTTAAAAATAAATTAAAATTTTTTAAAAATATATTTTTAATTAAAAAACTTTATTAAGAACACAGTCAAGTTAAAAAACAATTAAATTAAAAAAAAAAAACTCGAAATGAGAGCCGAGTAGTGATAGATTTGAGGATCCGACAAAGAAAGGATGAGGAAGAAGCAACCTTAATTAATGATTTGCATTGATTGAGGGATCGATGAAGAGTAACAAGAAATCAACCGACAAAGTTATTTATTATTAGCTTCAAGAACATTAATATCCTCTCATGCCAGCAAACTTATTCTTTAAACAATGGCTTCATTAATTGTTCATATAATAATAATAATAATAATAATGAAAACACCATGATTCATGAACTTCTTCAGCCCACTTCACAGAGAACTGTCCTTTTACCACATCCATCCTATGTCACCTTGGAGTCACATGCACCATATACCTTTTCAATTTCTTTTTTTAAAAAAACTTATATATATTACAATTTTTCTATCAAATAAAAAAAAATTCGAGCTGCATGATACCCTATGTCTTCTTGAGTGAAACTCTCTGCAGCTTATAAAGTAGCAGTCTTGATGCTCAAAATATGAAAACCTTTCTTCAATCCCCGTCATCCTTATCCACGATTCCTCTGGAAGTAATACCTCTCCTGTTGTTTTCACAGCTGCTTCCCTTGAGCTAGAAGAAACAAAGAGAGAAATTAAATAAAAACCCAGAAAGGAATTATACATTTTAAAACAAAATAAACTTCACCGTCCTGATGTAGTTTAAGTGTTGTGATGTAGTCTTCGTATAGATATTAGAACCGTCTTGGTGAGTTTTTTTTTCTCTTTCCGAGTATGTTGTTGGTAACTTATTTTTTATACTTTATTATTATATATAAAAAAATTGTTTTATTAGATGTTATTTTTTTTAATCATGTTATTAAATTAACTGAATTTATTGAATTCAGTAAAATTAATGATCCAAATCTTATGTATTTTTCATGGTTTATTTGATGAAACGCTTATCTAGTTGATATCTATTTTCCGGCTATTTTTCCAAGTGAGACGAAGTTTAATGTTGATATTTACTATCAAGAAAAGGATTTAATTAATTCAGGCAACAAGGTGAAGAATGAAGAATGATTAACCTGCATAAACCATAGCCAATGGAGTGATTAAATATGATGTAATGTTCTTGAAACAATACCAACCACCTCAGAACCATCATCTAATAAACATCTAAGACCTTGTTTTAAGGCTGTCCTCAGGTATCTTTAACCACACAAGTGATTTAAACAAACTTCTCAATCAAGGCAACCCATTTAAGGGAGCTGCAACATTGTACAATTATTATGCGAACTTCCATTATTTCCTTCCACAAACCAGAAAGAAGAAATTAAAAGCTCATTTTGTACATGTTCAACGTTCAAACAAGGGCTTTTGGTGATCGGTAGGCATGCTGCAGGGTGATGATTTGCACAACAAATGCATTCTTAGTTATAAAAAAGATTATTTTTATTAAAAAACTATCGAGTTTTGCCCAAGTTAACCACATCGAGTATGTATTAACCAAAATCAATATGAAACCCGACC
>Ga0307517_10009077_pt1 | contig 14167 bp, 20 predicted proteins | sample 23_EM_MG_FD_194515 | JGI IMG/M metagenome (GOLD analysis project Ga0307517, IMG submission 194515) | Populus trichocarpa ectomycorrhiza microbial communities from riparian zone in the Pacific Northwest, United States - 23_EM | ecosystem: Host-associated > Plants > Roots > Unclassified | place...
AAAAAAAAAAGAGGGCGGAAAGAAACAAAAAGGAAAGAAGAGAAGGGACGCCACATCGGAAGTCAAGCGAAGCGAAGAGACATCGGCGTATATTCAAACCTTCCTCCAAGCCTTTGGATGCATATAGGGCTCAACATCCGCCACATTGGTAAGTTTATACCTCGTCCCATCACCCTCCCATTGGTACCCAGCAAAGTCCTTGGATTCGTTGACGAAAATGAACCTTGTCAGCGCCGGACACGTGCCATAAACGGCGTCCGCAAACTTCTCTCCAACATATGTGCAATCTTGAGGCATCACCGGCACAGCGAGGGCGTGCCGAGCGGCGTCGACGCTATCTTCCGCGGACCACACAAGAGTTTCTAGCGCCCCGAGACTCTTCCAATCAGTGGTCTTTATCCGTCCGAGATACCTAGGAGGCTGCAAAAGAGAGGCGTAAGCGGGGGGGATTATGCGAGGGCACGGACGCTCTAGACCCACCAAGACTTCGCATACGGAAACGGTGAGGAACCTGAGTTTGGGAACGTTGACCGCGAATTCGGAAACAAGATCAATCATAGGACAGAGCCTACACGCCTGGGTCGGCACGTCTCGTACCAAGGCAAGGTTCGTGAGGGTTTCCCCAAAGTGTGAGACGATCCCGGGGACTAGGGATTCCAAATCACGGTACAGAGACAAATCGATATACAAATGGGTCAACGGCCAATTCATCTTGGTGACGTGGTGCACGAAACACATCGGAAGGCAGAAGGTCTCGAGCCCCGGAAGGAACGACTCTGGAACGACGGGTTTGAAATTAGGGTGCGAGTTTGGGGCGACCAACTCCCGTAGGCGTGGCCTCGAGGCGAGACTTTCGATAACCTCCTGACAGAAGAGCGCACTCGACCTGAACCGCTTGAGACAGGGGCTGGTGACATCGAGGAGTTTCTGGAGTTGAATCCTCGGCTGACCGTAAATACCCAAGTCCTCCAGCTCTGCGAGGGATTGGAGGAAGATGGCGATGATATCTTTCCCCTTGCGGTTGTTCATGGACACCATATGGGACGGGAGGGTGATCTCAACAGAACGGACTCGTCGGGCAATGTGTGGGTTGTTGACCACGGTCCAAGCGAAGGGGGAAATACGCCGCATGGTCAAGTCGACTTGGTTGTACAGTCTGCGCCTTCCTTCGTTGCAGAAGAACTTGCAGACGAGACATAGCTGACGAAGGGTGCCGAGGGAGTCGACAAGACAGGTGATGTAGCCGTAGAGCTCCAAAGGAAGACGACCGCCTGTAACGAAAGCGGGTGAAGTGGGAGTTGAAGCCGAAGCCTGGACAACCTGTGCAGCAATGGACAATAAGAAAATGGTTCGGGCCGCCAACGACATGCATGTGACTACGATTGAGTTTGCGCACCTCGAGCAGCGACTGGGCCTTGACGGTATCAACGTCGTTGGGTTTACGACGAACACGCATGATAAGGTTAGGTGCTTGGACCGTGGTGATGGAGGGAAGGAAGTGGGACGCGGCAAGGAGTGACGACACATCTGTTCGGAACCTGGCCGCGCCTTTTCAAGGTCAAGCGAATCATCGGTTCCGCAAACTAATCACTGACAGGAAAACAACGAGATTCTCGCCGGAGAATTCACACACCCCGATGCCGATTCCCACTAGACAGAAACGCATGTTCCATTCCAGATGTAAACCGTTTTGGCCCATCCTCGATTTACATAACCAGAACTCAAAGTCTGCTGATGCGCGTGATGGCCCTTCTCTAACGGTTTGTAGTCCCACTACATTCGATAACAAACACGAGTGTTATCCTTCAAAAACCGTTATCACAGGTGAGTACCGACTTGGGCGTTCCAGGTGTTTATTTGACGGAGACGGGCCTGTCCGGGCTCGTTCCGCGCACTAGGGTCAACCGCAAAAATCTGCGATTGCGCCAGATCGCGGCGTTTCGCCCTTTTGGAGACTTGATCCGGTATGTGTTCGCGAAGGGGTCACCCGCACTGCCGCCCTTCTATTTCCCGACTCGGGAGATGCGGACGCGTTTGCCCTCACAAACCCGTCTTTTTCCGGGAGACAGTCCCGCACCATCATCCCACTCATTACTTCCTCTCTTCCACCTTCCCCCTTCGCCTTTCGACTATGTATTGTACCAACGTCGCTTGTAAAACAGTTAAAGGTTCGTCTGCTTTTTGTGCTTCGCCTCCCACCTTCAACATTCCTTGTAGATATCTCAACGGGGAGGGACACGCTCTAGATCAGACGATCAGCGCAAATCCTGATCTACTCGTTTGAACAATTTGCACACATTGTATTTACACATACTTTGTGTCCGGTGGAAGTTGAGTCTGAGGATTTGGTGACCCCAGACCCAGCCAACTGGCCGGGTTCCCACAGTCGCTGCCACATCTCAGAATTCTGGGCGCCAACTCGATCGAAACTCGGACGTCTGAAGCTTGGAGGTATCTGCTAGTACGATAAAGGGATGTAGCGAAGAAATTTGAACTTACTGTGCTGGACCGCGATGGCGGGTATTCGCCCGAGTGCGTCCACATCTCCCAAGTCGGGAAATAGAAACACGGCAGTATGGGAGAGGCATGATGGCGAAGCACCCAGATGGCCAGGGGGATGGCTGGTGATGAACAGGGCTCATCAACTTCGTTGTTCCGCGTACTGATTCTGTGCTCGAAATCTTTGTTTACATTTCACAGTATAAACGAAGAGATCCTATCCCGTTTCTTCGAAAAGCTGTCTATCATTTTGCAACGCACCGTAAGGGTTGAAAGTAAGACCGCTTTACCATAGGGGGACCGTGGGGGGAACAATTTGGGGTGCTCGCGGGCGTGGGGTTTCCCTACTGAGCTCTGGAATTAGAACCACGGGACCCCCTCCCTTACGGTCATGGGGATGGTTAAAAATTCTCGAACCACCAATAACATCCGGTCGAGTCTAGGGGAAGGGGGGTGGGGGAGGGACGTCGTCAAGGAACCTATACAACACTCGCCGAGGTAATGGCATTCTGCTCTGTCGGTCCGGACACCATCGGAGCTTCAAGGTTCTGTGGTTCTACTGGAATCTGAATTGCACCAGCTCCAGTCACCTTGTTTGGTATAAGTTCGCTTGGGAGTAGAACTGCAATGGGAAGGGGGTTAGACAATTTCTCTGGGCTTGGGGAGAAAGGAGGCGCACCGGCTCTGTCAATGGCGACGGGCAACCCATGTCTGCCCCTAAGCATGATAATGCATACGATGAGCTTAGACAAGGGCTTGAGAGCGCCGCTGAACGAGAAATTATCCGTGGGTGTTCCTAGCGTCAATCCGATGCCTCCGAACGCGGAGACCATCTCAAAAACTATCACCCCGTAAGTTTTGCGATAAACAAGGCGGACGGAAAATTATCTCACTGATCCGAAAAAGATTGAACCACGGTGCGTTCTCATCATCCATAATCATGCCCCGTTCTATGATACAGACAAAGAAAATTCCCCACACCTGATAATGGCGGGTTCAGTAAGACGGTCGGAGAAAAACGAGGAGTTTTCACTCGCCAGCCACCAGATATCAAGTGTGGATTGGCGCCGAAGATGCCAATAGAAGTACCGGCCGACTCTCACACCTCCAGATTCCACCTCCCTTATTGCGGGCTCCTCGTCCTGGTCCTCAGGGCCATCCTCGAAGATGCCGAGACTCCTTTCTTCGTACCTGTGACGTAGAATAAAGTCAGATATCAGGCTTTCAGATATCAACGGAGGAACGGACTGGGCGGATGGGTTAGAGCCGATGGATGTGGACATTGAGGTGGCCGCGGTACGGTAGACCAAACACTGACGTGGAGTTCGATCTGTTTTTAATGTTGTATTCGAGTTGTACCTATGAGGGAACCAGCTGGTTCCCAGCTGTAGATCTTAGCTGGCCAAAGCCCAATTTCCCCCTGGCAAACAAGTAACCGATCACCATCAATCGAGCTGTCCTACCTCGCCCATGAGCAACACCCACCCGTTCCTCTCTGACATCAGCATGGTGGAGTCGTATTATCAAGTCGTCACTCCGAACCTTATCAGCGACTTCGAGAGAATCCACTTCTTCTGCGGAGTCTCCGGAGACCCTCCTGAGCTCGCATGGCGCTCGGATCACAAGACGAACCCCTTCCCAGTCCCGCCCTCTGGGGCCAGGTTCTTCAAGATCGCCAACAAGACGGCACATGGCGTCTTCGATACAGCCCTTGACCCCGTCTGGGATACCGTTGCTGATCATTGCTCTGTTCAAGAAACGCGGCATCAAGTACTCAGCTCTCTTGCCCGTACGCTTTTCAACCCACGACGGCGAGGGGAAGAAGACTCTCGGCCCCATTACTCTCTGGATTTCCACTCATCCCGGCAAAAACACCCCTGAGGACGCCCGTGACGCCTCCCCTCACATCCTCCAGATCCTCGAGAACCATGGAGTTCAGGGTGCAGTTACGCATTGGTACGAGGGTTCGGTCGAGAAGCTAACCAGCCTTATGCATCCCGTCGACTCCACCAACCCCACCTTCCACGTCCGTCGCACGTTGACGACTGCTCTGGGAATGCCCCTCGCCCCAGAGGAGAGCCAGAAGAAAGATGCCTCGGGTGCTCTGGGATTTTACTTCCATGAAGGCTCTTACAAGAACGGCGATCCTGGTCCCAGGGTCTTCGGCCTCAGTTGCGACCATGTTCTCCGCAGCGACACCTCCGTCGACTACAAGTATGCTGGTAAGCGCACCGGCACAGCTAAGCAGAAAGTTCGCGTTTGTGGTTTCCGCCGCTTCCAGCAGACCATTGATGAGACTACGGACCTTATCGCCAAGAAAGTCGAACAGAACGTCGACTTGGCTACCGAAATTGCCACTTTGGAGGGACAGGAGACGAGCCAGGACGAGGACCAGGCGCTAGAGGACGCACGGGTGTTGAGGCGTAAGAAGGAAGATTTGGCCAGGCTGAAGGAGGATAGCGTCATTCTTGAGAAGCACTTGAAGGATGTCAACATTAACTGGTCCGATATCGAGGCTCGTAACATCGGCCACGTCGACTACGCACCATCGATCGACGTCAGGGTGGACGAGAACCACTATACGAGGGACTTTGCCACCTTCCAGCTGGATCCGACAAAATTCAAGGCTAATTTCCTTGGGAATGTTGTTGACCTCGGTGCGTGTTGTTTCATTTCTCTCTTTATGTGTTTATGTCGCCTCATCCAAATATTCTTCAGGAAATGACTATGATGCTCAGGAACTCAAACAGAAGTTTTGGACGAACGTTGCCAACCGCAAAGGGTTCAAGTTCCCCGCCAATCGTTTGCTCAAGTTCGGCAAGGCTGTCACGCGCCAGCTCCTTGCTAAGCCCGACTGTCTGGACGACAACGGGGATCCCCTCTACATCGTTGGAAAGTATGGTGCCAAGACTGGTCTGAGGCTCGGACGCTACTCCGGACTGGAGGGCTATATCTGCACTGACATCGGTCTCGAGTCCAAGGAAGTCGTCGTTTACAACTACGACAAGGCCTCTGGCGATTTCTCCGACCACGGTGACTCTGGCGCGCTCATCTGGAACGGCTATGGTGATGGGCTTGCCCTCCTTCACTCCGGCATGCCGAGAGGTATGCACAGCCATGTCACATTCGGAACGCCCTTGTGGTGGGTCATCGAGCAGCTCCTGCTCCATTATCCCAATGCCATATTCGACCGCACGACCTTCTAAACGCACGAACACCATCATCACCTTTCCCAAATTACACTCACCCACTGTATTTTCTCTTTGTCTGCTTGACTGTCTTTCATCTGTTGCATTGGGTGTCGTTAGTGAAAAAAGTGGGAGGAAAGTGGGAGGAAAACTATATTTTCCTTTTGCCGATACAGCGCGTAGTACCGGGTATTCGTTCCCGAGATGGAAAAAAAAGAAGACCTGAACTTCAGATGAAGCTACCCAAGGTCTCTGCTACCCGGCCCGCGTACCTGCCGCGTAGCACCGCGTATAGGCAGGTGATTTTGCCGACTCCGAGTACTTCGACCCACGAACGTTTGAGCTCTTACGGTTGGGTGAAGGCAAGCACAGACATGGGTTCTCACCCAGCTCAAGTAAATCTTCCCTGTAAATCTTCCCCAACTAGACAAAGCGACAAAAATACGGGCGAGCGCGGTACAGAACAATGTGTTACAATGTCGCAAACGGGTTAGCCCTTTCCGTAAGCTTCGGAAACGCGTTCACGTTCGAGAGAACGACCATCTGCTTCTCGTGCGAGATGTATCCCTTCATGAATCCCTTATAGATCTGGTTAGCCAACAAACACTCGACTTCCTCCACTGGCAGTTCCATCCCCGAGACGACTAGCGCCGCATGGAAGACCCGAATGGGCATCCGATTCCCCTTCGATGATGATATCCATCTGACCGGCGATTCGAGACATTCATAAAGTGTCCGAAGATGCGCAAGTGGGGTGGAGAACTCACGCGCGTCGGAACACACCCCGTAAACACAACTCTCGTGACTTCTCGAGGGCCAGAAGGACATTGAGTTCCAAAAGTTTTCTTTCCGCTTGATCCAACGCAGTGTCGAACGCCTTGATATCTCCTTTCCGGACCGCAGCCACGAAAGGCGAATACAAGCGATCCAAGTCCGGGAACCGACCAAGCAGGTCCGATGACGGCAAGTGGCCACGCAACATCCGCAACGGGATAAGGTAGGTTAAGATGCGCCTGAACGAAGAACGATGAGGAAAACTTCATCAGTTGACGGCGGCCTCACGGCGACTCACTCTTGGTTACGCCGCATTTGCAAATGACAGTTGTAAAAGGCAAAAGCCAGCTCTTGCTCTGCCTTCCTCACAAATCCACGTCACTAAAGCCTCTCGCAGGACAGCGGGTGGCACACACCTTGACAAGGTTGTCGTTCAGAAAATCTAACATTCCAATATAATATCGGTATGTGACCTGTAGCGAGTCAGCAGGGGGCAATGAAGCCACGACCGAACAACCAACGCCCACCTGATGCGATCTTGGATAATGGGATAATGGGGGAATATCTGGATTGGCGTCAATGGCCCTGAGAATGTTTTTTGACAACGATATCCGTTTGACCTAGATCGGGAACACCCAGGTAAGCTCGCGAAGAAAAGGGTGTCGGGACGCACAGACCCTGAAGTACAGTTTCATGATCAACCCTGTCACATAGTACACACCCCATCTCCTCGACTCAGCGGGTTGAGACGCACTACCCCAAATCCAACCACCCTCAGAACTTACATCCACGAAAGTCCCAAGGGAACAATCTCACCGGTCAGTGATGCACGTCGTGAGCGCCTTGGAGGCTAGCCTCGCCGCCTCCTCCGTACACGCCATCGATTGCGTTTCATTGTCCGCCTGGGGGCTGAACGCGTCAAGATATCTGTCCACCCGATCAACGGCCGAATATGCAGAGTATTCACATCAAATGCCAAGTCCTTAAGATCCCTCAGGATGGCGAACAGTACCGGAAGCGTCCATCCGCTCGTCGTGGCAAAGAACCGATAAAACGAGCTGTAACCAGGCGATGTGATGCGTCATTCAGAAATTCGAGGGTTCCGTGCGGCACGGGGAGCATAGTGGAACACGAACTTGATGAATACGGTATGTTCTTTGAACGCTTCTTTGGGTCTCCTTTTCGCGATATGATGGGCAATTAGGACGTAGCGGATCGCAATCTCGTCCCACGGACTTTCAATCGCCCCCTGATACTTCGAAAGTCCTTGCAACTATTGACGAACATCTTTTGTGATCGGTCACGGTGTGAGAATGAGTTGTGCTTACTGTGGGGTTTTTAAACTCTCTCAAAAGATCCTTTACGTGTGGACCGGTGACCCTGAGGAGGTAAGCCAGTCTGGGTCCATCGTAGGCATCAAGGGTGTAAGAAATCTGCTCGAGGAAGTCGGTAAAGGTGACGGGCATGACCAACCGTGTGCACGTGACAGTACGTAGTATTGCTTCATCCCCGACCCCAACCCCGACGGTATATAAAGCACGCAATGCTAGATACACTTACTCATCACCATCTCCTCCTCTCTCCTATCACAAAATGGCCTTGCAACCAACTCTCCGCCCTTTCGTCCTGGGCAACCCAGCTGCCCCCCACACCTTGGACATCTTCCGTGAGCGAACCCGGCCCATGCTCTCTTGATCTTATCTGATGGTACCGCCCCTCTTCCGTATAGTCGACTATGTCTGCCCCTTCAGGTAGTCCAATCACCTTCCAAAGCGTACATGCCGGAAGACTGATACTGCCCTCGACAGCCGTAAAATGACCAACAACTTCAACGCTTCCGTCAAACCTCTCATCGAGGAGGGGGGAAAATACGAAGGAAAGGTCAAGGCGATCATCCGGCAACAGGTTCAACCGTGGCACGGTGCCTCAACCTTCGTCCACGAAGTCGCATTAGCTGTAAGTCCCAACAAGCCAGGCCTTGGTCTCGGGTTGAACGAGACAAGAGTTAACCAGAATTGTACCACCCTTCTCTCAGGTTGCCCGCATCTCCCCGCAAAGGTTCTGGGAGTTCCATGTCGCCCTTATGAACGGCCAAGAGGATTTCTACGACATTCCTTCTTCCAACCGCACCCCTACTCAGACGAGGGCCAAGCTCGTTGAGCTCGCCTTGCCCGTCGTCGGCCAAGAAAAGAAGGAGGTACTGACTGACCTCCTTGCCCACAAGACCACTCCCAACGGTGGAACCGCGGTCACTGATGAACTCAAGTACACAAGTACGTTTGATGTTACCTTTCCGTGAGAGAAGCCTCGCTGATCTAGAACAGTCAAGTTCTCCCGTCAGAACTCGATCCATGTCTCCCCGACCGTCCTTTGGGATGGCCTCGTCGTAAGCGACATTTCCAGCAGCTGGGGCGAAAAGGAGTGGACTGCTTTCTTGGAATCCAAGGTTCTCGTCTAGGTGAAACAACCAAACTACATACTTGTGTGTATTATAGCGGAATCGAACCTCAAGCGTCATCCAATGCCCCTTTTGCTGCGGGTTGTCAAGCACATTTCGCCGTGATTATCTCCAGTAAGAGCTTCCTGACGGATACTGCGTCTGCAGTTCCTCGACTTTTCTTCATCACCCTTCCGACGAGTTTGTTGACAACGTTGACGTTGCCTGCTCGGATGGCGTCTGCGACTTCGAGGTTTGATTTGACCACTTCCCTGCACCAGACTTCCATCGAAGAATCACTTTTATCAAGAGCGATGAGAGAATGTTCCTTCGCCAGCTCTTCCGGAGTTGTAGGGGATGGTGTATCCAGCATGAGCCTCAGAATCAACTTCCCGGAAGAACCTATCGGAAACCAGGGTAAGGTATACGGTGACGCAGCTTCTCATTAGGGAAAGGATCACCTGTGACGGCGCCAGACTGGACCATATCAATTAGCGAACCCAGTTGAGCGACCGTGATGGGGTTCTCGGTGAACGTCTGGTTCCTTGCAGCGAGCTGACCAAACAGAATTTGAACGATCCAATTCACGACGACCTTGGGGTCCCGTCCTTCCGAAACCGCGTCGAAGTACGCGACCACGCCACCTTGACCGAACACGCCGTCAACACCCACCTCGCGACCTGCATCCGCAGTCATAAGGACGTCCGTGTCCTTGGCAGAAAGACCTTGGGCTAGTAACCGCTTGCGGGTGGCATCCGGGAGTTCTGGCATGGAAGAACGAATTTTCTCGATATAACCCTACACTCGTCTCAGCACGACAGAGAAGGGTTCAAGGGATATGAGATTCACCTCTGTCAGGAGAAGAGGCGGGATATTAGGATCTGGCAGGTATCTGTACTCCGGAGCGTCTTCCTTGCTTCTAAGTGAGTACGTTTCCGCCTTGTCTTCATCGAACCCGCGAGTTTCTTGCTTCACTTCTTGGCCAGACGTCAAAAATTCGATGTGTCTGAACACTTCTGAAGCTATAGTTCTCGATGAGAATTCGAGTCTCCGTGGTGATCGAGTCCACTTTACCGATGGCGACCTGCATGTTCTTCACGCTGTTCAGGTTCTTAATCTCGCACCTCGTTCCAACTGGCTCGCCTTGTTTATTGACCGAAACGTTCACGTCACAGCGAAGTGATCCCTGGAACCCTTCAGCCAGATCCCACTGAAGCGTGGAGCGAGGAGCCGTTACCTGTTCCATGTTTCCATCACTCGCAGCAACCGAACGAAGGAGTGCTTGCAACGCTCTAACGTACTTTCCAGCTTCCTCGGGGGTCCTTTAGATACTCAGCTGGGAAAAACGACGGAGGCATTGATGGATGTACCTCATGTCAGGTTCTGACACGATCTCCAGGAGGGCTGTCCCAGCTCTATTCAGATCGATGTACGACTTCCCAAGACGGGCATCGAAGGTGGATTTCCCTGTGTCCTAAGCGACTTGAGGAAAGGGATTAGACCAAGGGGGGAGAGCGAGAATAACGCACCTGCTCTAATTGAATCTGTTTGATGCCAACTCTGCGTACGTCATTATAGAGCACCAGATAACCCCCAAGCGAGATAGGAGCTAGCGGCGAGTTAGCGGAGGTGAAAGGGTGATTCCCTGACTGAGACCGTACCATAGTGTTGAGTAATTTGGTATCCGGACGGCAGATCCTGGTAGAAGTAGTGTTTCCTGTCGAAGGTAGACCGGCGTTGGACATTTGAGTTCAAGGCTAGTGCGGTTCTAACTCCGAGGGCGACACAAGTTGGATTCAGTCTCTGCAAGTCGGAGTTTGGGGTGAGGCATGGATCGGAAACACGTCTGGAGTACGAACTGGTAAGGTTCCTGGGAACGATGCGTCGAACGCGGAAACACGAGTGGACGGAGGCTGGGGTGGGTCGTTCGTCCGAGAATCTTCAAGAATTCTAGTCGGAAAGACGAATCACTTGCACAGCCAGGGATGTGATGCTCACCTGAGAAGAGTTTCTTCCTCGATTTCAGCTGAGCGTGGACTTCGATTCCGACAACGACTTGCCAGCCTGGCCATCTGGGATCACTGCTGGCGTCGTTAGCGAGAGTCGAATGCGGCCTCAACCATCTTGACGACCGTCGCGCGAGAGGTAACATGCACGTGTGGAAAATGCCCAGTGCTCCGCCTGGTCCGATCAGACAGCGGGGCTCGGGGAGATATGTTTATGCGACTGCGGTGTGTTCGTTGAGTCGGTACGATCAATACGCAAATCCCTGTCTCAAGTACATCCCGCCCGTGTGCATTCGCAGCCTTATATTGATTTCCCGACCCATGAAACGTTGACCATTGAATAGTCCTACAAAGCTTTTCACCATCAGAGGGGGAACCGGACTGGCACCGTTCGCCCTTGCTCACGCTGCGATGCTGGCTGGATACTCTTTCGAGACGAGTTGGCGGAAAGGCACACGACAGGCGGTGGCATAGGGATTGACGTGCACGATATCACTTGCTGTGCATCAACCTGCTCGTGAAACGTTTCGGAATCATATCCGATTCCCGACCCCCCGCTCATCCATCTATCTCCCCGCGTATTAAAACGTGGATCCGCCCGACACCTGGACAGTCATCAACCCACACTCACCGTCCGCCGCCAGCGACCCTCACCCACTCACCGGCTTTTCCGTTATACACCCCGCAGTCATGTCCTCCAATCGGATGGTTAACACGAGCGACTCACCCGGGTGGTACAGCAGGGCCATTGTGATGCCTCCGCGACCAACTGATGAGCCGCAACCTGGCTCACCGATCAGCGATGATTCCAGTTTTTACGAAGGCGGAACGGAGACAGTCGTCTCCCTCAGCAGCCCATGGCCCCCTACCCCTCCACGGGTTTCCTCACCCCCTGCAAGCCATACCATCGATGATCCCTCGTGGAGCCAGGAGAGATTACTTGCATATGCCTCGTGCGTCTCTTTCGTCGGAATCTGACGACTTCTCCGTCCTTAATGGTTTCGTGCATCTTCAGCGAACCAGCTAGACAGGATGGCAACCGCCTCATCCGAACGTTCAGCCTCACCGCGGACAAGACACCGATGCAATTCATGATCACGTACGTCGTAACCCAAAGATAGCAGCCATAAACCACACTGACATCGATCTAAAGTGTCTCACCTATGGGAGGCAAGCCAAATTACTACACCTTTTCCTTGTCGTACAAGGCGGGCGGTGTACACAGGAATATCTGTGAACCTGTCAATCTCAAACTTGCATTTGACCCACGACAGCTCATATTCAACGTCTTGTACGCCCTCCCCCCTGAGCATCAGCATCGTTGGCTTACCGTTGTAACCATCCATCAGCCTGTTCCCACCAAAACACAGCCTTCCCAAGAATTGTCTGTACTCGTTGCGTGTCTGGCTTCGCCGTCAGTGCGTCGACCAAAGGATCTTCGCCGACGATGCACTCTGGGTAGGCACCGACCCCGATTTCGCCGCGATCCCGGACGCCATCCTTGCTACGGCCTGGCGCCAAGCACCCGACCGACAAACCTATAAATGCCTCGTCGGTCGGGCAGAAGTCAACTTCATCCTCAGGTAGGTTCCGCCACTCGTCTCATATTTCGTGCTCGGAGCTAGTTACTGACGAACTCGGCGTTTGACGTAGGTGGGAACGGCTTCAGGGACCCGCATTCGCCCTCGCCCTCGAATACGAGGCTGGAGGGGTCGGCAAGTCCCTTTTCGAAAACATGATCGTCCGATTGGACTGCCCACCACACGAACTAAGTTGCCATATCTACACTATCCCTCTCGTCTCAAAGCCCGCCGGTGCCACACACCGTGTTCGAGTTTGGCTCAAATCCCCCTCACCGTTCAATGCTGCAGAAGACTCGCACCGTTCGTACACGTATCAGAGGATCTGGTCGACTGATGAGTTTAGGGTCGGGGGTTTCTTGGATTTCTTAGATGTTGACCCCAACAGAGTCATATTGGCTACCCCTCTTGAGCGGCCGCCTCTTCGACTTCACACAGAGTCTCGTCGGTCGGGGCCCTTTGAGCGGTGATTCATTCCTCATAGAGGGTTCCAGAGGGTCCTGGTTGCACTTACGCACGATCTCATTACGGCTGTTATGTATCTTGCTTTCACGCCTCACATATCCACGATATGATGCGAACAGATCTCTGCACGTTCCCCGTAGAAGTGAGCTCATCCAACTTGATGGTCATCACACGGTTTGTATTGTGGAACGAAGGCGAAAATGAATAGAAATGCAGCCGCACAGGGTCTCTCTCCATTGGGCCGGGCTCCACGGCGTCCCTTGCTTCGTGTCACGCCCACTTTTTGCCCTCCTGCACCGATGGGGAACTGACGAACGTGGATCGAAAGAGGGCGGTACTTTGCTCGAGAAGGTGATATCACGAGTACTTCTGGCACTTCGCAAGTGCATGTATCCGATGACAAAACCCAGGCCATGGAGCTCGAATACATACAGGAGAGCTTAACATCATCCAGGACCACACGAGAGAATATAAAAAACACAAACGTTGCGAATATTGGTTTTTCGTCTTCCGACCTCTGGTTTTGAACTTCCAGAAGGGATCGTTTTTGCATTCAGATCCCCCTCATCTCGAAGGCCTCCTTCATCTCTCTCATCATCTGGGGCCCTATTGTACTTGAAGAGATCTGAACGGTCCTTCCGTCGAGGTTCACGCCGATAGTCCGTTCCGGGCCTGGTTGGAACCTTCCGGAACTCGTATCCTCCGGCGGGCTCGGTCGCCGCTCGGCAATGGTCTCGCTCGTACTATCAGCCGGACGAACACTGGATTCTGTAGCGTCCGGGCTGCAGTACGGCCTATGGTGTTTCCGATCCTACGAAGGCAAATAAACGAGGTTATTCGGGACATGAGAAAGGAAACACACCGCCTTCTGACAATACTTTGAGCAATACGAGGGTTTAAACACCGGGGGGCACCCTCCCCCACACCTCCACAGAGTGGATTTCTTCGTCGCCACGATTCCACAGTCTTCCGCGGCACATGAATAGCCCAGCGGGTCCTTGGATACCTTAGCTTCCCTCTTCAAGTTCTCTTCGGCCATCTCGGCACTGCGCGCGTCCAAGGCCTCCCAGAGGTCGGTCAACCGTTCGAACCTTTCCGTGCTGTGCTCGGGGAATTTATTGTCCTCGGGCCGTCTAAACCCTACGGATTCTATCCTCACTACGACCATCAGCACCGCAGGGCTGATGAGTCCCAGAGCAGCAGCTTCGTTCGCGTTGT
>Ga0307517_10009078_pt1 | contig 14166 bp, 6 predicted proteins | sample 23_EM_MG_FD_194515 | JGI IMG/M metagenome (GOLD analysis project Ga0307517, IMG submission 194515) | Populus trichocarpa ectomycorrhiza microbial communities from riparian zone in the Pacific Northwest, United States - 23_EM | ecosystem: Host-associated > Plants > Roots > Unclassified | place...
TACCTTAAAGAACATCCTTTAGTTGAAAATGGTTATCTACATTTCAAAAACAATTTCCAACCAGCTCCCTCTGAAAGAAAGTTTTCTTCCCTCCTTATCTTCTGTGCAAAAATTTTTGTTCCGTGGGTATGTTCATGGTTCTTTGATTATAATTTACAAAACAGACATCCAGTACTTATTCACAAATTCAAAATCAAGTGGTGGGATTCCTTTGCAGCTGAGTCCAAAAGTTTAAAATTAGCTGTTACGGAATGGTTACAAAAACATCAAACAACTCCCATCATCGATCCTCATCCTCAATCAAAGTTCTTAGCCAGAAAGGCCCAAACGACAGCTCTTCTTGCCTCTGCTAGAACTGAGGAAGAATACCTACAAATAGTACAAGGAATTATACAAAGCCAAGACCCAGAAACGGTCTTGTCCTAATCCAGCTCATCTGGCTCAACATCTCCTGCCATTTCCCTCGGCAATGATAATGAAGATGATTGGTTTGGTATCCTGCCATCTATCACGCGACGTTAAAAAAAGAGAGGGTATTTCAGGTCTTTTTAAGGCTCATCTGTTTAGAGCCCATTTCTTTTAGACTCAGATGTTTTGAGTCCTTTTATTTTTCGGCCTATATGTTTTAAGGCCTTTTTCTACAAAAGTTACCAGTTACTACAAACCCACAAATCAAGTGTCGGTGGCAAGACGACAACAAACGAAGCTCAACCAAAAACGTGGACAATTTCCATTCTGTCGCCATCCAATCAAGGCAGACAGCACCACATGGGCTTTTATAGGTTCTGCCAAATGCCACATGGGTCCTGAAGAGCTTCTCCAACAGGACAATTTGGCCTCTTCCATGCCAACTCGCCTATAAAAGGCCACCTCAAAACCCTTAGAGGGCGGACTAATCTTTCCCCTAGAAAATTTTACTCTCCCCTAAAAATTTGTAACCCATTCTCCTCTGTAACCAATATCTTCTGTCTTAATTTTGTTACAAATTTAAGTAAGATAATCTTATTTTTATCTACGTTTTTTGTTATATCTGTTGTTGTTCTTTTTGTTACTTTTAAGTATGCTCTGTGTTTGATCAAGGATCCTGACATTGTTGGTCTTGCCTTGATCATTCGCATCAGAAATCTGTTTATATTGTTCTTTTCTCTGTTCTTGTTCTTTTATACAATCAGTATATAGGCTGGAAACCTGTGACCCGATCTTTTAAGATCATTCTCAGGTATAACAACGCCACGTACTGTTTACTATATATATATATATATATATATATAGTTTATCATAACAAGAATATACAAAGCATAAAAAATTGTTCAAGGTAAGCCTAAAATGCATACAATTTTAAATATATAAACATGCAAAATAAAATTCAAGACAAACAAGCTTTCAACGTAAATATAATAAAAAGAATACTAGGCATATATTCAAACTTGTAATATATATAAGATCAAATTCCTAGTATGCGTACTAATAATAAAAATAACAATGCTTAAATTAAAATAAAGAAATGTACTTACTTGTTGAAACACTTTAAAAGTATGAAAATTTTGTTATTGTCAAAGATAAATCATTTGTTCTTAAAACTTTATTGCTCCTTATTTGTTCATCTAGGAAGTTTACAATATGCCTCCCAAGATTCTAATACCACCACCTTAGTTTATATACACTTCTAAACATGGTGTTTGAACAAAAAAAAAAAAAACTTAAAAATCTCTCACCAAAATATGAACTTAAACTCTAGATTTAAGAGAAAAAATCAAAGTATAAAAGAGAATGAAAACACAAAAAATAAGGTGAGAAAGAGTGAAAAAAATAAAAATTATTCAAGTTAGAAACTCTTCCTTCACCCCCTTTTTATAGTGAATTTTAGAAACTAAAATGTTGAAGAATTAATAAGAATTAATTCCCATTATTTTCAATCTTTGATTAGCCACAATAAATCAAGAATTAAATCTAGGAAAACCAAGGGTTCTTTGAGATTAATTTTTCATTCACCTATAATTTATTTAAATTTTATTATTTAAACAGATTTCCAACGTTTTTCACCATACACCATAGAAGGTGACGATGGAATCCTCACTACTGAAGTAATACTTGCTGAAGCAACATTAATTGACACAATTAAATCTTGAGTACAGACATGATATATATATAACCGATAATATTTATAAATAAATATTCCAGCTCCATAACAAGCAAGTAATAAAAAAACTTGTAATAAAGCAACTTAATTAATAAAAATATTTAAATTATGCAAGATAAAATCAATAGTTATTCTCTTTCTTGAGTTACTAAGTTGAGCCCTATTTTGTTCACCATGATTTGTTCAATTATCACTATTTCACATGCAAACTATATTGTAAAAAATAGTATCATTTAAATAATATTTTCACTAAGTAAGTTTTCAGGAAAGATTAGAGGGGTCACAAATAATCCTGCTTAAAACCCAATTTTTTTAGATAAAAATTCCTAGATTGTATCTATTCACTGCATTAATTTTTCGTATATGTGAACAATAACATATATGAGAATAGTAACGATCATAGAATTTTTGAAGTGTGAAAAACAATTTTAGAACATAAATTATAACTAAAAAAAAGATATATAACAACCTTATAAAACTTAACAAAAAAAAATGGGGGAAATTATAACAAACCGAAAAGTTATAGATTAAAGCATATAGAATTAAAATCAAATCTATATGTGAGAATATAGCAAATTCAAGAAAGTTAAATTATAACTTAGGTTTTAAATATGTTAAAACCCTTTTTCAAAATTAATCTATATTATTATTATTATTATTATTATTCCCACAAGATAAACTAAACAAAGTCAAATATAAAAAATAAAGTCTTAAGATTGTTGTTAGAATATGTTGTATTACATTAGACTATTGAGCAACAATATTTAGTTTATTATAATAAGAGCATTCAAAGCACAAAAGATTGTTCAATGTAAGTTTAGAGTGCATACAATTTTAAATTTATAAATATGCAAAATAAAATTTAAGAGAAATATGCTTTCAATATAAATATAATAAAAAGAATACTAGCATACATCTAAGCATATATTCAAATTTGCAATATATATAAGATCAAAGTTCTAGCATGCATACTAATAATAAAAATAGCTATGCTTAAATCAAAACAAACAACGGTACTTACTTGTTGAAGTACTTTAAATGCATGAAACTTTTGTTATTGTCAAAGAGGAATCCTTTGTTCTTAAGACTTAAATCAAAAGAAACAACGGTACAACTAGAATTTTTATAATAAACCTTCCAAGATTCCAATAATATCACCTTAGTTTAGATGCACTTCTAAATAAGGTCTTTTAACCAAAATAAAAGAATTCAAATATCTCTCAATAAAGTATGAACCTAAGCTCTAGATTTGAGAGAAAAAACCAAAGCATAAAGAGAATGAAAACACTAAAAATAAGGTGAGGCAGAGTGTGAAAAAATCTAAAAAATTCAAGTTAGAAACTCTTTCTTCACCCTTTTTTTAGTGAGTTTTGGAAGCTAAAAGGTTGAAGAATTGATAAGAATCAATTCCCACCATTATCAACCTTTGATTAGCCACCATAAATTAAGAATCGAATCTAGAAAAACTAAGAGTTCTTTGAGATTAATTTCTCATTCACCCATAATTTTTTTAAATCATATTGATTAAACAAATTTCCAATAACTTCTTATTTAGGTGCACTCCTAAATAAGGTACAATGAACTCAAAGGAACAATACTCAATATCTTTGCACAAAGACTGAACCTAAGCTTTAGAGTAGAAAGAAAGAATGGAAGAACAAGTCCTTAGAAAAACTAACAACAAAGAGGGGTAAGAACTCAAGAAAATTTTTAATCCCTTTCCACTCATCCAATACACCTATTTATAGGACTTGAAAACCAAAACATTAATACTCATAATTCATGAATCTTTGTAATTCATGGATGTTTTATTAATTATGATAAATGTTCATAGTTCATGGATTACTCATAATTCAAGAATATTCATAGTTTATGAATTACTCTTAATAACATTTATTCTTATCATATAATTAATGTATTGGTTCATGTATTAAAATATTTTAGGGACTAAAAATAAATTAATGATCAAACATGACTTAATAGAAAAGGTATTTTTCATTAATCAAACCCAAACCCAAACTTATAAGCCCACAAGATCATAGCTTAATCCATAAAATTATTTTGGGTTTGAAATTTTTGTTATCCAAAGGTTCGTTGAGAATAATCTTTCATTCACCTTTAATTGATTTTTAAAATATGTTAATATTCCATGTTAAAGCACTCATGTTAGATCACAAAATTCAACATGGTTTTAACCTCAAATATGAGTGGACCTCACATATAATTTAGTCTTAAAAGGGCTCATTACATGTTTTATAAAACCAATCCCAATAATAGCAACATCCATATCATTGTTAATTGGCTGCAAGTTCTCTGTAGAATTTAACATTGGAACAATTGGTGTTGCAACATTGATAATGGATGAAATATATGATTCAACAACCATCAAATCATTTTTGAAGTTTTGCAAATTTGGTGATTCACAATAAAAAAGACTCTAAATTATCATATTGCAACCCATTATCAAAGAGTATTGGTTCAAGCTTCAAGTGTTATTGCTGGTTTTCCACTTAAAAAACACCTTGTAATACCCTATTACAACCCATGATTTGTTGTTGATCATCTTCTTCAACATTGGGCCTGTGAAGTATAGTGTTTGTTGTTGAATTAAAAGTAGGGTCCGTTTACTTTTAGAGTTAAAACTTTATTAAAAAATATTCTTCAACAAAATTCTTTTAAAATGGAACATGAACATAATTAAATCAAATTGTAGATAAATGAGAAATTAATATAAAAAATCATTTGTTGGAAACTTTTGTAAAACATAAAAACCTTTAACAAAAAGTACAAGACTTTCTTATAGTTTATATGGTGAAAAGTTGAAGAGTGATAAATAAGCCTAAATAAAATGGGCTTTGAGTTTAAGTCATACCCATGTTGTTAGCACAAGCATGACCTTTAATCCTAGCTTGGGTTTGGACTTAGGCTTAGGTTTGCTGTAAAATAATTTTTTGAATTATAAACAATTATTTTTTTTCTAACCTATTTTGGGCTTGGGCTTGTGACGCAAACCTCGTAATCACGTAACCCACAATTAAGATTGAAATCCAATCCTGAAAAGCCGAAAGAGGTCTGAAATGAGTGTGACATAATAGAAACCTATCCCAAGACATCAACATTATTCGAATGATGCTACGAAGCGAATTGATTTTTGATAAGTCAAATTTAGTTTGTTAAAGAACCAAAAAATACAAGAATCTCTCTCGCATGTTAAACTGAAAAGTTCAGAAGTGTTATTGATCAAAAGTTTTATGAAACTTAGGCTTACGAGATTTAAGTACTTCTGAAACATTAACTTTAATGGATATACCCCTGTGGGCTGAATTTGACCCCCTTACAAAACTGACCCAAAACTTATACTAATAAGCTCAAACCTTGATCCAAACAAGCCTTGGATCCTAGTTAAAAATAAAGTTTTAATTAGACCTAAACAAGCCTTGGTTAATAGTTGAAATAATAAAAATAAAACTCTTAAGTAAATTCTCTATGCTGCTGTGAGAAGAGAAGAAGAAAAGAAAATAATACAAGTCTGACATAAGGTTTATTTATAGCCTACAATGCTGCCCAATTATCCTATAAATCAATCTGTCATTAAATACCACTAGCCCTTCTTTCCTTGTGTAGTTAGGATGAATAAGGAAACCTTGTAAGAAAAGGATTTCGGAACATTAATGAATCCTTGTCACACTTGAAAATATAATTTACCTGACATTTCACCCTAACATAGAAACATATCTTTGGAATCTTCTGGTAAAGTTTCAGTTGATACAACGGTCTAATTTAGAGTTATGTTCAATAGTGTAAAACAGAACAATAGGAAATTTTATGTCAAAATCCAAATCTGACCTTGCTTGGATCGTATCATTCCTTATCTCTTAAAGATAATTCGTCCTTAAATCACCAATAGGTTTAATGGACAATTCCTTAGCCTCTTGTTGAAGCCTTTAGAGTTCTCTTCATGCACACACTTGCCTCCAACAACATTATATAAAAATAATAGCTGATAATAATTTCAAACAAGCATGTCTTACCATCAACTTGCGTATATTGTTTTTGAATGATAACCACTGTTTTCCTCCTTCTTCTTTTTTTTTTTTTATCTTTTTAGCGCTGAACTGATGCTCTTCATTTTTCACGTTCTTTATTAGTTTCTTTATAAATCTTTGCAAGTCGTTCAACCTTGTGCACTTTATCTAACCTCACAGAAGCATTATGATCATAAATATTTGAAACTTGTAACCTCCATTTCTCTTCCTTACTCATATTGAATCTCCTCTGATCAGCCCCACTATTTTATTGCTTCATCGAATCCATATCATCTTTCAGCTCCTTTATCACCCTAGCTAGCAGCTCAAGTTGTTTGGTGAAAGCTTGCATTTGAAAGGTGTAATCCATTTTCAGTGTCGTGGAGTCGTTATTTTCAGACATCTTTGAATCTGTAAAAAATTATTAATGCCAAGAAAAATATATCCTTACTATCATATTTCACACAATTCAAGGTTTTTCACTAAATTTTTCTCACTACGCCTTTTATCTTTTAGCTCACATTTTTGCAATTCTTTCGAAACTGAAAATTAATGAACCAAAGTCAATGGCTTTGCAACGCAATCCAATTATAAATATAGACTTAAGAATCAATAAATATACTGAAAACAAACAAAACAAAACTATGATTATGAGTTCACGAGTAACAATGCAAATTCGTGAGCCCAAAAAACTTAGGCTTAAATATACCTCATATCAGACTTGTTTTGTTTTCTTCTTCTCTTCTCACAACAGCATAAGGAATTAACTTATGAGTTTTATTTTTATTATTTTAGTTATAACTCAATTATCCCAGAAACCAATCTATTATTAAATATCACTAGCTCTTTTTTCCTTGTGTAGCTTGGATGAATAAGGAATTCTTGTAATAAAAGGATTTCAAAACATTAATGAATCCTTGCTACACTTGGAATGTAAACCCCAGGAAAAATAAATAAATAATAATATAATAGAAACTATGGTGTAATGAAATAAAATATTAAATGAAAAGAAAAAAACGATAAGAAGATAAAAAAAAAAGAGTTTTTGGCTGAAAATATAAATTTTTCCAGTAGCAAAAACAGTTTAGCCATTTTGAGAAACAACTAGACTTGTTTACATAAATCAGCTAAACCATTTTCAGAATGGTCAGACTATTTTGACTAATCAAACCAAGAAAGGTCAAATGAGTTAAACCCAGAAATTCAAATGAATTGAAAACTAAAATCAACCCAAAAAATAGAGATGAAGGAATGGTGAGATTAAAAAGTCAGTTTAGCAGCAGATCTAGTAGAATAACTAGTCCTAAAATCAAAGCAATTATATGAACAAGGAAATTTAAGAGCAGAGTAAACTTGCCGGAGAAAGCAATTGGCAAGAATGATGTTGATCGATCATTATAGAGAAAAAGAAGCAAAAACTCGTACACGAGGAAGAGGAATAAATATTACATTATTACTTGAGAACACAGATCCTTATTTCATAAAGGGAGTCAATTAAGTTTTTTGCTTTTCTCAGACTTATAAACTCGGTCCGAGTTTACCGAGTTTGACCAAATTTGTTGGTTTTTGAGTTTTTAACCTGCTTTTACACATTATATATATGTTGACTCGTAAAATCATATGATTTTACGAGCCAACTCGTGATTTTGATAATCTTGGTGTCGACCAAAGAAAGAATAAAAAAAATAAAAAATTAATGCAAATACGATATTGTTTGTGTGATATAATGCATGTATGAACATGAACATACAAAAGAGAAATTATAGATGTTGATGAAATTGTTATTGAGTTTTGTTAGAACTTCTTGTATGTGTAAGGAGAATGGGTAAGAGTTAATGAATTTTTAATATTCCATTGTTTGCTTCCTAAATAGATGGTACATACTTCTTTAAATACTTTTAAATTTTCATATATGTGCAGTATCATATTGATCATCCTCTGGGATTAAGATCTTCAAGTGTAGGTGAAAAGAACAAGAAATTATTGTCCTTTATCAGTAAAATAGGTTTGGAGTCGTCACCTAGTATTCTTGTCAATAGAAACCTTAACTGGTTTTCAGAGTCTGGATAAGGAGACTAATTATATATATAGAGAGAACAATATAACCTCTAATATACCCTACCTAAAATAAGTTGAATTGTTTATTTGTCTGATTACTAAGACACTATTATGTTTTTCTAACCGTTGACTTGTCTATTGATCAAAGTAGGTCTACTCAAGTAAAGTGGATCATGGCTTTATAGGTCATGCCTAGCCATTCTAAAGCTCAAACGTTTTTTTTTATGTTTTTGTTTCTTTTAATATTTAGGAATTCACGTTACATATACATACTCCTTGGTATTAAAATAAACAAATTGATTTTTTTTTGTTTTTTTTAAAGTATGTCAAGTTCTCATGGATTTAATAAACTTGTTATTAAATCCAAAAATACATTCAAAGATGTATAAAAACTACTTTTCTTGAATTTTGGAATTTTAGAAATGCTAAATCTTGCCATGTATTTTTTTTTATTCAAATATGATTTTTATTTGAGATGCCTGATCATATGCAAATTTAAAATATTTTAAATAAAGGAAGATTTTATTGTTTTGTGAAAGAAACTGATTTATTTAATATAAAAAAAGCACCTTGCATGTAGGTCACAACTTCAAGTACTAAATAATGAAAGAGCAAAATAAGAGAGGTATAAAAAGAATTATTGCAAATAGGTCCATTGAAAGCATAAAATTGAATTAATTAAAAAACAAGGGTTGTGTTTAGCAAACACTAATAAAAAGGAACGCACTGCTAGGAAATTAGTAGGGTACGTTTGTCAAACACACCCTTCGCTAAAAGTCAAAGGCTTAAAAATTATCTTAAGGTCACATTTGGCAAACATGCCTTAAGGAAAAAAAAATACAATTTTTCCTTTTGAAAATGGTTGGCATACTAAACACACCCTTAACATGACCTACAATGAGAAAATAAAGAAATAAGATCAAAAGGGATTTTCATTTGAATTTTTTCAATAACATAAAGAACATTCAAACCAACCCAGAAATTGAATAGATGATAAAAACTAAATAACAGTAAATAAAGGGCACAAAGAGATAAGATATGGAACATTAAAGCAAAATGATGCATAAAATAAAAATAAACAAGCCATAAATTGCATGAATCATACCTGACAACCTTTAACCCTAACATAGGCATTCAAAAACTAAAAAGGGTCGATTGATCTAAGATAGGCAATTAATGGGAAAGTAAATGGAATAAATAAATTATATATAGGTCCTTGCTTTGATCGAAGTACATAAAACAAGTTGAAGCATCAATTGGTGGGAAATCGAAATTTGCAACTATGAATGTTCAAAAGAAAACCCAAAATGTGCCTTAAACCCATAATTTGGCGTAAACCTCGTAAACAAAACATGAACCTATCCTAACTTGACCTTTTAAAACCATAAAGAATTCAAGGAAACAAGAAAAGAGGATAAAATAGTAGTTAGACCAAATCAAACCCCATAATTTCAACAATGCATTTATTTTATCATAAACATCGTTACATCAATTTTAACATTGTTTTTCATCATCCTTAACATGTACAAAGCTGGACTAAACCTAACATCATGTCGAAGAGAAAAATATAATCTAAACAAATCAAACATCAATGCATTAAATCAAAACAAAATGAGGTGATCAACCTAAACTTCAAAATTGTCATTCCAATTGTCGCACCCTCGTGGCGGAGCGCGGCGACCCTCGATTGCTTTCGGGGTTTTTGTTTTGTGAATAAAGGAGTCGCCACCTAGTATTATGGTCACTAGAAACCCTGATTGGTCTTTCAGAGATTCTAAGGCAAGGGATTGGTTGTGTAAAGAGAAGGTATTAGCACCCCTAGTACGGCCTACCTAAAGTAAGATGCTTGGTGTTTGGTTTGCCTTATAATTGCTATGGTGTTGGTGTTCTCTTAATTAGTTTTCCTAGGATAGATTTGCTATGATGAATGGATTTGGGTTCAACGTCTAAAAGCAAGAATCCTTGGCCAATATTGATCATACCTTTAGATATGTCTACAAAGTGCCAAGGAGAACCAATTCAAATCTCTTGAAATCTGTGTTTGATTCAAATTAAATTTATTAAGATAAAAATCCAAGGAGATTCCATGTGCTTTAAAAGCTCATTTTTCCCTTAGTATTTCATACTCTCACGGCTCGTAAACCGTGGAGTCAAAAATTGAAATGTCCTCAATTATAATCAAGGCTTCTTTCAAGGATGTGTGATGACTTGTTATTCCTAGAAAATTATTTTGGATATTTACCACTTAGGGTTTCTTTATCCAAATATTAACAGTGAATAATAACAAGTAATTCCCAATAATATTTTGGATATTCATCCCTTTGGGATTTCTTTATCCAAACATTAATGGTGAATAATAGATAAATTGCCCCCAAAATAAGATTTTTGTATTTTTTGGAATATTGGCCAAACCCTTTGGAGTTTTACAAACATGTTGTAAAATCCAGAAATGCAAGAAAATAATTTTGGTGTGTTTAAGAAATCCATGCGAAAACACATTTTCGAAACTTCCAATATTTTTTATATAAAAAGAACATTCAAAACATTTTAGGGTATTGGTGGTATGCTACACACAAAAATATTTTTTATATTTTCTTTGTCAAAAACACAAACATCATAATTAATCGCAATTAAAGTAAACAAAACCACATATTAGTCCAATTCTTAAGGCTTTAATAAATCAGTTATTAAATCCCAAAAAAGTATGTAGAAACATGTTCTTACATTTTCACGGGAAATACAACATGAGTTTATTTGTGCTTCAGATACTTGACCATATACAAATTAAAACATTACATTCATTTTTTTCTTTTTGATTTTATAATTCAATAACATATTAAAAAAAATACAAACACACACGTCCCTCACTTTTTACTATGTTTACTCACACCCATAATTACATGTTTACAAAATATATGAATTCAAAATAAACCAAACAAAACACTAAACAATTTAAAATTTACAAATCAACCCAAAACAATCCTGGAATTGCAAGGAAGGCATTCTGGAGTTGCAGGAACAGTGGCGGCGCGTCTTCTCCACGCGCGGACGCCACTGACAGAACCCACGCGCTGCCGCAAGAAATAACAGGGGACGGGGGGATCTTCCTTGGCTTCCTCCCTTCTTCTCTTTCTTGTCGATGGTGACTTGCAAAACAAAAAGAACGCAGCAAGCAAATCTGTTCTCGGTCTTTTTTCTTTTTAGATCTGTTTCACTGCAGATCGTTTTTTGGTTTCACCTTCTTCTTCTCTGCTTCAGATGGCTGGCGACAAGGAGGAGGGACGGACGAGAGAGGGGCATCATTGCTGGAAAAGCGGGGAGTGTGACTACCCTCAGAAACCCGCTGGAACGGACAGATCGCCGACCCTTTTTTCTTCTTTGGTCGGCGATGAGGCAAGCAGAGGTCTGCTGTTGAGAGGGAAATAGGGACCACTCTCCCCGTGTTCTTTCAGCTTTGACGAGCTGGCCCAAGATAGGGACTGAAAAGGAGCGGCTGAGATAGGAGAAATAAAGTGAAATGGTGATGGGAAGGGAGGTCTTGGCCGAGAGAGGGAGATTCTAATGAGGTCAAGACACGGGGTTGTGAGTGGGAAACGTGGGAAGAAGAGAGATGAGCCGGCTGTCTGTGGGGAGGGATAGCTGAGAGAGGGAAAAGTCAGGTGAGGGGGAGCGACTTCTCTTAGCTGGGAGAATAGGAGCAAGAAGGTGGGTATTGTGGCCGAGAGGTTGTGTGCAGGGAGGATGAGGTCAGGTCGTGGCTGAGGGGAGAAGGAAGATGAGGGTGTGGCCGAGAGAGGGAGGTTCTGGTGAGGGGAGGGAGCTTGTGTCCGGCGGCTCAGGAAGAAGAAAATCAAAAGGAGAGGGGGACCGGTTTGTTTGTTTGTTTTTTGGCCAAGGTTGGGGACTGTGAGCAGCGGCTTGGGTGAGGGAGAAGAAAAGGTTTGGTTTTTTTCTTTTGCCGAGGGGTAGTGTGTCGCGGCCTCTGTAGAGATGATTTAGGTTTTCTTGGGTTTCCTTATTTTTAAAATTGTATCCTTGTAAATTTTCTCCCCCCTTAGTGCATATGGCTGGAGGTTCACTTATATAGAAAATCTCTACACGTGCTATTTAAGAAAATATTGCAATAATTATTATAGAGATTGTCTTCTATAACCAGCACCCACAAATCCTATATATATGGTATTTTATATTGCATTGATTATTTTCCATAACCAACACGAATCAAATCTCGTATCTATGGTATTTTATATTGCAGTGATTATATATGATTTGGTTGTTATCTCCTTGACATATTGCTTCTTTAATATTAGCCCTGATACTCTATGTTATCGCCACATGTAAACCCTTATTTTTTTTATTTTTTTTTAAATTTATCAAAACATGGGTCAAAAATTGGGTAGCAACACCAATATGCTAATTACATATCTTTAACAATCAAAATACATCAAGTTATATACTCAAAACTGTTTTGAACTTGCTTTTCTTAACAAAAGCATATTAAATATAAGAACAATAATATACTAAACATAGCTTCTAAACTGAAATGAAATCAACAGAATCAATAATAAATAAAAAAAATACAAACATGGAAGACATTAAAGGAGAGGTGTGTCGATTGGGCTGCATCATCCCACCAAAGTTTTAGGTATACCTTTTTTAATAATACAACTTTCTTTTCCTGGGTTTTGTTGCTTCTTTCCCTTTGTTCTCAGCTTGTAATCCTTAGCTTGTATGAACTCTTTTTTTTCTCCTTTCTTCCTTCAAATTTTTGCATGATTCTCTTAACGTTTTCTCTCTATTTACTCAAGAATTCTTCTATGTTTTCTCTATATTTTCTTCTCTAAATAGACCTCCTCTCTTTCTGGTCAAGAGCATCAGCTTTTTTATAAGCAAACCAAAAAAATAAGTTGCAAAACCATGGTTGTTTTGCCAAGAGATTTTATGGAAGATTCTTATTCTTTCTTTTCCAAAACCTTCCTCCCCAAAATTGATGGTGTTTGGTTTCCTTTTTTTCTTCATGTAAATTGTAATCAAGCATGAGAAAACAACCTTGGAGTCTTTTCTGCCATGGTGAGTTTATTCTTCAGTCATAGATGATTAGGTTGGGTACTTTGTCAAGATCATTGTGGAGATTGTGACATATCATTGATAGACCTAAATCTTGTAAATGGTATGTAGATCTATCATTAGGAATAAACCACACTTAATTTAGAGGTCCAGAACTCTACATTCATTGATTGGAAGGTTGACCGTCAATCAGCTTAAATATGTCAATGCATGTGTGGCTCTGACTAGGGACAAGAAGTTTTTAAGCTCATCGAACCAAATGAGGTACAAACATTTAATGAAGATAGCTTATCCTTGTAAGAGATAATATGAATAAGTGGTGAGTGCTAAGGTGATATTGAAAGGGGGAAAATAAACGATAATGATCATAAAGCCCTCTAATAAAGAGAAAGAAGAGGAAATAATGTATTCACTTCAAATCACATCACTATTAAAAAGGATCATATGATGAGCTTCCCATCGAAGAAGATGTTAAGGAGGCTTCACTCGCCTTTAAATCAGAAAATAAGCTTTCAGTGGATGAACTTAAAGAGGTTAACTTAGGCATTGTTAAACACTTACGCCCAACCTTCATCAACACAAACTTATCACCTGAAGAAGAAAGGAATTACATGGAACTTTTGATGGTGTATCGAGATATCTTTTCATGGTTCTATGATGAAATGTCAGGTTTAGACCAGAGGGTTGTTATTCATCAGTTAGCAGTAAAAAATAGGGTTAAACCTATAAAACAAGTTAAGTGTCACTTTCATCCTGAACTCATCTCATATATTGAGGTTGAAGTCAATAAAATTATTCATGTGGGCTTCATTCACGAGGTCAAATATCATCTCGATAAATAAATAAAAAAAGAATGGACAAACCCGTGTTTACGTG
>Ga0307517_10009079_pt1 | contig 14166 bp, 7 predicted proteins | sample 23_EM_MG_FD_194515 | JGI IMG/M metagenome (GOLD analysis project Ga0307517, IMG submission 194515) | Populus trichocarpa ectomycorrhiza microbial communities from riparian zone in the Pacific Northwest, United States - 23_EM | ecosystem: Host-associated > Plants > Roots > Unclassified | place...
CCTCACCCCCAACTCCCCTCCACCGCCCCGGGAATGCACGCGCCACTGCCCGACCCCCGCCCGAACCCCCAGGGGCAAGGCGCCCCGGCGGTTCGCCACCGTCCCGGCAGCCCCGGCCTGCCCTTCGCCACCCCGGAGTCCGTGCCCACCGTCGACCCACGGCTCGCCCTCGCGCTGGGGAAGCCGTCGCACGGGGACTCCGTGGCGCGGCGGACCGGGGAATCGATCCGGCGCCTGACCTCATCGGCCTCTCAGGAGGTCACCGAGGAGACACGGATCGGGCGGGAGTTGCAGCAGCCGGTCACCACGGGCCGGGTGATCGCCGTGACGTCGATCCGGGGCGGTGTCGGCAAGACGACGACCGCCGCGCTGCTCGCCCGTACGTTCAACCACTACCGGCACGATCCGGTGCTCGCGCTGGAGGCGGACGCCGCGCTCGGCACACTGCCGGTGCGGATGGGCGCGGAGTCGGTGCGCTGGTCGTGCGCCGAGCTGGCCCGGATCCTCACCCCGTCGATGCAACTCACCGACATCACCGGGTACTTGGTGCCGGTCTCGGACGGTGGCTGGCTGCTGCCCGCGAGTCAGGGCCGCCTCGGCGCGCCGCTGGACATCCCCACCTACCGCACGGTGACGCTCGCACTGCGCCGCTACTTCGCCGTCACGGTCGTGGACTGCGAGACCCTGCCCGGCGAAGTCGCCCGTACCGCGATGGACACCGCGCACGCCCGTGTGGTCGTCGCTCCGCTCACCGCCGAGGGCGTGGGCGGTACGCGCGTGGTCCTGGACTGGCTGGCCCAACTGCCGCACGAGGCCCTGGCGTTCACCGTCGTCGCCCTCACCTCGGGCACACCGGATCTGAATCTCGACCTGAAGACGGCCACAGCGCATCTGCGCGAGACAGGGGTCACCATCGTGCACCTGCCCTACGACCGGCATCTCGCGGCCGGCGGACCCATCCGTACGGAACTGCTCGGCTCGGCCACGCGCCGCGCGGCCACGCAGCTCGCGGCGGAGGCGCTGCAGCGGGCGGTGCGGGTCCGTTGACGCAGCACCTGGTCCACCGCCCCGCCCGGGCCACCCGCCCGTTGCCCACGACCGAGGCGCGCACCATCGAGCCGCCGCCGAACCTGCCGGAGGGCAAGATGGGCAGCGCGGCCACGGCCCTGCTGCCGATCGCCGGTGTCATGTCGTCCGTGGTGATGATGACCATGATCCGCTCCAGCCAGTTCGCGGGCCTCGGCGCGGTCGTGCTCGTCGTCGCGCTGCTGGGAGCCGTGGCGCTGTTCCTGTCGCAGCGCGGCAAGGCGCAGCGGCAGCGGCGGGTGCAGCGCGAACGGTATCTGGAGTATCTGGAGGAGCTGCGCGAGGAGTTGGGTGCGGCCGAGCAGGAACGACGGCGCGCCGCACGGGAGTTGAACCCTCCGCCGTCGGCTCTGTACGACCTGGTGCGCGATCCGGCCCGGCTGTGGGAACGGCGGCGTACGGACGCCGACTTCCTGCGGGTCCGAGTCGGCGTCGGTGACGTACCGGTGCAGGACGTGGTGGTCGGGCAGAACTCGACGAGCGGAGTGCTCACGCCGCCGGACCCGTTCATGCTGAACGAGGCACGGGCACTGCAGGCCCGGTTCCGGGCCACCGCCGACCATCCGCTGCCGGTACCGCTGGACCGTGCGGGCAACGTCAGCGTCATCGGCGACCGCGAGGGCGTACTGCGGGTCGCCCGGGCGCTGCTCGCGCAGGCCGCCGTCACGCACGCACCCGACGACCTGGCGCTCGCCCTCGGCGTGCCCGGGGAGCGCATGGCGGAGTGGGAGTGGGCGAAGTGGCTGCCGCACGTCCTCGACCCCGAGAAGCTGGACGGGCCGGTTGCCGCACGCCGTATCGCACCCGATCTCGCTCAACTCGCGCGCCTGATCGGCGTGGACCTGAAGAAGCGGTCGTCCTACGCCGCCGAGGTGCGGCGCGGCCTCTCCGACCGCAACGCGCTGAGCCTCGGCGGCCGACTGCTCGTGGTGAGTGACGAGTACGGGGACAACGCGGCCGAACTGCCCCGTCCCGACACGGCTGTCGCCCTGGGCGAGATGGGCGTGACCGTGCTGCATCTGCTCGCCGAGCAGGTGCACGAACCCGATCAGGTGTCCGTGCGGATCACCGTCGACGGGGACCGGGTCATGGTCGAGGACCTGCGGGGCGAGCACGTCGTACGGGTCTCAGGAGTCCTCGACCCGGTGAGTGCGGCCGGAGTCGAGGGGCTCGCGCGGACGTTGGCACCCCTACGGCTGTCCCCCGAGTCGGCCGCCGACGGTACGCCGGTGTCCGGCCCGGTGCACTTCCCCCAACTGCTCGGCATCGACGATCCGGCCGCCCTGGACCTCGGCCGGCAATGGGCGCCGCGCGGCGACCGCGACTTCCTGCGGGTGCCGATCGGGCTGGACGACCGGCACGAGCCGGTACTGCTCGACCTGAAGGAGTCCTCCGAACTGGGCATGGGGCCGCACGGGTTGTGCGTCGGCGCGACCGGTTCCGGCAAGAGCGAACTGCTGCGCACCCTCGTGCTCGCGCTGGTGACGACCCATCCGCCCGAGGATCTGGCGATGGTCCTCATCGACTACAAGGGCGGCGCCACCTTCGCCCCCTTCACGACGCTGCCGCACGTGGCGGGAGTCATCACCAACCTGGAGAACCAGGCGGGCCTCGTCGAACGCGTGCACACCTCGCTGGCCGGTGAGATCAAACACCGTCAGCAGGTCCTCAAAGACGCGGGGAACATCGCCGACATCGGGCACTACCGGGCGCTGCGCGCCACCGGACGTCCCGATCTCGAACCGCTCCCGCATCTGTTCGTCGTGATCGACGAGTTCGGTGAACTCCTCACCGCCAAGCCGGACTTCATCGACCTCTTCCTCTCCATCGGACGGATCGGCCGCTCCATCGGCGTCCATCTCCTGCTGTCCAGCCAGCGCATCGAAGGCGGCAGGCTGAAGGGCCTGGACACGTACCTGTCGTACCGGCTCGGGCTGCGCACCTTCTCGGCGGACGAGTCGCGTACGGTCCTGGAGACCCCGGACGCCTTCAACCTGCCGCCGTTGCCCGGTTTCGGCTACCTGAAGGTCGACACGTCCACGTACACGAGGTTCAAGGCGGGCTTCGTCTCCGGCGCGTACCGCGGGCCGGTGCTCAGCGACGCGGTCGCCTCCGACGAGCCGTCGGCCTGGGTGTATCCGTCGTACAACACGCTGGCGACACCGACCGGGGAGTCGGGTGACGACGCCGTGGCCGCGCCGCGCGAGCGGGAGAGCGGGCCCAGCGTGCTGTCCGCCGTGGTGGACCAGCTCGCGGGCGCCGGCGAGCCGGTGCGGCGGATCTGGCTGCCGCCGCTGCCCGACGCGGTGACGCTGACCGGGGCGGCCGGCCCGGTCCAGGCATCGGCGGACGGGCTGCAACTCGCCCACGGGGAGGGCCCGTTGCGGATCCCGCTGGGTGTCCTCGACGACCCGGCGCGGCAGCGGCAGGGCCGGTGGGTGCACGACCTGAACACGGCGGGCGGGCACACGGCCGTCATCGGCGGCCCGCAGTCCGGCAAGACCACGCTGTTGCGCACCCTGGCCCTGTCCCTCGCCGTGACCCACACACCGCACGACGTGGCGATCTACGGCCTCGATCTCGTCGGCGGCGGCCTGAGCGCACTGTCCGATCTCCCGCATGTCGGCGGGATCGCCGGACGCGCCGACCACGAACGCGCCGCCCGCACCGTCGCCGAGGTGCGCACCATGCTCGCCGAGCGCGAGGCGGTCTTCCGCGAGCACGGCATCGACTCCGTCGACCAGCTGCGCACCCTGCGCGCCCAAGGCCGGCTGCCGCAGCTCGGCTCCACGGACGTCGTCCTGCTCATCGACGGATTCGGCGCACTGCGCGACGAGTTCGCCGACCTCGACGACGCGGTGGCCGAGCTCCTCAAACGCGGCAGCGGCTACGGCATCCACGTCGTGGCGGGCATGCTCCGCTGGAACGACGTACGCATCGCCACCCAGTCGATGTTCGGCAGCCGGATCGAACTGCGCCTCAACGACCCCTCCGACTCGTCCGTCGACCGCAGACTGTCCGAGACCCTGTCGGCCGACATCCCGGGCCGCGCCCTCACCGACGGCAAACTGTTCGCACACGTCGCCCTGCCGCGCCTCGACGCGCTCGCTCGGGCCACGGACCTGGGACCGGCCCTCGCAGCGGCCGCACGCTCCGTGCGCGCCACCTGGCACGGCGAACTGGCCGCTCCCGTACGGGTGTTGCCCACAAGGCTGCCCGCGCAGCGCCTGCCCTCGACGGTCACGGTGCCGCACGCGGTACCGATCGGCGTCGACCAGGAGTCCCTGTCCCCGGCCGTCCTCGACCTGTTCGGCACCGACCAGCATCTGCTGGTCCTGGGCGACAACGAATGCGGCAAGACGAACCTCCTCCAGCTGATCTCCCGCGCGCTCGTGGACCGCTACAGCGCGGACGAGCTGGTCTTCGGCGTCTTCGACCCACGGCGCGGTCTGCGCGGCGCGATCCCGGAGCCCTACCGCGGCGGCTACGCGCACAACGCGAAACTCTCCGCGGCGCTCGCCACCGGCATCGCGACCGAACTGGAAAAACGCCTGCCGGAAACCACCGACCCCGACACCATGACCGACGAACCGGCCTTCTCCGGACCGCGGATCGTCATCCTCGTCGACGACTACGACATCCTCACCACCGCCGGCCAGCAGCCCCTCGCCCCGTTCCTGCCCTACATCTCGTCGGCCCAGGACATCGGCCTGCACTTCGTCGTGACGCGCCGCGTCGCGGGCGCCTCGCGCGCCCTGTACGAGCCGTTCCTGACGACGCTGCGCGAGACGGGTGCGACGGCGCTCGTGATGACAGGAGACCGCACCGAGGGCCAGCTCTTCCCGGGCCTGTACGCCTCCGCACAGCCACCGGGCCGGGGCACCCTGGTCCGCCGAGGCCGCCGCCACCAGCTGATCCAGACGGCCCTCGCGGCAGAGACCAACCCCCTGGAGAGCACGGCGTGACCAAGGACGTCATCGCGCTCACCCCGAAGATGCCCGACACCCGTTCGCTCCTGGCAGGTCTGCACGCCGGCGGCCCCGAACTGAGCCTGACCGCCACCGACGACGGCGCGGTCATCCAACTGTGCACGGCGGCCGGCCGGCCGCTGGTCTCGGTCGAGGCCCCGCTGCTCGTCCACGTACCCGGCGAGGCCGAACGCCTCCTCGGCCCTCAAGTGACCGCACCAGAGCCGCCGTTCTGGTGGACCGAGACCCGCGCCTCCACCGCCGCCCCCGAGGCGGAATCCCTCGCGGGGTCCGTGTGCGGACGCCTGACGATGCTGCTCGGCGGCACCACCTGGCCACCCGGCGCCGCCCACACCGCCCGCGTCGCGGTCCCGGACGACGCGACGCACGACGAGCAGACACCCACGCCCCCCGGCACGCCGGACGACGACCGCACCGAGACGGCAGCCCCGGTCCTCCCCGCCGTCGACGTCCTGACCGACTCGACCGCGGTCCTCATCGCCGACCGCCCGCTCATCCCCCTCACCGCCTGGTTCTCGGACATCCTGCGCACCACCGCACGGACGAACCGCGCACTCCATCTCGTCACACCACCCCACGTCCGCCTCACCCTGCCGCTGCGCACCGCACTGAGCGGCGCCCCCAACCGCTGGGTGATCCAGAACCCCGCAAGCGGCTACTACGACGGCCTGTCCGGCGCCCAACTCACCTGGCAGGGCGGCACGTTCACCCCGACCGGCAGCACCGCGGCCGACGCTTTCACCGCAGCGGCCACACCCGCCGAGGAACGACAACTCACCGTCTCGTTCCGCACGGTGCACGCCGCCGACAACGACCTCGTACTCGGTCGCGCCCTCGAAGCGGCCTGGCAACACCTCACCGGCACACCCCCCGCCGGCTGGGGCACCGCCGAACCCGTCAACCTCCCCTGGTCCCCACGCCAGTTGACCGACCTCGCCCGCGACCGGGCCCCCCCCCCCACCCACCTCATCGCCGTCGGCACACCGGGCCGCCCCGCCATCGCCACCCACCGCATCACCCGCACCGCCGCCGGCGTCGCCCAGGACACGATCCTCACCCTCGGCTACATCACCCCCACCGAAGTCCCCCTGGACACCCTGGAATCCCTCGCCGCCACGCTCATCGACAAACACGGCCTGACGACGATGCTCACCACCCTGCGCAACGCCCGCGCCGACCTCACCCTGCCCGCACACCTGGAAGCCCCGCCTCTCCCGGTCTCCTTCACACTCGGCCCACGCGACACACGCGCCATCGGCCTCACCCACGCCCGCCGCCCACCACTCGCCACGAAGCCGCAGCAACTCGGTACCCCCAGCTATCCCGCCCTCCACTACCCACTCGGCAACGGAACCGACCCCCAAGCCTGGACAGCACTCCAGAACCTCGCCAGCCACCTCAAGAACAGCCCGGGCGTAGCCAATTCGGCATAGCAGCCGAGCCAGACCTCGGCCTGGATCTACGTCCGCGGCCCGTCAGGGATGCACGGGATGGCGTCGCCGAGGTCGACTCCCACCTGCCACGCCAGGCAAGGGTCCCTGCCGAACCCGACACACGAGTGCCGCAACCAGCAGCGACCGCATCAGGTAGTGATGATCCACGGTCGAGAAGCGTTGCCCAGCTGGGAGAGATGTCAGTCCCTCACCGTAGGGTCCGCGCAAGTACCGGGAGTCGTGGAGGAGATCACAGTGGCGTACGTGCAGCATCTTTCGGTCAGGTCGGTGTCCCGCGAGCAGCCCGGTCAGGTACTCGCGGAACCCCCGTCGCCGGGCAAAGCTGACGAAGAGGTCATCGAACCGGGCCACATACTCCTCCAACGGTCCCGGCGCGGGCGAGCACGGACGGCGGGCGGTCATCTTCAGCCCCAGCACGGCAGTTGACTCCTACCACTGCCCTACGACCAACCCGCGCAGCCGTCAACCCACGCTACCGCCGGGTTTAACGAACTACCGGTAATCAACAGCCTCTTAGCAGCACAAACACGTCAGCCTGGTCGCGCGCCCCCTTTGGCAAGGAGATCTGGAGCGCTGATCTCGACCTGGCCAACGGGCGAAGTGAAGGTGAATGTGAGGTGAGGCAGGACCTCACGCAGGAGTTGGATCATCACGGAGTGGTCGTCGGCCTCACCCTGGATCAGATCCAGTTCGCTGGTGGACACTCCGCCATCGAGCTGTGTGCCGGGCCGGATCCAGGCGCGGTAGCCAGTGATGCCGACGGTGCTGCGCAGTTGACGCTGTCCTGCGACGGAGTCAAGACGGCAGGGGAAGGACGGCGCCAGATTCGAATACTGGAACACAACTCGGTCGTGGGCCACGAGTGGGGCGTCGACGGCCTCGCCCAGCGCCAGGCGGCCGGCCAGCTCGACCAGGTCGGGACCCGCCGCGCGAAGGGACAGTGCGTTGATGTTGCCCCCCAGCCGTCCGTTCACCTCGATCACCCGCGGTCCGGTGTCAGTTGGCGGCAGCGGCACCAGCCGTGCCCGGCCCGCAACCGCCACAGTGGCGTAAATGCGTGGCTCCCGCCGGGGGCGCCACAACCCTTCTGAGCAGGCAGGACAGGTCGGAAGGACCCACGTAAGCCGCGCGACTCCCAACCCGCAGCGGTTCGGCCGGGCTCGGTCCGGCGTCGCGGTGGAGCGAGCAGGGGTCTGCTGGGCCGACCGTCGGGGACGTAGACAGATCACTTCCCCGCGTTGAAGGGATCGATCGATTGGCATTCGTGGATGCTGAGGAATCGGCATTCCCCGGTCTCGCCGTGCACCGCAATATGGGTAGTCCCATAGAGGAAGTACGTATCATCTCCGGTGGCGATGTATTTCGTGCCCTGCCAGGCAAAGTAGAAGAACTCGCCCTTCTTCGCCCTGTTTTCATCATCGCCGTACAGAGCGACCTCGTCCTCCGAGCCAGAGTTCTTCGCCCGGAGAAAATCTGCCGCCAACTGTTCCGCTTGCGCCATCGTATACATCAGTCACTACCGTTGATTGAAGGGATCTACCGACATGCATTCATGGATGCTGAGGAACCGGCATTCCCCGGTCTCGGCGTGCACCGAGATGTTGGTGGGACCGTAGAGCAAGTACTTGTCGTCCCTGGTGGCGAGGTATTTCACGCCCTGAAATGCGAAATAGAAGAACTCACCCTTCTTCGCCTTCAGTTCGTCATCATCGAACAGGGCGACTTCGTTGTCCCAACCCGCGGTTTTCTGCCGAAGGAACTCCGCCGCCAACTGCTCCGCCTGCTCCAACGTGTACATCAGTTCGTCCTCATCAGCTTGAATGACTTGAAGTAGGCGGGGTTGACGAATCCCGTCTGACCGTCAACGAAGAGCACCCTGCCCTGACTGTTCACGACATTGAACACGTGACCACCCTGACCTGGAACAGGAGAGTCTCCTGCCACGATTCCGCGAGCACCGTCACCGGAATTTCGCATGTGATCGACCATGTCCCAGAACTTGGTGTCCTCGAAACTCCGCCCGTACACGCCCTGCAGTCGATCGAGGGACTGCAGTCCCCCCATGTCACCGGGTACGGCCTTTATTCCCTCACCCGCAAGATATCGGTCCATCGCTTCACCGACGTACGTGCAGTTCATCATCCCGCCCTCGGGATTGAGCTGCTTCGCCAAGTCGGGAAGATTCGGCGTCTCGTACGGCTTCAGCGGAACAGGTGATTTCTGCGGAGCCAGGCCGAGCGGATCGCAGGAGATCTGAGGCCGGTCCACATATGCGGTGGGATTCGGTGCCGGAGCGAGTCCCAATGGGTCCTGGCTGACGTACCGGCCCACTTCGGGATCGTAGTACCGAAGATAGTTGTAGTTCAGGCCCGTCTCGGCGTCGAAATACTGCCCCGGGAAACGAAGAGGGGTGTAGGCGTGGCTGTCCATCGCCCAGGACAGTTTCCCCCAGTGTGTGGAGCGTGATCTCCAGGCGATTTCTCCGGACTCGTCGATCAGTTCGCGGGGAGTTCCCGAGATGTCGGAGACGATGGCGAAGAACCGGGCGTCGATCTCCTCCTGCGAGGTCGAGGACGTGACCCGGCGCTCGCTCTGGGCGACCGTCTCGGCGCCGTGCAGATGCCAGGTCAGGGTCACCGCGTCGCTCGTGTCGCCCCAACTCGTCGTCTGTTCGCACAGCGTGGTGCCGTCCCAGGTGAAGTCCACCTGTTCCAGTACGTCGACGCCGTTCTCGGCGATGCGCTGTTTCCCGATGCGCCTGCCGAGCGCGTCGTACCGGTACCGCCACACCGTGCCGTCCGGAGTGACGACCTGGGTGAGCCGGTCCTCCGCGTCCCAGCTGTACCGCCAGGTGTCCGGCTTGCGGGAGAGCCTGGTCTTCTGACGGAGCACCACACGTCCGGCCGCGTCGTGCTCGTACCGGATCCGGCCCGCGCCCGTGAGCTCGGCGCCCTGGTAGACGCGATCACCGCATCCGTCGTCGCCGAACTGACGCGTGGGCCACTGGGCGTGTACCTGATTGCCGGTCCTGTCGTACGCGTAGGACTCGACCCACCCGTCCCCGCTGACCCGGGTCGCCCGTCCCACCAGGTCCAGTTCGTACTGCCGGACGCCGTCCAACTGATCATGGACCGTGGCGATGCTGCCGTCCGCGCGGTATTCGTAGGCCCTCGACTGGATACGCCCCAGAGAGTTGTCCACCGCTTGCGACATCAGCCGGTCCATCTCGTCGAAGGACCGGGAAATGCTCAGGAAATCGTCGAACCGGCGGCTGGTCTCGCGGCCGACCTGGTCGTGTTCCAGCGCGACGACACGGCCGTCCGCCAGGAAATGACGGAGTTGCCCCACGGAATCGTATTCCCAGGCGCTTTCCACGCCGGATGGTGTCGTACGGCCCGTCAGCTTGCCGAACTGGTCGTATCGGTAAGCCACTTCACGGCCGTTGACCGTCTCGGAGACCACGCGCCCGTGCCGGTCACGAAGGAGTTCCAGGTTCGCGTGGGCGGTGGCGGCCCGGGCGATCCGGTCGGTGAAGTCGTAGGTGTACGTCAGCATCTCGCCGTCGACGCTTTTCCGGACGATCTGCCCGAGTGCGTTGTGCTCGAAGGAGACGGTCTGACCGAGTGCGTTCGTGCGGGAGACCAACTCGCCGACCGCGTTGTAGGAGTAACGGTTGACGCGGCCACCGAAATCGGTCTCGGTGGCCAGCCGCCCGACCGCGTCGTACGCGTAGGTCCACTCCAGACCGGCGGGGTTGGTCACCCTCGTCAGCCGCAGGTCATTGTCGTAGGCGAACTCGTAACGAGAACCGTCGGGTTCGACACGTGCCGTCAGCAGATCGAAAGGCGCGTACCGGAACCGTGTGACTCCCCCCAGGGTGTCCGTGTGGGTGAGGCAGTTTCCCTCGCCGTCGTAGGTCCAGCGCTCCTCGGTTGCGTCCGGATGCAGCCGCCGGGTGAGCCTGCCCTCGACGGACCATTCGAGCACGCCGGTCTTCCCCGACGGGTCCGTGGCGGACGTGATGCGGCCGAGCGGATCCCGTTCGTACCGCATGACGTTTCCGGAGTGATCACGCACCTCGACCGGCAGGCCCGCCGCGTCGCAGCGCATGGCGGTCACCCGGCCGTGGGGGTCTCGTACCGAAGACACATGCCCGGACTCGTCGTACGTGAAGTGGGTCGTGCCGGCGGTCGAATCGGCGACCAGTGTCCGGTTCCCGCGTTCGTCGAATTCCTGACGGACCGCGCTTCCGTCGGGGCGCACGGTCCTGATGAGGAGTCCACGGTCGTCGTAGGCGAAGGTGGTGCGCCGGCCGTCCGGGCGGTCGATCCGTGTCAGGTTTCCGGCGTCGTCGTACTCGAAGAATCTCGTGCGGCCCACGGCGTCGGTCTCGGACAGCAGCCGATTGAACCGATCCCGCGTATACCGGGTGGTGTTCCCCGAAGGATCCACGATCGCGACGATGTGATGCAGGTCGTCGACGAAATACCGGCGCACGGCTCCGTCGCCGTTCGTCGCCGTCGTGGTGCGCAGGCCGGTTTCCGGGTCTCTGTCGCCGTAGGACAGGCGCAGGCTCATATGGCCCGCCGAGCCGCCCTGCGCGACGCACCGGTTCGCCTCGTCGTACTCGTAGGCGTACGCGTGCCCGTTCGTGTCCGTCCACGACGTGACCCGGTGTGCCTCGTCGTACGCGAATCGGAGGGGCAGGCCGGAGGAGTTGACGACCTCGGTGAGATTCCCGCGCGTATGGCCGTAACTGATCAGCCGGAGATCCGGTGCGCCGTCGCCGGTGATCAGTTCCAGGCCGGTGATCAGTCCGTCGGCGCTGTCGATCCTCAGGTGGTGTCCGGCGCTGTCGACGATCGCCGAAGGGACGCCCGTTCCGTCGTACTCGAAGGTGATCCAGTTGCCGTTGGCGTCGTCGATCTGGACGAGTTCGGCCAGCGTTTCGTCGCGGTCCGCGAAATGCCACACCCGCCGGGTCTGCGGGTCGGTGACGGTGTAGCCGTCCGCCTCCCGGCTCAGCGGCCACCGGGCGCCGTGCGTGGGCAGGACGGGCAGGCCGGGTGCCGGATGCGGGTAGAAGAGGCGGGTTCCGTCCTCGTGGACGAAGGTGACGCCCGCCGCCGTGATGTCGAGGCGCTGATCGACCGTGCTGATCCAGGACGGGCCGAGCCAACGGCCGTACGTGCGGCCCGACTCGACCCGGCGTTTGAAGGCGAACGGCAGTGCGCCGGGCAGGGTGACGTCCGTCTGGGACAGGAACATCCTGCCCGTGGCCAGGTTGACCGGGTCCGTGCCCGCGGACTCCACATCCTTGGCAGCCTGGCTCTCGGCCGCGGCCGGCGTCTCCGCGAGCGCGCCCTCCTCGGCGAGCGTGCTGTCGGCGGCGAGCATGCCCTCCTCCGCGGCGGTGCCCGCGCCGTCCGAGGCCACGGCCAGGACGGCCTGGGGAAACAGCTCGCCGGCGAAGTTGTACGGGTCCGACTTGAACGAGTTCCAGCCCGATTCCAGGGCGCGTTCGGGATGCGTGGCCATGCTGACCACTCCGCCGAGCAGCTGGACCTTGTTCTGCAGGAAGGCGGCCGGGTGCGTGAGGTTGTACGGGTCCATGACGTTGAGGCTGCGGGCGAAGTTCACGATGCCCGCCGTGCCCTTGATCACGCCGCCGAGGACATGGGTCGAGTCGACGTACTGGGCCTCCAGGAAATCCGCGCCGTCCAGCTTCAACTGCTGTACGGCGGAAGGCTCCTTGGGGGCGTGCGCGAGCGCGGCCGTCAGCTTGGCCTCCGTCTCGGCGGCGACCGCGTTCCGCTGCCGCCGCGCCGCGTCGAGGACCTCCTGCGCCGCCCGCAGCGCGGCCCCGCCGGGATCCTGCTCGGGCGGCAGCGGGCCGGGGTCCTCGGTGCCGCCCTCCGCCTTGCGGTTGTAGTCGTCGACCTGCTTCTTGTACGCGTCCGAGGCGGACTTGCCCTTCTTGTACAGGCGGATGGCCTCCTCCGCCTGCTTCTGCGCCCACTCGACCGTGTCGGCAAGGCTGCCCAGCGCCGTGGCGGCGTCCGAGCAAGCCGCCCCCGCCTGCAGCCACTTGGTCGGGTGTACGGCGAACTTCTCGCGGAAGGTGTCCGCGGCCTCGCCCTTCCAGCCCGCCGAGTCCACGGCCTTCATGCCGACGCCGACCTCCGCGAAGGCGTCGGCGAACACCGCCAGATGCGTGGCCTTCTCGCGGATCGTCGCCGGTTTGCCGTGGATCAGCCCGGTCGGCTCGGCGTCCGGCCCCAGCTGCTGTTCGTCCACGTGTGCGCCGAGGTAGGAGGCGAGTTGGTCCCCACCGTCCCGCACCTTCTGCGCCGTCCCGTGCGCGCCGACCGTGTCGAGGACGTCGCCGGTGAGGTCGGCGCCCTCGTCGACGGCGTGCCCCACATCGCGCTTGGCCTCGTCGAAGAGCCCCTTGCCCTCGCTCAGCGCCTTGCCGCCGTACTTGCTCCAGATCGACATCAGCCCTGCTGCCCCTCCGGCTTGAGGCCGAGGCCCTTGCTCACCGTGGCGTCGTAGTCGTCCTGGTCCATGCCGAGCGCGGTCGGCACCGCCTCCACGCCGGGGACCACGTCCGTCGTGGCCACGTCACGGGCCATGCCCTTGAGGACCTGTTCCGAGTTGGTGGCGCCGTCCTCGAACGACTTCGCGCTGTAGTCGGGGTCCAGCGCGGCGGGCGTGGCCAGTTGGCTCCAGCTCTGCTTCTCGATCTGGTCCTCGGAGGCATACGGGTTGCCCTCCAGGGAGTTGAGACCCACCTTGAGCGAGTTCTTCACGGTCTGGTCCGCCTGGTACTCCGTCCCCGCCGCGAGACCGATCGCTTCCGCGAAGGAGTTCCCCTCGGCGACGAGGGAGCGGACACCCCACTGCCAGCGCTCGCAGAACGAATGGAACACGGTCCCTACGGCGTCGTCGCCGATCGTCACACCGTCCATCTCCAGATCGTCGAAACCGCGCCCCGCGCCCGACCAGCCCACCTTGTCGGCGAAGCCCAACTTCCCCAGCTCACCAAGGACCTTGTCGATCCCGTCGGCGATCAGCGCCAGCCCGACGACCTGCAAGTCCGGCCCGCCCGCGCCGCCGTCGCCGCCCTGCGAAACTTCCCCCGCCATTACCGCCCGACCTCCCCGTCCAGCCCGTCCAGCCCACCTGGTCCGTCCGGCCCTTCCGGCCCGTCCGGCCCGTCCACCGCGACGTCCTCCGGTACGACGCCGACCACCGGCGGCAGCACGAGCCCCTGCTCACCGTCCGCCGCGTCGACCAACACCCCGCACGGCACGCCCGATCCGGCCACCGTCGGTACGGCGGCATCCAGGAGAGCGGCACCCCGCACGCCCCGGTACCGCCACTCCCGTTCCGCTTCACCCCGGGCCGCCGCATACCGCGCCAGCGCGGCCTCCCCGGTGAACGCGAGGATCCACCGCACTCCACCCAGGTCGACCGTCAAGGGCGCTTCGGCCGCAGGGCCCGCTCCGGGCAACACGCCCATCGGCACCAGCACTTGTGACCGCCGGAACTCACCCAACCGGTCGAGGAACCGACGCCGACGGGCCCGCACTTGCGCAGCCTCGACCTCGGTCTCGACCTCGGTCTCGACCTCG